>JAABUL010000088.1_pt1 | contig 171459 bp, 160 predicted proteins | sample 5559151 | NCBI WGS metagenome assembly JAABUL01 (sample SAMN10711876, study PRJNA513368) | rock metagenome | isolation source: Antarctica rocks | place: Antarctica: Victoria Land, Pudding Butte sud | reverse complement strand
AAGGAGCGCCCATGTCTCACACATGAGGAATGAGACAATTAACAGGACAACAAAGCTAAACACTGAAAAGCCTTATGCATACATTGCACAATTATAATAGGCGACTGAGAATCAAGTGAGAATCGAAGCCTATGAAGGTCCAATTGGGGGACCTACTGTATGATGTGGCATGCCTATCCCATGTGCCTAGAAAATAAGAGTCAGGCGAAAGTCTTCGAACCAACCATGCTGTAACATGGCCAAATACCAGAACAAACGGCATTATGATTCAAGACAGACATATATTCGTGTTTTAGCCCGATTTAATATTTGATTTGTAAAGGAATTGATCAGACTTGTCGGTCGTTTCGATCGCAACGATGAACTGCTTCAAATTCGGCGCGTAGTATGCGTGCAGATGAATCACTTGAGAAGCGTGTCGCATTCAATTCACTTTAATCTTGTCGCTCTTCGTTTTCTACTGCTCCTTTCTCGATTTTGATTGTCGTTGCAATTCGAATGTTTTCATTCTATCAAGGTATCATGTTTAGACAGCGAATTGGTGTATGATATGTCAAACAATGATTTGTTCGAAGGCTAACTCCCACCAACCCCATCCCCCCAATCCTCCTTAATCATATCAGCGCGCTTCTCCCCAACCGCATACGCCACCATCTGCGTATGTCCGCAGTTCAACTCTGGCATAACCGAACAATCCGCTACTCTGAATCCTCTAATTACTGCCCCTGAGCTTCCACCTGAATACCCGTTTCGGTTCTCATCTCGGCCAGCGCCTCGACGAACTCTGAGTCTCTCGTCCAACACGGCCATCGCATCGTCATCTTTGCCCATTTTTGCAGTTCCGGCGGGATGATAACCTTTTTGTCAACAATCGGCCTGAGAACCAAGAATGTTCAAACTCGCCAACCCTAATGGAAGAAAAATCCGAACCCATTCCCCTCGCAGGAAACTAAGAAAACAAGGAGAAAGACCCACCAGTAGTCGCCTGCTCCCTCACAAACACCTTCCACTCCTCCCTCTCATTCAACAAATGATGTCTACTCCCCCTCGGCCATCCCCCCACGGCAACTCCTCTTGTCCCCTTTCCCTCCATTACAATCTCATTTCCCCACTCGCACGCCACCCCCAAAACCTCCGCGTCCAGTTCCTCCCCTAGGTAATTATGATCTATCACCGTTTTCATAGTGCAATCCCCACCTTTAATGCTAACCGTCCCCCTGGATCTTGGCGAGAACAGTTGGACAATGAGAGCGAACGCGTGCTGATTTTCCTGGGATGGGAAATCGTGGGTTTTGTTCCCTAGATAGCATTCCGTCGTGAAGAATTCGACGTGCGGTTGGCTAGAGAGAAGGTCCATGGGGTCTTGGCCGGGGTTTTGGCTGAGGCTGCTAGTCCACAGGGGTGAGGAGGCGAGGCGGTTATCTAGGCGGGCGTAGGCGAAGGCGCCGAAGGGAAAGGCTGTGGGGGGCGCCTGGGTTAGGAGGTATTTGGGGATGGGAAGGGAAGGACGGGATACGAACTGGAGAGGAAGCCCGTCTTGTGGGTTTTCCATTGGGTGTAGGAGGTTTGGTAGGCAGAGGGGTGGTGGATTAGGGCGTCGGTTGTAAGGTTCGGTTTCGAGACTTCGTAGTGTAGGAAGACAATCTGGGGGGGACGTCAGTTTGAAATGAGAGATGCTAGGGTAGGTTGTGCAGGGGCAGGCCAAAAATTACCAGGTGGTCAAGGAGATTTTTTCCTACACTGGACAGGTCCACTTTACACTCGATACCGAATTGTTCGAGCTCGCCGGCCGCGCCTATCCCCGAGCGGAGCAAGATAGCAGGCGTGCAGTAAGCACCCGCACTGACTATGACTTCCCTTTTCGCGTCTATCATTCTCGCATTCCCAGCTTTGTCAATAATGCGCACAGCGGATGCTTTGATTTCCCCACCGCCTTCTCGGGTAAGAATGACCTTATCAACGGTGGTCTCCGTGAGGATGGCCAGGTTCGCATCGCTCTTCCGGAGAAAATCGGCGGCTGTGCTTCTCATGCCCTGGTGCACGGTTCTGGGTGCGTGGCCGCAGCCGTGAGGATTGTTACCGCTGGAAAACATGTCGTCTTGTTTCCTGAGGCCTTGGGACTCGAAGGACTGCAGGAGTAGTTTGGAGATAGGGGCTAGGTCGTGCGGTTCTGTATGTAGCGGTCCTGTGGTTCCGTGATTTGAGAGGTCGGCGTCGAACCATGGTTTTGAATGGAAAGTCTCTGCCTGCGCAGGGGGTTCAGTACGAAATCCACTTTTGGTCGGTTGCATGCACAGTACTTTGTTCATGTAGGAGAAAAGTTCATCTCCGCTCCACCCTTCTAGTTCCCATTTGTTGAAATCATCTTTAGTTCCCCGGATACAAAGAGAGCCGTTGCAGCCGGTGGATCCTCCAAGGTACTTTCCCCGGCTAGCTGCCACTCGACGCCCGTTAAGTCCAGGCGATGGTTCTGTTTCGAGATTCCAATCTAGTTGATTTCACGATCAGCATGTTGAGGTTGGTGTATTGGTCACAGTGAGCAAGCAAAGACCGTCTTCTCCGCCGAAATTCTGTGACCATCCGCCAACCATTTGGGTGTTCTCAATCAGACTGTTGTGCCGGCCGGCTTCGATGACTAGGACGGATACATTGGGTGTTTCTGCGAGGCGGCCTGCGATGACTGAGCCCGATGTACCTCCCCTAATGGCCTGAGCTTAGCGACGGAATGTCTATCTAAAACTGTGCGAACGAAAGCATACCCGCAGATGATGTAGTCGAAAGATGTGTCGTCTGGCGTCACGGACACTCCCTCCAGTACCGTGGCCGGCATCTTCTCTAGTATCCACTCGTACTCTTTCGCGTATCGCTTTAGGCGTTGTTCCAGAGCCAAATGGCGACGCTTAGGTTCTTTTAAATTTTCTCTTTCCAAATACTAAAGATACATAGAAGACATTCGGTGTCGAAAAGAGAAGGTAGGAATTTGCACGCCCTCTCCGACCTTGTAAAAGCAATGGCATAAATATCTGAGACCATAGGTGTTACGTGACAGCTTTGTAATCGTACTGCATCGCACGCAGAGTCAGACATGCACCCTTCATAATCAAAGCGTACCTATCAACTCAGATCACTGAATCGATCGATCGGAGATAAAACTGCAAGCAGTTCAGCGCAACATGTTGCGACAGACTTGGCACTTGGGCTGTGAAGTAAGCAAAATCGACATGTGCGAAAGAAAGTAGAATAATCAAAAAGAAAGAATCTATGTAATTTCCCCGGTCTATACACAGAGTACTCCGTATGCACAGCGTTTTCTCCATTTTCCCTCTGAGCTTACGCTGCACTTTGCGATTATAAATATGACATATTCCGTGCCCGCATCCCAAGCAATGGCCTATGCTTTTATTTCTTCACCACCTCTGACTCATATCGGCCGATTCGTTTTGAACCTACTCGCTGTCTCCTCCTCATAACCAAAAGTCACGACAATCTGTTCAACGTCTTCAAGACCATGGTACACACAGTTCGAATGTTGATGTGTCCATCCTCTTCATCTAGTCAAGCGAGAATATGTACTTTTGAGAGTCGGCCTGGGTTGGGGGGTGCTGAGCACTCTCTCCGTGCGTCTCCCCGGCCTCGTAAGGACCTAGTCTGCATGTGATCGTTGCAGGATGTTATGGGCTTGAGTAGGGAGGTTGGTTGATACAACACGCGGGACTAAGCTGCCTAAATTCTAGCCCTGCACAGTATTATCTCATCATTTGAATCTTTCAGATGTTAAAACTAACGCGTGAGACTTCCTGACATCGTAAAACGCGTTCATCAAATCCTCGCGTCACGCGAAGTTCAAACAATTTTCCAGTGCTCTTTTATGGATCAGATATTCAGATCTATTGCGTGACTCGAGCATTTTAGTTTTATAAACGTGCTCTCTTTCAACTGATCTGCTGTAGATAACTGACTACACTCACATAATGTCCTCAAGACCAGAGCTCAAGGTGCTTAGCCGTTCCCGTCAATTATCCATTATTGCTCACTTTGTGTAAGGTCGACGACGAGGTCGGGTTCATCCGCTTCTTTCGAGGCCTTCCAGTAAAAGATGACGAGACTATTCGGATCTTTGATCGGGGCGATTGGTATACAGCTCACGGAGATGATGCGGCCTTTATTGCACGAACAGTGAGCTTCTGTGACCATCAGAACCCTGCCAGACCCCTTCCTGACTGACGGCTTCCCCAGGTCTACAAAACTACATCTGTCATCCGCCAGCTCGGCAAGGCAGAAACCGGACTTCCCTCTGTCACGATGACCGTAACCGTATACCGTAGTTTCCTACGAGAAGCACTCTTTAGGCTAAGCAAGAGAGTTGAAATTTGGGAGACCACTGGCCGTATGCAATGGAAAATAAGGAAGCAAGCTTCCCCAGGAAACCTGCAAGATGTCGAGGATGAGCTCGGCGGTCAAATGGACTCTGCGCCGATAATACTTGCGGTGAAAGTCACGGCAAAGGCATCGGAAGCACGGAACGTTGGCGTCTGCTTTGCGGATGCAAGCGTACGAGAGCTCGGTGTTAGCGAATTCCTTGACAACGATCTCTACTCAAATCTTGAATCCCTATTGATTCAGCTCGGCGTCAAAGAATGCTTGATCCAAGCCGATACTCAAAAGAAGGATGGAGAGCTAGCCAAACTACGGACTATCGCTGACAACTGTGGCATTGCGATTTCCGAGAGAAGCATTGGTGACTTTGGAACTAAAGACATTGAACAAGACTTGACTAGGCTTCTACGAGACGAACGAGCCGCAGGAACACTGCCTCAGACTGATTTGAAGTTGGCAATGGGCTCGGCGGCCGCTCTTATTAAGTATCTCGGAGTCCTGTCCGACCCTTCTAACTTTGGAGAGTACCAGCTCTACCAGCACGATCTGTCCCAGTACATGAAGCTGGATGCTTCGGCGCTCAAAGCCCTTAATCTTATGCCTGGGCCACGAGATGGTTCGAAGAATATGAGTTTGTATGGGCTTTTAAATCATTGCAAGACACCCGTTGGAAGTCGCCTGCTGGCCCAATGGCTCAAACAACCCTTGATGAGCTTAGAGGAGATCGAACGACGCCAACAGCTGGTAGAAGCTTTTGTGACGGACACTGAGCTTCGACAGACAATGCAAGAGGAGCATCTACGTTCAATACCTGACCTTTATAGGCTAGCTAAAAGATTTCAAAGAAAGCTTGCAAATTTGGAGGATGTTGTAAGGGCATATCAAGTAGTCATCCGGATACCAGGCTTCATCGGCACGCTAGAGGGGGTCATGGATGAACAATATAAAGATCCCCTAGACGCAGAATACACCTCGAAGCTTGTGGATTATTCGAATAGTTTAGCTAAACTGCAAGAGATGGTTGAAACAACTGTAGACCTTGATGCTCTTGACCACCACGAATTTATCATCAAGCCAGAGTTTGATGAAAGCCTCAGAATCATACGGAAGAGGCTCGATAAGCTGAAATACGACATGGAAGTAGAGCACAGAAAAGTCGGCAAGGACCTCGACCAAGATACAGAGAAGAAGTTATTCCTTGAGAATCACAGAGTACACGGCTGGTGCTTCCGGCTCACCAGGACAGAAGCAAGCTGCATACGGAACAAAAAGCAGTATCAAGAGTGCTCGACGCAGAAGAACGGTGTTTATTTCACAACATCGACTATGCTGACAATGCGGCGAGAACATGACCAACTTTCAGATAATTACAATCGGACCCAGAGTGGACTAGTAAGCGAGGTCGTCAGCGTTGCTGCGTCGTATTGCCCTGTCATCGAGAAGCTCGCGGGGGTACTTGCTCACCTTGATGTAATCGTCAGCTTCGCCCATGTCTCTGTTCACGCTCCTGCCTCTTATGTCCGCCCCAAGATGCACCCTCGAGGCGAGGGAAATACAATACTCAAAGAGGCACGCCACCCTTGCATGGAAATGCAGGATGATATCCAATTCATTACAAACGACGTGTCTCTCATTCGAGGAAGTTCGGAGTTTTTGATCATCACTGGACCGAACATGGGCGGCAAGTCGACATACATCCGCCAGATCGGTGTCATTGCTCTTCTCGCCCAAATTGGATGCTTTGTACCTTGCTCGGAAGCAGAGCTGACCTTGTTTGACAGCATCCTAGCTAGAGTTGGCGCCAGTGACTCACAATTAAAAGGCGTCTCGACATTCATGGCGGAGATGTTGGAGACAGCAAATATACTCAAATCAGCAACATCCGAATCCTTGATCATTATCGATGAGCTTGGCCGTGGCACAAGCACGTATGATGGATTCGGTCTTGCATGGGCGATATCGGAGCATATTGTCAAAGAGATTGGATGTTTCACAATGTTCGCCACGCACTTCCACGAGCTTACAGCGTTGGTTGATCAATACCCCCAAGTGCAGAACCTACACGTCGTAGCTCACATAAGCGACACGAGCGACAAGGATCGAAGAGAAGTTACATTACTCTACAAAGTCGAGGAAGGAGTCTGTGATCAAAGTTTTGGCATTCATGTCGCAGAGCTCGTCCGATTCCCTGAGAAAGTCGTCAATATGGCGAAACGGAAAGCTGATGAGCTGGAGGACTTCTCGACAAAGCATGAGCAATCGGCGATCAAACATTCAAAGCAAGACGTGGAAGAAGGAAGCGCTTTGCTGAAGGAGATGTTGGTGCAATGGAAGGAAGAAACAGAGGGTAAAGGTATGAGTAAGGAAAATATGGTGAATAAGATGAAAGAGCTGGTCCTGGGAAACCAGAAGTTGCTGGAGAATCCATTTTTCCAGTCCGTCAAGGCGTTGTAGGGAGAGGAAACCTCGGTGGATACGATATCGACCTATTGGCGTTCTAGGCTTGATATATGAGGGCTCTCTAGAGATGAGCTTGCATCCTGTTTGGCTCTTTGTAGGTATACCCTGTTTGTACGATTGCAGATACTGGTCCACAAAAAGGGCAGATCTCTAACGCCACTGTCAATGGCCGAATTTTCATCCGCAACTATTGTGATCTGCTCCATTCATTACATCAGGCAACCTCTGCAAGTAAAGTGGGATTTTCCCCCCAAGTACCGGTCATGACTTCCTATCGAGGAACTCACCTCGATTTAGAACATCGACAATCTTGTCAACCTAGCATGTTAGTTTTCTGAATTCAAATTTTATTTCTGAGACGCAGACCTGAGGTCTATAATACTGGGCAGACAACCAATGATGAACCAACCAAAGAGTCTTTCGTTTCTCTCCAGCACTTGCTAAACCTTTCCGATCAAGAGGCATCCAGAGTGGTGGTAGAATGCCTTCCCCGTTCGCTCAAATTACAACCAGCCTCCGAAGCACTTGACGCCGAATGCCGTATTGACCCATGCGGCTATCGACATCTCTTAAAAGAGGCAAGCTAGTCTTGATAATCCTCGCTTTTCGGATGACATCAGTGGTCCTTTTTTAATCCCACGCTGGGTAGATCAGCGACTTTAGATGTGAAAAGTCATAGTTAGTCCTTCTGCAACGCTGCCAGCTATACAAACTAATCTCCTGGATCAGCTAAGGTTCGACTTGGTTACCACGACCATCACTACTGCCAATAGGATACACTACTTTCCTGTCTGCCGTCATCAAAGAGCAAGTAGACTGATAATCAGCTTAAGCTGCGCGGATACTGCGGTTCATGGAAAGAATCTCAAATACTATTGTTTCTCTTGCTGGACACAGAGCACAGCTGGAGCTGGACTGCCTGAAGAAGGACTTGCGAGATGATGGGTATACTGGAAATAGGTAGTTTGAAAGCATGCGGGATCGCATAGCAGGGAAAGCACGCTTTTAGGAAGAATACTTATTACATGCCTTGATTTAGGGAGAGACAAAAGGAATTCGGGTTTTCACAGAACACTAAGTCTCCAGGATTTCTGGCAACAGCTCTGACCTTCAGAGTCCGCTGTAAAATGAGAAGACATGGTAACGTGCTGTCGGTGTTGAACAGCTGGGCTTAGCAGATCGCACTGTACCTTTCGAGCTGAGTATATGCCCACAGCTGCCGCCTGTTACTCATACCTCAAGTATCATGCATCAAGCATCCAGAAAAAACACCATACTCAATATTCGCTCTCGCTGTCCCCTCGAAAAAACCAGTTGGAAGAGGTCTCCACGTGATATCGACTCCATTCTTGGCGCACAATTGAGTTAATTCCGTGACTCAACAACCTGAAGAAACTCTAAGTCGTCAGTTTGAAGGTTAGTTCGAAACGATGGAAAAAGGTGGGCTCCAGGTTTCAAAACAGCCCTTTCAATTCGACCCAAGGCTTTACTTTTGTTTTGGTCTGAAATTGTTTGGTCCAAAATACTGGCCGCTCATAAGGACTATCAACTGCATCGTTTCCAGAAAGTCCAAGTCAACGACCGTCCTCAATCCATATTTAGAATACTCATCATCAGATACATTCTTGTCATTTCTTTCGACCAACCCTCATTGCCTGTCAGTATAGTATCGATATCTATTAGATCACAGCACTCGCTAAGAAGAACCGTTGTCGTGGGAGTAGAGGAGGATACTTGAAAGACTCGCAAATTCTGGAGACATCATCATCGAACAGTGATGGCGTCGATTGTTTATTATGGAGGTCAAAGAGCAACAACACCAACAACGGCGAAAATCAACTTACAACACAACTTCCACCTTTCGTACCTCGCAAACACCCATCTGTACACCATGGCCAACAACGACACACCACCCAAGCATCCTGGTACCAGTGGCGAACATCCACCTCTAAATCCGCTGGAAGTAGCAGTCAATAAGTTCACCAGCGTCACCACAATGATCAAGGATGCTCTCAATTCTTCTTGGAACCGTCAACACAACGCCGCGGATGGTCCAGCGGCAATCCATAGCGAAGCAGCTGCAAGACTGGCGGCGATGACTCCTGAGGTCCAGGCTATTGCACCTTCGTCGCTGTCCTTTGGGGGATCAACACCTCCCACGCTCAACACACCGGTATCACAGACTCAGGCAGCAGCATTGGTGTCCACTGTCCCATTCGACGCTCGTACCATAGAATCTTCATCCACTGTCCCATTTGACGCTCGTACCACAGCAACATTGTCCGCGCTCCCACTCAACACTCTACAAGCAGCGTCCGCATCCAGCGTCCAACCCAACACTCCAAAAAAGCGTCCGCATCCTCTATCTATAATCTCAACTCCCACTTCTCCAACCGCTGGGGAGCGTGATCTGGACAGACTTTTCAGATCCCCAGCCTTGCCTGAAACCCCGTCAACACCATCTTCAGGGGAAGTCAAGAGAAAGCGCGGACGCCCTCGGAAAGACGGCACCTCCTCACCTCAAACCCCATCAACTTCTTCTTCGTCAGGGGAAATGAAGCGTGGACGTGGTCGCCCTCGAAAGGACGGCAATATCTCCCCTCGCACTCCAATAACCCCTATAAATCCATCGTCAACTGAAAGCCAACGCCTCCGCGGCCAGCCCCGTACTCGCTTCCACCCAGTCGCAGGCCGCATGCCACGTCCTATACGGCCTCGAGAGCAACCGAATCAGGACACCAATGGCGTTCAGAAGCGCCCGCAGCCAAACCAGTATACTAAGAAGCGTGAGGCCAAGGAAGCGGCTCTACCTCCTCGCCCTGAAGTCCCGAAAGCCGTGCCAGCAGACACTTGCAAGGAATGGCCCCACCTCTTGTCCTCGGGCCTCGATTTCGGAACAGCCATTGAGACGATGGATCAAGAGCTGCAAGCAACGCATTCCGCGCCTGTAATGACATGCGCCAACACGTATGCCCACACGAAACCATACCACGTGTGCGCGACATGCCGCCTCCAGGGGATCAAAGCCATCAAAACCAGCTTCACCAGGTTGCTGAGGAACAACTTGTTCCCCCTCTGCAGAACCTGCAGCGTTACTGCATTGCAGAACGCCGAGGTCATTTACAACAAAGGAGGAGAACAAGGAAGGATGCAAGGCTGTCGATGCGGTACGGCGTGGTTGTGTGCTATGTGTCAACTGTCCGAACTGGAGATTCGGCAGGCCAAGGCGCAAGCGGAAAGAAGTGCACGAAGCGGGATTTCGGGGTTGGGGATCGATGGTGGGGATTCTAAGTGTGCGATTATGGGGATGTCTTGTGTCTGTGGGGAACTGCTGACGGGGAGGGAGCAGGTGTGGAAGTGTGTGGGGTGTTTCGGGTTGGTGGTGAGGGAGATGTAATGGTGGGAGAGGGTGGGGGTTGAGGAGGGGAGCATCGGACTAGATATGATGATTTGGATGTCAGTGAGGTGTTGGATTGTAGGGGAGATTTTGATGGATAGGTTGTGGATAGGAGAGGCGCGAGGTTATAGAGATTGGGTGGATAGAGCGGTGGTTGTAGTTGTAGTGGTGTGGTAATAGTAACGGTGGTTGAGTGGAGTCTCTCTGTTTCATCTTCTTCTTTTTGACTTTTTTCGCAACGAACTGGATATGATACGATTTGAAAGGGAGGAAGAAACGAAAACGGTGGGACCGCTAGCTGCATAGGATGGCAGGCGTCTATGACATAGACTGAAGAATAGAGATGATACTGTCGAAATCTCCATTAAATATTACGAAATGAAAATGTTAGGGGTGCGGGCAGGTATCCTTTTATCCCGAAACCGGGGCTGACCGGATTCGCTAGAGGGTCTTGAATTAGGGCTCGGGAACGCAAATGTGTCCGTTTTAGCGAATTATTGATTCTCCTTTTCAGATCGCATAGATACGAAAACGCAGTTTTCCCCGGCTAGTATGGTAAAAGCGTCTTGGCCCGGATAGTAAGTAGAAGACATTCTTTCCGTGGGTTTCAATTAGCTACCAAAATGGTTAATTACCCTGCCTCTTACCCACTAGCGGCGCCCCCCACACGAACACACCATTAGGCGCCCTCACTGTCATCCCACTCCCGTTCCCATTCGCCGGCGCCGCTTCAGTCAGCCGCTTCCACACCTCCAGGATGCCCGCGCGCTGCGCCGGCAGCATGCTATATTGCAGGCTGTAGAGGCTCTTGCGATGGATGGGCGGGACGAAGCGGCCGGTGGCGAGGCAGAGGAAGACGCTGGGGGAAAGGTAGTGTTTGCGGAGGCGGTGGCCGAGCTGGAAGTATTGGTCGAACATGGCGCGCAGGGAGAGGGGGACGGACTGTGTTGGGGATGGGTTAGGTGGGGTGTTTGGATTGGTAATGGTGGTGGTGGGGATGGGGATGGGGATGGGGTGCTTACTTTGAGGAGGATGTAGGAGGTTGGAGGGTTGTTGGTTGAGTCGGTGATGCGCAGGTTTGGGGTATCTCCAAGTTCGAAGCAGATGCCGCCTGGGTATAATGTTAGCCGTGGGCTGTATGAGTAATTGAAGGATGCTCACCGGGTAAACGCCGTGAGTCCTTTACTCGAAGCATTAATGCGAAAAGAGGAAAGTGATTTAAACAAGCCAGCAGCGTGTCTAAAGCTGCCTTGAGAAATATTATGGCCACCCTGGCCGAGGTAAATGTAAGGTAGAAGACGATTACAGTCGGTAGGAGAAAGAACAATAGAGTGAACAGAATTGTACCCAACAGCAGCTGGTCGAGGTCATAGTCGCATGAATCAATTCGGTTTCGTAGGACATTATGCTTCTTGCCCCGGAATAGGTGGAACAAGGAAACGATGATCGTTAGCTGCCAGTGGAATATGCGAGCTGACGCGGTATAGAAACAGTAGATGTGTATTGTCAGCAGGGACAAGAGATCAGAGAACAACGATATAGGCATGCTAGCGCCAGCAAAGGCAGAGAAACCGATAAAGTAGATGATTCGAGGCAAGTAGGGTTGGAGATTGCCAACACAGCCTATAGATTTCAGTAATCCGGCAGCGATCATTGGAAAGAATGAGCTTACCTGCCCAGTAGTCGATGACCCACAGAAAGAGATCACCTAGGAAAACAGCCAACTCATTATTAAGCTTCAGGCCCGCTGGCCAATCCATGAGCCATGAGATCATATCTCGCAAGCCCTCCACAGTCCATCCTATAAGTATCTCATTGATCTGGTAGGCTACCCAGTCAGCGTTGTCGATGATGTATGAACCTAACGCAATGCCGATGATAACATCGTTTGCAACAAGCCAGAGACTGTTATAGAAGCGGATATAGTCCGGATGTCGTTCTGTGATACTTTCCCAGTCATCTTTCCTCTTACGCAGAGTAAGATACTGGATCGGCCAATAACAGAACTGTTGCAACCGAATATCCACCTGCTGAGCAGTTGCTGATATATCCTTCAACGCCATAGATTCAGGACGAGGTCGCCATTCAAGCACGCAAAGTATCGCTTCGGCCACAACCCGGTGACAAATCAGGCCTATTACGAAAGCTCGTTTCAAGAGCGGATAGACCCAAACTGTAATGAGATGCCATGCAGCAACGAAGACATGATCCCATAGCGATGATGCAGACTCCACTACTCGCTCGCCAACACTCAAACTTCTCTTCTGCCTCGTCCCAATGAGATGTACGTTACTTGATAGAAGGCACGCCAATTCAGATGAGCAGTTGATTTGGCTCAAAATAGTTGGCAGCATTTTCTCCTTCTGCGAGGGCGAGCGCCTGATTACACTATGGAGTTGGAGTTTTTTGATCAATCTCGCCTTCTGTGCTCTCTCGTCGGCTGTCTCCATTCCATCAGCGTCCGTGAAGTTAGGCGCGAGATCTTGACCCAAGGCATCATCCCCTAAGGCCAAAGATATTGAGCTGAGAGACATATATTGCATTCGCGTTGGTGACGGTCTCTCGAATAGAATTACCTGCACCGTGGTTCCGTGATCTTTCGGACAGGATATCTGTGGGAACGGAGTTGCTGGTTCCGTGTATGCTAATAACTTATAAGAATTGAGAGGATTTGCTTCTTTAGTCGGGTTGGCTATCCCTAGCACGTGCATGTAGGAGCTTCCACAGAGGTTGAACAACTGACTCATGGGATGAGGGTTGTTCCGAAAAAACGTACCGACGCGTAGCGCATTGTCAACACGGTGTGGCTGATCGAATAGATTCAGCTTCTTGGGAATTGAGGTTGTTCTCACAGAGGCTCACGGGGGCCTTACCTCCACGTCTTGTAGTATAGATACCACAAAGATGTCCAATTCAGAATTCTTCCATCCCACTATCGTCCCTTGCGCTTTGCTCCTTGGAGAATCTGAGGGCCAAAATATTCGTAACAGTCCATTTCCTGCGACCATAATATCATCTTCGGCAGGGTCAAAACGAGCCTCGCCGCCTCAATTGTTCGCGTGCAGATATACCAACGACAGGAGATCTAGGATGCTAAACAGTGCTTCAGCACCATATATGTAGATCCGGGAGATAAGTCATACCAGATTGGTTTCCCGTGATGCAATACGTTCAATCGGCAAGATGAAGAGAAAGAAGAACAGGGATAGGATTGCGAAGCCTTTGGCTGCCCGCGTCTATCATATCCACACGTCAGTACAACTACGCGTAGAAGCCAGATGAAATCTCTTCCAGGCGCAGAAAAGACATACCACAACGCTGTGTTCTGCGGCAAATATTGCAAGCTCGTATAATCTTGTTACTAGATCCCAACGAGCAGTAATATAGCCGGCAACGAAAATCCCAAGGGTGAGCACTGAGAACGGGTGCATTAATTAGCTCCTATCTTGAAGGCATTATTTGAGTTCCAGCGATGACGAACTGCAACAGAAGCTCAGTTCTACCTTGCTCAGTCGTTTGTAAATATTCACAAGATCCGGAGATAATTATCACAGGGGTAAAGTATCGGCCGAGCGAAGCCGGGCACGTGATAGCGGAACAACCCTAAACTGGGTATCTACCTAATTTACAGTACATAAGGAATAGAGGGCATCGTATAATCCAGGCATGGTATCGCAACCAGGTTCTACGTATGAAGCTGAGTGCAGACGAATCAGTAGTCTCCGTCTGCGTTTTCAAGACCTTGATGCCTCGACTACTAGAATTCTGTTTGTACAACCGTAACAACAGTAGCCCCTATCTGCCCTGGATCTAGTAACCTAATACACACACAAATGCTCGAACGGAGACGCCAGCCTCTTCCATGATAGCTAAGATGCAGAATGCAAGAGTCTTGACCAACCCCTATTGTATAACGCCACAGCTAGTGTCTCTGTCCTGCTCTGAGTGTCCTATGGTTGACTTTACTCCTGGTCCCGCTCAGATGCATGCTCGCTGAAAGGCCTCACAAGCCCTTAACATCAACATTGAACTTCCATTCATCTGTACTGGGTCAGAAACCTATGAGTTATGCCAGTGGAGAATATCACTCACCATTCTTGAGATTTTCGGCCGTGTCGTCGAGTAGAATGATCCTCCTCTTGTTGCAGTATGTTGTTTTGTCCAAGATATCAACTCTAAGTTCTGTGAGTTCCGTGGTTGGCTTTTCAAACATCTCGCTCAAGCTCTCCACTGCCATCTCGAGGTCTTTTTGGTTGTCTTCGAAGATCTCCGTTAAGTTGTTTCTTGCAAGGTAATACGCAAATGCATAAGTACACTTTAGCGTTTGACGGCATTGCTGCAGGGCTTGCGAGGCAGTAGCTAGAAATTGGACCTGGATCCAGGACATCCCCGAAGCTGTTTGGAGGTTTATCATTTTCTTTTCAGTCTTGATGTACAAATCTTTGTCGAGTTTCGCCGATTGCTCGTGGTTCGCATAACGGTTGTAGTAATGTAGATAACGCTCGAGCGATATCCGTGACTTCGCTTGAGCATCACGACCATCCAATCCTGATTTCTCTTCAAAGCGGTTGCAGTTGTACCAGCTTGTGCCGTGTTCAGACCATAAACCCATACACATCCAGCAGAACTCATGTTTGCATTTCCGACAAGTCATATGATTACACCCACCATTCTTCTCGATTGTTGACGCACACTTCGGACACTCCTTCGTGTTCGCTGATATCCAATTCGCCGTTTCCGAGTCGTCCTCGCACTTCTTCAACCACTGCTTGACTAACGAGCATGGGGCAGGCTGATGATCGTTCAAAGCGCATCCGAAGCAGAACCGATGGCTGCATGAGCATGCCACTGTAGGAACTATCCGCCCAAGCTCTCGCTTTTTGACACTGCATTCTACGGCGTACTCGCAATTTGGTGCCGGGCACCATTTTAGCTCGTCCTTATCATCGACATATGTTCGTGTCAAGAGCGTTTGGTATCTATAATCTGCGTTAGATTTGTATACTGGTGTTAGGCTGAGGATGGTCATACCTGGCTTTTAAGTCTGCCGCAACAAGCAGATTTAGGGATTTTGAATCAACTATCCTATTGCAGCCAGTGGTGGGGCATTGTATTCTCGCAGCCTCGCCCTCATCTTTAATCTTCTGAGCAAGATATTGCCTGTAACAGTCGACGCAATATTGATGCCCACATCTCATAGCATACGTTTCCAGGCCAGGCTCGCTCTCGTAGCAAATGCTGCACGTAAATCCTTGGACCACCTTGGTTTTTGGTATCTGCCCATTGTCTGGGCCCAATCCTGCGCTGTCCAGTAGAGCTTCGGGCCTTTCCATGTACGTCTCGATCAACCTTTCCTTGTTCCATCGAAGATACCTTAGAAGGATAGCGGAAGCTTCCGACGGCTGACCTAGTATGGAGGAGATCTCTTCAATCTGCTTGTCCTGATGTGCTTGGATGTCGGCCGGCGCACAGACTTTATAGTCCACCTCGTATGACTTCTTAGTGGGCCTAATCAAGTCTTTGTCCTGCGAAAAGCCGGTATCTGGGTCCTCCTCTTCTGAATCTGTTCCCACAACGGGGATAAATAAGTCATATGTTTTCTTCGTGCCATATCTGCCGAAATCCAACAAACTCACCTATGCCAAGCTCATCACCACTGTCTTGTGTTCCTCCGAAGTCGTCTTCCTGACTTGACAAGCCACTCATAAACTCGTCATCGGAATCCATGGTAGTCAGTGGAGGGGTGTTCAGCGTTATTGCTGTTATGCCTTCTCCCTTGGCTGTAACGTTCTGACTCTGCCTCTTGCTCTTGGAAGCAACGTCAATATTCTCGGTAGCTTTCCTCTTCCTAGTCTGAGAAGACGTGGTGAATGATAGAGACGATGCTCAGTGCTGATCTCGTATTGACGAGATCGAAACACGAGCTTCACGTTATAGTCACGAAGTATTAGAGCCTCAGTCGACAGGCTGCACAAAGAGGTATGAGTAGTGAGTACTGAGTTCGAGGATGAGGCTGAGTAATTGGTCAAATTCGAGAGTCATGCTGTTGACGGGAATCATTATAGGGTCCTACCTTTAAGTCGAGGCGGCGGATGACTAACGGGGCTGTATTGATCCGGCTCCGAAGCACAGACCATGTTCGCCTTGTCACACTCACACGTCCTTGCAGCCCTAGACCTCCCTTACCTTAACCTACGAATACCTCAGCCTCACAACCTGATGTCGAGTTATACCGGATTGACTTGAGATTTCCATGACTTAGCATTCTGAAATTCACCTTCCGGTCAGCGTGAAGTGAAAATAGCTATATCAGGCAGTATATCACGAAAGCAAATAACAGTTATGTCATGTTACCAATGAAAACATCTCGAGCTACAACGACAGTAGGATGAGTTCCTCAGTGATCAAGTAGGTCTGAAACGAATAGCAGCTCGCCCGATGAGTAAAGGCAGTGAGCTAGAGTGTTTTGTATAGCTCTCTAGCCTTTCACCGTTGACTATTGGGCTCTTGAGAGCAAACATGATCCGTAGCACCCAACAGCCTCTCGATTTGTTCACCCTTCCATCCTGCTCGTGACATTGCCAAACGTCCTAATTTCAACAAAGTAAGCGGATTGGCAAGTTCCTGTCTAGCCCCAACGCCTGTCTTGGCGGCCTTGCCTCATTTGACAACCACCCTCACGCCTTTCGAGTCCGAAACGGCTGCTGCAACGAAAAAGTCGTGCGCCATGTCTATATCTTGCAGAGTAGTTTCGAAAAGCTGAGTGTCGAAGCGTCGCTGCACCATAGCAGTGACGAGGTAGAGTTCCGCGTATGCGAGACTGTGGCGAAACTGTTAGCCTCGATGCACGCGCTGAGATCCCGGCTATGGTAGTTAATCTGGATTCGGGAACGAACACTCCTATGTCAAATCCATGGCGCTGTGGACTGGAAGTGAAAAACAGCAAACGGCTAATGGGACTTACTCAATACCCAGACATGCCCTCGGCCCTTTGCCAAACGGCACAAGATATTTCTTCAGACTCTTCGCGTTAGGCGAAAGCCAACGCTCAGGGATATATTCATCAGGCTGCGGAAAAATTGTAGGATTCATCCTATGTATGAGATATATGCTCATACTGACGGGTGTGCCGGCAGGAATATCCCACTCGTGGAATGTCAACCCTTGTTTCGGGGCCATGCGGGCGAGACGGTGCGGTATACCGGCCGTAATTCTAAGGTTTTCTTCAATGCATGCAGTCAGATATGGCAGCTTCTTCAATTCCTGCCAAGTGGGTATGCGGTTCGGATCTGGCATTGCTTGAGACAGCTCCTCCCGGAGTCGCGCGAGCTTTGCGGGATTGTTGAGGAGATGAAAATGGAGCGTGGTCAGTGAATTCCCGATGGTTTCGGAGCCGGCGACTGTGACGAGTGTGCCCTCTTGGGCTATGCGGTCGATTCCGAGTTCGTGGCGTGGGAGGTTGGATTTGAAGAGGAGTTCATAGAAAATTGTAGGGTGGTTCTTTTCATCATAGAGATTGTTGGGACCGGCGGTCTTGATAGCTGTTACTTGATCCTGATTTTGCTGCGGATCATGCGGGTTAGCTTACGCTTAACAAAACTTCGTTTCTCTCGGAGAAGCAAGGCTCGACCAGCACCTGAGGCCTTGTGTGAGAACGTGTTGGGGTATTTTCATTCCAAAAAGAACAAAATGGGAGAAAATGAAGTAGAAGTCGGGAATTGCTACAACTGCAATGGAAAGGTCAGGGTATTGCCACTCATGGAGCCTTCTGCAACCTAGAGCCGGGATTCGCTCGCACAAAGAAAGTAGGGTCTCAGGAAAATATAGAAAGGAGTGGTGGAGGGCAGAACTTGCTTCTCTCAGATGTACGAAATATCTCACCTTGTGTATCCCAAGCATAGCCGCCGCATCAGGCATTAACCACTTCACCAGCTTAAAAGGCAAGCTTTTCATTACTGGCAAGAGCCATCCAAACTGGCATGTCAGGTAAGCGGCCTCGGTAGCATGGTTAATCATGTCAATCCACGGTCTTCCCAGATCGTCCCTATCGAGATAATCAAATGATCGCGCCATAGCGTAGTCTGAAATAATATCGATCGCCATCGCTCTGTACGCTGAATACATGTTGATTGGGGTCTTAGACGCTTGGTGTTGCCGCATGAGATGGGAGAGCTTTTCGACTTTAGTAGTGATAACGTCTTCAAGCTGAACGACTTTTGCTACGGAGAAGAAGGGGGAGAGGGCACTGCGGCGGAGACGGTGGAGGTCGTGGGGCACGGTGCCTTGCATGGAGCCAGAGACACCAAACTGTCTTGCTATCCACCAGTACTTGTCAAGCTTGAGAGCGTGGCCGTACAGGTGCTCATAGTAGTCTGGGTCGTTGATGTGAAGCTCGTGAGGACTGATGCGGACAACAGGGCCTGAGATGCGCGTTCAGTCCAAGGGGACTTGGTTGCCAGCGGGGGGGGGGGGATTACGTACCATATTTGGCATGCATGTCTGCGATTTCCCATGTGTATTTTCCCCGTTTGATGTAATCATAGTAGAATTGGTACCATAAGGTCAACGCAGCCAATTTCCTTCCTGGAAACTTGGCCAATGGACTCAAATAGAGCCTGTAGATTGCTCCGAGGGCAGTGTACAGAAGGACAAGTGCAGTGATAGTGGTCAGGACATGGGCCCCAACCCAATTCCGGGTGTCTTCGAAAAGATCCATATCAAAGGTACTTTGCCCAATGTTCCACACACATGAAGAGGGTTTAATGAGATAAAGCAAGGTAGAAGGTAAGGCAAGTCCTTTACCTTAAGTGATATATGATGCATTCACGGGCTGGAGGGAATGAATGTGTGCAGTAGGACTACTTTAGGCGCGGCCTTGGCAAGCCGACAGGAAAGTGCTGCAGCGCTAAGGGCGCAACCTGCATGCAGCGAATGCCCACCGGCAAAGGTCGATCTTGTTATGTACCATTGAGCCGATGACCCAGTAACATGGCCGTGGCTACAGAAAAGGTTGTACTTAGACGTGTTAGACCAGTGCAAATGCGTTCCTGTTCGCATTAGCGTATGTGTTGTCACTCGGTTGGACCCTTGCACGCCTCTGTACCTTTTCTACACCTTTAGATACATGGCAGGTAGAATGGGTCAGAAAGGTCGGTATGCTTGATAAGGTTCAGGTTCTTGTAAAGAGGGGATTGAACAGCAATATACGCCGAACGACGACCAGCATGAGTAAGTAGTGTAATTAATCCCATCCAAGCCTACCGGTCGTGGGTTGTCTGGTATTCTATGCGTGTTAGGTCCCCCGAGCATGGTAGTAAGGTATGTAGGGTGACGTTGTCAAGCTAGGACTGAGCCGCCACGCTGCACTTGTGCTTGTGTGCTGCACCGTCAAGGTCCAAACGCGGACAGGATATATTCTCATTCCAAAAATCCCATCATTCACATGTGGGACAACAGCTTGAAGATGATTCGTGAATCGTTGGGACTGAACAGACTGAAATGATGGGCAAAGTACGTCTTGCCATGAGTTTCCGGTGTTGCTCCCCTGACCCTTAACACCTTGAAGAGCCATTGAATAGAGACATGCAATGCCACGGTCTTTCTCCTTTAACCACCCCGTTCTCCAAATTCCCTGGCCCAATCTTCGAATTGTTGAAGGCCCTGCTTGCTCACGCTGGGCCGGATGTTGACCAGACTCGCCTCGAAATCCTCAAATTGTATCGGTCTAATTTCATCCATGGACATAAACAGCAACGCCTCACCTAGACTCCGTAGAGGACCCATGGCTGCATCCTTGGCCAGCGCTGTAATATCAGAGCCTGAGAAACCTGAAAATTTACGTCAGTACCCGCACTCCAAAGGTGCTGATGAACGTACCGTCTGTCAATTCGACAAGCACTTGAATGTCCTTTTTGTTCAGGTTGTGTTTCTGATGACCTAGTAACGTTTGGAGCTGAGTTGCTCTGACCTCGGCTTCGGGCAGAGGAATATATTGTCGCCGTACGAATCTGCGCCTAGCTGCTTCATCAATTGCCCACGGCATGTTGGTAGCGGCAAGGACTAAAACTCTGCTGGCATCGCCTTCTTGCTTCTCTTTGTCAGTCTGCTGTTTTCCTGCCGCTGCTCGCTGTAGATCCGACCACTGGATCAAGAACTCAGTCTTGATGCGCCTGGTGGACTCATGCTCGCTTGAGCCGCCGCGCGACGACAGGAGCGAGTCTATTTCGTCGACGAAGATGATAGACGGCGCAAGTGCCTTTGCCAAAGAAAACAGAGCACGGACCAGTTTCTCGGATTCGCCCAACCATTTTGATGTCAGACTGCTAGCCGAGATTGCAAAGAACGTAGATCGGGATTCTGTCGCTACGGCTCTGGCAAGCATGGTCTTCCCAGTGCCCGGAGGTCCAAACAGAAGCATCCCCCTAGCTGGCTCTCGAAGACCCATGAAAAGATCGGGCCTTAGAAACGGGTACACAACGGCCTCCTTCAAAGCTTTCTTCGCAACATCTAGACCTGCCACATCATCCCAATGCACTTCGTCCCCATGAACCACAATCTCATTGAAGATCTGATTAGCAGCATTTTCATCGACACCCTTCGGGATATGTTTCTTAATGTGTTTTATCCGCTTCTCCCAAGCTAATTGTGCATCTGACGCGTCAGAAGAATTTTGCTTGGCGGAAGGCTCTCCAGGAGCGGAAGTATCTTGCTTTTTGCGGAGGTCTCGACGTTGCGTCAGATCTTCCTCGCGACTGCTGCTGGTGTTCTCATCAGCGCTTCCAGACGATCCTGCCCTACCAGATTCGCTTGTGCTATGTCTAGTCGAACGAGGTGAAGATATGTTGGCCACGGGGCGCCGGGTAACGCCGCTCGGAACAGAAGGTCGAGTCTTTCTTTGCGGAGATCTTTGTCTCGTTGGTAGAGCAGAGGTCTTTGGACTTTCATTAGATCTGATTGGCCGTACAGCCGATGCTTGGGCTGCCTTGGATATGGGGGCAGGAGCCGGGTACTCGTTGCGATAGGAAAGATAGTCAGACTGGGGTTTTGGCCGGACTGGCGATCTGGCGTTGGTCTGTGCACTGCTGGAATCCTTTGTGAGACGGTCATGTGCTGGTGGTATCGACGGCTCTAATAAACTGAGATCATTGCCTTTTTGAGCGTGTGAATCTAATGCCTGGTTTAGACTTGGCTGAACCGGGCGTGAATCGCCGACATGATAGCTGCTTGGTCTTTGCTGATCTGGGATTGACGATGGATTCGATGTCCTCCGTCGCCGTACAGGGCTGATGCGTCCGCTAACAAGGTCCTGTCCATCAACTGCAACCGTTGGCTCGAAATGGAAAGCAGCATTACCTCCAGAGCTATCACGTTTTATCGAATTCAATGTTGTTGAGCTACCGTTCTGTGCAGCGAGTGTCTGCCCAAGCCTTTGCCCTGATGCCCTTGTTGTGTCCCACGCAAGACCCGCAGCTTTGGAAGACGTAGGAGGCGGACCTGTCCTAAATCCGCTCGAAGCTCTGGGTGACTTTGAAGGCCTCTTACCATCCTTGCCTGCCCGCAATGTGGTCAACATCCGACTCCTCTTCTCGGGACTATGCTCCCGCGACGGTTGTCTGGGTTCTCCAGGTAGCGTTGGCGGAGAGTAGGGTAGATTGAACCCAGTAGTGTTGATCTGTGGACTGCTATAAGATCGCTCCGTCTGGCTATCTGAAGCCTTTTGCTGTAGAACGGCCGGCCGTTGAGGTAGAGGTGGTGGTAGTCTAGATAGATCAGGGTAGTTGACTGTAGGAACCGTGTTTTGCCCAATTGAGGTTGCCGTTGAGTATCGAGCTTTGTGATGATCCGTTTTATCGGGTACTGGAGGTCCAATTCGTCTGGTCGAATTTTGGCTGGAGCGTCCACTGTCTTCTTTAGTTTCCTTCCTGCTTTTCCGTAATGCCTCCAGAAGATCTACACGTTCCCTGCACTGTATCTCCATGCCATGAAGCGAATCCTGAAGCGCTTTCTCGGTCTCTGACTTAGGTTTGTGGTTCGGGGGTATTTTGTAGGCATTGTGATAATATATCTGATCGAGAGCAGAACGCCATGAGCGCAAAGCTTCTTCTTCGTTGTTCTAGCCTCGATAATTAATTGCAGATTTCAAGCAGCGCGGTCGGAAACTAAGATACTAACCTGCCCCTCAAAATATACTGCTGTTGAACAGATTAGATAGCACTCATCGTACGTCTTCTGCATCGAAGACGAGGCCTTGTTCCGCATCATTGAGTACACTGTGGTGTTTAAGTTGATCCATGTGACTTCTCTCGACCGGAATCTTGCTCTTCAACGAAGCGCAGCCGGTTGTACTCAGCCTTGGCCTTGTCGTGTTTTGGGTGCAACTGAGGCTTGGAATTCAGGTTCGGAAGCACGCCCAATGGACTCTAAGTCTTTGTGTGGTCTATGGCTCCTTACCTACAAGTAAATGTGGTTCAAACCGTGAGTCAAGGTATGTATTACAGACTATTCTGTACTCTAGATGTTTTGAAGCGAAGGTATCTATCTCACAGAACGAGCGATTCGCTGAATAAGCAGTGACGCAGTAAGATTTCCATCTTTCCATTCTTGTACTCGTACTCGTACCTCGTCACACGTGCTCGTATTCGAGACTTCAACAAGAAAAACTTGTCGACGACAGGGACGTCGGGATTACCTTGTTCAGTTCAATTCCTGCTACTTCCGATTTATGTGTTCATCATTGTAGATGCATAGAATTAGCACCAGAGTCTGAAATCCTTTCCAGCAGTGCCAAAAGGAAGAATGGAAGTCATTCCTGGAGATGCCGTCGTGGCAGTCAGATTTATTTCAACACCGTTCGCTCTATATAACCATGGCCAAGGAAGCCAGACATGGTACTCCGTACTTTTGTTTCTTATTATTCATCCATGTTACAGCCATCTGCTTTCAGATCTTTACCTCCTGTGGACGAACAGTAGCTGCAAATGGATCAGGGAAATCTGACTCTCCTGGGTAGTTGAGGTATCCATCACCTCAAAATCTATGTACATGAGTTTATCGAGTATCCAGCGGCAGAGCTGGTAGCCAGCAGTCGCTCTAATTTTCCTTGAAAACGCCTTGCAAATGCCCTTCGCTATGACGTCGCTCGCACAGATATATACATAAAGACTCTTTCGTAGCTGGAGTAAAGTAAGAACGTTGCCTTTGTTCTGGGAGAGGTAAGAAATTTGAATAAGATCTCCATCCTTGGCCAGTAGCAAAGACACAGGATCCCGCATCAGCCTTGAGCGAGATACGAAGAATACCGCTACCTAGGTCGTTACGATCCAAAATAGGTGCTTTTAATCTAAAATTAGAGGTGTGGGCCGCGGAGGCTGGTATCGTTGCTGATAGGGAGAGGTTACATGCCGAGTAAATGGGAAGTCATGATACATTCGGGTAATCGAGTCGAAACTGCACGCTAAGCCTTTCCAATGTTGAAATCGTGTAGTGATACTGGTACACAACGGATGAGATCTGCGGGTATCGGATGGATGTGAGGATGAAGAGGAATGCTGCGGTGATTGATTGGTTTTGGGTTTTAATGGTTTGAAGCACACGTAGAGGTGGGGGACGTTCAGTCGTTTTGGTGGCGAATGAAGTAGGCTTTTGCCATTTCGTAGGATGTCCTGATGGTTAGTGGTCAGTTTGTTTGAAGTTCGTCTAATGAGTTTTGAATTTGAACACTAGTATCACAGAATATAGACATACCAGCAAATCGCAGTACTAGGCATAGTAGTGATTATCCGGGGTCGTAGTCCGCGGAAGAATCCTCCCCAGCCATGCTGCCGCTTGATGATCGAAGCCGCCACTAATAGTCCCTTTGCAGACCGAATTTCGGCATCGTTTGCAGTCCCACGGGTTTGTAATAGAGTCTTAATGACATCGAGTGGAGTGGTCAAGCCTGCAGCGAACGCACCAGCCAATCCTCCAGCACATATATGGGTGACTGGGCTGTACTCTTTCGTCGGGTTGATGACCTTTGAGAGCGACTCGTAGGCGGTAAATTGAAGCGCTGTAAATGGAACGGTCATGGCAAGAGTAGTTGGATAGGAAACGTAAAATGCAGATAATCCTTCGGTTTTATAGACTGCTCTCGTACATTGTGATAAGGACTTATAGACGGACCCATGCACCTGCATTCGCTGCTTGACGACTGGCCACATAGGATTAGAAGCGGCTTAGATTAGTGAAAAGAGCGACGTTCTCACCATCAAAGGGATTCATGATGGCATCACTCGCGATTGTCGCACAGGCGCCGCTGGTAGCTATTGGCCAGTTAGCCTACATACAACCCTATAATACCGTCATACAGTAGGTACTGACCTGCTGCGACAGGATGATGCTGATTGCCATCATTGCCCCCCATGGCCTGCTTAACCGCCTCGTAAGTTGCGAAATATACAGCATGAGCTGGACCTATACCAGCATGTCAATCCCCCTACGCCACATGTAACGACGAAGCACCTGCCTACCTGCGCCTACGACGACACTTGAAATACCTCTCCACATTGCGGTGGCCCCTTCTATTCTTGAAATGGTAGAGACGGCATTTGAAAGGCTTGTGTAGATGGCACCAGGCGACGGGTTCACGATTTGGAGGCGGGTCTACGGACAATGAGCGCGACGGCGTTTACAGTCATCTTGATCAGGGCTTACTTTGAGGGTGTCAACGGGGAACATGACAGAATGCTCCTACAAATCCATTAGCTTATAGTTCCATTGGTCGCAGAATATTGAGCTGAGGGCAAACTTACGGCAATTCCAGCGAATGCGCCGGCGGCCATATTCTGAAGGAGAGTAAAGTCGGGTGGCAGGCTTTCATAGCTAGAGTAAGGCGTCAGCAGAGCAAGCTCCCATACTCAAGATCTGATTCAGGGCGGCGCATACTCGAGCTCCTCCACCGGGGCAGTGGGATCTACACGGGCAGCCATAGATCCACCAGCAGCGGCGAAGGAAAGCCTATTAAGAGCGCGCAGGACAACGAGAGTGTGGCAGGGCGACTAGAGAAACTTTTTAGAGGATTGAAGAGACGACATAAATTCTGATGGTTGTGGACGCAAGGTTGGGGAGTAGATGAGCTTTGTCTGTGTTTGTACATGGGAAATTTAAAAAAAAGCGACATCATTGACCGCATGAATTGACCAGGGTCTAGAACCAACCCTGACTAAGGAAGGCATCCTCACAAATGTTCAGAATTCACGATTTTTCATTTTCTATAGGTGTCTGAAGCTTCGAGAGCCATATATATGATAGTCAAGCCGAATAGTCCGCTATATGCCACCTCCCTAACTTTCACCGCGTCATAGTTGAAAGAGCATTGGTGTGGCATCAGCCTCTTCTCTGAGGCCCCTCCTGATCTACTGAGAGTTGTAAAGCATGTAGTGACTGATATGAGCTGTTGAAAGAGACGATCATGTGGAATCACGACGGAGGGCCAGAAAAGTTCGGACGAAAATAAGGATAATCAAGGCTTCAGAACATCATGTGGTTTGTTCCTAAGTACAAAATATGTTGTGAATATGCACACCCCACGACTCCGACCTACCGCTCATGCATGGAAAACCGAACATGTACCGCCTGGAATTGGTTCGGATTCCCGACCTGATTCCGATGGACGCCTGTGTCTCGTGCAACGTGGGTATCCCTTTGACCAAATGCAGCGCTAAATGTTGACACCAGTTCCTCTTCCCTCCGTTTGGGCCTTCGAGAATTGGTACACCAAACCTAAAACTCCTGGTCCTCTATCCTGGTTCATGCCCTGGACGTCCTCTTCTCCATCGTCGTCCCTAGCCCCGGCACGATTCGTCTTCCAGGAATCGCCCAAATTGCTGTCAGCCGCAGCTCCCTCACTACCATCACCAGCGGATCGTCGGGTATCCTCCAGCGGTATATCCTCTTCATCTTCAACCGTACCAACAAGAGTTTTACGCGAAGACCGTAAACGGGATTGAACTGGCCTATGGGGTGTCTTGGTTCCTAATCGCGACAGTTGATGTTGCGGGTCCAGAAGGATTGAGGCCACGGGTGACAATTGACCTCCTGTAGGGGCAAATCTCGGTGTGCGATGTACTGAACGGGATCTAGTGCCCGGTCCGCCTAATATTGATCGGCTGGGTCCTCGATGTTGGCGGTCCCCTCTGTCTAACCTGCTGCTACCGGGGCCGTTTAATTCGGGAGCGAGGGTAGGAGACATCATTCCAGGGAATGCTGGAGGGGGGTAAAAATTACGCTTAGCTGAAGGATGTAGATATGGTGCACCAGGTCGTTGATTCGTAACGTAATTGTCAATAAAGCCATAGTAAGACGCGAGCATTTTCCCATCTTTGGTAGAATAGTACTCTTCACGAAGATCCTGAGCAGCTGCCTCGTCCTGTCGGGTAACATTGTTGCTTTCCTTCTTGAAGTCGAACACAGCGAAAGAGCATACGTACCCTAAGCCATCGACATGAAGAGTGAATTCGCGGAAGAAATCCACCAGCCGGTCACTGCATTTTGGGAGACTGAACCAAAGGATAAAAGGCGTGAAAATGATACTGAGTATTTCTTCGAGGAATATGATGACCTTCATCTGGTAGAGGAGCGCAAATTCTGTCCGTACCTCGTTACTATGCAATCGCCCACGCCAGTTACTGGGCGAATAATGTGTGTATTCCGTCACATTGCTGAGCGCATATTCGGGGTCAAACACGAGATTTTCCTCTGGAACCACTCCTCTGGCTACAGCCCATACCGTTCCGAAAACGCCAAGATAAAATAGTACCGTTCGCTCCGATGTGATCTCGAACCCTAAGAACAATTCAGGATCAATTACGGAGGCCAATGCTAAGACTGATACGACAGCGCCAGTGACGAAGGCGACGAAGCGTGAAATTTGGATAGTTTTGTCCTTGGGGAATTGATCAACATAACGCGAAGCAAAGGGATAAGACATGTTAATTCGACGTTGGAAGAGATGCCATAGCTCGTTGAACTCTCGAAACTTCCATTCAGCAAGAGGTGTATATTGACGAGATCCAATCTGGGATGGGTTCTTTTGGTACTCATTAAAGTAGCGAAAGAAATATAGCATCATAAAGTAGATGATGATGAAAGGAGCACATAGAACATTCATAAATCCAGCGAACAAGAAACGTCTTCGCAAGCCATCGCTGAGAGCCCGGCGGTGGGTGTCTTTGAGAAACAATGGTCGAACCTGGCCCTGTTCATTGAAGACGTAGTCGAGAATGCACAAGCTCAAGTTCCATTCAAGTGTCTTTGAGAAGAGTTGCCTGTTCTTGAGAAACGGTATCGGTAACGTAAGGTCTAGGACATCCTTGTTGATCAGGGCGATCAAATAATTATCTCTCCGCATTAGTCGGTTTGCAATATCATGAGCGTCCATGCGTTGCTTCGATTGGCTTCCCATAAATCGACGATGCCGTTCAGTAACCCCTGCGGCGGTCGCTGGATTCGAGTCTCGCAATAACATAAGACGCTTGACAATCTCTTGCCACGAGACTGTTTGAATATCAGTATCGGGTATCTCAAGAAGATAGCGGTAGAAATTATGCATGTTCTGTAGCCGACGGATATCGAGGATATACTGAAACAGTTTGCAGATCCACAAAAAGGCGAATAGCCAGATTAGTAGGTTAGCGGAGGCAGACATCTTTTTCGTACATTGCGGTATCAGAACCTCGGACAAAGTCTTACTTGTTGGTACCTTTCTGTAGTCGATACAAGAAGTGAGGAAAGTGCTGAAGCCTACTACGAATGCGAGGGTACTATGATCTGTTAGATGCCAGCGTTAGTTCCACACGATGGAGATGCTTACAGAAGATTTAGCATTCTACTCAAGAGTATACACCAAATCCCGTTCCCGAGAAAGTAGTCGTACACGTCTTTGAGGAAGTTATCAAGGTTTTCAACATTCGCCCATCTCCACATCGCCATCTCCTTTGGATCCCCGGTTCCAAGAGGTTGACCTCGATGAGCAGAACTCCTGTGTTGCGGTCGTGCAGAATTCAAGTCTTGGTGGAGTCGTTGTTGCTCTTGAGTAGCCTGCCACTTAGCCCTTGTTCCCCTAGTCGTAGGACCCGTAACTGGTGGGGGTCTTGTCTCTTGCTGCTGTCGATTTGTTGGCGCTGGGACCGCATCTTGATCGCCTTCAATCAGTAAGGATTGTGGCACTTCGTCATCCATCTCATCCGCCTCGTCTCCCGTCGGCGGTTTCTGTAGCCGCTTGTGTCTTTGACCAGCTCTGCTCGGAGACTCCTTGCTTTTTCCTCTCGAATTTCCCGATATTGCTTCAGTAACGTGGCTGGCAGCTGCATCGAAGAGCCCTTCCTCGAGGTCATGATCATGAAAGCGCCCACCCAGATTCTCCTCGTCAATGGCCATACCTGCGCGCTCTTCAATGTCGGACTGATCCGAGGACTCGTCGTGCTGACGTAAGGTTTCATAGACAGATGGTGTTCCTATGGCAGGCGGTAAGAACCTCGAGAGCATGTTTGATGCCATCATGATGGCGAGGAAGCGATATATTCTATGAGTCAGTTGTACCAAGATTCACGGGTTGAAGGCATTCTTCAGTATCGCCTGCCATGAATATACGCCCAACGATACTCATGACATCTATCTAGCGTCTATCTGTCCATGTCATGTAACCCATTGTGATGTCTTTTCAGCTGATCTCCAGTGAACCAACGGAGTTTCAGTTATATATCATGGAGTCATGTGCGAAGGTGTTGTGATCGGGCAAGGTGTGGAAGTCACCGCATTTAGATCAACACCCCACATCCCGCGTTCTAGGCGACCGTTATAAGGGATACGGAGTACTTCAGTAGCTCTTCCGCACATCTGCTCTCTACCCATCCACAGCCCTATCAGAAACTCCCCCCAACCCGGTTGATCCAAAGATACCTAGACAGTACCACTCAATAAAATGAATGGTAACACAAACTATTCGGGAGACTTGGCAGATGGCTTTGATGGCAGACTGACTGCTTCATCTCTGCCAAATAGATCTGGTGCCCTATCTAATAGGGTCACAAATGTCCTGTCCGCATCATATGCGGACACTGAGATCAGGGATGCTCTAGATATACTGGATAAGAAAGACGTTCAAAACACACCCGAAATCAGACGAAGGTTGCGCCTTGATGTACAAAAGGAGGTCATTGAGTGCAACGGTGCGATTGTGAAAGATTTTGGTCTTGTGGCGGAGGTTCGTCAAATAGCTTGATGTGATTGCCCTTGCTGAGAAGGTATCAGCAACTGAAGCGCATAGGCTCTACTATTGCTAGTTTGAACAAATGCTGTCAAGAAATGCGGCAGCATGTCGCTGCCGCTCACGAAGAGAGTGGACCAGTGCTTGAAGAGGCCGCTACGCTTTTGATGCAAAAGCAGGACTTGGAAACTAAACGGCAGTTGCTTGATGCATTCAATAAGCATTTTATCATGTCTGAAGAAGACTTGATGGTTTTGACAACTACAACGGATACTGTGGATGACAGATTCTTTGCCGTTCTGAAGAGGGTCAAGCAGATTTACACCGACTGCCAGATTCTTTTCGGAACTGAGAATCAGAGACTCGGCCTCGAACTGATGGATCAGAGCTCAAGAAATCTGAACAGCGGCTTCCAGAAACTGTACAGATGGATTCAACACGAATTCAAATCTCTCAATCTGGAGAACCCGCAAATCAGCTCTATTATCCGGCAGGCACTTCGAACCCTCGCAGAGCGACCTACGTTGTTCGAAAGCTGTCTCGATTTCTTCGCTGAAGCTCGCGAACATGTTTTAACAGAGGCTTTTTACTCGGCGTTGACTGGCTCATCCAGCGATGCCGGGCATGATCCATTAACGAAGCCTATCGAATTCAGCGCGCATGATCCCCTCCGCTACGTTGGAGATATGCTCGCCTGGACCCACTCTGCAACGGTTTCCGAACGGGAAGCCCTGGAGAGCCTCTTTGTCTCGGATGGTCATGAGATTGCGAAAGGTATCCAAGCGGGGAGAGACAGTGAACCTTGGTCTGCTTTTGATAGTGGTACCTTTGACGGACGAAAAGCGCTGGGTCAGTTAGTCAATCGAAACTTGGCTGGTGTAGCAAGAGGATTGCGGCAGCGAATCGAGCAAGTAGTCCAAAGTCACAACGACCCAGTGTTGACTTACAAAATCGCCAACTTGTTGGATTTTTACCGCATCATGTTCCAAAAATTGCTAGGCAAAGACTCGAGTGTCTTGGAAACGTTGTTAACTCTCAAGGACTTTGCCCTCGGTCAATTCCAGACCATAATGAAAGACCAAGCGAACTCTGTCCAAGCAGATCTCGCCCACCCTCCACCCGATCTCCGCATCCCAGACTTCCTCGACGAAGCACTCAACCTCCTCCAAGCCCTCATGAAAAGCTACGACTCTTCGCTCGCCCCCGCCTCCTCCCGAGAATCCGATTTCCAACCCATCCTCGACCAAGCTCTGACCCCCTTCCTCGACATCTGTGAGAAGCTCGCCAAGCAAGCCCAGGACCCTGCCCAAAGCATCTTCTTCGCCAACTGCCTCCTCGCCGCCAAAAGAGCACTATCACCCTACAACTTTGTCCACAACCAAATCTCGCTGCTCAACGAAACCCTGGCAACATGCACCTCAACCCTCACAGACTACCAGCACGCCTTCTTCCTCCACACCTCCGGCCTCCACCCCCTCGTCGCCGCCCTCGCGCCCCTAGACTCTACCCCTGCCTCTTCTACCAAAATCCTAACCCTCCCCCCATTCCAGCCCGACGCCCTGAAAACCACTAGCCAGATCCTCGACGATTTCCTTCCTTCAGCGCTCATGGACGCGATGGAAAACCTGAAGGGTTTGAGCAGCGCCAAGGTGGCGGGGGAGATTACGGCGGAGGCGGCAGAGAGGTTTTGCGAGGACTTTGAGTTTGTGGAGGGGAGGTTGGGGGAGGTGGATGAGAGGAGATTTGGGGATAGTGATGGTGGGGAGGAGGGTGGGGAGGAAAGGGAGGGGGTGGGGTTATTGAGAGAGGTGTTTCCGAGGACGACGGGGGAGATTCGGGTGTTGCTTAGTTAGATGGTCTTTGCATAAAGAATCAGTCTTTGTCACGACCGGTCTCGTTTCTCCCATTCCTTTTTCTCGACTGTGACGTTTTCTTCTCAAACTCGTTCTTTCCTTCCAATCTTCTACTTTTCTTGAATTATGCTCAAATTCAATCCTACCCATCTATCTTTTCGAACAATCTTGAGTCCGGAAACAGAGCCTACAATGTGTATTGTGTACGGATAGCTTACGACTGGAAGAGAACAGGAGAGGAGCGGAGAATGACGGAACGAGGAATCATGATGAGGACCGTTTCGATAGGAACGAATTACCTTGATTCTGTCCCCCCTGCAAGATTCTCTTCCCCGTCTCAAACTCGAATTTCCTTACCTTCGAGTTATGCAACCGTTTCCCTTCCCATCTTTACACCTCTCTACTCTCTAGCCAGGCAGTCAATGCGGCAATACCATAACCCTCTCCTCGCCCCCATCCCCATCCCCCAAACCTCCACACCCCACCCCCAACAACAAAAACCCCCAAACCAAACCCCTCACCCATCAAACCGCGCTCCAGCCTGGAAGAGCAAAGGGTTAAGACCAGGGTCTGTGCCAGTCATATATCGTGCAATTCGGTTGCGTGAGTTATATTAAACAGTATGGGGCGAAAGGGGGGGTTTTGGTGGAATGGGCGAATGAAAAACAATAGCCATCCTCTCAATAATTCCAGCATTTGAATTTATCCTGATAAAGAAAGAAAAAAGAAAAAAAAGATGAATTTTTTTTCATCCCCATGCTGTCCTGTCCCCTCGCACCCATCTCCACATGCCGTCCTGCCATCTAAGCCCCTCTGCTGCGTCCCCCCCCCCCCCCCCCTGACAAAGCAACGGCCTCGTTCCTCGACCTTTCACCCACGTTTCTGTTACCATTCCATGCTCCACTTTCTTTCTCCTCATCATCGAATGACTTTTTCGCTATCAAGGACGAAGAAGAGGCGCGAGTTTTAAAGCCCTTGGTAGCGAAGGATTTAGGGAGTTTGGAATGAGGGCGTTGGAGGATGGGCGGTTGCGATGGGGAGGTGAGAGAGAGGGATTGTGGGGGTTAGGGTCGTCGTAAAGGTTTCTTGTGGTATTAGAAAAAAGCTCGTTAGGACCTTGGAAACTCCCTTCTTCGCTATACCTCTCCTCTACGAGATCGGAGATCGTGATATCAAAACCCTGCCTACAATGTTTTCCTGCTCGTTTTCCGTCTGTTCATAACGGTCTTCTTTTTTAATAATCAAAAAAACCTTTTCTTCTTCGTTCTTTCATTCTTTTCAGTCCGTCTCCTCCTCTTTCGCGTCAACGTTCCCTAATCATACATTCGCTCCCTCTGTTCCTCCCCTGTCATTACATTCGAGCTCTCTACGGAGCTTTTCATCGTGCTGGTTGGTTGCTTAGAAAAGAAGGAATGGGGGCAGAATACTGTATATACTGAGGAAGGCGAGCGGGAGATTCGGACGAGGATGAGACATGCTTTTAATTTGAAGCACCATGTCCCAACGTAACTTGCACTCTTGGAAACAAAGGTAGAGATATGATTCGCTATACCGCTACCTAACCTACAGTAAAATCCCCTAGCTAAATCACTCGTTCGCTCGCTCCCCCAAATCATGGTATCACATAAACATTGCATGCCCTCCCCTAAAAATGTAACACCCCGCCCTTGCCCCTCCAAACACCAAATTCCACAAATTTGATTTCTTCCTTGGAGCCAGCCGAGGGGGATACGCTACCAACCGACGTACATTGAGAACTCCCTCCTAGCAAAAGCCACGACTTTACTCCACGCACATATAATGCTCCGGTATTAAGAAGGTGTATCAGGCTCCTGAATGGAAAAGATGGAAGAAGAGAAGACGAAGCTGGGGAGGTTAAACCGAAATAAAGAGGGTTAGTGGTATCCAAAACTGATGGCGGGAATGTCTGGAATGCTCCATATAGCGGATAGGAGACTTTAGAGGGTAGAAATGAAGCCGATGGGTTTAAGTTTAGGATTATTCCTCTGCTCTACCATCCTTTCTTTCTCGCGAAACGTTTGTTTAATAATGCTAGAACCTTTGGGACGTTGAATAGGACGTACTCCAAGTCGAGAGCTTCTTGGCTGTCTTTTTGCATCTCGAGCAAGTCGTCGAGCTTGAGGTCTAGCTCTAGTAGTCCGCGGTTTCGGCCTGTGATGAACATTCGTTAGCCTCTTCTACCAATCCAGAATTGAGTAGATAAGAACTCACCTTTATAATGAAGGCTGATGACAAATGTCCCTGGTAAAGGACTCGTAAAGTTGAAGAAAATATTCGCCCGTCTGTTGTCTGGGACATTACTCTTCTGAATAACGCCCTCCTTCTCCAACTGCTGATGCGTAAATTTGTATGGCCCCAAAGCTTGCTGTTTCTGCTGCTTCCTCGACTTGCCTTCGGACTGGCTGCGTACGTTGTGGAGGTACGATTTGTAAGTTTCCAGCTGTCCGACCAGATAGCTATTGTGATCGCGAATGGTGCGAAATACCTCTTCGAGCTTCTTGGTCTCTTCGAGTGTTTTCTCCTTGAGAGACCCGAGGTGGACGAGCTCTTGCTCTACCTCGTCGCGGAGAAGACCGAATTGATCAGATTTGTCGATCACACCTAATTCCTGCAGTTGGCTCAAAAGCTCCATACTTCTAATACCCTTTCGGACCATAATCGCGTCGTTCTTTAGGGTCGCTGCAACCTCAGCGACGCGGTCTAACCGTAGAGGTCTCCTTGATACCGATGTACTCTGCGGAAGGGATCTCATAATCTGCACAAATGTCGCCTTGGCTTCCATAAAGTAGACCTCTTCTTGCGTGATGTCGAGAGCTGCAGTGAGATCGTCGATGGCGGTCTCCCATTTGCTGAAGAGAGGCAAGTTGATCGCTCTGTTCTCCTTTCGAGGCAGCTGGGGCGGCGCAGGACCAAGCTCTTGCAGGATGACACTGAGATGCGAATTATCTTCTTTTGCTAGAGCAGCGCTATGCTTCTCAAGTAGCGAATGAGTGGCGTAGACTTCATTTAGAGTAATGGACAGCTCGAGGTCTTTCTTGGAAAGTGCAACGTAGTTGTCCATTTCAAGGCTCTCGTAAAAGTCCTGCACTTCGCACAGATCCAACATGAACTGGTTCACCCTTTCCTTATTTTGGTGGATGAAAGGCTGAAGCTTGGCCATGTAAGGCTCCTTTGCATATGAAGGCTTGTTTGCGAGGTTCTGCAGCATCTTCGCAATCAGCGTCAACGTCCGCCTTGGGTGGTCCGCAGGCGTTCCGTCGATGAGCATGTATGATCTGGGTGTTACGATAGCAGGATTGATGAACCGTAGGAAGAAGAAGCCTCCGATCAAGGTGCAAATAGTCTGGTCCTGGGGATCGCCATATTTCCGCTTTGATAGACTCCTGATTTGCTTGCAAATCCAGCGAATGCCGTATGGTGTCTCTTCAAGTCCATTGATGATGGTTTCTAAGAATGACGTTGCAAGTTCCATCAGCATCTGTAGCCTGGGGGCAATTATCTCTTGCACTTGCTGATTCTCCGCAGCTTGCTCTGCAGTGACACCCTTTGGTAGGTAGTCTGGAACAGTGCCAGTATCCTCTTCGATTTGCTCTATCATCCGTGTGTACACCTTGAGCGGGTTGATTTCGAGATCCACGTCTTTCAGCTCAATCAACGAGTTAATCTTGTCCTGCAGAACTACCTTCAGATAACTTTGGCCTGGTCCACGCCTGGTGTATGTAGTCATCATGCGGGAGACCGGAGTATTGGCGCGCAGCAAAGAAGAGTATTCCGGGGTATTTTCGAATTGATAGGTGAGTACAGATTGGAACATCGTTAGAAGTAAATGCTCTTCGCGGCTGTCGTATTGATTCCCGTAGATTGTAAACATTACTGTTTGCAGTAGAGAGTCGATTTCAGCCATTGTGACAAGGCGGCAAAGGTGAGCGATATGCCGAGGTTCTGATTGAAGGAGGAAAAGGAGGTTGCCATATTTCTGTGTCTTGTCGTCGTTGGGAAAGAATCCTTCTTGAAGGTCTGAAGCGTCTTCGAGATGGCTCGCGACCTCGTTTTGCTGGTCAATCGCATTAGTCCCAGCACCGTCCGTATTTCCATTAAAGAACACACCTCTTCCAATGCCATGCGATTCTGGATCAAGAGCGCTATCCTTGAGTCCAGATAGCGGACATCTTTCTCGAGGACAAAGTTCTTCTTCGATTGACTGGAGATCTTTGCTTTGATATCTCGCTGGATTTTCTGGGCTGGTCACCAGTCAGCATTGACCGATAAAGACTACCACTCCCAACGCCTACCTCTAGCCAGGTCATCCTCAATCTCCAAATCCTTCTCTTTCGCCGACATGGACAGATAGAGAGCTGTTGAGTATCTCTTGGACTGGCGCATCGAGCGGCCATCTTGGGACGACGTGGTATTCTGGCGAGAGATGGGTACAAGCGAGGACGACGAGGACGTCGATGCCCTCGACACCCTCGAATGCTGGGATCCTTGGGGAGGCATGACTGCTACAGACATGATGTGCTTGGGGCGCAATGGGTGCAAACGAGGTCAATACGTAATGCGGCCCAGGGGTTACTTTCGCGCAGCGCGTCGCTCTACCCTGGAAGCAGGTCTCTTCCGAGAGTAATACACTGTCAATGGCGGAGACGGGGGTTGACTTGAGGAAAAAAGACTTGAGCTATGTATGCCCAGCTGATCATGGAGTGTCGCGCAACGACGTCGCCGGGACCAGCCGGTTTTGTCGTATGATCGCTTAGCCTAATTTCGTGGGATTGTCCGCTGAAGGTCTGGGTCCATCCAAGGCTGGTATAGGTTAGGCCTCGAAGATCGATGATCCTAGGTCGTGGCGCAAATTGACGGAAGTTGGTGGCTTAAGCTCTATCGCGAAAGATCCTTCGCTTGTTCAACCTCGGAAGTGGGGGAGCCGTGTTGTGATTAGGAGGCTCTTGGAAGTGAGGATAAGAAGGTACGATGATAGCCTCAAGGGATATGTTAACGGGGGGAACAACAGCTGGCGGGTGCACAGCGAAATCCCCAGATGTATAGGTAGGGCGGGAGAGCGGGAAGAGGAGAAGAGGAGGGGGAAAGAAGAGGACGATGAGATGGTTTATAGAGTTAGGGCACAGTAAAAGTGGGTTAGTCGGTCTCGTAGAGTCGTACTGTGCAGAGGGGGATGCAAGGGGGCACTCACGCTAAGCCAATTCGGCTACTGTAGTTTACACAGTTACAGGCTCAGTCGGTTTCTTTCAATCGTACCGCGTTTTCGACTCTTCCAAGCTTCGAGCTTCGCGGGCAAACCACAGTCAGACTACATACTGTCAAAAATCAACGATAATCTTAATTGTGGTCCTAATAAGAAGAGCCAAAATTCCAATTGGCTACATCGACAAACCGTTGATTAACTTTTCTAGGTACAGGATACAGGCAGGATACCATGTTATAATTCCATTTGGTGTTCATGGACTCCTGAGTCCTGGTGCCCAACCCTGTGATGACTTGCTTATCTCCTTTTTGCTTTTCTCGACCTTGGAACAAAGCTTATTCGACCACTGAAACCGCGGTGATCAAAGGATAGACCGCCACCCCAATCCGGACACTTCATGTGAGTGCGATAGATGCTGCATCATCTCTGACAGCGGCCTGCGAGGCAGAGGTACTCTCTGATATGCAGGGATCATCACCAGGTCACGGAAGTGAAAATACAAACCGATTGGACGATGGAGATGTGAGAGAGATACAATCCAGTGGTGGATCATGGGTCTACGTAATGCACATGCTGCAGATCAGGCTGTGTCGGCATGGGAGATGTGTGTCAGGTAAACACATGCTCGACGGATGCTCGACACGATCTTCATCTATCGAGTGCATTGGAACCAGGACGATTCTACTGCCTTGTGCCACGACTCCTTGTGTGACTCAAATACCCGGACTCCGTACAACCCTGGGGGGTGGTACAACAACCCAGCCTAAGCGCTGGATTGGATGCAGGCAATTCTAATAACAATGCAATAGATTAGCTTCCCTATGCGAGACGGATCCGCTATTGAAACCATGAGACGGCAGATTATCGTAGTCAATGATCTGCGTCAGCCTTAATGCTTGACATCGATGGATCGATAGTGGGCCGCCCCAATTCCCATGTACCTGTCACCCCACGGCTTGGCGTTGGCATCCTTGAAGCTCTTGGGGTGCTGTAGTTGATGCCCAAGCTCTCGGGAACTTGGAACACCCCCCAGGTCTCACAGGATACAGTTAGCACGCAGCCCAATCGGTTGCAAACCCTTGGCAATGTCAGCACATCTCCAAAACGGAGTATTACCGAACGCCATGTTTTGCCATCACTACTACTGCTTGAAAGTAAAGCTCTTGCCGGCAATCTCCTTCTTGGATTTCCGCATTCCTTTGGGAGCGTCCAATGACTTGGCATACGGGTCAAATGACTTGTTCGGCCCAGAACGATCATTGCTGTCCCGCTTCGCATGCAAAACTGACAGCGCGTTGGCATAATCAAATGCCTCAGCTTCCTCTCGCCCTTCTCCATCGCCTGCCCCACTCACTTGGCCCAATTCCTCGTGTTTACGCTGCTCCTTGTCAAGCCTTCTTTGTGCTTTTCGCCGAGCCTTGCGATCAGCTTTCTCTAGAGAATGTTGGTCCGCGTCCACATTGTTGAGAGTTATTTCCATGTTGTTGTCTGGACTATGGCCTGTGCCATTTCCAGCTTGACTATCGACTCCTGCGGTAATAGCTTCGGAAGTGTCTTGTAGATCACTAGCTTTCCGTTTTCTGGAACCACCAAGCTGTTTTACTATGAAAACATCGTCTTCTTTGGCTTTTCTGTCCTTGACAAACTGGTGTTCAGCACGGACGCGCGGTTCGCCCTGAGATGATCCCGCTGCTAACGAGCTCTTATCATCAAATATCTGTGCCGTGAGTTGCGGTAAAGCTAAAGCTAAACGTGGAGTGCCATGTTGGGTTTGCGCGTTAGACCACGAAGCATGCCACGTGGTGCAATCCAATGTTGGACCCCAAAATTGAGAACGATTGATGCGGACTGGCAGCTTGCTGATTGGAATCTGCGGGGGGTTTACTACCTGCGCAGTAGCAGGATGGGTTGCTGAGCCAGCGTTGTCGACTCCTATGACTTGAGCCTGGATTTTAGCAAGAGTAGATCCTTGATCCTGCATGGTTTCCTTCAAAACTGGACCATTAACACCCGCAACCTTGGCTCTATAGATAACGGTAAGCAATTCGCCTGCACGTGCTCGGAATACACTGGATATTGGATGGGAGCAAGAAAGTAACGCAGACTTGTTCAAGGGCATTTCCCTTGCAATACTGAAGAGAACATGTTTCGGTAAGACGTGATGCACACTTTCATCTTCTTTTCTAGCAATAGTATCTCTCCACTGATGTATGGCCTTGAAGACCGCTAATTGCTCCTCATTGAAAGAAGCTGGGGTGCGAGAGAGTATGGAAGCCCACCCCCCGGGGCCTGTACCATCCTGTACATCATAGAATTGATGTTCGTGACGCTGTAACGCTTCTTCCTTGGACCTGTTGAGAACTTCGTCGACTTGGTTGCCATGCCGCTGAGAGAAATCCGATTTTTCGATCAATTCGTTTCGCATGTTATCGTATATGTATAAGAGGAAATGGGTATCGGAACGCGCATAGTCAAACATCTGCTCAGGAAGCGGCCTGCATAAATCGGGTCAGCTTTGAGCGGTGAATTAGAGTGAACTACGAACCGCATGCGCCAGTCGGCCATCTGATATTGCTTGTCTGCATCGAAGTTAACAAATCTACTCAACAGCGATGCAAGACTGTGCTTAGTATATCCCAAAACTCGAGATGCGTGATAAGTGTCGAAAAGTCCAACAACATATAATCCGAGGTCTCTCTGTAGCCAGATAATGTCGCTATTAGAACCGTGGAATACCTGCATGGACGTCAGTAATATTGAGCGTTCTTGAGTAGTAGTGCTCACTTTGACAATATTTGGATCTGCAAAGACTTCGTTTAGGACCTGGAGCTCCTCTCTCCATGGCTTAAGAGTATCAACAATCCAATCCTTGTATCTTGTGCTGATTTGCATCAACGATACAAGCCCAACATAAGTATGGGTATCATGATGTTCCAAATCCACCGCTATCTCTTTCGCTGATCTCAGCTCTTCGAGCATGGCAGCGACCGCCTCTGGAGTATCCACCAAAGTGGCTTTGGTGGATTCAAAGGGTAGATATGGTATGGGATCGGACTTTACGTAGGTTGAGGCAGGGTATTTTGATTGGTGGATCTCGGTCGCATAGGGATGTTCGTGCCTTGAGTGGGTGTCAGTTGATTTCTTGAGAGGAAGTGCAATATCTTTCAGAAACAGATAAGTTGTGTGCCATACTGTTGGGGACCCTTCTGGGGAGATGTGAGGGGAATGCTATTCTTAAGCGGTACGATAGCGTGAGGTTTTGATCGAAGTAACGGCTTAAAAGGCGTTGTTTCGTCATTGCACGGAACCTTTGGGAACAGTCGTTGAGGCTTTGGGATATTTTGGTTGCGATAATTTTTCAATGGAAGCGGCTTTCTCGCCGGAGTGATTGATTTCGAAGGCTGACCGTCCTGAGAAGGAGAAAGTCTTTTTATGACTCCCGTATATTCATCCAGGCACGCGTCTGCTTTTTCAAGAAGATTGTCAATGACATCGACGATTCCTCTCCAACTGTCTTCAACGGAATCCGCATCCGACAAACGGGGCGCCGAGACCTCAGTACCTGTGGCCGCGACTCTCACTAAGTTCTGAGCAAGCTGTAGAAGCCTTGTATTCTGCTTTTCGAGCAGGGGGGTAATCTCTGGGTTCGAAGACCGATAGAAAGCTAAATCTTCGCCTGCGATCTGCCCGGCGGTCCTCGTTGTGTCAATCAGAGTTGAGGAGATAGCCTCCTTGACCTCCTTGAAGGAGTTGTCTGTAGACATCGAGAGCTGAGCGAGATTCGCGAAGTGAGACAAATCTCCACTCTTGGAGGTTTGAGACTGAAAAAGTTCGAAAAATGTCAATGATCTGCCGCACAACGATTTAAGGTTTCCGCAGAGCCTCGACCTTGTATCTAAGCACCTAGGCCACAGTTCACTTGCCAGTGGTACCTACCTTAAGGTACCTTAACCTAACTCAGTGTTCATCTCGAGACTTCCATTTTGATAGAATCCGACGCTTACACGACTCGGGCCCGGCAATGTCAGCGTCTATCGCGCCAGAATGTAATGAGGTCAAGGAGTATGTTGATATCATGTCCTTGCATGGAGGTTTCTCTTCTAAGGTGAAGCAGACGATACGATTCGTGTTTTCTAAAGTGGTACAGCGAAAGTAAGGCTGCGGAAGAGTCTATCTGCTACAGTAGTCTATTGACGCTTTAGAATACCTACGTGGAGACGCATCGAGCGATGAGTGTTCTCCTCTATTCAAGCGGTACCAAAACTGCCTTACGGTAAGTATATGTAGTTCTGCGGACCTACGAGCGCCCAGCTTGACGCACTCACAGAAAGCCCTAAAAGAAAGAGGCATTGACACGATGTTAAATGAGGCGAGGGAGAGCAATAAAGATAATGATGCTGAGCACATGGGAAGGAAATGTTAGTACCACGTCCCACCTTACTAGTAATAGACACACTGATTGTAACTAGAATGTATAAGTTTGATTTAAACGTGTCGAGAGATAACATAGATTCACTCCTGTACTTGTAGCAAAACCTCCAGCTCTCATATCATGGCATTATCGAACAACCTTTTTAGGTGTGGCGCTGGGGAGTCTGCCAAGATTGTATCTACGTATCTACTGTAATTTAGCGCGACTCGACGCGTTCGCTAGGAAATCGAATCGCGTCTCCCAAGCAAACCATCAATCTCGCCCGCGTCAACGGCTTCTTTGATTGTCCAAGATCTTCACGATATATGCGTTCTCGTGACCCTATCCGAAAGCATGCCTCATTCGACTTCGGAAGAGCTTTCCCCCGCCCCGAATCAAGAAGATAGCCTCATGCCTGACGCGCCAGCGAACGGCACTGATATTGAGAATGAGGATGCAGAGAGCAGTGATCCCAGCGACCCTTACGTCCCTCCCACCAGTACAATCAGCGATGCGGCCAAGACAGATGTCAAGCTTGAAGATCTTTTCAACGATGACGACGAAGATGACGAGGAGTTTCCAAGCTCCGGGCCTTCAAGTGGAAATATACCGAGCAGTCCACCAGCAGCACCAGTGTAAGGAGGTCTGTGATGAATTGGCAGTACGGTCTGACCGATTGCTAGACAGCTTCCTGTTGCCGCCAAATACACCGATCCGGAAGTTATGCTTGCATTTTACCAACGTCTCTTTCCCTTCCGATTCCTCTTCCAATGGCTCAATCATTCGATGAAACCTTCCAACGACTTTGGGCATCGCGAATTTGCGTTTACATTACAGAACGATGCTTACTTAAGATACCAAAGCTTTCCTAGTTCAGACCTGTAGGTACGCTTCTCTTCCGCGCCGCATTATCTTACAACTGCGCAGGCTCCGTAAAGAAATCCTTCGCCTCAACCCTTCACGCTTCGAGATTGGCCCGGTATACACTGCTAATCCACGAGACCGCAAAACTCTTCGCAAGTCCACTGCCTTTCGTCCCATGGCCAAAGAGTTGGTTTTTGATATTGACTTGACGGATTACGACGAGATCAGAACCTGCTGTGATAAAGCCAACATCTGTCACAAGTGTTGGTCTTTTGTTACGATGGCCATCAAAGTAGTAGATGCGGCTTTACGAGATGATTTCGGGTTCAAGCATATCATGTGGGTGTACTCTGGCCGTAGAGGAGCGCACGCATGGATCAGCGATGAGAGAGCTCGAACCATGGATGATCAGAGAAGAAGAGCTGTCGCTGGATACCTTGAAGTTATAAAGGGCGGAGCGCAAAGCGGGAAAAAGGTCAACGTAAAGAGGCCGCTACATCCCCATCTTGCGTAAGTATATAATAAGCGAAGTCATCCATTATGGGATATTTTCTCTGATTCGCCAATCTAGCCGAAGCCTCGACATCCTAAAAGAGCACTTCCAAACCGACATCCTCTCGGATCAAGACCCCTGGGCCGCCCCAGAAAAAGCAGAGCGCCTCCTCCAACTCCTCCCCGACAAAGCCCTCAACGACTCCCTCCGCAAGAAATGGGACTCCGCTCCCGGCCGCTCCAGCGCCAGCAAATGGGCCGACATCGACGCCCTCGCTAAGACAGGCGCCAGCAAGACTCTCGACGGAAAAGCGCTCCTGGAAGCAAAACAGGATATCGTGCTCGAGTACACGTACCCGCGCCTCGATGTCGAGGTCAGCAAGAAGCAGATCCATTTGCTGAAATCGCCGTTTGTGATTCATCCCGGCACGGGGCGCGTCTGCGTGCCGATTGATTTGAAGCGATTGGAGGGGTTTGATCCGCTGGGCGTGCCTACGGTGACGGAGCTGTTGGGCGAGATTGACGCGTGGGACTCTGCGGGCAAGAACGACGAGGGTGAGGGAGAGGTTCGGAAATTGCAGGATTATGAGAAGACGAGCCTGAAGCCGTATATTGAGTATTTTCGGTCGCATGTAGCGGCTTTGCTCAAGGATGAGAAGGGCGTCAAGAGGGAAAGAGATGATGGTGATCCCATGGAGTTTTGAATCCAACGAGGGATGTTTCTCGTCAGCGCTAGAGCATTGGGTGGTGTCCGGCGTTGATAATCGAGATGATTTGGGATCTTGAAAGGGGTCAGAAGCATTTATATTCCAACTCTACGTAATTCAGTTCTTCCACTCGTCGATCACTTTCATCGAGTTCGTCCTTGCATGGAGCCATTTTCACTTCTTCCTTTACATCTCTCAAGTCTGCGATCCACAGCGGTTGCCGCATCAATAAATCCCCCCATATGATAGAAATTCGAGATCGCTTTTTAAGCATAACATACGTCAGACCATCGAACAACCATAATGACATATTTGCATGTTACTGTCTAAAACAACCTAATCCCTTCGAACTGTCGGTTGCTCTTAGTACCCGGGATATTCTTTGGGAATCTCCAACTGTTCCAAGAACTATGCCGCCCATGATCTCTCAACGCTTTGGAAAACTCCTCCCCATCGTGCATGCGTCCGATACCCATGACTATGCTGAGAACGAATCTAGGAAGCGACTGCCTTCCCTATGAATACATGTGATACCCGATGCTAATAAAAGTCAAATGTGTCCTAGAAGTGGCACAATAACCAATACACAGCCAGAACTTGTCCCATCGATGCAAGGCGATACGCTACGACGGTCCATTCGTTCAAGGGACGGAAGAAGAATCGCTGGGTGGTCCCACCTTCCCTAGAGCAAGTCGGAATGGCGTAATCGTCCGCAGGCCATTCGCACGTCAACAATTTCAGGCCCTTGGATACACAATTACCCTTGCAGCATGTTCAGATAGCTAGTTCAACTGGGCGTGTACTAAGGAACTTGCTGACGGTGCGTCTAGAGCGTATTGTACCACCCATGAATGATTGGGCAATATCATTATGACATAGAGCTGCTCGGGGAAAGGTTCGAAAGCCAAGAGGCTTAGAGTATTTTTGCACAGGATGGGTATAATTGATTGATGCCATTGTCGTAAAGTCCTTTGCCGAGGTCTGTCCAACTAACGCCAAAATTGTTAAAGCTGCTGCAATTTTGGACCAGCCCTTTGGTCGCCTTAGCCGCGGCGCAAAAGCGGGTCTCACCTGGGCTGTGGGGTTCAGGTTCATTGGCGGGATCGGATAGGTCTTGTTGCTACCTAGAGGAGCTGATGTGGTGTACGTATGGAGTTGAAAGACCGTGTCTTCAGAATGAAGATAGCGACGATAGCACTGACGAGCATAGGACGTCTTGCTAACAATGCTTTAAGAAAGCTAAGGTTTTGTGATCGTGTGTGAGGCAAGTATACAGTGTTTGAACGGATGTTGGAGCGTCAAAGAGGTTCGTAGAAAACATTAAAGAGGCAGAGGAAAGAATAGGAAAAACTGGGAAGGCTGAGAGGTTCCTCGGCAATTCTTCTCCGGGTAGTAAGCTCCCATCTATATATTCACAGGAGATGTTCAAGCAACGAGATCCAGAAGGTTGAAGCGATCTTATTGATCCAGCACACATGTTGATGTGATAAAGAGCAGAAGCTTGTTGAGTGCTTTTCACGTGGAGCAGAGAACGGTGCACAAGGCCCAGTATCACCAAATCCTAGACAGCCGCGTCAATACAATGTAACACATTCTATAGAGCTCTTTCCTCTTAGCCAATGGCATGAGTGTCGAAACAGCCCTTGGAGGAGGCACAGGTAATTTGAACAATTAGTCCATTACCAGATAGATTGGGAAGCACACCACGTTCACTTGTCGATAACATTAGCTGACCACAGTGAGAAGAGTCGAGGCCTCAAAGGTGGGAAAAGGCTGATAGAGGATAGGATGACTGATGGGTTTTTGACCAATATCAGCGTCTGCAAATTACATTAATATATAAGATTATAGAAAGTAAGAAATGATCAATTGGTTCCAAGTTCCAACGACGTTACTCCCGGGTGGTCACGTGTTATTTCTAACTACTTATGGCGGGGTAGTTGATACACGACACGACACGCGACGCGACGCAACCACCAATAGTTCCTTCAACTAGATCGAAATATCTGCTCACACTTGGACATGTCAATCTTAGAGAGCCCATCAAAGTCGACGACAGCAACCCAATCCCAAAAGCTTAGACTAGAGCTGAAAGAATGGGAAAGATCCTTCGCCGCAGCCAACGGAGGGCGCAAAGCCGGACGTGAGGACATCAAGCAGCATTTGGAAATAGGTCAGAATCAATACACACAGACCCACACTACTATGATCACTAATGCCATCCAGCAAAGAAATACAAAGCCTACGACAAACTCCGCTCCTCCCTCACCCAATCTCAACCCAAATCCCAGTCCCAAATATCATCTTCACCCCGCCCCTCGAAGAAGCGCCAACATCCCGCCTCCCAATCCCAAACCTCCATCCAAACCCCTCCAAAACGCACAAAACACTCCCATCCCCTTCACCCCTCGGTCCTCGACCTTTACGACCCCCCGGTCTCTTCAAGCCTAACACCAATCCACTACCATGCCTCCATCGCCCCCACTGCCCAAAAAGACGGCCGCGTCCTCGGTCTTTTCGACTTGCTTTCCGACACTTCGGGCAACAGTAAAACACCTTCGAAACGAACTTCACTCAAAGCTGTTGCACTCAACCCCCTTGCTACTCCTTCCAAAAGACCCCTCGGTAAAGTTCAAAATCATGACAAGCCCCTCGACAGCCCCAACCGCCATACCAAAACCCCCACCAGCGTCTCAAAGCGCAACCTCCTCGCCACCTTCCTCACACCCTCGATCCGCCGCGTTGTCGAAAGCCGCACCCCCGGCTCGCGCAGTGGAGTCTCAAAACTTCGTTTTGATGAAACCCCTGCATTCTTGAGAAGGGACAGCCAGCGCGGTCATACCGACGTAGACGCATATGGTGGAGGCGACGATGCTCTACCCTGGAGTCCGGTCCGTGTGCGGACCAAACCCGCCGGCCGCGGCCTCAGTGCCTTGGTGCGTGGGCTCAGGGAACTGGAAGAGGAGAAGTTAGACGACGACCTAGAGATGCTCCGGGAGCTGGAAGCTGAACAAAGCGGCGATAATGGCGGCGCTACAACCAAGAAACCGATAGCGCCGAAGGTTCTAGTAGGAGATAGCCAAATGGGAGAAATGCCACTCGGCCCCGACGGCAACCGAGAGAGCGAGAGCGAGGATGAGGAGGCATTGGCGAAAGAGGGGAGAGGCAGGGATGGGAAACCGTTGAGGGTGTGGAAGAAAAAGGGGCAGAAGCGGAGCACGCGACGGGTTATTATGAAGCCTGTGGTAGCAAAATGGAAGCCCGAGGTTGAGTGGAATGGTGGGAAAGACATCGAGGAAGACAAGGCGGAGGTGGTGGTGGCGGAGACACAGGTTGTTGAAGGCGCGCTAGGTAATAACGAGGGTGGGGATCTAGGGGATAGGGATTGGGAGGAGTCCTTGGAGGAGGATGAACTTGGGATTGGTGTTGAGGAAGCGAGCGTAGGGCCGGAGCAAAAGGAGACAAAAAAGAAGGAAGAGAAAGCTAGAGATGAAAAGGAGGAAGCGCCGAAGAAAAAGAAGAAGATTGCGGCGACTGCACATGCGAATTTTAGGGCGCTGAAGATTAGGAATAAGCAATCAAAGGGGAAGGGTGGGGGGAAATTCGGGAGGAGAAGGTGAGGGATGAGCGGGTTTATTGTTTACACCTAGAAGGATCTAGAGCGATAGATTTGAGCTATACGACTGATATGGGGTTTTCTCATCCACATTTCCACCAGATTCCCATCCTGTGCTGCAGCCGAGCCAGTCTTTGCTTGGAAAGAGCCCCAAGCTCCACAGACGCATTGCGTTTGGATGAGTAGAAAAAATGTTTCTGCCGGAGAGATAATATGTATGTGGACACAGCGCTCGTTGACTAATACCATCCCCGGAGCTTCCATATACTCTATGGAGCTTCTCATATTTTGCCCCCGACTTAATTTCCTTGAACGCTATCGTCTAGAGTATGTAGAGGCTTTGGTTGCCACGGATCTGAAAGGACAGAGGACTTGATGCCTCATCTGGTTCAGCAGGAATAGGAGACAACACGCTGAAAGGGTGCAGAGAACAGTCACCGTTTGTGGTGGATATATTTGTTGGAGACCGGAAATCGGGAACCGCTCTGTCAACGTTCTGCTGCTCGCTATTTGCTTGTAAAAGCTCTATAGTATCCGTACATAGCTCGTTCATCTAGTTTTTGCCAAAAGCTGAGTTCTGGGCAATCTCGTTCGGGTCTTTCGGCTGCAACCCCGTTTGTGGGCTTATTCTAGCTCTCCTTGGAAAGCTACTTTCAAAATTGGTCCAGCATCGAAGCTGAAAGCCTCGGTGTATTTTGCCTTTCCATCAGATACACAATTGACGTTATCCCTAGGGTCTTCGATCACTCCTGCCGTTGAGATCTGATACTTCTCCTCCACATCGGGAATATTCACTCTCTACCTCTTCTTCTCAGTGGAAAGGGCAAATGTTCTTCTGCCCCTCAATCCTCCGACATGCAGAGGGTTTTCACTTCATCTTAATAAGCATTATCTAGTCGCTTACCTCCACATTCCCTTCCCTAACATGCCCTTCCTCAACATGCCATCATCTTCAAGCCATTCCTTGGTCGTGGCAGTGCCCACCACAAGCGACGCCTTGCCACTTTCACTGCCCGGGAGACTGGAGCCCGCAACCACCATGTGCTGTGCATATATATACACTTGAGCTGGATTTGACATATCATCATATAGAACAAGGTTTTGACAGTCCACTAGTCTCTGATTTGGAACCTCGGCCAAATAACAAACCACGTAAATTTCAATTCGAGGACCTGTAAATCAAGCTAGTGTTCTAGCAAGTGGCTCTTCAAGATACACAAGTACTAGGATATTAACTCAGCCGGGTTGGTCATTCTGAACGTACTGCGGCCTTGCTCTCGCTGTACGGCGATCTTGATAGGGTGCGTAATGGTCGCTGCGTTGGCCTGAAAAATTTCTACTGGGGCCCCTGGTGTGCTTGGACGGGCCACTCACATTATGCTCGATGTGATCTCGTGCACCTTGGTATGGAGCCCTGCACTGCGCTTTACCATCAGACGATCTTGTTGGATCCTCGCTGTACTGCACGTGACGGTCCCAATCCTCCAGCGAGGTGTAAGGACTCCGAAGCCATGCCCTGAGCTCATGTAAAAAGAGCCGGGTGTCGGCCCTGCCTATGAATTCCTGGAGCATTTCTTCGGCCTGGCCACCACTGCCCTTAATATCCACAGTTTTCAAAATAGCGACGATGTACTCCAGTAAGAATTCTACATTGTTCGCTCTTCGAGTGACGCCCTCAGCTTCAAGACTGTTCGATTGTAGAAATTCAAAAACGTGCAGTTCCCTTCTGATCCATTTACGCGCTCGTGAAACTAATTCCTCATCGCGGCTGAAGAGCTGTGGGGTGAGGTCTCGGAACCTTGATAGTCGATTTGATCCGACATGAGAGGAGTATAGCTGATGGCGGTAAATTTGTCTACGCCGAAGGAGGGCAGCATCAGGACTTGGTGTTGGCCATGGCCTGTTTTGCCTTCGGGGTCTCCAACTAGCCCGGGGCCGTTGACTGATACCTTCGGGTATAGCTCTAGATGAAGATGACCTGTCAGTCGACGCGTCGGTTGGTGTAACGCTATAAATCTTGAAATCTTCAGAAGATTTCCAGTCATACTCGACACTGACGACTTGGGTCTTGCCTACGCCATCATTAGCCCCTTTGTGCAAAGGAACCAAGATAAGTCGAGTACTTACATAGAGGGCATTGTGTGCGCTGATCTAGCCAGCTCACGAGGCATAAAAAGTCGAAGCTGTGATGCCGGCAGGGAGACGCAACAGCTCTCTCAGAGATTGAGTCGAGGCAGATGACGCAAGGATCGTGGTCATCTGTGATCTGTGTGGACGCCTTAACTTCCTCCAGTGTGCTTCGTAGCACTCGCTGCTTGATATCGTCTTCTTGTTCCATGCACATGAAAGTGGTGTAGTGTACTTGATCAAGTTCGTTGAAATGAGTGGCGTATTCGGTACTTTGTCATCGCGCAGTCAGGTCAGTGCGGCTCTGCGGTTGATGCGGCTAATGCCATGCCTTATTCTATTGGGGCTTGCGATCCTGAACCGGTAGTTTTTACCTCTTGACCAAAAACTATCAACAACCACCCTTGCTCTTGCTCGAGTCTCCTCTCGGCCATAGATCCTATGGCGCCATTTTGAAACTTGAATGGCTGGTTTGTGGTGATTATTAGACAGAATCTTGCTGAGAAATGTCGCTTGTGCGCTCTATAATTAAACATAATCTACTTAGAAACACAAGCTGGCAGAAGATAGAAATGTGTTCTAACCTTACCCACTGTTGAGAATTGGGTGAACACTAAGAGCACTCGACCGTTTTATGCTAAGGTGACTTCCACTGCTTGGCCCCTGAGCGTGGGTGAGCTGCTGCTTTATTTCATTTTCCTCTAACGCTTGCTGCCTAGGGTTTCGGTCTGGCTAACAACCTCTCGATGAACAATAGCCAAAATGCTTCGAAGTTTAAGCTTATGTTGAAGAAGTCAGAAAGTAGAAAAGTAACTCAATTACTGTCATACGAGTACAGCCACATGGCTGAAATAATTTCCCACTATCTCAACCTGTAAGTACTTCCATGTTGGACAAAGAATTAGTAATTTTCTTGTACCATCGTTTATTGTTTAATTATATGCGTCAATCATACAAGCTGTTGATTCCGCCTACCTAGCGAGTCCTCGTGCGGCAGATTTCCATATAGCCGGTCTTGGAGAAACCGCCAGCGCCGGTCAAGCACTCCCAATCTCTATCCATTGTACAAATACCGCCCGCTGTTTGGGCCGTATCCAATTCGGCTGCTCTGTTTGGAGCCTGACTCTGATCAGAACAAGCTCGTTTGTAGGTTGGAATACTTCTCCATCGATAAACACCCTAGCTATCTTGCTTTATCATATGTTTGGGGTTACGACAAGGTCACTACCAGATTGAAGTGCGACGACTGCTACTTACATATTACCAGGAATTTAGAAGCGGCGCTTTTCAATATTCGACTAACACGCATCGCTGGGTCTGGGTTGACGCTATATGCATTTGTCAGAACGATCCAGATGAAAAGGCTGCCCAGATACAGTTGATGAGACATATTTACGCACAATCCATGCAAACTATTGTATGGCTTGGTGGAGCCGGTGATGACGGCTTTCTTGCAACTGCCTTGATCCAAACTTTGTATTTCCATATAATGCAACACCCTGAATGGAAAGGAAGACTACTAGAGGATAACCTCAACAATCTCGGTATTGGTAGTATCTCTCGACCTCTCTTTTGGCAAGCCTTAAGACGATTCTATGATAGACCTTACTTTAACCGTGTTTGGGTGATGCAGGAGGTTGCAGTTAGCAAAAAGCTAATGGTAGTCTTCGGCTCAATGACCTTGGAGTACAGTCATCTGGAGAAGGTTACCAACGTAATCCCTGCGCAATTCGAGTTTGAAGGCTCTTTACCCTCTGCAATCTTCTCGTTGAGAACAGTATACCAGAAACTGCGGAACGAAAATTGTGCTCTACCATTATCACACCTGATTTTCTCGGACGCCAAACTACAAGCAACCATGGCTGTGGACAAAGTTTACGCTTGGTTGGGTCTCAGTGATGAGGCACAGAACCCAGTTTTCCAGCCAGATTATCGTTCTGATGAGCGGAGCGTGTTTCTCCATATAGGCAAGAACCTTCTTCTGAGACACATGGAGGAACCTTCCATCGGTATCTTGAGCCCTCTATGGTTGCTTTACGGTGCTGGCATTAGAGAAGGAGAAAAGTCAAGATTGCCAACCTGGCTTTCCATCCCGCCTGATCCAAATGCATCGAGAATTGTCGAGCAGCAGCTCATGAGCCGAAAGCAAAGATTTTCCGTATGCGGATTCTCGGGTTCACGAATCCGTTTCACCAATGAGGTACTCTATGTTCGAGGCCGAAAACTCGATTGCATCAAATTCCTTGGTCCTAAGATGGGTGACGACGTCCAAGCAAGAGGCGTCAATTCTCCCTGGGCAGTGCTTGAGCGGGAGCGTTTTGCCTTTATCCAGAAGCATACAGCTGCTCAAGCGCCAGCTTCGCAAAGCCCTTTACACGGTTCGTTTAATGGACAGGATCTAGCTTGTCCGTTGAGGCCGGGCGAATCGACAAGCAAAGGTGATCCTCACCGTTTGCCATGGGAAGAGGTTTACTGGCGTACGGTAATTCTCAACACCGACAATTCCGGCAGCATTGCCGGCCCAGAATTTGGGAAATACCTTAACGATTGGCACGAGGAGGTACGACATCAGGAATGGCAAAAGAGTCATCCTGAGCCAGAGCACTGTCATTTCGACCACTCCTTCAAGCAAGGCTCTTTTGCATGGTCTCTAGCTGCAAATGAAGCTGACTCGTACCGGCGACGCATTTTTGTCACTGAGCGCGGATATATCGGGCTCGGGAAACCTCTGGAGGAGGTCGGAGACGTGATTTGCCTTCTGTACGGTAGTGGAGCTCCCGCAATTCTACGGCCACAAGGGAATCATTACCTGTTGGTTGGTGATTGTTATGTCCACGAGATTATGAACGGCGAGGCGCTGGAGTGGCCTGGGTTGGAAGACACGGAATTTGAAATCCATTAACTCGTAGATTCAATGGCTCTAGGTGCATAGGCGACCTATGGCTTTCTGGTACTACGAATTGACCGTTTTATGTCTCTTGGACTTGAAACATAGAATTGCAGCTACAGTGATGTCTCGTCACTGTTTAATGCTTACCCTATGGCTTGAGAGGGAAGGCACCCTACCTTTCTCCACCTCCAGGGCCCCTTTGGACGATTATTGTTCGGCAAAACGCCTTCTCTAAGGGGTTCGAATTGCAAGTGCAATTCCCCGTAGGTACTTCTACGTAGTATATGGAAGCCTTGATTTTAAGAAGTTGATCATGACCCTGATCCAGGTCAATATGCTAATAGAAAAAACAGAAATAGGTAATATAGCATTCAGAAGTAAAGCGCTCATTTGTAAACAAGACGCTTCATCAATTTACTGGAGTGACAGTGAGTCTCTTCTTCAACCCGTGGCGCAAGGCCAGGGCGTCAATGAAAAGAAGCGTACAAAGGCAACATAGACCATCAAAAATTGCTCCGGCGAGATATCCGAAGATAGCTCGATGACACTTGCCGCCGCGTTGTGCAATGCAGGGCTCGAGTTATGCCTACTCGTCTATTTGATCACGAGAGGCCCGAAAAGGTAAGTATGAGGAGAGAAGATGGTTGTGAACATGGAAGCGATTAATGTACTCGAGGTGACTGCAGGGTAACGGTGGTGGTATGTCGATCCTTTCGGCAAGCCCTACGAGTAGCGGAGAACAGTTGAAAGACAAGCAGCGCAATGTCATATCATTTGATGCTCAGCGCGCTTCAAGATGTACCTTCACGGCTTCTCTTAGATTGGGGGAGATGGAAGTCACAGAGCTCTAACTGACATAGCTAGGTTTTATAAGATCCGACAAAGATGAGTGCACCTTTAGCGACCGGGTCGGTGAACTCAACGACGCGTAGGATTGTCACCCACACTCTTACTGGCCTGAAAAGATGGTCATGTCACAGCCGAGATCTACCGCCTGTCTCTCAGGTCAAAGCTCTACATGTCTATGATTTCGACAACACCTTGTTCATGAGCCCGCTACCAAACCAAAAGCTATGGACAGGACAAACTGTAGGGTTCCTCCAAACCCAAGAGTGCTTTCTCAATGGAGGCTGGTGGCATGATCAGCGCATATTGGAGGCAACTGGTGAAGGAATCGAGAAAGAGGAACCCAAAGCTTGGGAAGGATGGTGGAACGAGCAACTAGTCAACCTGGTAGAGCTAAGCATCCAGCAAAAAGATGCCCTCACTATTCTGCTTACGGGCCGCGCAGAACATAACTTCGCGGATCTAATCAAGCGAATAGCTGCAAGCAAGAAGCTGCCCTTTGACATGATATGCTTGAAACCTCAAACTGGGCCGAACAACCAGAAATTTGGGAGTACGATGTTGTATAAGCAGGCCCTCTTGAGAGATATAGTACACACTTACAAAGACGCTGATGAGATACGAATATATGAGGACAGACCAAAGCATACCAAAGCCTTTAGAGACTTCTTTGAGACCTTCAACAAAACGCTCCTCTCGCCTACAGCGCCGACTCCTCGCAAACCAATAACAGCGGAGGTGATTCAAGTAGCAGATGCTGTAACTACATTGGATCCGGTCATCGAGACTGCCGAAGTTCAGCGCATGATCAACAACCACAACACTGCCGTCAGATCTAGAGCCTCATCTCACGCCTATCGCTATGAGATCAAGCGCACCGTCTTCTACACTGGCTACCTAATCTCTCCGGTCGATACCGCTAGGCTTCTCACCCTCGTAAACCTTCCATCTGGGATGCCCGAAAGTGAAGTCAAATTCCTGGCAAACAGCATCCTTATTACCCCACGCCCTTGCGAACCATCCATCCTCGAACGAGTAGGCGGCATCGGTTACAAGCAGACCTGGCAAGTAACGGGCATGGCAATCTACGAATCCAAGATCTGGGCTGCACGGGTTGCGCCTGTGCCACCCAATGCCGCTTTTCACACCGACAATCCTGTGCCTATCGTTGTTCTGGCCCTATTAAAAGGGGCTCGGCCGATTGATGCCGGCAGGATCCAGAATTGGCAGCCAGTGAGCGCGGATAAGCAGTTCGTTTTCCAATCTGTAGTAGGCGAGAAGGTCCAATTGCGGGTCGAGCGGGAAGTAGAAGGAGAAGGGGAATACGAGAGCCTCTTCGCACACAAGAACCTCAAGAGACGGCACGACCAAGATGCAGGGCTACCGGATAGAGGAACCCACCGCTTCGTACCCACAGGGCACCATAGAGGCGGCTACAACAACGACGAAAATCGGAGACCTAGCGGCAATCCTGGCCACAGAGGAGGGAGAGATCAAAGCCGAGGAAGAGGTGGCAATGCTAGTGGAGGTGGCCAACATCGGTATCCCCCACATAACGACAGGAGAGGAGGACGAGGCGGCGGCAGCGGTGGCGGTGGTGGTCGCGGCGGCGGCAACAACAACAACAGGGGGCGAAGCAGAGGCGGCTACAAATCTCTTGACGATGTACAGAATAACGGGCGTAGCGGCGGCCAGAGTAACGGCTACCAGAGCTTTAAGCCGAATTACGATGACGGCCCTTCTGCTCCGGGTGGTCAGGGGTATGATACGACGTTTCCGGCGTCGGGAGACGGAGGCTACACTCAGCCAGGTGGCGTGGGTGCGGGTGGCTTACCATATGGGAAGTAAGCCTTCCATGTTGCAATTCATAACTGTGTCACGAAATCGCGAAAGATGAGAGCGGCACCCTAAAGGAACAATTTCATGGGAAGTTTTGACTATATGGAAGATGCGCGCCGTCGCTCTATGTTCTATTGAAGGGAGCTTTATATTATCAAAGGGTCATGCAGCGTTATGGGGCGTTATAGAACGGGATATCCAAAGCGTTATGAAAGAGTTCATGGCCTGATTACTCTCGGAATCAATCTTTGTTCCTACTCAAAGAATTACGAAACTGTCACTAGGTAAAACAGGAATAGCATATCGTTTTGCATATGGATTTCATGTCCTCATGCTCGGTTTCATCCACCAGCCATCTACAGTATGTACAAAAAGATTTTCCGCTCCAACAAGTCCCTGTTATGTATCGTTTCCTTCCCCGGGCAAATCCAGAACGTTGAAAGGCCATCCCAAATATTGAGTTGTTTCATCGAAAATGTGTCGAAGACAACCGAAAACCCCTGAAAATGCCCCAGGAATAATGTCCGAGAAATGGAAGCGCTGTACAATCGGCTATCAGGAAGGGTATATGTGAGTGTCGGTCTTTCCCTCTCTCTCTTACTGACCAACCCAAATGCATCGCTGAAAACAAATCATTTCCAAGGATCTATGCATATTATCATGTCCAGCAATCTTTCTGTCTCTTCTTCCACCAGAGAATTCCCTCATCATTCATCTGTCAACCGATCCAGCAAACTGATACTTAATATCATCACCAACAACCCAATCGTCACAATAATCAACAATGCGAATCCAAACCAGCCCAGTATCATCGCTGACGTCCCCACTCCACTCTTTACACTCCCGTTTCCCAAATCTTGCGCTATCGTACTCGCTGCAACTGATGCTGTATGTTGCCATAGCACGGACACGAGCACGAAAACAGAGGCGATGAAGATGAGGGCAAGCGCGATTTGAGAGACGGGGCGTGAAGGGAAGGGTTTGACATCGTGCTCCGAGCCGCGTTCGTCGACTTCCTCGTGCCAGCCAGGGAAAGTGGCGAGTAGCAGGAAGCAAACGAAAGCAAGGATTATGGCGACGATTCTGCGTGGTAATGTTAGCGGGTTTCAGACAAACAACGACGAGAATGCGAGACTCACATTAGGTACGGGAAAACAATGCTATCCTTGAACGTGCTAGCCACCCATATCAGGTTCAACGGATCCTGATCCACGCTCACTTGGCCCGCCAGACTGCTTGCATTGTTACTGCACAAGAACGCTCCTCCGTCTGGATTTATGCAGATGCCAAAATAGCCTACTCGGACTTCCAGTCTAGCCTGGCCAACTATGTTCGCAATGGCGGTCGTGACACCGGGATCCACTTGCGCTGGATCAAAAGTCGGTGTGCCTTTTTGGTAGTAGAGTGATATTAGGAAGATGTTTGGTATCAGAGGCGATGATGATGAGCAGCCGGCTAGGAGGAGAGAGAGGAGGATTATTGCGATGGCGATAAGGATCATGAGGACATGGTGGTAGCCGAGGAATGGGATGAATCCTAAAATTTTGTTAGCTAACGTTCGGCTTCTGATCACCTGAGTATGAGGGGGTACGCTTGAAACCGAGGGCAAATCTCATGTTTGCCATCTTGGCTGGCTTGGTGGCCTACAGCCAGCTCGATGTAGCCTCCACTCGCTGCCGAGTCTTCTTGGAAGGACGAGTCCCGTGGCTGCCAAGCAATCCTCGTGAATGAGATTTCCCGTGGAATGTCTTATAATTGTCTTGGTCTCTTGAGAAGATGAGGCTTATGTGAGGTATGTAAATCGAGGAATGTAGTGAAGAAGGTCTCGAGATCTTCTAGAACTAGAATCGTCAGACAATATCCACATGTACGCAGTGAAGGGCAATGGGTCAGAATCTTTTCTCCCCTTAGAAATTTCCTAGATTCGCACGACCAGTATTCCGAGTCCAAAAGGTTGGGGGTGTGGCTGGCAAGTTGGGAGATGGCTGGGTTTTCTTCGCTTGTAAACATTGGTTGCTAGGGAGCAACCCGGGGTGATGACGGGGCCTTGCAGTAGCGCTGCCGCGTGGTTGTTGGTTAGCGCGGCTTATCTTATCTTAACTCTAAGGTAGATCTCAAGTACGTTGACTCCCATCCCACCTCTCTATTTTGGTCTCGTCGCAAAGCACCCACGATGCCTCCACACAATCAAGCCAACAACACTAGCTCTAGCAGCGGCACCTCAAAACAATCCAACAGCACCCCGAAAGAGGCCCAGTATGTCGCCCCCAGCAATTACAAAATTGTCAAAGACGGGTGGGGAAGCAGAACAAACTTCCAAGCGTCGTATGGTCTGAAGATGGGTACGCAGTTGAATATCTTGTGAATGCATGTCACGAATCGCTTACTTCTCGACACATAGATCCTGATGGGTTGGAAGAGGGCAATGCGATTTTGAGAGGGTTTCAAGAGCTAGACGAGAGGAATGCGGAGGGGGGTCGGAAGAGTGGCTCTGGCGGGTAGGGTCTTTTTTGTGAGAATACGGGAGGAGTTCCTTTGCCAATGGAGGAAGGACTGGAGTTGAGAAGATTTCATATAAAAAAAATTCAGCTATCACATCCAACATAACCATTGGACCTTTCAGCAAAGGTCCTACATGGGCAATTTTCGTCTATCAAACGCTTCATAGATATGATATCACCCTCTCAATCCAACAACGAGAAACAACGCGTAGTTTATTGCCGCTCATGTGCACGAAGCAGTAAGTTTGCACCCCATTCTGGCTCACCATGGTCCAAACGCCAAACCCATTCATGGTGGGGCTTTCTTACATTAGCGAAGGGCTATTTACATCAAAGCTCGAGGACTCGATTCCCAGCCTTTGGCTATGCAGTTTTTGTCTTCTCCTTGTTCCTTTTCTGTGTCTGGGCTTCTACTTCTGCCTTTCACCATTTCTTCTTGGTTTCTGTGTCCTATACGTTCGTAGATATGATTATGAGATCAGGGTTCAAGAGGATTCGAAGGGGGGCGAACGGCTAAGGATGGACGAACCGGGGCCGGCTAAGATGGAGCCGGTAGTGGAAATTTGGTAGCGTTATAGGAGCGAGTCAGCAAAGAGCGGTGGTAGCTTGTCGACTGAGCTGAATCAGGTAATTAAAATGTGGTCGTAGTTGTTTCGGGGGGCAGTCTGGAGGTGGGGCGGATGAACGAGCCAGGGGCGGCATAAACGAACCCAGTGGTGAAGGCTATAATGGCCATCAGGGAGGCAAACAAGCAAACAGTAGTAGAAATACCTTGGCTGAGCTGATTGAGCAAGGAGTGACAATTTAAGAGGCCGACTTTGTTTCTTCGGGGGGTGATGGAATTAGAACGGCGAGATGGCTACGGTAGCAATAATTGGGTGGAGGAGCTTTTAGAAACTTAGCAGTGTCTAGACTTTGTTCTTACGGAGCCTATGTACAGAGAATGCTCCTTTAGTAAGTAATAAAAAAGCAAAATATGAAACTCCTATCCATCTTCGAAATCACTGGTTATCAATGACATGCAAATACTTCTTCTCCTCCCTCTTCTCCCTCTCCGTCGCCGGCGGCAAATCATAGAAAGCGGCGCTTCGATATCCTTGCAGATAGTGGAACGTGAAATTCGCCAAATCTCCCGGCTCAATTCCCAGATCCTTAAACGTCTTCGCCTTAGGATCGATCTTTTGGTCAAGGAATTCCCTCTCCACAGAGTCCGCCGACGTCTTCGACCACCAAATTAGCTTGTTATATAACTCGGCGGCTGGCTTTAATAGACGTTTTGGGAGATTGATATGGCGGCGATGCTTGATGATTTCTTTGTCGATAAGCTTGGCGATCTCAGCCATGGAATAGTTTGTAGGGCCGTAGAGTTCGTAGGTTTCGGAGGCGGTGGAGTCGTCTTCGATCATTTGGTAGAGCGCCTTGCCAACGTCGATAGCCTGGAGGTTTTGTTGTCATTAACATTAACAGTGTCAAGGGACATTTTGGGGTCTTACATGGACGGGCCAAAAGCGTTCTTGCATATGGTTTGCGGTCAATGTGTTCGTTATGCCTGCTAGTCTATGCAGAAGGCGATCTTCGAAACCGAACAAAGGAGCGGGTCGGACAATTGTTGTTTCAGGGAAGATGGTCCTCACAACTTCTTCGCCCCTGGCTTTAGATCGGAAGAATGCTGATGGAGATTTCTTATCGGCATTGTATGAAGAAACATGGACGAAGCGATCCACGTCGTATTTAGCCACAGCTTCAGCGATACGCTCTGGTCCCTCCACATGGACGTCCTCAAAGTCGAAGTTCTTCGTAGGGTAGTCTCGGCCGATGAGGTTATAAACCATGTCTGAATGCCGTACGCTCTCTTGCAATGATTGGGTGTTGCGAAGATCAAATTCCATAAAGACAATTCTTCCCAAATCTCCTGTAACCTTCAAATGTCGCTTAGCCATGTCCTCTCGGAAGGGTACGACGACAGTACATCCTCGCTGGGCCAGTCGTTGAACAATGTAGCGGCCCAAGAACCCCGTAGCCCCAAAGACTGTCGCAGTATGTCCACCTAGTGATGATCGGCCGCCTTGGACTCGTATGATGGGCTTCCCAGTCCTGGTGATTGATACATCTTGGAGTCCTCTTCGGGTAACCACGGTGGCATTGCACGTCCTTTGAGATCGGTTGTATGTGCGCAAGCCTTTCGAAGCTGGAGCGGCCCAGCACTTTTGCATGGCTGTGTGCTGGACCACCAGAATCTGTACTTTCCAAAAGCGAGTCTCGGTTGACGTCGTGGCTAAATCCGGGGGTTTTGCCGCACTAGCGCAAAAAGCTGCCACTGGCTGAAGCGCCAAGCCTTATGTTGCTTGAGAGTTGAGAGCACCTAAAGCCAAGATATCAGAAATATGCTCCAAGCTCACCGCCGATGCCTAATTTCATATATATATCAGAATTATTACGTTTCTCTTTCACCATCACGTTGGAGTTACAGTGGTCGTACAAACGGCAACGGCGAGACTTAGACGCCTAGCTTTCGAGCGCGTGTCTACTAGACAAGCAGAAGAGAGTCTGATGTCAACCTCATTCCCTCTTCCAACATTCCTCCCCGCCATTGTTCAAACCCTCACAGTTCCTTGTTTATTCTATTCTGCCCTCCTTTTCCCTTCTCCAATCGCCCGGAAGGTCTCCTCCATCCACCTACTTTCCCTTCTCCCTCGCACAGCTCGCTTGCACTATTTACCCAGCTGCATTCCCGTCTCATAAGTGTTCGCTCGGACCTACAACCCAAGCTATCCAGCTGTGACGATGGCTTTCAAATTTAACGCCGCCAACCTCAGTCGAAAGATCTCCCCTTACGATGGCGATCTTTCGTGCTTCTGACTTCGTCGTCATCGTCGGTACACTATACTCCAGACACCTCCTTCCACGTCCCATTCTTACGCTCTCTCGACCACCCGCTCCTCATCCATTCGTTTATCGGCGTCCTGAATTTCGTTGGTCTGGGCTGATCCTCATCTCTTTCATACGGCGAGAGTCTGTCATTACCCTCCTCATTTACTTTTCTCGTTCAGGTAGGTGCTTCGTCCCAAGTCCCAGACCACAGTAGCCACCAGGCCAAACTTGGCCTTTCCTGAAAACACGCGCGAGAATGGCAAATGCGGCTACAAGACGAGGAATTGCAGCAAGATCTCATGAATAAGATGATCGTCAGATAGCATGGATTTTTCGGCTTGACGAACCGAGCAATAGAGTGTGTGAAAGCTAGCGGATATCTAGTAATGTAAACATGTTCGAAAGCAAGTACATGAAGCACACCGAAAACAGCTAATTCAATCCACTCCCCAGCTCTTTTGGCTTTCGTAACCACACCTCTAAATCAAGCTCAGCACTGGCACAAATCTTACGTAAATACAATGGCAGCTCCCAGACATGCCTACTATAGCGGAACCCCCTCAGGTGCTTGATCTGTTCCTGCATAGTGACTTTGCGTAGAACGAAAGAGCCATTGTCCTTAATGTTGGCTTCAGCGAGTTCCGATAGCTATGCGTATCGGTACAAGTGTTGAAGTTCGAAGTGATTACTATACTTCCCATCGGGAAAACATTGAGGCAGCTCATCATCGGTGTAAAGGAAGTGATTGCCGAAATTTAACAACAGCTAATGTTAGTGGAGGCTTGGGTTAGCGCGAGAGCCTCTGTACCGAGCTGAATGGACGTACATTCAGCTCCTCGAGAGCAGGAGGAAGCAGTTCCCTCACGCCCCTCCTCTCTACTTCTGGCGAGCCTCTGAACAAACAAGTGGACGGCACTACCAACACTTTCAAGCATGTAGAACTTGCTTATGTACATCCGCGTGCCATCATGGCCGGGCTAATGTGTGATGAGCCCGTCGCTGAGCCTTAGCTCAACCAGACATGCCTGTAACGGTGAAAAGGCTTGCGCCATCAGGGCCGGCGAAAGAGGTGACATCATTATGGTCTCAAGGCGTCTTAATGGCAACGGGGCTCCCGATTCCTAAGACCAGGCATGGCGCATTGCAAAGTGACGACAGTGGACATGAGTTCGAAGATTTTACGTAGCTCTGAATGGGATAAGTGTGGCACGCCTAAATCCATGTAAGTTAGGTTGGCACCATCACGTCCTGCTGAATTTGGATTCATGCGTTTGAAAGACACCTTCGATCCTTGATCTAAGTTCTTGACGACGATGCTCGACAGACTTTTTAAGCCCATGTAGTCGCAGATTTTAGCCAAAGAAGTCTTCCAACCCAGTAACGTGATTTCTTTGAGGTGAGGGTGTTCCATATGGTCTAGGAAGTCAGGCACGAATGTACTTCCGTTATCTCCCCAGACTATGCAAAGTAACTGCTATTTGGTAGTTTCCTCAGTAGTTCATTTGTGCGTTGATGGGCATCCTTCTTTGGTTGGTTTCGTTTGCTCTTGACTCGTTTGTACCTGATAGTAGTTGTTCTCACGCAAAAGTTCAGATCTGACCATTTGTCAAGGCTAGACATCAGAAGATCGTACTTCCGAGCGAATACTATTACCGATGTTAGTCACTATGATTAGTGACAGCAATTGAGGGAATTTACAGCATATCTAAGGAGGTTCCACCATGAAGACGTCCTGCTTACCTTGATCTTGATTATGAACATGAATATCGACATCACGGGCTAGTATTTGAGTTGCTAATCCATTTAGCTTCTTGTTCACAGTGGCTAGACTGTGGAGAGTGGTCTTGTCGCAGGCTAAAAACTTAATGACTTCGACAAGAATCTCATCTGTGAGGTCTTTCAGGACAGCCATAGCGCTTGGGAATGGTGAAGGGTTGGAGTTGAATAGGGAAAAGCGAGTATTGTGGTAAATCTTTATAAATTAAACGGCGTGGGGAATTCTTTCACTGGAGCTCAGCCATTCACTCATGCAGTGCATTGTGGATTAGAAGCAGACACGTTGCGTGTCGGTTCTTGCACTTTGTGTGCACACGCTTTTTAAGACTGGGTGGTAGCGATCTGCTGGTCAGAATAGCCAGAGTTGGCGGCGCACCGCTTTACTGGATATCCACCGCGAGAGCCATGTTGAAGTCATCTGGGCTAGATTGTTTCTGAATGCGCGGACGTTGGGGTTTTAAAGAGCCAACTTACTCGCTAGAAGCGGCAACCTCGAGCTCTATTATCTTTAACCGCCAAGCTAGGTATTTCAACCCTCTTTCCTCTAAGATTGGAAAGCGTTCGAGCTCGAAGTCTCCAGACCTCAAAGAATTCAGAATATAACAGAGATGGATCCAGAAGTAATCTCGAATTTCCTATCCGAACAACGCGAAGCTGCGCCTGAAGAATTACAAGCAAGCTTCCTGACGATAGAGGACTACTGGGAACGCAAATTATGGCACCAACTTACAGACGTTCTCATTGAATACTTTAATACCCCAGCTAGTACCTCACAGAGATTGCCATTGTTTAGAAGATTCATCTTAAGCTTTGCCGAGAAGATCAACCAGCTCAAGTTCGTCTCGTTAGGCTTACAGGCAGCCACTCAATGCTCAGGTACAGATTCCAATCTAAAGTACCAAGTACCGCACTGACAATCTTCAGATGAGCATGAACGCCTCACCTTCCTCACAGACCTGACTAAAAAGGTCAACAAGCCCTCCTCCCAAGATGCCTACGTCTACGCCCTCGTAGCGGCTGCCGACGTCAAACTCCGTCTTGAAGATACCTCCGGCGCCCGAAAGGACCTTGACACCGCGGAATCAATCCTCGACACGTTCGACAGCGTTGAAACCGAAGTCCACGCCACCTTCTACCGCATCAACGCCGCTTACTACCAAGCCACCCTAGACTTCGGCGCCTATTACAAAAACGCCCTCCTCTACCTTGCCTGCATCGACCTCGAGTCTCTTACAGAATCAGACGCCCAGTCTAGAGCATACGATCTCAGCGTCGCGGCCCTCATCTCAGACAGCACCTACAACTTCGGCGAACTCCTCCTCCACCCCATCCTCTCCTCTCTCCAACCCACCCCTCACGCCTGGCTCCGTGACCTCCTCTTCGCCTTCAATCGCGGCGACCTAGCCGCCTACAACGTCCTCGAAGCCAACCTTTCCAAATCTTCCCTCCTCGAAGCCCACAAAACCTTCCTCTACCAGAAAATCTCCCTCTCCGCCCTCACCGAAGCCGTGTTCCGCCGGCCGCCGCACGACCGCGCCATGACTTTTGCTACAATCAGCCAAGAGACAAATGTACAGCCGCAGGAAATTGAAATATTGATCATGAAGGCTCTGAGTTTGGGGTTGCTGAAGGGTAGTATCGATCAGGTGGCGGAGATTGCGAGAATTAATTGGGTGCAGCCGAAGGTACTGGATATGAAGCAGATTGATAACATGAGGGTGAGGTTGAAGGATTGGGATAGTAGCGTTAATCAGCTGGGGAACTGGATCGAGGGGGTAGGAAAGGATGTTTGGGCGGCGTAAGAAGGGAAGCCCATGGTAGTTCGCAGTTTGTAGACTGGGCGTTAGCATAGATTAGCATGTATAACGCCACAAACCTTGTTGGTCTCGCACATGTGGACGTGAGATCGTGGGTTACTTGTATTGACATTAGGCAAGCGGTTTAACTATACCACAGAATTTGTAATTTAGTCAAAACGCGTTGGTGTCTATCAGAGTAGACAAAACCTATATGGTGACCATGCGACATCTATCTCCCAATCCACTCTTTTACAGGAAAGGACTTACAACCACACTCCCCGCCAACCAGGCAGGCCACCAAACACACCAAACAACCACCTGCGACCACAACCCGCTGACCCTCCACCCAAACGCCGCCTCCACAAGCATCTCCCCCACATCAACGCCCCAAGCTCTGCACGCCGCAAACACCACCACCGGCGGACTAAGTAGCTGTAGTAGCACACTCCATAGTATCTTGACCACGACACTGGGCCTCGGAGGGTTTTGGTGGTCGTTGTCGGTGTTGGATAAGGATGAAAAGGGCTGGCCGAGAAAGGAAATGGGCGTAGAAAGCAGGCCGATTAGGAATGCGAGGGAGAAGTTTAGGGTGGCGAGGGTGGCGAGGAACATTCCGAGGAGGAGGAGGGAGAAGCAGTGAAAGAGGAGGAGGTGGTGCCGGGTCAGAGGGGCATAACGGGAGATTAGAACAGCAAGGAGAGTGGGGAGGAGGAGGTTGGAAAGTGTGAAAGTTGTGAGAGTTTGGGGAAGAGTCTGCGGTAGTGGTTAGTTCCTGACAGGGAAAGAGGGTGGCGTGAAGGAGGCGACTTACTGTCCGGGTGGTATTATTGAAGATGTAAAGAGGAACGACGCCGAGAAAGTGGATGGATGCGACAAGGGCGACTGGGAGGAAGAGCTGGCGCTCCTGGATCGTAAGATCCTGTTTCGGAACGATGGCAAGCATTCCATCTTTTTGGATGACGTCGACATCAGGCTTCTCGTGCTTCTCGCTGGCCGTGGAGGCTATATTGGGGGCTGGAGCGCGCCCGCTTCGGATCCACAGGGCAATTGCCATAATAGTAAAGTTGACTGCTACAAGCATGGCACTGGGAAGATAGGTGCCGATGCTGACGAAACGGTCCGCCTGCATAAGAAGGTAGAAGAAGAAGCTTTGATGGAAATGCTCGAGCAGGTTGTTAAGACTTCGAAAGGTGCCTTCCACACATCTTCCCATTGCCATCTCATCTTGCCAACCTTCCCCTACCGCTTGTAATGTGATAGCATCAATGTGATAGGGGATAAAACTACTGTGTGGACCCGACGCGTGCCCAAGACCTTGACTGACCATACCTCGCAGCATGGTCTGCAATCGCTCCTTATAGCTATCATTGTGTTTCCACATGCGTTGGAGGGACACGCCGATACCCATTTGCCCGCTGGCCACGGAGACGGCGGTATTGAACAAGTCTAGATTGGGAAGCTGACCATTGATACCATCGTAGACTATATGCAGAGATTCAAAGCGGTGATTCAAGGGATTGTCCACGACCAATACCCCTTGTAGCGCCCCACTCTTTAGGGGTAAAGGAGCCACTGCGGGAGACGAGTGTTCATCGTGGTATGCGTCGACCCAGGCCTGGGGACCAGCTTTGGAGTCCGATGTGATCAGGATTATAATATCTTTGGACCATAGTGACCACCCTGAACCAGCGTCAGTTCCCTTTCACTTGCGTGATCAAGGAAACCCACGCTTGAAATATCTTGCCAACGTCAAGGCCAGCGCAACCCCGCTTTGGTTCAACTCCCCATCCATATTTGTCCATGCAGCAACAAGTACAATGGCCTCGGTAGCATCACCTCGAGGCGCATGAAGTATCGCATAGACGTTTTCTCCGTCATATGTGTTCCCCGCAGCTTGGTACTCATATTTTTGCCTGGCAGCCTTCAATCCAGTCGAGGTGAATATTTCGCTCAGCTTCTCTGCAATCCTGTTAATACTTCTTTAGCATGGTCTCGTCTCGTCAGCAGCACCGACCACGCCACGTACTTCCCATGCTCCTTTCCCGCCAAGGCTTGGACCTCGTTCTTATAAGCATTGAAAACGCTCTGCTCGCTACCTCCAAAGTAGGTATGTACCTGGCCAGGCAGGAGCGCGTTCTCTGAGATGTATGTATTTCTCGAGTATTCGTTCAGAGGCAGCAAAAAAAGCCAGGCAACCCCAATGAGTATACATAATGCCGACACATACGGGGGAAGCTTAAGGAGCCTTGGGTCCCGTCGTAGTGCTAAGATGGTGGGGGCTTCTATGGTCGTTAACTTATCGATAATGCGATGCAGCGAAAAAAATTAACTCACAGATCAATGCCATAGGGAATCACGTTCCCTAGCTGAAGGTATGGTATGGAAGACTGTTCTCATCTCACCAATATCAAACCTGGTCCCTGCAATAGCCGCATCAGCCGCGCTTTCCGCTTGTCCACCCTTTCTCGGATCGATCCCTACGTAGTACTTTCCGTTTCTTATAAACTTCCTTCATTTGCTTAACCAACATACAAGCAGAAACAACCCCAGGAACGTATACTTGCCATACGTCCTATTTGTGCCAATCACCAGTCGTGGTCTTTCTGACTAGTGGCAAATGGGACATTGAAAGTCAACATTGATGGTTCCATTTATTCCTTTGCACTACTTTTATTTCCGCACAAGCTTTGTGATTGGATTAGAGCTGATGACTATACTACTTCAGCAAATATTCTGCTTGTCCGCTTCAATATTATTTTTGAGGAGACCATTATCTTCTTACGGACGCTTTACACTCCTCGGTGAACTTCCAATCCTAGAGGCCCGGAACCAATATTTCACCCAATATTTCACCCAGTGTTTTATCCAGTGTTCAGTGCTTCATTCAGTGCTCCATATATGCTTCACCCAGTATTTCACCCAGTGTTTTATTCAGTTCTCCATTCAGTGCTTCACCCAGTGCTCCTTATTGGCTCCATCCAGTGCTCCACTCAGTGCTTCATTCAGTATAATCATATAAGCAAAGAATTAGCAAAGATAAAAGAACTGAAAAGACATGTGCAGACGTGTATGAATCGAAAATGTGATGTTCGATCATCAGACTGCAGAATGAGAAGTCACGTTACTTGAAAATCACATCAATCGAATTAAAGATTCTTAACTTTTTATTCTATTATATGTGAGATTAGATTCTAGCTAATAGTAGATAAAAATCATAAAGGATTTATCAGAAGAGAAGATACATTAGCAAACCAAGCACACCAGATTAAACACTTCCCACCCATCTAAACCCCCCCCTTTTTATAGCTATCTTCTCCCCCCACGACCGTCGTGTCTCTCATAACCATCTTCCTCCCCAAAAACCATCTCCCGCCCTCCAACGTACAATCAACCCCACAACCATCTCCTCTCCCTCCTGCCCCTCTTCCCTATCACAAACCACCTTCCCCCGTGCACATATCCAAGAACCCCCTATCTCACCACCCTCACCACCACCAACCACCCCTCGCTTCCGGTACTCAACTGGGAACGAAAAGGAAAAAAAGGTGCCAAGTATGGTCAGGCGCCAAACTGTAATGCCACAAGTCCCAAAGAACAGAGATTACGCCGAAACCTCAATCCCACACAGCTCTTTTTGACGCCTTATCCAAGAAACCCACGGACGTGGTGGGATTGCCAGTTACCCCCTTTTGATAGAAAGAGCGGGGAAAGATGCGTCGATGTTCAACGAAACTTATATTTAACCTCGTCCATCAAATACCGCTGTGCTAAAACTGTCCCCCCCCCCTCCCCCGCGGATATGTACAGTCCCAACTATATCTACGCTCTCTGATCTCGCCGAAACTAATTCATGATTGTGTACACATCAAGGACGGACACATAGCCTCTACCGTCGGAAAGCAAGGATTATACTGAATCGGAATATCCTTTTTCGACCTGGTCTATGACTTGAGCAACTTGCTCTCAAAGTGATTCTCGTACTGGTGTGGATTTGTCTGCTGTAGCAACAATCTCGGGATAGATTCCAGGAAGCCCGCAGTCGAGGTCGATGGCAGTTCTGGATGGCTGTTACGCGATAAACGAGTACTGCAGACGTCGGCTGTTCGTTGCTCGCCTCGGAGACATGTTGGAATGCAAGTGGGACAGGAGGTGGAAGTGGAAGAGATATATACCACACAAGACCTTTTGATTTTCTTTTTTCTTTGTTTTTGGGAGTGGTATATTGCTTTCTAAACGAACCATAAAGTTGCATCATCTCATCAAGTGCAGAAAAACGCTCAGCTACTCGACGCTGGAAATGTCTGAATAGCAAGAAATAAGGTACATATACCCATTTGTAGTACAACACCTTCTCTCAAGCACCACCACCCCGTCCAGCAAACCTCTCCGCCCGACCCCGCTCAACCGCCCACCCCTTAATCGCCACGACCACAATCGCCCACGCCATCAAAACCGCCGTCGCCCCCACCGTCACCATAAACACAACCATAGCCCCCACCCGCCCCTTCTCCATCGCACCCACCGTATCCTTATTACTCGCCATAAAAACCAACCCCCCGTTTATCAAGCAGAAACTCGCAACGAGCTCGCTCGGGGGCCTGCTGGGCAGATACGACGACGGAGGGGAGAGGTAGGTGAGGATGTAGGTGACCGCTCTGGCGAGGGCGAAGCCGATGAAGAGCGTGCCCCATTGTCTGTGCATCATGGTGGAGACCGGGGAGGCTTGGTGGTGGGAGGACATGGTGAAGCCGAGGAGGAGGATGATGAGGGCGGGGAGGGGGTTGCTGGAGGTGGAGTAGGTTTTCGGGGGTGTCCAGTGGGGGTTTTCGGGAGAATGGAGGTGGGAAGGGGAGGTGTTGGGGGAGGTGTTGAGGAGGGAGCGGATGTGGGTTGATTCGACGAGCATGCCGCACTTGAGGCTTGTTAGTGAGGGATTCGTGACTGCTAGTCGCTAAAGGGGGACTTACTAGACCACCGCCAAAGAACATGATTGTGATCGATATATGCTCTAGATCCTGAGCGGACCAAGCACTCCCCCAAGCGGCCAAGTGCTCTAGAAAGACGTTTGTTGCCCCATAGAGGAAGATGACGAACGACTCGACGAATTCGGCAGATGGTATCCTAGATCTGCGGAGCCCGACTACACCCACAGGTGGCATCATATTCCATGCCCAGCCAATCTCGGCGAAGCATCCCATCCAGCGGCCGAGGGTGAGTAGACCGTACCAGAAGAAGATTCCGCCTTTGACGAAGTGCGCAAGGCCATTGAAGATGCTGTTTCCACGCTAGGAACTATTAGCTTATTTTTCCGTAGGAATAAGAGTTATAAGACCTACGAAGATGCCTCCATATACCACAATACCTGAAGAGATAGCAACAAAACCAAGGATAAGGATCAGGCCATTGACAACGTTATACACCATGTTCATGAACGCTATGGCACGTTTCGGCATCAGAGCTGAGAAGTACGACACAAGGAGTCTACTGATGGCGAAACGTGGAGGAGCTTGCTTCTCGTCAAAATCGGTCTCAACATTCCCATCCTCATTCTCTTGTAGCGGGGAATAGGATTCATCTTTAGGCGATTCCGGTTCAGTGCCTTGTCCGCTGTCCCGAGAATACCGATAATGCTCTGGCGCACTCATCCCCAGTGACCGATGGTGCTGCTCCATCACTTCGTGGGATATTGGTAGGAACGCGACATGCTCTTCAGCATCCGCTTCATATACGCTCGCACCGCTTTCGTACAGCTTGATAACTCCATTAACGGTCTGCGCAAGAACGATACAAGTAACTATCCACCCAATTCTATTGTGCGCGTTGTTCGCATACAAGTCCGGAGTTTCGCCTGTATAGATCGCCCCCAACAAAAGCCCTAGACTATGGACGCCTAGGAAAGAAAGTTGGGCGACCAAGGCATAGCGGTAGCGTGCAAGGCTCAGCATTATCCCTAATGCGAACAGCTTCTTAGTTATGGTATCTCTCAGTTAGGCGCTGAGCAACGAAGCTCACCTATTGGGAGAATGAAGGACCATGCGATTGTCATGGAGACTATATGGGCTAGCATGAGACCTGAGAACTCGGAATGTGAAAAGTAGCTTGGTTGCACTTGTTTCATTGAGTTCATTGTGATATTTGACATGGAAGCCGTGTGAGATGCTCCGCCGGACATGCCTGCGCGCACCAAGTCGCCGGCATGGCTTTCAGGGCCATGGCCGAAAGCTATAGGGAATAATCCCAGCAGCGAGAAGGCTGTAACGATGGTGAAGCTATGTCTTTGAACCATGAGCTCACGGGAAGATCCAAGAAACACCGGGCAAGGCCTGTTGATTATTGTACGTTATTTCTTAATAAGACTTTGTAGGAGAAAGAGCTTCCTGCGTCTGTAGGAAATTTGTACAGTAGCGGAGTTCAAGATTAAGGTGGCTTTGGATAACAAATGGTCTGCAGATGTCAGGGAGGTAAAAAGAGAACAATGAAGGCCTGGAGGCTGGAAAACAGTTTCCAGCCAGGGCATGGCAGCGTGGAGAAGGCATGTAGATGTACTGTATGAGATAAGCGGATGACAGTACTGGACCTAAGCGGAGCCACCATGTGCCATCCGAGTTCCGGACGGCGTGCAACAGGGGGGGGGTAAGAATCATCGATAATCACCACGCTGATTCAATTTACTGAAGTAGTGACGTTGGAGTCCAAGGGATTTCTCAGCTTCTTCGGAGTCGATGGAAGCTGGTCGAAAATCCCGCAAATTATGATGGATTACTGTATATTCCGTATTCCGTAGATTATTGCATGCAGCGCAAAGCTTGGCGTTAGGGCACGGGACCCGAGCATAAGGCGCTAAACCCGTTACGGGTACGGCGAGGCTTTGAGGAGATCTGATAAGAGAACGACGGAGGTTGTTCCGTACATACCTTAGTAAGACTACAACGGTACAAGTAACCCACCGTCGTTCGTATAACACTCTCGGCTGCGATCAAAGTCTTAGGGAATAAAGATCGAAAACAACTACCTGCTTATCTTCTTAGCAGCGGTTACGTCAGAGAACTTTGTGGATGTTTGAGTCATTGCGTTCCGCAAGGATCCGGGTGCATCATGTATGAGACATGGATACATTGAGGCACAACTCTATGTGATGCCACGTGAAGGGTCGAATATCTTAATGTAGCATTGGCAGATGACACTCGGACAGGCTCTTGGTTGGTTCTGGAGCCATTTCCGCCGGGGTTATTTATTCAGCTGGGAGGTTAAAGAAAAACCCCGAATGGCCCACTCGTTTGAGCGGAAGAACGCTGCCGTGTGCTTGCCGAATCCGATATTTATCGCCATGACCAGATGTCGGTCTCAAAATTGGCATAGCATCGGAAGTCGTTGCTTAACCGGCCTTGGGCATGCTGAGGTTCAAATGTAGTCGTCTTGACGCCAGGGTGTAGTCGGAGAATAAGCCCCTCCATCCTCTCTCCAGTACAGAAGATAAGGCGTGGAATTTGCGTTTCCGAAGACGTAACGGTGTTCGAGAGCCAGCGCACCGTCATGGCGGCTTTGTATCAAGGAATGAGACGTGAGAACAGAAAACACGTTGGAGAAATCCTCATGCATGAGAAAATACCTTTAGTTTGGCAATCGTTACTAAGAAATGGCGGATCACACAATATCCGATTAAACCGTCCCTTCAATTCCGCTGGATAAATTCGTTAGTTTGCAGCTATGTTTCCTTAGAGGACCTGTAGGGCTACTAACAAGGAAGCTTTAGCGGAGATTGAAAGTCATAGTGGATAAATTCCTTGAACACATTAAATCGCTCATCAAATTCGAGGAGGTATATATTCGGACATTCATGCACCCCTGATGCCTGATAACATTAACTGCCCGCGGTTATACTAGAAAGGTTGAAGACTTACTAGCAGATTTTTGAGTTGGATGAAGACACTTGGTGCAGATACCACAGCAATATATGTTGTGGCCGTTCCACCCTCGAGAAGCTGCTTCGCCAAAGTCGTAGCGGTTTCGTCACTGTACTGAGCACATAAGAAATCTTGCACAACGTTCAGTGCAAGTAGACAGCGTACCCAGAATTGACTTGCGTTCCAATTTTCCGAGAACAATTCCATTGAGAGGAGACCGTGAGAATCTTTTTGCTCGACCTCGGCTTTTAGATCCTCGAAGCGCTTCTGCTGGATATCTCTTTCTGAATAGAACTCCTGCAATGCCGCCAACGTATCGCCAGAAAGCTGACTTGATATACATTAGCATTGTAGAAATACAAAGGGGATTGACAGCTCACGGCATATCGTCCTCCATTTCGTCCATGGCAGAATTGTTCTTGATCTGGCTACTGAGATATATACTTTCAAAGAGCACAGCTCAGCTCCCCTGTAATATTTCAATTCTGGAGCAGCACAAACAGCAGTACTTGTAGATATTGTAACATCAGCCGGGTTTTGGTCGTGAAATGCCATACCGCCTGAAGCGTGGAAGGACACATTTGCGGGTAGGGCTGGCTAGCACCCCAGTTTTGACCTTGACCTCGACTCGCATGATTTAGCACCAAGGCTTCCTTTCTGATTGCTTACAAGCGATCAACCTGGAAGATGAGGCAAGAAGCACAGGCCCGGTACCAAACCTCAGTTTTCACCATAAGATCGCACCGATTGCGGGAGAGTAAAACTATATAATACGCCTACAACTTCGGATCTCGTAATGGCACCTTCACTCCCCTATATCCCTCTGTTCGATCCCAGAAGGCTGCGGTCCTATCTTCTCCGACTACCTCTCTTCACTCGGATCGTCTTTTTCTTCGTCGTGGGATTTTGGCTCTTGGGCTTTCAGACTATATGGAATATCGTGCAATGGGGGGCTCTTATACCGAAGGAGGTTAATCTGGGTACCAGTATGTCCAGAGGCCAAGAAAAGCTGCCCCTAATCGTTGTATAATTATACATGGAGAAATTCCAGCTAACTCGGTTTCTTATTGTAGTGTACCGGTTGAACACCTATCCTCTAATCCACGTAAATCTCCTCAACGCTGCCTTCAACGCCCTAGCGCTCGTTCCCCTTTTAGAGCGGTTCGAATCCGAGCATGGCACACTTTTGACGGGAGCCATGTTTGCCGGACGTGCGTGCATTCATCTCCACAAGCGGCTGCCAAAGTCCTTACTGAACATTTTACTCTGCAGCCCTCTCTACCCTTCCAGCCGCCGCATACCTGTTGATTGAGAGGGGACTATTAAGGGGGAATACACTCGTCATGGGTTCGAGGTATGGGCAGCAGATTATACACATGCACACAAGATGTACACTGACCGAGTCTGCAGTATCTGGGTATTTGTCCTTCTAGGAGCAGAGGCAATAAAGCAGTTCAAATCAAACCCCTATTTCGCGTGTGTGCTCCAAACCTCCCAACACCGAAAGCCTCAACTGACAGCAAGCCTAGCATTGGCACATATCGGATACCAACCTGGACCACACCCCTCATAGTCCTTCTTTTCGTCACCGCTCTCTTCCCTCTCGCTCCTTTTCTCGCTCACGTCTGCAGCCTTAGTGTAGGTTATATGTGTAAGTGTTTTCGTCCTACTTCTGCCTCTTTCCAGAGCACACCCTCCCTGACAATTTCAAAATCAAATACCTTCCCCCAATCCCATACTGACCTCTATGACAGACGGTCTAGGCTACCTCAAAATCCTCGCCCCGCCAGAAAAAGTCCTTCGCTGGCTCGAAGGAAAGCTCAACCTCCTCGGACGTCTGCCGCATTACGTCTCCATCGACCAAAAGACCTACGGGCGATACGGCGTTCTGCCTACGACGAATGCGCCGGCGGTGTCAGGGGCAGGCGAGGGTTCGATGCCGATAACGTACCTGGGCAGTACACAGAGGTTGGGGCCTTGATTAAAGGGGGGTATTGTAGGAGTAGAGTATATAGGAGCTTTAGGAAGATTTGGAAGATTAGCGCAGAGCAGGTTTTAGGCAAATATTTAATCGGAAATCACTGCCAATACTTCAAATGGGAGTGCGAGATCTGTAGGTGTTACTCCTAACATTTCATATCTCTGCTATTGTTGGAAAACCCAGCGGATTCGCCTAAACGAACATCAGCTGCCAACTCCTTCGTCACAAACATTGGCCAAACAGAAACCCCGTTGATGTGCCACCTCCCCTCTCTTCATCCCATCTCTTCCGTCCTCTGCATTCACGAAGACACGATCGTATTTGCGCAGTAGAATCTCCTGCTCTATCGGCAGTGTCTGTGACACGCCAGGTTGGGGATGAAAACACGGACTCGGGGCTTTGAAATGATAGGGAAACGCAAAGGGGGTTCAGGGGTGTTTGCGAGTGTGAAGAGGCTCGGACAGAACGTGGGTGGGTAGGGGAAGCGAAGAGTAATGGGTATGGGGAGGGGGTGGGGGGGGGTAACAGAGAGAGGGAAGGAAAACGGAGGACACTAGAATGGAAAAGATTCAGGATTTGGCGGTTTCCGTGGTTTGATAATGCTGGGCCCCTAAGATAGATGGTTTTTTGCTGTCTGTACATTGTGATTCGAGAGGGGTGATAGATGTGTTGTTCGAATTGCAAGTGCTTTTCGGTTTGATGGAGTGGGAATGGTGTAAGATAGGTCTTTACTTTAACTTATGGCTGGATAGTAGTAATCGGTTGGTTTGTATTAAAGGAACTGGAGTCCTTTGCCGTTAGCTCTGCTTACTTCGCGAGCTCTATCTTCACAACCGCTCATGCAAGGTCGCACGTGCATACGGGTCAGTGGTTCCACTTCACAAATTCTGCTTTCTTACCACGTTATGTTGCCCTCTAGATATCCAACCGCGGAACATAAAGACTCAACTTGACGATGCCGAATCTGTAATACGAGATCATCTAGAGCGGCGCCCTCATGAACCGAGCGGCTCCGACGAAAATAAATCAGCGTTCTGCGGCTTGTTGAAGTACTTCAACTCCGAAGCTCTAACCACGGAAATCCCGCACTCAACATCTGATATTAACATCAACATCGTAGATTTTGACGTTGGTATGTGAGGAGCTGATGAGTACACATCTCAAACGCTGAACAAATGACTAACATTTAATGACTGTCAAAGCCTCTTGGGTGAATAACCACCTGACTGAACTAATTCAGCCAACGTCGCTTCGAGCATCAGAAGTTATACTTCGCGCCAATTGAGGCACTAGCGCTGACATATGAAGCGCAGTGCGTGCGTGATCAGTTCTTCGACATTCAATACTGATCTTTGATCCAATAGTAACTTCGAACAAACAGATATTTGAGCTATTGCAAGGCAGAGTGCTGTTCAAAGGTCGGACTCGAACGATGCATGAACGACGGAAGAAGATCATCTAGCTCAAATGATGAAGCTTTTCGATCCTCTTCCCCCGCGCTAGAGCCAAGGCGTCGTAAAGCATCCAAGGCGCCTTAAAATCTCAGACATCTATTTTGGTGAATGGCTCTCACTTACTTGGCAGTCAACATCGATATTCTATTGCCAGTCAGCTCCTCTTTGTGCCTGTATGCGTCTTACCACTCAGCTTCTGAGCATGACCGGCGAGGTCGCCGCAACTCTGGCAGTAGGTCATCGGCTAAGAGGCAAAGTAGGCTCGTACAGGGTTTTGGAGCAATTTACAAAGGATCGAGATGTCTGGAAAGCTATGTGAGCTACTATGCCATGGGTCTAGGCATTAAGTGCGCGCTACTGTCCTTGGCTGACTAGGCGGCAGTGATGAGAACGCTCGCAAGGTGGTCATCAAGAGAGCGCCGCCACACCTCTTGAGCATTGAGCGCGAAATTCTCGAGATCGTACGAGATCACACATGCATTCGTCAGATGATTGATAACATCGAAAGTCCTTCCTCGTTGGTGTTAGAGTACCTGGACGACAACCTCCTGAACGTATGCAGTCGGAAAAGACTGGAAGGTTCAGACGTGAAAGTCGTTGCTCGCACTGTACTCGAAGCGCTCGCAATGCTCCACGAGAATGGTTTTGTGCATACTGGTCAGTAACCATGGTTTATCACACGGCCAATTGCTGTTCTACTGCTATATTTGAGACAGATGTTAAGCCCGACAACGTTCTTATCAACTATGGTAATGACGCAACCCGCTTCAGCAGAGTTGCGCTGGGAGATTGTGGCGATGTGTATCGATTTAATCCAAACGCGGGTTCGCTCGAAGAAAGTCACGTGATAAGTGCTGCAATATTCAGAAGTCCCGAGGCACAATTGAATCTCAGATGGGGGCCATCGACGGACATATGGTCTCTCGGTGCCACAGTACGTAGTTGACTACTCTCTCTGCAAGACATCTCGTACTGATCTGTGCAGCTGATCAGTCTCATATTCGGCGGAAACTGGCATATTTGTAGGCCAGCAAACGTTCCCTTTGACGATGAACGTTACGGATTTTGGGTGCTTGTTGAGCAAGTCAGGCGCTTCGGCCCGTTCAATGACAGTTTCGAGGAGATCGCGGACGCGGAACGCCTCGCAATCTGCACGGGTGCAATTGTCTACATTCAGGAGAACCAAAAGTGGCTCCCGTTCTCTATGTCCGAAGACGATGAACTCGCACGGCCGGACAGGGACTTCATCGCGAAAATGATGAAATTGGACCCAAGGGACAGACCAACGGCACGGGAGCTTTTGCAAGATGCGTGGTTCAACCCATGAAGCTGCTAGGAGATGGTCGCTGGAAGGACGCTGGTCGAACGCAAAGGAAGATGGGTCTCAATCTTAATGTTCACATGTTCGAGCTTCTATAAAACCCGTTCTGTAACGGTAGTGGAATCATGGCGGTGCCTTGGATAGACATCGATATCTATGTGCTGCTTTTGCCCTTCTTCTTTGCTTTGCCTGATTCCTCTGTATTATCTTGTTGTGTCTAGGCTGGGTTGAGATGGCCGACGCGCGGAGACATCGAAAGGCGAAATTCACATCTCAAGGCCATGTCACCCGAACGACACTATTGCGGCATCCTTGTCGGCGCAGCCAGGAAGACACGACTGTCGATCGAGGCGAGGCCAACGCTCCTTGACCCATTCGCCGGCTTTGGCTCACCGCCGCTGTTTGGATTCATGCTCAGCCCCTCGATATTGAGTGACCTGATGACGGTCGAGGTGCGATGCTTGTCGCCGCATCGCTGGATCAAGCCATAAACCACACAACAGACTGTGGAAGGTAAAAGCACCTGGTAAAGCCTGAGTCTAGGCAAACTAGATGAATTCAGAAGTACAAAGGATCGTGATCGCCGTAGGACTCTCTTTGGCTGGGTCGGTAGCGCTGGAGCTAAGCAGGCGAAGCAATCGTCGCAGCTGTCAACATATTCTTCAATTCTAGGGAGAGTCACGAGACGGATAGCAGGAGCCGGACAGCAGAGAGATTGAGGCAGAAAGTGCGAGGAGAGGTGAAGGAAAGAATGAAGATAACGCAGGGGTGGAGGTGTTTTATGCACCGTGAGTGGTACTCGTACCACGTCCCGGGAAAAGCATTTTGTTTGGCATTAGACATGAATCACATGATGTAGTGAAAGGGCGGGGCAATGCCAAGCCGCCTGATAGAACCGCCTACTTGTAGCCAGGGGTGGCAGACAAGACCGGTTTTGGCAACAGGTCGACGAGGGTACGTCGTATGTCACAGAGCGCCTGAGAGGTGGTGGGACGGGGTCGTATGCTAGCTTGCGCAGTACGAAGCCAAGTCCATGTGAGGACGGGAGATATGTGAGCGAGGCGAAGACAAAACGAGATCCTACACGCCTTGGATGGTAGAAGCATGATGAAGTTGTGCTTCAGCGATAGTACTGAGCCAGAAGACATGCTTACTGTGTTCCGCGACTGTGTTGCCTAACTCGAGTCAGGCGCCCCGGTGTACTTGTACGGGAATATGCATATTTAGCAGACATATTAGGAACGCGTGCATCCTAGAGACAGCGAGCGAAACTGGTCTCAAAGTTGAACAGGTCTGTGGGATTCTCATGAGGGGGATGAAATCTATTTCCTCTGGACCCTTCGACGTCGACTCTACCAATCAACGACATTGTGGTCTTCTTCTCAGTTATCTGCGAGCACTTCGACGTTATCACTGAAAGCTATATCTCCTTTCTGCGAACAATGGACGTACAGGGCCAATTTACGGAATCATAGAAACTCGGACTTCGAAATTGAAAGCTGCGAATGGAGCACGAGAATATTTATATGGCAGGATGCTACGCCTGATATTAGATTCTCAATCAGATTCTACTCCGTGGATTTTCCGCGTCTTCGTCCATAGCAAGGTGGTTATCCTATCGACAAGGCCACTGTACTTCAGATGTGTATGGGTGAGCTCTTTCTTCTCATATAAGTTTTATGGTAGTGTGTGCACGACTTGTGGAAGAGGGACGTCCAACTACCCGGTTACCATTTTCCTACTTAGTCAACATGAGCCAGAGGATTGCCGCTATTCATTTATGGTACACTCTTCCGCTCAAACACATCATCTTTCATCTAGACTAACTCGACGAAAACGAAGATTATAGACTAGGGATATCTAACGCCATCAATGCTTTCAATAATGTTCGATATTCTTCTCTCTTACTACCCTCGAGATGCTTTTACCTTCACCCTCGCAAGCGATCATCGATAGCCTTTGAGCTTGCCCATGCTTGCAGAGTCGCTTTAGCCTTTCACGTGAGCAGCTTCTGGTTCTGGATTATGTCTCGCCTTGCTCATGCTGGTGTGGGTGCGGTAGGCTTTTCTTCTTCTTTCGGCTTGTCGTTGGTGGCCTTTTCACTCGCTTTGTCTTCCGGAGTTTTCTCTGCGCCATTTGTCTTCTCGGGCACATTTTCGACATCCGTCTTCTCAGGCCCGTTCTCACCTACCACGTCACCATGAGGTTCTTCTTGACCGCTTTTCTCATCACTAGCTCTTTCGTCCTCACCACCAACCTTCCCACGACGCTCGTCTTCATCGTCTTTCCCATCGTCAGCTCTTCTGTTACTTCCTTTCTCATCATCAACCACCCCCTTACCCCCAATTGCTTCGCTCCCCTTGGCGCCACCACACTCATCTTTCTCGGCACCATTCGAAGGTCTTGCAACATAAAATAACAAATAGGGGTCACACCCCGAGACACCTTCTTCTCCAACTAACGTCACCTTATGATCGTCGTATTCAAACCACTTGCCTTCCCGCTTGCAATAAGCAATATAATGCCCCACGTCTACATTCTTCCCAATATGCACCACTACACTAGACAGATCGTACCAAGGCGGAGAGCGCGGAGATAGTGGCGAGGTAGGTGAGACGGGCTGGTCGAGCGAGGCTTTTTGGAGATGTAGGGAGCGGGTGGTGTAGGGGGTCATGTCGAGTTGGAGGGGAAAGTTGACGCGGGTGGTGAGTTTGGAGGTGGAATTGGTGTGTTCGAAGCGCTGGGCGAGGTTCAGTCAGTTATTTTCCCGGCTCGGAAGGACGTTTGGGTAAGGGCTCACTTTCAGCTGTATACACAGCGCTGGCGGCACCTTTTTCATCGTCATCTGTTTCCTCGCTTGCTGGCTTGTGGTGCCGCACTCCTCCGAACGACACGTATACCCATCCGCGGCCAATTGCTCTGCGCTTGTATACTGCTCCAGGCACAGGGCGAGATCCAGCTCCCCTTGCTCTCCAGACTCGGCTCCAGGCTCGTCTGGCCTCCGGCGCTTGACTCGCCCCTGAAGACCCACGCTCACGTCAATAAACGGGTCCTCCTTCACAGTCACCTGCTTGCACTGGGAACAGGTGACCGTGTTGCGGAGTATGCCGAAGAACGACTGGTGGTAAATACACTTGCAGCCTTTCGGGTTGACAGGCATCTTGCATCTGCTAGTGTCGTGGAGAGCATTGACAAGGAATTGGAAGTATTCATGCGAGTCTTGCTGTTTATGCCCTGCGAGATCCTAGGGCAGCCTGTCAGTGCCAAGCCTTCTAAGAAGAGTCTGGATTGAAAAGCTTACTGGTTGCTTCTTCCACGACTGGAAGAGCAGGTCTGTAAGGGCGTACCCCGCAAGGCGGTCGCCAGTCCACAGTTCCTTGATTGCTTCGTGGATCAAGCACGATATGCACTGCCTCGCTTCGCAATTTTCGGCGTCGTGGCCGTTGGCTAGGAAATGGTTCCGTATCAGGGGGTTGTGCGCCACTGCTTGTATGATAGCAGACATGTAGCATGTTTGACCGAGATTGTACAGCCCTCGTGGGCCTGAAGAGCAGGAGACCGGCTCCTGGTGCTTTTCTTCGTCGCTGGGGTTTAGCATCGCGCTCAGCTTTCTCTTCTTGCTTCCTGATTTCCTCTTGTCAGCAGGTGTCACGCAGACTGTTTTTTGGTTCATGTTTACCTTGAAAACTGGTCCGGATCTGCGAGCGTACTTTCTCGAGCGCTGGGTCGTACACGAAATCATCGCAGCTGGCGCAGAACAGAAAGCCAGACCTACTTTCCACGTCTGGCAGGAGGTTAGCAAACTTTCGAAATGACGTTTTGGAAGTCCTCGATACTCACAAAAACGGTGCGTTCGTTCCGCATGGCTTTTCACTTCCTCGACGCTACAAACACTCTCACAGTCAAGACACAAGTACGTCCCCCTCAGCGTCGCCAGCGACTGCTTCTCCGGGTGCTCGGCCTCCTTTGTGGTCTGCACGACGACTTCCGGTTCCTCCAGGACGGCTTTCTGGATCCTCGTAAAAGAGCTTTTGAAAAGATCTGATGATGTTGCCATCGCTTCCTGGATGTGTTCTATCAAGTTGTTAATTCAGACTCTTCGGTTTTGTTCCAACCCAAAAAGGCGGGTTCAAGACGGCAGGGATGACGGAAGGGGTGTTTATACCACAGCCGTACTCGATCCTCTTCGGCGCTTGAAGGCCTTCGTCTTTAGGCTGTTCTGCTACTGGTTTGGAAGATGGTGCTGCCATGTCGAGGGTCTTTGGGTGTTCAGGGGAGGGGAACGGAAGGAGGGATGTGTCCAGTTAGCGATGTAGGAGAACGGGCCAGCCGTGTCAGGGGGGTTGGGTGGATTGAGAGGAATAGTGAAGGTAAGATGAGGTGTGGAGTCAGTCAGTAGGTAGGTATAGTTATATGCAGTAGAAGTTAGTTAGAAGTATGAAACGGAAAGGAAGATAAGAGGTGTTTGGATGAAGATATAAGAGCAAACTTGAGATGGGAGAACAATAGCTAAAAAAGTCAACACTTGTGCTTGTTCGTCTTCACAGTTTGCGTCGTTTTTGTTATTGATATTTAATATGTCAATGGCTAGTGCGACCACCTACGCTCCTATTGTGCAAACACATATCTAGTTGTCCACACGCTAAGATTTTGGCTCCTATTGAAGATTTGGCGGCGGTACTCGCAAACTCCGTATCTTTGGGAGCTATTGTCAAACCCTGAATCCTATCAATGGACGGTTCAAGATCGCAGGCATGTTGCATTTTGATTCTATCAAGGTCAGGTCGATTCTGGTTAGCCTGTTCCGCCATTAGTACAATATCAAGCGGCGCTAGACTCTCACGTACCCTGCGCGGTTTTGCAAGCTGAGTGAGCCTCTGGCTCCCAGAGTTAACGGAACACACTGGTCTCATAGGTATAATGGTGCGACCAGTATGGAGGGTCTCCCTGACAGCGCCAGGCATTGATGGACCACCAATCCTGCAGTGCAGGACAATTCGTGTCTCAGCCCCATTGCTGATTGATTTCGTAACTTCAGATTGAATGCATCACTTGGCACCTCGTGGCTTTGCTCTAGCCAGCCCGCTCCCTCTCATCCCTCGCCCAGTTCCACGTGTCGCACCGCCTCTTCCGCTGGTCCCTAACTCTCCACCACCCCGCTTGATGGCTCCTGAGCTATGACGAGATGCAGGCGCCGGTGTCGAGAACTTTGGTGGTGCCCTCGACGACGTAGGGGGGTCCTCGACGAACGAGGTATCAGTAGTCCTGCGGTGCATAGTTTAGCAAATAACAAGCCTAGCAAAGAGTAGTATCGCTCACATAAATGTAGTTTCGCCATCGAAGTTGGGGTGAGACCGGTTGGAATCTCCGGATTGTTCTATCGAGCAATTTTCAGTATAGATCCGACATGATTGGGAGATGGTGTCCATACCCTGATAGTCTTCGTTCTGCCTTGCCTGTTTGAAAGAATCAGGGACGGGCGCCTACCGCTTGTTGTCAATGGTGGCGACATATAAATAGCATACGAGTACAGACCTCTGGAAAGTCTACGCAGAAAGCATTCATGTTCAGTCCGTATAAAAAGCTCGCAAAGCTCTCATTGAATCTTGACAAGCTCTCATGCATTAGTTGTAAATGCATGAAATTGGCTTCCAGATCTGCCATTGAATCCGACAGTTCAGCGAAAGCAGGCTCCAGCGACTCTAAAGGGAACTCCGAAGAGCTACTCCCAGCCGCGAAGCCTTGGCCATCCCTTAAAGAAGTCCGCGAGCTGGGGCGCAAAGGGGTTGTGGGTCGTGATGATGGTCTATTGCGGGATGCCGATGTTGATCTCTTGGTGCCACTGCTCTCCATGATAGACCACTGTCGCTGATACGTCAAGTACTTCGAGTATGCTGTATGATCTACCTCATTCTGATCATCAATTGTGTCAATTGTCGCGTAGAGACTTGTGGTGTCGAGTGGTTGTTTACAACTGTAACCGCCCGCAGCCGGAATGGCGGCTAGACTTGCCCCGCACCCCGGATGACGCTTCAGAGCTGACTTCATTATTGCACGACGCGATCACCTTCTTTTTCGTCTTACTGTATTCTTACCTCCGAGTGGTTTGTCTCATCTCTTCTCCTGCTACTCGCCTTTATCCACAAGCTTCAGCCGTATCCTTCTCTGCTTGAGCAAACCACTACATGCCCCCGTGTCATCTTCTTCGATCTGTACATCTCAACAGCCACTACCGGTCTTTTGTCCGGTTCCGTTCTTCCTCAAAACTTATTCTCTCTAGGCGGGTTATTCGGAATTACTCTTTCGAAATCAGCTCGGGTCACTCTACTCAGACGCTCAGGAGCAGTAACGCTAGTACGGCTATCACAGTTGCTATTGCGGCGGGCGGTGTTCTGGCTGGGTCTCTCCTGTTAAACCAAGAGCCAGTCGCATCAGAAGAGGCTGTCCTACACGGGAACAGCGCAAGTGTCGCAGGCGGCGAACACCAGCAGGCGATGGTCGGTGCTATTCTCCCTGGTAGGTTGGGGAACCTCACACCAGATCAAGAAGCCAAATTGCAGGAACTTTGGACGACAACATTCAGTGTATTTGGTGTTTCCGAACTTAACGGCGTAAATGGCGCCGAGATTTCTGCTGATCAGCGATCACGGGCAGGCACCGTAGGTTCAGAAAAGAAGAAAAAGAAGCGGAGCTTGTTCGGCAGGAAGCCCAACGAAGCCGAAAAATTAGATGGAGCGTCAAAGGACTCATCTGATGACGCGAATGACAAACATGGGCAGCTAAAAGAATTTAACCATGTATTAGCGAACACGGCACCGGAAGACTTGCGTTGGGCATTTTGGAGTATGGTCAAGCATGATCATCCCGACGAACTCTTACTTCGCTTCCTTCGAGCTAGGAAATGGGATGTCCACAATGCTCTCGTGATGATGATAGCCACCATGCATTGGAGGTTAGAGGAAATGCACGTCGACGACGATATAATGAAAAGGGGGGAAGCTGGTGCTGTTGCGGACGGCGCAAGCTCTGACAAGACGATCAAAAAGGATAGTAACGATTTCATGGCTCAGATGCGGATGGGGAAAAGCTTCCTGCATGGTACGGATAGAGAGGGTAGGCCGATGTGCGTAGTAAGGGTAAGACTACATAAGCAAGGAGAGCAGAGTGAAGCCAGCCTCGAGAGGTATACTGTATATTTTATCGAAACCACTCGGCTTATGCTCGCCCGTGGGGTGGATACTGCTGTAAGTACTAGCAGATTTGAAAGAAAAGCCCAAAACTGATAATGGTAATAGGCGATCGTTTTTGACATGACGAATTTCTCCATGGCAAACATGGTAGGTTCTCCTCTACGGCGCGTTACCAGAAGTAACTTTACTAATGGATCAGGATTATGGCCCGGTCAAGTTCATGATCAAATGTTTTGAAGCCAACTATCCTGAAAGTCTAGGCGTAGTCCTCGTTCACAAGTCTCCCTGGATATTCCACAGTACGGCAATGTTAATAAATTCCCTAAGAGAGAACGTGCTAATTGTGCCAGGCATATGGAATATCATCAAAGGCTGGCTAGATCCCGTGGTAGCGAGCAAAGTCCACTTCACGAAGAACGTGGAAGAGCTTGAAACCTTCATCGAGCGCAGCCACATCATCAAAGAACTTGGAGGTGACGACCCTTGGGAATACAAGTACCTCGAGCCTCAAGCCGGCGAAAACGAGCTGATGTCCGATGATGGCACAAAACAGCGACTCCTCGACGAACGAGCTGGTATTGTCAAAGACTTTGAGAGTGCCACTCAACAATGGGTCCAAGACCCTCAAGCCCATGATTCATCGAAACAAAGGAGGAATGAATTGGCGGAGCGATTACGATCTGGCTACTGGCAACTTGATCCTTATATCCGAGCCAGAAGTCTCTACGATCGTACGGGCTTGATCAAGAAGGGTGGCAAAATCCCGTTCTACGACTCCCCTGACAGTGTCATCACTCCGACTCCCCTTAACCAAACACCCGTGGCTACGAATGGGCCACTTCCTGCAGGACACGGAGCCGATGATGTAGATTAAACGAACTGTTGGCGAATAGAAAATGTACATTATTGACTTACAGCACCTTCATGCGACCTTGCACATGATGGCACGATTAGACGTGCCAGGTTTTTCGTACGACTTGTAGTTGTACTATATATAACAATATACTACATCTTCGCCTTGATCTCATTGAACAGCGTCTTCAGCTTATCCATATCCGTCGGCTTCGCCGGCCAAGTAATACTCAGTCCTTCTTCGACGTTCGGTTTTGGTATCTACCTCGCATTAGCCAACCCTCGTCTCAGTCTCTACGAAGAATGAGAGATCGTCTAACCATATGAAAATGCACCTAAAACCCCCACAATTAGCATTCCAATCCTCCAAACAACAACAACACCCCCCCTAACCCCCGAAACATATCAAAGGTACAGGAAACCCACATGATCAACCTCCTGATGCGCCAACCTCCCATTATTCTGCAACAGATTATACTCCTCCGCCCCCGTCGCCTTGACCAGCTTCTTCGCGACAGGCTATATCACCACCCCAAAAGATCAACAAACCAATCCTTTCCCTCAAAAGACCTAGATGTAGAATGCGGAGCGAATGAGAGGGGCGGGGACGTACCAGAATCTCAGCCAAGGCCTCGTCGGGGATGTCGGTCAATTTCGCGCCGTGGTATTTGGGGACTATGAGCTGTGGGGTTTCGGGGGTGCGTTAGTTCGATGTTTTGGGGGAGGTAGAAGTGAGGCGTCGAGGAAGGGGACGGACAGCATGCCCGTAGCTCAAAGGTTGAACATCGAGGAAAGCGAGGATGCGCTCGCTTTCGAAGAGCTTGAAGGAGGGGATGTCGCCTGTATTGGCTATATTAGCTAGAGTTGCAGAGCGCAATGGAGGGTTTGGAGGTGTAGAGTGGATGAATATCCGGGGGGGGGGGGGAAGTGGCAGGGACCTTTGACGATTTTGCAGAATATACAGGCTGCGGCCATGGTCTTGGTGGGTTGGAGGGAGAGGATAGGGGGTGTTTTTGGGGGTTTGGATGGGGCTCGGGGATAGGGGAGTTTATCGATCGCGGTTGTCGCGGTTGTTCAACGAGCCAAATGCTAAGTATGATATCGTCGTAACTTCCTGACTGCTTGGTTCGAACAATGCACCATTCCACAGGCTCAATCGGTTCAAGAACAGAAAGGTAAGTCTCGACAGTATAGCTGGTCAGTTGCTGTCATGAGCTCTGCATATCATACTTGAGCACAAACATGGCGAAGAGAGCGCTCCATTTCCCGCATACAGATTGTTGCCACTAAAAGTTGAGACACTCGATATATATGCGCGTTTCATCATCAGACGAGAGGATTTGATAGGCTTTGAAATAAATCAATCTATCCGCAGCTTGTTTAAAAGCGATCTATCTTCAGCAGAGATATGTCCAATTTACTTCTCAGAATACCTCTCTTCTCTCGCACAAGCCAGTCTTTAACTCCTGGGAAATTACACCGCACAATGCTCCGATCCATCCTCCTTCTCGTCTTCTATTTTCTCTCAGCCTCCGCTCTATCGATCAACATCACCGTTCCCCTTCAACGAACCCCAGTACTCTGCTTCGACCGTCAACCCAGGATCGTAGCCCCAGACTTCATCGACTGCCAGATAGCCATCAATCACGTCATATTCGGACCCCAAGCCAGCATCCCTCGAACATGGCATCGCCCTCAGCCCAGTTCCAGGATTATAGGGAGTTGGTTTTCGCGTACATGTATGGTTGCATTAGTGTCCGATACGGTCGAGGCCCAAGATGTGTTCGCACCGAACTCGATCGCCCATGCGGCCTTGGACATTGTCGGTAGCTGTGTGACGCATCATGACCATCTAGGAGGCAAAAAGGCCGTCGGTCCTAAAGAGATGTTTTACGTTACGGTCAGTGGTGAGCTGGCGCCGGACCTGGGGACTCAATTAGCAGCCACCGCATAGCCCATGTTCCAAGTTGTTGGGAGGAAATCGTGTTTCACGGTCAACATGAGCGTCTAGGAAAACACATATAAACACACCAGCACTATCCTATGCCCCTCCGGACATCCCACTACCCGGAACCAAATAATCCCACCACCACCCAACCGCAACCTCAAACTCGTCGGCCCCAGCATCCACTCCCGCCCCCAACATGCGGCCCCCCTTTGAAGAGATGGATTCTTCAGGAGTATATAGCAGGATCATAAAAATTATGCAGGCCCTTTTAGACACCGTCGCTTCCAATGTCCAAGAAACCGATAGTGGATAATCCTCTCATCGAAGCTCGTCGTACCTCTCAAGTTCCCCCGTATTAGTCCTTTCAAACGCTCCTACATCTTCCGTTTCCCCCATACCCTATATATCCATCATTCCTTGGCCCCTTAACACTTACATAAGCCCTCACCGACGCTATAACCCTCGTTACATCCAAACTTCCCCTTCCTTCGCCATGCGTTTCCTCCCCGGCCCTCCGCCCCCGGCCCAACCCAAATCCCCCTTTGCCTCCCGAAACCTTCGCCAATAGACCTTGAATACCTTGCCTACTTGAGATCACAAGTGTGCCTTGATATTCTGCTGCGGACGGGTATGAGGTTGGGATGTGACGGGGGGTGAGAAAGGTGGGGTGGTGGGAGGTGAGAGAGTTGAAGGCGTGGTTGCCGGGGGCGGGGAGCGAGGTGGGTGGGGGAGGGGGAGGGTGGAGATGTGGGTGTGGGAAGGTGAGGGGTGATGGGGTGAGATGATTAGGATGGCATTAGAGACGAAAAAGTGAAAGGATGAGAATGAGAAAGGAAGTAGGACTGAGGAGGTGAAAGAAAATCTAAAGGGAAGATGAAGCAATCACTCTGATCCCCAAATCCCCCTCTTCTCTTCTCAGCTTTCTAAAGTCCTTAAAATCTGTCAAACACATGTGGAATGGAAGGATTGTTTAAGATGAATTAATTGAATGAGTGAGTTGAGTTGTGTGAGGAAGTGAGGCGTTTGTTGTTTGGATGTGCTGTGTGGGGTTGTTGTGGGGGTGAACGTGGAAGGGGTGGGCAGGTGGAAACGAGCAAAAACGCAATCTAGATCATATCGAAATTCCGAAACCCCAAGAACTATTTCCGGGACCCTTGGGTGGCGCGATAAAAGAGCTAGAATATGGGATGGTGCGTCTGTGTCTCTGAGGATAAGTATGTGTACCTTCCCCCCCGACCTCCCCCGCTAAACACAGAAATCATCAAAGATTCCAAATTAAAAACCGGCGAGGGCTGAATGCCTTTGTGAATAATAGTTAGTATACTGTACAGTAACCATGTATGAAATATACATATACATATACTCTTCCATGCCAAAAAGATTGCTTTGAGGGGACCTGTTTTTTCCTTTTGGTGGATTAAGAGGCCTGGAGGGCTGGGAGGGAGGGAGGGGGGTTTTGCGTTGGGGAAAGGTTGCTGGGAATAGGCTGGGCGAAGAGGTTTTGTATGGGGGTTTGAGGTGGGGGAACGTTGGCTAGTAGGATGATGGGAGATGACAGGCGGTCGGTGGGTGAAAGCATTATTTGTGCAGCAATATAAATAAAAGTGGTAGAAAATTGAGATGTTATGATTGATAACCTAGGGAATTCAAGCAGTACAAATGACGCATTAGGTCTGCGGGTATATGTAGTAGACAAATGAAAATAGCCAGCCAGGCATGTTATTTCAAACATCTATGTACCCCTAATTTTGTGTAAAAAATCTTAGGAATTACACAATCAGACCGAAATAATCTCCACCCTTGTGCCCTCAACCCTCAACAACCCCCTATCCCGACGACAAGAAAATTCACCGACGACCTTAATCGTCCATCTCGGCCTCGGTGGCCTTTGGTGCAAGGTGCCAGCGAGCATTACCTTCCTTGTCCGTCTCGTGCTGGACGGCGATCTTGGAGAGGTGGCCCAGGATGTTTTCTAGAGAAACACATTAGTTGTTGCTTGAAGGAAGCTACTTGTACAAGCACGAAGCTTACCGATCTTGGTATCGCTGCGGCTGCGGGTCTTGCGGCCGAGGTTGTCAAGCCATGTAATCTTGTTGAGTAGGAAGTAGACAATGGCGATGACAATGGTCACACCTGAAGACAAAATATTAGTACGACGTATTTGGAGTAGAAGTGGTGAGGTATTTACCAATGGAGTAAGCCCAGATAACGACAGCTGTGACGATGCTGGTCTGACCATTGTTATCAATAACCGAGGCGCGGTCTCGAGGGTCAGTTATGTAGCTAGGGCCAGAGATCCATCCGAAGACACAGAACAAAGTGGATAAGATGTCGACACCAAGGATGGCAAACACCAGCTGCCAAGACGGCCAGGTTTTGCCACCACGGGTAACGAAGATGAGCCAGTTTTCCGTCAACGAGATTTCCAAGAAGAGCATTTCCTGCACATTACCAAAGTTCTGGAGGATACCACCATTAGGAAGGAAGAGCGAACCACGCATGACCCATGTGGCAAGAGCCAGTAAAATACCAAGGGTGACAGAGATGATCCAGATCTTGGGAAGTTGCCATTCGACGGGACGAGCTTCATAGTGAGCGTTATCGTAAGCCACAGCAATGGTAGCCAAATCGGCGAACAAGGCGAGGAAGACGACCAGATCGACACGGAGGGTTTCGTTGATGATGACCATGGAGGTGACGAGGTAGATTTCTAGATGGAAACAGAGGGCGATACGGTATTGGATATACGCCTTCATGCGCTGGAAAATCTGTCGGGCAATCTTGATGGCACTGACGATGGTACTCAGCCCAGGTGCAAGGAAAACAATATCCGCTGCGGCTTGGGCAGCTTCTGAAGCTCCCTCGACGGCAATACCACAATCGGATTTCTTGAGAGAAGGCGCGTCATTGACACCATCTCCAGTCATAGCAGTCAAGTGGCCACGTTGTTGAATCATCTCAACGACCTGGTACTTGTGCTCCGGGAAAACCTCGGCGAACCCATCGGCGCGCTCAACCAGGTCATGCTGTGTAACACCGCTAAGACCACCGTGGATCAGCCTATCTGAATTGTAAACCTTCGTGCCCAAAGCCAGCATCTTGCATGTTTCCTTGGCAATAGCAATGGCATCACCCGTAAGCATCTTGACCTGGAGACCAAGGAATTGAGCCTCCGCAATGGTCTGAGCAGTGTCTTCACGAGGAGGATCAAACATGGACAACATTCCGAGCAATTCCCAGTCTTCGTTATTTTTCTTAACCGCGACACCCAGCGAACGGAAACCTCGGCGGGCAAATTCGGCAGCTTTGGCCTTGAAGAGTGCTCCAGTCTCTGGGGTACAATTTGAGAGTTGAAGAATAGCCTTGGGAGCACCCTTGGCGCAGGTATACCGCACACCATCACAGGTCGCTACCGCTGTAATACGCTTTGAGACAGGGTCAAACGGCGTGAAACTCTCCGTCTTCCAGCCTTGTTCTAGAATTTCGCGCGCTTTAGGAAATCGTTTCAGTGTAAGAATCGTGACCTTGTCGATAGGGTCCAGAGACTTAATGTTGTGAGAAGAGGCAAGAGCAGCAACGGCCATCATCCAATTAGGATCGACACCTTCTGCAATGTACGGGTCGCGAATACTCAGTTGGTTAGCGGTAAGCGTACCAGTCTTGTCAGAGCAGAGTACATCCACACCCTAAGAACGTTAGTTCATCCTTGACTTTCGACGCTTCCGCAAAGAGTACATACAGCTAGAGATTCAATGGCCGTAAGCTTTTGAACGATAGCCTTCTCCTTTGCCAGATAAGCAGCGCCGACCGCCAGGGTTGTTGTAGTAACAACAGGCAGACCAACTGGCACACCAACAATCAACAGAATAAGAGCGTAATGGAGCAGGTTGTTAGAGCTGTCCATAGGCGTGGCGAGCTTAAGATGGTGGTAGAAACCGCCAATCCAGGAGACGAGAATCCAGGCTACGACAACGACAAGTAGCGCTGTACCGATAGAGTTCATGATCGCCTTGAAATGACCCTGGTCCTTCGCGCCCTGAACCAAGCTGGCGGTTCGACCGACGAAAGAAGTTTTGGCAGGTGCAATAACGACACCGAAAGCTTTTCCACGCTTACAGCCAGTGGTGTAGTACACGGTGTCACCCATGAACTTGTCAACAGCGAGAGATTCTCCGGTAATGGCAGACTGATCGCAAGCCACTATTGATGTCCCATGGTGCTTGTCGTCTTCATCCTCATCCTCCTCGCCCTTCTTTTCCGTCGGCTCGTTGTTTTCCTGGCGCATCAACTCTTCGTACTCGCCAAAGGCCTCTGGGTTATCGTAGGAGCAGATCAGACGAGCGTCGGCCGGAACAACTTGACCTTCTTCAACGATGACCTATCGATAATGAGTATGTATAACGTGAGCTAGCAAATCAATGCCTTACAATATCTCCAGGTACGATTTCCCTAGCCTTGATATCATGTTCTGCGCCGTCGCGGACTACAGTAGATCTCATGGCGATATCACCTTTCAGACTGGCGACGACATCGGCAGCCTGCTTTTCTTGATACCAACCGACCGTAGCGTTGAGAAGCAGAATAGCAATGATGACACCAAAATCAATCCAATCCTGGAGACCGGCGGCAAGGAGGACAGCGAGTTCCATGACTAGCTCGCTTGTTAGAGGAGCAGCTACTGACGGTGCTAGAGTTGATTGAGCTTACCATAGAGGATGGGACCAGTGAAGTACGATAAAAACTAGGAGTAGAGATGAGCATCTGGTATTATCAATTGAACGCTATTTAGTATTACCTTGAGAAACATGTTTTCCTTTTCCGTGGTCTAGCGGACAATTAGCACAACTTCATCACCAGACAAGACCAATTGGGCACGTACGAGCTCATTGAAGCCTCTGTTACACATGTTAGCATTGAGTTGTATCCCATAGTGCAATGGATGATCCTACGTATGCCTCCGTCTACTCTCGATTTCACTGCTGCTGAGACCCTGGCGGATGTTGGTCGTGAACCAGTCGTCTGGCATTTCAAACCCTTCGTCGCCAGCTCCGGATTTGCCGCGTCCTTTCCAGAACGCATACCAAGGCCTCTTCTTCTGCTTGTCGTCGCCGAGCGACACGACCGACTTTCTCCGAGGCCCCTCATAGTGCGTACTTATGTAGCGGACCAAGTCAACGTATTCGTCTCCGGTGATATCCCGTTTCGCGTCGTAGATTGATTGGCCTCTCCCGTCGGCCGACTTCTTCCTGTCTGGATCGTCGCCATTGAGGTCGAATTTTCTGCACAGTTAGCTGCTTGCACCGGTGAGGGTAGAGACAATTGGCGGTAGATTGAACTCACAGGTGATCTGGAGCCATCGTGTTGTGTCGATAATCCGAGATTGACGACGTCCAAACAGTTGAGTGGAGAGGAATAAGGTAAGAGGGGAAAAGCAGAGCGGCCGGGCTCTTGAGCTGTTTAAGTACAGAAGCTGCTAAGCGTTATTATTATTTTGTTTTGGTTTAGCTCGAGGATGCGGTCGGTAAGAATGAGATTTGCTTGCGGGATTTCTTGCTAGTGCGTTTGTTATTTGTTTTTTTCTCTTCCTTTTCGCTCTCCCCTTCCTTCACACTTGACACGTCTGGCCGGCCACAACAACACCGACGAGACAAATCGGGTTTACGGATGAGACGGACATTCAAATCAGGGGCATTCTCTACTCTAATAGTACCTTAGGGTCACATTACTTTCCATTGCATGACGCAGAACGAATGAACGAATGAACGAATGAATGAATGAATGCTCTGTGCATTCGAATCTTACGGGTAATTCACTAGAATACCGTAGTATAGAATACCGTATACAACCTTGAAACCAGGTACATACATATCCTGGCCGTGTATTATTACATGTATTATTTGGCACGAGTTGACGAATGCGCCTTATCAGAAGAGCAGATAATACCTAATAGGAAGGTAAGGTATCGTATCGTATCGTATCACTGGATGTTGCTGGGATGATTATCATGTTGACTCAACACAAGAGGACGAATCAACTGCCTGGTGTGTGTTCCACGTCATATAAGTAACTACGAGCTTTTGCTTTTCTGCGGATTATGCTCATTTAATCGGTGATCATGATGATTATGCTTGTCTCTCGAGATAAGAGCACCGTGTTGCTACAGCTACCCCCAGATTCATATTAGTATAATACGTGTCTTTATGGGCGCAATGGCTCCCAAGAGTCCCAACAAGTACGGAATACGGTAATAATAGTGGTTTCAATATGAGAGATTATCTGTTTGGCCAGGGTTTCGGCCTTTGGAGCGTGAGAAGACCGAAAGGTGCTGGGGGCAGATACACCATCCATACCTTAGGCACAATTGGGAACGTTTAAGCGGCGAGCCAACAATGCCCGGTCACCTGCTAAGCTTTACTGTACGGAGTACCTTATTTTAGTCGAGTAACGTCCGGCTAACGAAAAGAAAGAGAGCGTCGACGGATAAGGTGAGACTTGCGCCCAGTCGTCATGTGGGTACCTATTATCACTGTCGTGTTATGATTGCTTGGAGGTACTCCGTACTTGAACACCTAACAACTGTTACCCGATAAGTAACAATTTGTGGAAGTTTGGATATCCTGGAAAAACTCTCAAAAGGAAGGCGTACCGTGGACGTGCTGTGGAAAGTACGTAGAATATGGCGCACGTTCAGATGACCAGACTTGAACACATGGATACAGGCAAAAGTGAGCCGGGCGTGCCGAAGAAAAACAACTCACTCGAGTGAGCGACCTCGGACCTATCTCACGACGCTGACAGATTAGAAGAAGCCGCAGAATACTTCCAGAAACCTCCGGGAATTGTTCTCTGCGTCGACATTTTTACGAAGCGTACATATTCCGAGGCTCTGTCATACGTTGACTTTCAAATCAATTCATTCCATTCGCCCCGCGCTTCCCCATTAGACCGGCCCTGGTGACATTCAACTGTGTTGAAACAGGCACATAAATGCCGCAAACGAATTGTCCTTGGTTTGGACAGCACAGACGCTAGTGATAGAGGAGCGATTCCAGTCAGACCTTCGAGGCGGCTTCATCCATCGTTGGCAGCGGGCAAAGAGCGCAACAAGGGGCCACCCGGCGCTGTCTGCAAGTTCGAGACGCCATATGCGCATCGATGGTAGTATGATGCACCGACGTTCTAAGATTTTGAGGTGAATAGTATGGTCAGAGAAAGTATAAGTAATTCAGTTGAATGTCTAATCTCTCCTCCGTGGTTGGCTGTTGCCGAGTGGAACGCCATCGCCCCTTTGAAATCGAACCATGAAAGTCGTAAAGGTACCGAGCCGTAGGGAACAAAACAACAGTAGCGGAGAAAAGATTCGGTGCGATCTGCGTTTGTGGTAAACAATGTCAGGATCTCTTTCTGAGAAAATCTGGTAGTGACCCCGTATCTCGGATTGTAATTCTCTCAGAGAGGCAGATGTACTAATCTCATACAAAGAGGATCGAGAGAGATGGTTGCAGTAGAATAGTTGAATTATATACAGTACTGCTCCAACTTCTGACGATGGTTGACCATAGTACAATAGCAATGTTTGAGACTTGAGTATATACATAAGATGACATTTGAAGTCTTATAGAGTGACACTCTAAAATACTCAAACCAACACAGCTGCAAGAGCACCAAAGCCCAGAAGCAAAGAACTTGCATGCAGTAGGCTTGCATCCCCGGTGAAGGCAGAAGGCATTGGAGCCGAACCCATGGTAGCGTTCGTACTTCCAGAAGATGACGAGTTGAGAGCAGCACAAGAGGTGAAGTTTTGGTTACCTAGGAATACCCCAACAGTCGTTGCGTCGGTGAGGTGGAGCATATGGAGTATTGATGCCGCGGCCGTCGCGTTCGTTGCGCAGAAGTTGATTGTGAGGTTGAACTGGCTGGCATATCCGCCACATATTGGGGTAACGACGGTACCGTCATATGCGGCATAGAAGCTCAGGTTGGCGGCAGAGATCGACAGAGGTGCTAGTGTGTGTACCTCATTGTATGGTCCTGCCGCTGGTTTATCGTAGACCGTGATTGTCTCAATCACGTACGCTCCAGCTGTGCTGTAAGTCCTAGCAGTACCGATCTGGTTGTTTGTCCCATTGAGTGTTACCTGCGCTGGTGTCAATTCCTCCACAAACGCTTGAAGTAGAGCGCGTACCGTGTTGTCAGGGTTTCCACTCCAAGTTAGATTTTTGAAAGACCCAACAATCGACATTACTTGGGCATAGGTGTAAGGAACACTGTAGAGGACTGTGTCCGTGCCGGCACTGTACCCATTGACGCAGCCAGCGGGAAGCCGTCCTGTCTGATTATAGATTGAAAATGGCGAAAGAGTTTCTTGTGTAGAAACACCCACTACCACTAACAGCATAGATAAAATAATTGTAAAAATCATTTTCAATACAATTGGCAGGGACAATCAGTAAATAGCTAGTGAACCGTAAATCGCAGAAGATTCGTATCAGCAACCAATATTGTCAAGACGATACGGAGTACGAGTAGAGACGAAGGATACGGGACGTGTTTATATACTGTCAGGGATTCACCAAAATGAAAGGTTTTGATTCGAGGGGTACCTGGCACATTTGGCCAGCCATTTCTCCGGTTCCAAATTTCGTCTGATGCAGGAACCCTCCCAAAGTTTGGTTGAGCGACTGTCATTCCGCAAAGAAAGCAGACATCACCGACTGATCAGAAGAAGCTGTCAAGTTGGACTGTCAGCAACGGGGTTAACTTTGTCCCTGGTGGCAGGAGACACAACTACCCAGCAGTAGAGCAACTGGTGTAAGAATGCGACTTGGGTTTCAACCATTATTTATGGTTCGTACGATCTCATGGGTTTCTGATCTTCGACTGTCCCCTTTTGTTATTCATTCAGACCTTCAGGACATTGAATGGTCACACTCATCAGCCTGTCGACCGGCAGTAACTTATGTACGGTAGTATATACACAAGTTCCCGTTCTTGAGAGCAAGGCGTGGGTTGCTGATCTTTTCTGTTGGGCGGCTGTAGTGGTTTGGCGCCCACGACCTTCCTAAGGGAGTTTAGAAAGTTGGTGCATTTCTGTTCCTGGGATGGAGCTAGGGAGCGAATAAAACCGTTTCTTCTACAATAAACGTGTTTAAAACTCACTAGCGGTTTATTCATGTATGTTTATTGGTTTTATATTATATAAGCAAGCTAAACCCAGCTGGTTTAGCTCGGGGGATTTGATCTCGCTGTCACCATTGCTTCATACGAGTATGAAGTAGATCTATCTTCCTATCACCAGCCATGCCTCCTCAACGCGGTGGCAAACCTCGCAATCAGGCTGTTACTGATGCCTTTCAGAGCATAATCCTACCAAACCGACTCGTTCCTGCAGTGAAGTGCTTATACTGTCACCGTCAAATGGCGTTCGGAACTACTCGTCAGCAGACTCATCTGAATCAATGTACTATTTACATCAACAGATCGTGCTGAAGGATTTTTTGAATAGCATCGTCGACGATGAGGTGGCAATGAATCACCCAAATAATTGATGCTATTTATATATACCCCTGTGTTTAAAACATGCTTCAATAAACATGTTTAATACATTTCGCACCCTAGATGGAGCTGGGGAGTTGAGATCTCCACTGTCCACATCGGGGTTCGTGGACCGAGGCTGTTAATAAGCTCTTTTCCCACCAGACTAGATGCGGGGGCCTCGACGCACAATATACTTTAAAGTTGATATTCCATTGGAGCGATTAATCCGACGCCAAACCACATTACTCGTTACAATTGAGTTCATTAACGGTTGCCCTGGCCAGCAGTCCCCCGAATTGCGGGGTTTTCAAGGGCTAAAGGCATCAATGACGGTGAATCACACCTCCAGGCGACGGCTTAGCACGAATGGGGATGCATAGCGACTTAGCGAGAGAAATGGACCTGCCTGGCCTACTCTAACCAGTGCCGAAATCAGCTGCGGCTTACCTGCAGGCTGACGACGAGATGTCGGAATGCATCCAGGCTCGGACTCTCAGAGGGCTTCGGGATTATTAACACCACCTGCAGCCTGCTGGCTTGAGCTTGAGCTCAAGCGTCCGCTACAAAGCTCATGCATTCCCACCATGGAGCTCCTCCGACCAACCCTCCACAGCCGTCAAAATGTCCCAAAGATTGTCGATATTCGCGACGGGTCTCGTCCTTTCTGGAATTGCATTTGCGGCGCCTCAGAACTCGTCAAACTTGCCAGTAGTCGATCTTGGCTACAGCTTGCACCAGGCTAATTCGTTCAATGTGCGTCCATGCCTCGAATCTTACACCAGCTGCTGACTCCTATCCAGTCCACCGGTGGTTACTATAATTTCTCAAATATCAGATACGCACAGCCTCCGGTTGGCGAATTACGCTTCCGTGCACCCGTCGCTCCATCGGGCAGAAATATAACAATAGACAATGGCAGCATTGGGCGTATATGCCCACAGGCAAACCCGGCTTGGTACCTTATTGCTGCCCAATTTGTTCCGGCCTACCTGACCGGGCAGCCTTTTAACCTAACAGCGGCGGAAGGAGCTCTAGCTGGTGCATCTAGCAAGCTCCCCCCTCAGGATCCACGAACCACCGAAGACTGCTTGTTCCTCGACGTCGTTGTGCCTCAAAACATCTTTAAGAAAGCTACGAAAGAATCCAGGAATGACGATAAAAAATCGAACTGTGGAGCGCCGGTCCTAGTGTGGATATACGGTGGAGGTTACACTGCTGGAGAAAAGACTGGTTTTGGGACTTACAACCCCGCAGGTCTGTTGAAGGCTAGTCAGGCTTCTGGGTCTGAAGGAGTAGTCTATGTCGCCCTCAACTACAGATTGGGAGCCTTCGGGTGGATATCGGGACCGACTCTGCAGAGCGATGGTACAGCTAATGCTGGCTTGTACGACCAGCGTCTCGCTCTCCAGTGGATCCAGAAAAACATTCATTTGTTTGGCGGTGATCCCAACCGTGTCACTGTGTTTGGAGAGTCTGCTGGGGGTGGTTCAATCTTCCACCAGATCACTGCTTTCGGCGGGCTCGCTGGACCCGCCCCTTTTCAGCAGGCTGTTCTTCAGAGTGCTGCGTGGCAGAACAATCCTTCGAATTTCCAACAGGAACTCACGGCCCAGAGCTACTTAAAATTGTTGAATGTCAGCACAATTGAGGAAGTAAGGCTGCTACCATCAAGCGCATTGATTACTGCGAATATAATACAGGTCGGAGGCTCAGCTTACGGACAATTTACCTATGGCCCAGTCGTCGATGGATTGTTCGCTCCTGCGCTTCCTGGGAAACTCCTTCTGCAGGGCTCTTTCGACAAAAACTTGAAGTTGCTGATTGGACATAACGCCGACGAAGGCCTTGATTTCTCAAGTCCAGCAATTACCAACGATACAGCTTATGGCCAGCTCGTGACAACGAGTTATCCTGACATCAGCCCCAGTGCTGCGAGTTACATCGAGAACGTCCTCTACCCCCCAGATTTTTCGGGGAAATTTGGGTACAAGGACGAGATTGGCCGTGAAGTCCTTACAATCGCTGACTCTAGCTTTACCTGTACCAGTAACTACCTTGACAGAGCGTTTGGTAACCGAACCTATGCCTATGAGTTCAGTGTACCTCCGGCGCTCCACGGCCAGGACATTCCCTACACGTTTTTCAACGGACCTAACACGGCAGTGAAGAGCGATGCAACGGCAAAGGCACTCCAGGCCTATATAACCTCTTTTGCGGAGACCGGCGTGCCTTCTGGTTCCGGAATCCCGGTGTTTCCCCTTTACGGCAACAACAGCGAGATACTAAACCTCGACGCTACGAGCATAACCGAGAAAAAGGATGACACAGCTAATGCGAGATGCTTGTGGTGGCAGAAGGGCTTATACTACTAGGAATCCCGTATATAATGGACATTGAAAGGAATCACATAATCTAAAAGTTGGATGATATGGTCGATGCACAAGGGACAAACGCCAAGAAGTGGATGGCTAGACTCTTCCTCGGAAGCTATCTACATCAGAGATAACACCAAGAGAATGTGTCCAATAATGTACTCCGTATATACCTACAAATCTAATAAAGCTTCCACATACGCTTGATTTAAATAAGAAGCAATCACCGAAGAACACAATATGCCTGTGAGCCTTGCAGGAAGCGCGTATACCGCCAGTACTGTAGTAGACCTGAAACTGTCTTCAGCTCCTTTAGCCGGCATGTGAGACATCATTTGCCCTAAATGCCGAAACTTTTTACATAGTTCGAAAATAGTGTCACTTCGTGGTAGAAGTCGCTTGACGCCAAAGGCTGGAGACTTATTCTACTTTAGGGCTGATTCTCGGAGGTTATGCCCGAATTCGCCCCCGAATGTTTCCCAAGGCCCTGAGGGCTATCGACACAGTCGCATTGTCATTACCCTCACAAAATTCCATGTCTTCCCAAATTGTTTTGCTGCGTCACTGGCAGCCTCATAGGACATCCGACCTCACGGGCTTGAGCGGTCATGGAGAATGTGCCACCGTCTTACGAGAGTGCCGTATCCAGAGACTACTGGAAGACAGTAGCTCTATACATACCATCGTCTGACCTATGCGCGGCCTGCCGAGTTTCGAGAAAATGGCATGAGACGTTTGCGCCCTACCTCTGGGGAAATCCAGCGTCCCATTTTGGGACAGAGAACGATGCAGTCTACGGTAAGAAACATATCGCAGTCAAGGTCTGATCGTCTCGTCACTAATTCGATAGTGGCCCTCACCAGGTTCAAAAGAACCCTCAAATGGGCTCGTCTCAGTGTTCGAGGCCTTACACATACTCTACACTTACCTCCTGCCCAGTCGGAAATCTACGATGGACCCCACCCTGAATGGCTTCGGGATGTTTTGGAAAATCTGCCAAACTTACAATCGCTCGTTGTATCGGAGTTACCATTCTTCGACCATCACTCTCTAGTTGCCCTACGGCACCATAGTAGCGGTCGCCGGCCATCGATCGCAGACATAATTCCAAGCTTTGCACTCAGGCTTTTGATTGCGACCCATTGCATGAATACTACGTCTACAAGTTTGGCTGAAGCTCTCAGTCACTTCCCGAGTCTGGTATTCGTGGATCTTTCCAACACCCTAGCCGCAAGAGATCAAAATGTTTTGTCCAAGTTGAAAGGCATGCCTAATATACAGGTACTGAAGTTGCGCAACGTGAATCTTAGGGATGAAGACGTTGAGATCCTTGCAGATGCTATAGATATCCGGATCCGGAGCCTCGACGTGCGAGGCAATCATCTGACAGATCGAAGCGTTAGGACTCTTCTAAACCTCTGCTTTCAAGCTATTGCCGGCGCGAATGGGCAAGCACCCACCAGACTAGCTGCTCTGTCAACCACTCTAGTTGAAGATTGGCCTGCTGGTATGGTCCAACCAGACCCTGCTATACTCGACGAGTTCCGTGACGAAAACTTTGACGAGCATTTTGTTCGACGGCTAACCAAGGGGCTCGTCAGCAGGCTACCTTTCGAAGACTTACACCATTCCGGTATTACCCACCTTTACATATCGGATAATCATCTGACGGTAGAGGGTCTATCGAGCCTGGTAAAGTCGGAAAGTTTACACGTCTTAGATGCCGGTGCGATTGATAACGGAAGGGTCATACTAAGACCTCGCTCGCACTCATCCACATGCCCCCCAACTTTCAAAGATCATCTTGTAATGTTACCAGGGATAGAGAAGCTCACCTCTGTACTGGGAAGATATGGTTCTAGCAACATTACTTTTCTGCGGCTTAATCATGCCGTAGTCACTCGAGCTGCGCCGTTCAAAGACGAACATTCATCTCCAGCAGTCTGTGAACTGAATGCGGAAGAATCGTTTCATGAGATGGATGCAGCAGTATATGAGATGGATGCCGCTATCCCTTTCTGTGAGTTACCAAACGACGAGGCTGCGCCGCGCTACGAGCTGCCTGGTGACTCGATACATGTCCATCTGTCTTCTGCACAGGGCGAGAAGCCATCGCTATCATTATCGCGAAGGCCCTCGGGTGTTCGACGCGGTGGTGCATTCGCACCTGAAACTGTCGATGAGGGAGAAGCCAAGGAAGAGGGGTCACCTATACTCACAGCCACCGGCTTAGGACCCATTGCACAGGATATCAACGGGATCAACAAATGTGACCGTTTGCATGATCGGAAAGGAGACGCAGACGGATCCGAGGGAGCCGCCGGGAGCGCCGAGATGGGCGTTGCGCTAATCCAGAGGCAGCGACAAGAGCTCCGAGCACGATACAAAGACAAATCGCATGGTCTTTCACCAGGAATGCTTCCCAACCTACGTACTCTCGTTTTGACCGACGTTCCTTGTTACGATAATGATCACCACCTCATCAATACCTTGATCGAGTTCATTCGTGACTGTGCTTCAGAGGCAGAGCTTGCGAGCCTTCAGATAGATTTTGCCCCAGGTTCTCCTCAAAATCCCAAGCAGCCACGACCAAGACAAAAACATCGAGGCGCGCAAGAAATCTTTGCTCTCCAGCGCGTCGTCCTTGAGATGGCCCCGCCATCTTCACCAAGCACTACTTCAAGCCTTGACTTCCATACTTCGCCCCTCACGCCACCACCATCAAAGCTGGTTAATAGAACAAAGTCCTCCACCGAAGACGCAGATAGCGAGGCTTTCTGGCATGCACATGAGTCTAACCAGGACTTTTCGTTCTTTGGTGACGACGACGAGTGTGGTGTCTACGCTATAGATTCCACTGTCCAACTTGCCATCTCATCTGAGAAGATGGTGTTATCTAACGACAATCCGCCACCCACAGAATTGCCAATTTTGCGGCAAAAAACAATCGTCCCAGAAGCTGGTGCGGATGTGGTTCGAGAGCTTGCTAAGTTCAGAAGAGAAAGAAAGCTTGCTTATGAGAATGCAATCGAACACGGTATAAAGCATGTAGACGGGTACTGGCCTGGCGAGGTCAAGGTGGTAAGGTGGACCGGCAGAGATGATCGCCGACGCGGGACGCTTGACTATTATGGAAATTATTTTGATAGAGGAGTCTACCGATGAGCCGAAAATTCCCGACTAAACTCATATCCTACAATATCAGGCCCTTTCACCGAGATTGTGACTGAGAGCTGCAGTACCAGCCATACTCCCTAGTCCTGCCAGCCGTTCCGAAAGTAACTTATAGAGCATGAACAACTCTCGTTTCAACTACAAGCGAGGTCTAACCCGCCGCGCGTGGGTATATATCAGCTCTAGAACAATGCTTATAGAGACCATCTAACACTCTCTGTATGCCTGCCAATCGCACCCAAGATTCCCTCCAAGCTTCGGAGTATGGCATATTCCTACAATGTCAGCTAAATGTCCTTATGGGTAATGATATGCTTCTCTTGATGGCAGGAACTCTAAGTGCTTTTTTTTGCATGTCACGCAAGCCTTTGAGGGTATGAGGTCAACACCCGATTCAGCCTTTAGACCATGTATACAGTGCGTACTAGCAAGTCTTCTACTTCCTCGATTCAACGTATCGCTGAGAACAAGTATGTGCATGGCAAAGGTTCTCGACTGTCCTTACACCAAATGAGGCAGCTGGAATTCCTTTTACAACACAACAAGCCATCGTTATTGGTGGCCGAGCATCTTTAAAGTTAGACTAAGCTGACTACTTCTCTTTTGACCTGATCATCTCTCACCTCGCTCCGTCATGTCTCATATCACATTGTCATCTCTCGTGTTATGTTCTCGGCCTTACTTCACGACGCTTGTTCTTCATCTGTCGTGAATGCAGGAAGAATGATTCTTTACGTGCATTACTGTTCACCGAGGGCTATAAAAGCCGTTCACCATTCCCGAACACTCCGCCTTTTATTCTATCTAAAGATCATTGAAAACCCTTTCACGAGTCAATCTTCTAAGCTGTCCGTTAACAAATCATCTATCTGATCAAATTAATAAGTTTATGTATCTGTCTATGTATAATACACTGAAATAACTCAAACCTATTCCATATTAAGGAAATTTTTGCTCTTGAGCACAAATGCTGGGGTTTTCGAAAAGGTCAATGAATGCGGGCTCGGTCGCATCCTTGGCAGCTCTAAGGCATGGGCGCAAGCCCACATGCTCTACAAATCCGCACTTCGAGGTAGAACCCTTGATGACCGGATAGGCTTGGGCCAAAAGCTCCTTGCCGTTGTTGCTGTGTAGTGGGTCCGCAACAAGTCCGACCCTTTCTCACTGCGTGATGCACCCCAAGTCCGTATGGGTCGTGGTGAGTGAGTGAAATCGAGAACAACTATGGGCCAATCATTTGGTATTTGATTGAGCCTCCCGATGGATCCGCTACTTCGAATTTGCCAATCTGATTTGTCATTAGATACACCGACCTCCAGTCATCGGTCCGAAGGACTCGTCTCTCACTACATCATAGCTGCCTACCGATGGATGGGATATTGTTATCTTCTCGTCACAAGAGCTATAGCACACTTATCAAACCTCAAAGCTTATTCAAGTAATGAATTCGACACTTCATTTCGACGGAAACCCTTCTCAACTCTTCGTATATATCGGGCATAGCTTAAAACAAAGAAGTCCACCAGGAAAATGAGCGCGATGCCAAAACCCGTGCGATTAAGAAATGTACCCAGAGCCGGTCTCCTGCTCTTCAGACTCAAGGGGCTGTGCAATCTTGGCCAAACATGTTACACGTCCGCTGTCTTGCAGGCAGTGGCACACAACACCGTGATACGTAATCAATTTTTGATCAACCGCCACGACGTCCAAAAGTGCGGACCAGAGCATTGCATATCATGCTTGATTCAGGAAGCAATCAAGGCGTTGTGGACTGGCGATCGCCTCATGGGGTACGCCGCTCAGAAACATCTCAATGCGGATTGAGAAAGTGGGAAGTTGACCTAGAAAAGGTCTACAAAGCGTCCATCGCCGAATCGCCACAACAAGTTATGGGTCCCACTGCGGCTTTAGTCAAACGCCTACTGGCAAAAAGAGAAGATCGGTAGAGGAACCTGTCCGACTTTATCCAAAGTAAAATGTGCAGTAGTATCCAGCACTGTTGCAACTAACATAATATTTCTCAAAGAATTTTGCGATTTCTCCCTATAGTAAATATCGGTCACAGTATTATACAAAATATCACGGCATATCCGAAAGAACTCAGAAGCTATCTAGATTGCAACCGTGTTTTCATTCACGAAACGGACGTTTTGCTCGCCATGTTCGATGAAGGTGCTGTCGAATCCCGCTTGCGATAAGCAGTTGTTGCTGTTCTCGTTCTACGTCTTTGACACATCCAGCAACGATCTCATTACAGCATCTCTTAGCGGGGCAGGTGCTGAAAAGTCAGAATGCTTCGGCTTAAGAAACTAAGACACGCGTTGAACCAAGCCCTCACTTACAAAGAGCGCCGACAGCTCATTTACGCCTTCCAGCAAGATGTCAACCATTGTCAAGTTTTTTGTGTCCATAGTTCTTGTAAGCATTCTTTCTGGAAACCAGAGACGATTTTGTCACAAACAGGATCATAAGACACCGACTCTGGACACTTTCGACACGTCAACATTGTTGTCCGCCGTCTATAATGCCGTTCGTTGGTTATGTCCCTTTCTCAAGTACAACACCAGGTGAAGAAAACGCAATAATCATTAAAAAAGACAGTCTCAATCCGCTCTCTTTCGCAACACGCCAGCAGCAAGCACAGATCTTGGAAGAGCTCTAAACCTACAAAGCCATAGGCTAGGAAACATGCGGTTGTGGTTTGACCTCTTCCGTTTTGCATACATTCCAAACATCGTCGGAGCGCTGTGTCTGCTTCCTATTACAGTCCATCTTAGTATTGACAGCTAATTATCTTAAACGGCACTCCGCTGATGTTAGTATAAACAAAGTCAGCAGATGACGACGGAGAGTAATGCCTACGCTTAAGGAGATGTTCGACCAGAGTAATTTCCATCAACTCGTGGAAATGCTCGAGAATTCAGTACCACTGGAGGAGCAGGAAGAGAACCAGGGGCATTACCGTTGCTGATGTGAGGACAATTAGCGAGGAAACGTTAACTACTGCGGATTATGAGAAATGTGTAAGACGAGACGAACAACTTCCCGACTAGAAGGCTGAGAAAACATCGAACAATACACAAAGATAATTGAGTTCAACGATATCAGGAACGATAGGATGAACCGAAATCTATCAAGCTACACCATTTCGCGAGCCGCCCACTCTGGCCAGACTGAAGAGCATAACGACAACGAGCACCACACTTCCCGTTGAGGACAGCATATATTGAATACGAGGATGTGACTAGAACGATTTACCAGATTTCTACCACCTTGACTGTGGGAGGTCTATCGCCACAGCTACTCCAACCCGACATGGGTACATGAATTAGACCGGCTTGAGCTACCAGCCCGCAGCAATATCCTAGGCGGCGTAACTGGCAACAATGATGTACTTAGTATTGCACGGTATTGATTGACTGTAGTCATATCTCAACTGGTGGAAGCAGATGTACTACCCCTTTTCAGGCTTGACTTTTGCCATTGCAATCTGAGAACAAGTTCTACAACTAAGTCGTGGAGCTTCTTTGTCGGCCAGTACGACAGTCTCTACTGCAAGCTACATGTTTTCACCAACATTCCGGGTGTCTGGAAGGTCTTTTCCCAGTCAGCACATTGTGGCAGACTTCGAGATGAACCTCGGATATTTATCGGTCAGCTTAACGGGTTTCTCAGCAAGAGCTCTGCCTACCGTTCTGCCGTCATTGAACAGTAAAGTCTTTGCAGGGTGATACTACCAAACGATGAGGCCATTTCCAATCCAGATAATTCATTTTCATTACGTTATCAACAATAGGCTCTTCTCATCAAAAGACGGCCTTTTATATCCTGGCAGCAATGGCTTGCTCACTCCTGAACTTCCTCATGGCAGAAATCTATGGTAGTCGCAAGCACTTCGGAATATGTTTCAATTCCTCGAATCCTTTAATTTCAAACCTCAAATGACAGACCAGAGTATTCATCTGAAAGCTTGTGTTAAGAGATAAGACAGAAGATGCTTCAGATTATATCGCCACAAATAATTCTGAGAGGATCTTGACACCATTAGATAGTCGTCAGTCTAACTCGAGGTTGTTTCTAAACGTCGCAGAGAACACGTTTTTTCAAAAAAAGAAATCATGAATATCGCGGAAACCACATAATCCTCTGAGTAACGACTGAAAGATAGGCACCTTTATAGAAACTAAGAAGATTATAAGCAACGCAGTTGCTTCCCCTTTTCCTCAGCTTGAGTCAACCTTATTTTAATACTTTGTAAAACGGTTGACTCTTTTACCGAAGTCACGGAAGCTGAACCCATTACAATTAAGCATTCAATTTTCAATGAATTGTCGGTTTTTCTATTCGGTTTCGTGTTTACACTGCTTCACTTCGTTCTTCATCGTTCACAGCGTGCTTTTACCTTCTGCAACATGCCTTGTATATCTTCTAACAGCTATGTAAATAAGAAACATCAGAGCAATGCTTGAAAGGCTGCTGCTGCCGTCACACGTCACAGACAGTCTGCGTTTCAGATTCATCGAGACTCTTTCGCTCAAACGCGTTCAAGTGCTTACTCTTCTTCTTCTGCTCACTCTTCTTCTTCGAGAATGATGTTGCAAGATTGTCGTAACTGAATCACGTCGTCGTCGTCGCTATTTCGTCACAGCTTCAACAACAGAACGACAAGCTTTGACTTCGAATGAAGACGATCGAATCACGTCTCTCAAACTCAAGAATCAATTGAAAGACAAGAGTCAAAAGAAGAGAAAGACAAGAATTTCAAGTTCGTCAGATATAAATTAAAATGCTTTCATCTACGTTGTTCTCGAATATTCTAATTCGTGTATTCTAAGTAGGGTCGTTCGATGATGAGTCGCGCATCACAGAGACGAATGATTTTTCTCATTTGAAGATGATCGACATCGACAATCGAATAAATCATCTGAGCAACAACATCATCTTTAAGATGAACTCAAGAAGTCGTGAGTACTTTCAAGTTTTGAAGTCTGATTCAAGACATCTCGACGTCTTTAGACGTCTGTCGATCGAATTTGACAATCTGAGATCTCGCGTCGACATGATGAACGATCTTCGCAATGCTGAACAGATGAGCATTATGATAACATTGTTGACAAGAGATCAGATGATGTGATGATTTTAACATCAGCAGACGCAGAGAAACGCTTGATTCTTGATTGTTTTTTTAATCTATCATCATGACTTCACAATCTTCTTTAGCATCGTTTTCGTACAGCTAGGATTCAGAGAGAGGCAGCAGTTTAATTATTTCTTTTTCTTATTCAATTTAGTTAACTCTTTGACGATTTACTATCTGACCGATCGTTCGCTCGTTCTTCTCAATACATCATGCTTGAAAACGTGTATTCTTTTACGTCATGATTATAAAGCTACGCTGTTTCTTTATACTTGAACTGATATTTGTTAGACAACTACATTTCAAAGTATTAAGAAATGAGCAAGAAAGATGTGTCACGATCGAAAGACCATGAGTCTCATGGCCTGCGACATCGACAAGCAGCGCCGTCGGTGAACTGAGATCAGCGTGCCTCTCTGAGCCAGAAAAAAGTTCGCCTCGAGCGAGTAAGAAATGACTCAAAAGTCTGATGAGCAAAGGATAAGGCTTGAAAGTGGGAAAGAGTCATTATGTCGACAATCAAAAATTAAACGCTGAAAGTTAGCGATCGAAAGACGATGTCATAAACGAGTAGCTGAAGAACTACCGGTAATGAACGAGCTGACCGGACACCAAGGACAAGACGAATATATCCCAGATCGAGAGAAAGCACAACGGCAGCTAGCCCTGCCAAGCGACACATATCAGCAGCCGCGAGATTCCAAGTGTCCCACGGATCCATTCTGGCACCAGTACACCTGTGAGGAGTCTGATGCGGAAATGACTCCCGGCTTAGGCTTGGTATTGGCCGAGTTAATCGATACCTGGGTGACGAAGTTTCAGAATGTATTTGGCGAGGATGGCCGCATACAAGACATGCAACTCATCGTTGCGCATCGTGCCGTCAATTAGAAGCTGACGCCTTGAATATAGCTCGCAATAGAATCAAAGACGCCTATTGCGACAGCAATCATCTACAGTAGGCCCAAGGGACAGTACCTGTCGGCAGGGCATCTACGGAAATCGTCTTGCAGCGAATAAAGCAGCGGCAAAAAAGTCGAAGGGATTTCTTCGACGCAAGGGTCTTCCCTGCTAGTATATTTGTTTGAACCGGGTAAAGAAAAGAGAAGAGAAGGAGGGAATGGGGGGAATGGGGGAGGGAGAGGGGAGGGGGGGCCCATTTTTTCAAGTTTCTAGAATGGTCCTGATAAATTTCTTTGAATCTAAGGTCACACGAAGACCTTTTCCTCACCCTATTCAATAAGAGAGGAGATCTAAGAGAAAGAAATCAAAAGAAATCAAAAGAAACCAAAAGAAACCAAAAAAGAGCATAGACATAAACAAGAACACTAAGAAGCCATGGGAACAACTGGCTCATTAACTGGGATCGAAAGCCAATATTTTCAAGAACATATCTGAGGCCGCTGGCAAACACGAGAAGATTTTTTTCCAATGAAGCCGAAAGCATATGTTCGAGGAAATTGATTAGAAAAACAAAAGGCCTTTTACTCCAATTCATGATCACCGAGACAGACCTTTCGATGAATTCCCAGAGAATGGTAGAGCATTGGCAGATTCATGAAACGGTGATGCTTGAGAGATCAACAACGCAAAAGAGCGGGAGTATTCAGTTATTGTCAACAACCACGGTACAAAAGAGAAAGAAAATATCACCCCAATACCACTTTACTCATACGGATCCCAAACGCAGCCGAAACGCACAACCAAACCCCCACACTGCAACGAAAACAGCCACCCACGCCAAGCGCTATTTCCCTGGCTCCTATTCGATTTACAAACAGAAAACACAACCTGAACCATACATACCACGAAGGGCGTCAAAGAACGAACATTTTCATCTACTGTAAAGAACGTGTATTCGTCGAATATGATGGGCAGAAAAGACAAGTGAGAAAGCAGCCTGTAGACGAAAAGACGCTCATCTATATTAGCCCGAGGACTTCGATACCAAAGGGTGCCTGTCTAAGGCCCCACTTGCAAGGACAAGGCGACCGCGTAATTATTTCGTTATCCTTGCGAGGTTGGTGAAAAGACTCCGCCATACGAGAACCCCCATTCCAGATCGGGAAGAGACGGCACGGCTCGGCTTTCCTATCGCTCAGCCAGAGCACCACAGCAAGTACGAGGGAGTTCAGGCGGCGAACAATTAAAACCGCGAGGGTTTGGAGGAGTGAGACGGTGGATTGAGATGTGGCATGTTTATCAGTGGTTGATGATAGCGAGGGGGAATGGCAATGAGTGGAAATGAATGGAAGAGGTCACGGTAGGAAGGAAGGTGGAAGGGAGGGGAGGGCCGATGGAAGCGGGAGTTGGAACCTAAGATCGATGGATTGCATCAGGTCTGAATGCCTTGGTGCAAAATGATTATGGCTTCGCATTTGGGGAGGGAAACTCGACGAGAATAAAAACTGCGAAGATGGCGAAAGATTCGGAAATCCCAGCGACCCGTTAGAACTGCCTGATAGAGCGAGTCGCCACGCTCAAGAACCCGCCAGCGCCATAGTATGCAATTGCCCCCCCCCCTCCTTCGCCCCAATGGGATCCCGTATCAAGCCCCTAGCCTGCCCCTCGTCCCATACCATAGACGTCCCGAATTGATAAACAAGCATATATTACACAAGAAACGAAAAAGTTATACGCCAAGGGCCTTGACCCTGTCTATTTCATCCATGCATATGATCATCCCAACCCCGTCACCACGGAGAAACCCCCCAGAAATGCCCCTATTGACTAAGCACGATCGAAAGCGTATACGTACCCTCTCTGAGTTTCCTAGGTAGCTTCCAGACTTTCTGGACTCATCATCCCGCCCGTGTCCTTCTCTTTCTCCTTCGCGGCCTCTTTCCTGCTGTCCCCACTCTCACTCCTCTCCATACCCACCGCTTTCAGCTTCGGAAACGGCACTACCCCTTTGTCACCCTTGCCATCGTCCAACTTGATCTTCTTCCTCGGATGCCCCTTACCGGGTCCCTGTTCCCTGAGCGGCCGTTTCCTCGGACTACTGATCTTGCCTGTAGGTGGTAATCTCGGTTTCGGAAATCGTTGCTTCTGGGGCAAGTCGTCGTCTTCGACTAATGCCTGCTCGTTGTTGGCGCGTAGTTTGTCGAGGAAGTACTGTTGTACAAGACCGATTTGAGACTTTACGTTGTCGATCGTTACGGGAGTGAGGGCGGAAGGCTGGGGTAGTGCGGATGGGAGGGCGGAAGATGAGGAGCTAGAGGTTTTTGCACGTCAATTATCGAGAATGGGAACACAAAGGGTAAATGGGAGCCAGGAATCTCCGGGGAGGTGCTAGAAGGAGCCAGCGGAGGTGAAATTGGAAAGGAACATTACCTTGGATTTTGCGCCTGGCTGTGCCTATGCACACGATTCTGCAACAGATGCAGCGGCACAGCCAGAGATGCCAGGCCCAATTCTTGGTCAAGCCCAAGTTCCTTGAAGCCAAAGAAGTCTTCGCCAAGTTCCTCGGCAAAGTCACCACCGACAAACTGTTCGCTGCCGTCGTTGAACGCGTTAGAGCCATCGGGACCAGCGTCGTTAAGAGCGGGCCGAAGTAGGTCTGCAAGATGAGCTTTCATTCTGTCATGCATAACGGCCAATTTTGTGCTACTACGCTCGACGTCGTCCTTCACATACATCTCGAGCGCCTCGATATCACAGCCATTTTCGTTGAGAGTGTGCAGGGCAATCTCTTCAGCCGTGAACCGGTCTTTCCAAGTGACTTCTGTGACTCCTAATGCCACGCCCATGGGCGTGGGCACCGCTATTTTTGGTGTCTGCATATACTCGTTGAATGTCCGAGCGATCTTGGTGAAATAGTCTCCAGCCAAATCAGTGATTGCATCTAGTGCGGCTGGTTGACATTCTTCAAATCCGGCATGGAAGAAGATTTTGCCAACAGAGCGTTGCAGAGCGGCGCGCGTGACCCAGGGTGAAACCACCGGACCCTCGTCTGACATGACGTGGGGTTCAATGTCTTGCTCGACGAAAGGCACAGGCTCATGCTTCTGAAATTGGCCATGGTACATCTGCTCGCATTAGTAATTGTATCCTGTGGCGTCTAGAGTGCTTACCTGTGCCTGTATCTGCATTTGCTTCACAACGGCTATTTTTGAACAAATCTTCCTGGTCTGCTGCATCTGCCGCATATTATCCTCTATCTTCTTTGTCAAGCTACTTTCCGGAGAGGTGAATAGCCCTTGTGATAGGATGCGTAGGAATTCGCCCGAAGGATCCTGCACCTCTCCTGTTGCGTCTTCAATCCACCTTAGCCGACTTGAAAGATCCGGCATGGCGGCTAAAGTGTCATAGTAATCTGGTAGCACTCTTTCTTCCTCTCCTTCCATGCCTTCTGCTAGCGTCTCACCACTTGACTCTGGTTCCTGAATTTCCAAAGATTCCGCCTCTGCAGCTGGCTTTCCTAGCGCACCCTCCGCAACCGCTTGCTTCTGCTTTCGGAGCCATCGCCGCATACCCATCTTGTTACGCAACAATGCGGGTTCGTCGGGGTTGAGATGGTCTCCCTTGAATAGGCGGTGGCGTTCGGCTGTAACAAGCGCACGATCTTTCTTCGTGACCTGCTTCCATGTCTTATACCCAATGTCTTCCCGTTCAGCTTCCTCGTTTATGCCCGTTACAGAGCCGACCCCATTGATCGAAGGCTCTGTCCCATCCATGTCAAGGATTCCTGATTGTGGCACTCCATGACCTGAGACACCATTGACACCTATAGGAGTTATAGCTCCAGGCGGTGGAGTGGACAAATCCTTGGTACTTCCGTCCAATACGCTCTCAGAGTCTGCTCTCAATAAATTTTCGTTTTTGAGATTAGACCCGAGACCGTTCGAACTCAAGGCATGTATTGACGGTTTTACATCTGCAGCAGGAGAACTCTCGTGAGCGCCAGCCGGCGCTTTTCTAGCGGCAGAGCCTTTCTTTGACTTTTTACCCGGTGCCTTCCGTCCTCTTGAAGATATAATTGGCTCATCATCACTCTCTTCGCCACCATCTATATCAGCATCGCCGTTCAAGAGCCGACGCTCTTCTGCTTCGACGTCTGCGCGGTCTTTTATAATAATGGCCGGGATCATAGGCACAAGCTCTTCGGCCTTCTTACGCATGAACAATGCATGACGACGAAGGAAGTGCTCGGGGTTAGCGTTATATCTCAAGCAATTGGCCCAGATCAGACCGAGATCATCTACAAATTCTTGCTTGGACTTGTACTGAACGGCCTTGAGTTTCTTAGTCATGGTACCAAGATCCATCGGGTGTTTGATCACTGGAATCTAATGTCAGCTGCTGCATCCTCAATATGTACTGTGCGAATCCTACCGTTGTAATAGTCAGGGGCTTCCCGTTTGTTGACCCTTGTGATAAAGGCCGTCGAATGCTCGGTATAAGCTTTCAGTTCTGTCAAAACTCTCTCAGCAGCCTCGTACAGTTCTTCTTGCCCGACTTTCTCTTCGCTTGCCCACTTGCTCCTATTCTTCCTTACCTCACTCATCAGACTCCTAAGCTCAGCATCAGAAGCACGGACTTGATCTCTCTTGGCGTCAATGCGAGCAATTAGATGCTTAAAGGTCAAGCTTGACGCCCCAAGATTCGTTTGGCTTAAGGTCCCTTGCTGTGCAGTTCCCGAAGACGGTCCATTCACACTATGTCCACCGCTACCAGTCCCACCCATTTCCACATCAACCTGGCGCTCAGACTCCTCTAGCTTCTTCTGGTCCAGCATAGCATCTCTGTCATTCTCAAGCGTGTAGAATAACGTATGAAAGCTACGCTTTGCGGCATCTTCCGTTGCCTTTTTGTCCTCTTCAAGCTTCTTCCGCACATCCTCTGACGATTTCACTGGTCCTGATGATGATGAACGCTTAATGATTACCATCGCCGAATTTGAAGATATATGGCGTTGCATTGGCACTGATTGAATGCCTGGAATGACGGTAACCGTGGGGGCAATTTTTGACTTGGTCGGCGACACCATGACAGGCGCTTCATCTTCACCATCCGACTCGTCATAGTCGTCCTCATCAATGGCTCTGGCAGGTTTCTTGGGTGCTGCAGTGACCTTGTTCTGTGTACCCTCTTCGACGGCGCCATCGTGGTCCCCCAGTTGATTGTCTTCAGGTATTGCGCCCCCCGCAGTCTCATCAACTTCCTCTTCGAAGAGCGACTCTAGCCTCGCCTCACTTCGCGCATATAACTCTTTGAAGACCGACAACTTCGGATCTTCCTCTGCGCCAAGCTCTTCAATTGCACTGCCAAAGTGGGACTGTTTCGCGGGCGTATGAAGGCCATTGGGTGTTCGAGACCTCGGAGGAGTTGCGTAATAGCCGTTGACGTGTAGCGCATCACGAAGTTGGGTCCCCAGTACTGCGTGGGTGGAATTGATATTATTCTTCAGCGACGACATGGCTCATGCCCCTCTTGGCGTGCCGAGAGCAGGGATGTGCTCCAGCGTGGAAGCACTCCGCTGTGAAGCTCTCTGATGTGTCGCGTGTTAGTGAAAGTGACATTGAGCGATAGCTAACATGTTGCTTGGTTAGTACCAGCAGTTTTTTGGATCCAAACCGATGGGGTGGTGGAGCAAAATGATGGCAAAGTTTGTCTCGATTACTGCGATCTTGTCCCATGAACATGAAGTGAGGTTCAAAGACGGGACTGAGTTGCGCCAAGCCATAGGGCTGGCTTTAGTCATCCTACTTTCACAGCTGGAGGCCACCAGGGCAAGCTCGTCGTCTCAAGCATGCGATTTACCGTACGAAGTACTTCCCTCTACCTTACCGACTGTGAACGATGACCCCGTATCTACTATGACCAGTGCTTAGCGCAGCTATACAGTATGCGCATCCGATATACCTTTGCTGGTGAGTTGCCTGCCTCTCCACTCTCCTCCGCAACCCCTCCCCCACTTCCTGACTTTTTCAACATCCAGCCGGCTTCGCTCTCCTCCTCCTCCTCTCCGCCTATATTGGCTTGAGACCACTCCAGGTCCCTCAAGTCAGTGACAAAGTCCTTCACTTTCTTATATTCTTCGTCCTCACTCTCGCCTTCTATTGGATCCTTGACACTACTCGCCGCCGTACCTTCAACATAACCCTCGTGTCCATAACCTTCTGTCTGGGGCTAGGCTCTGAGGTCCTCCAAGGACTCCTCCTGATTGATCGCAAATTCGATCCACTGGATATAGCCGCCAATCTTGTGGGTTCACTATCCGCATTGGGATTGTGTACTTTGTATCATAAGCGCATGTTGGATCGGCGGAGGGCGAAGAAGGGGTACGGCGTCCTTCCGCAGGAAGGGGACGTGGAACTGAGTGCAGGAGGTTCAAGCAGGCAGGAAAATGGAATCGTTGAGGGACAGGATGAAGTGTGGGATGACATGGGTGGGGAAGAGAGCGGTGATGGCGACGGTTTGACGCCAAGCAGTACAGACGTGGGCGAAGATGGAGGGAACGTCCAAAAATGACCAGTTGGTTGTATTCACAGTGAAAGGGGAGTTTGAGTGAGGTGTTCCAAAGATATGTATTTTCGTAGATATGGGGCATGGTTAGTGTTAGAGCTTCAGATATCCTTTGATCTCCAAGCAGCTCATTGTGTCTTGGCGTTCCTGCTTTGCATGGTTTATGTCTTACAGGTCATTCTCGAGGTTGGAATGTAACATACGAAAGCAAGTAATTGAATGGCTTGATGTGTATATGATATGCTCTTGCCGGGTATTGTCAAACATCTATCCGAGTTGGCCGGAGGGAGCGATGTTCATATAAACAAGCTAAACCTCCATCATCTTCTTGGCATCCCTCTCCCTCTCCCTCTCAGCGCTCGCTGCGCCGCACCGGGCGGTAATCCACGCTGCGGAGCTTGCGGATCCTGTGACTGCTCGTTTTCTGAAACCCCCTATTAGCCACAACTTATCATCAACTATGGAGAAGCAACTCCATACTTATCGTTTCATCCACGCTCAAGATCAGACAACTCGCCTCCACTGCCGCTTGCACTGCATTGACTTTGACAAGACTGGGCTCCCATACGAAAGCCTTCAGATTGTCTCTCACACCCTCGTTATCGAAGTCTACCCCAGCCCAAATGTTGCCCTTGCGGTGCTCCACACGCAGCTGAGTCAGGATATTGGTAGCGTCAAAGCCGGCGTTGTCGCATAGTTGGCGGGGAATTACCTCGAGGGCTTTGGCAAAGGCCTTGACTATTGCTTGCTGTTTTCGCGGAATGTTTTGGTCCGCGAACTTGTGTAGATACAGCGACACTTCCATCTGCAGTATCTGGTGGTCAGGTTCTGCGCTGTCTAGGCGGGAGAAAACCAAAAAGAAGATTAGACGCATACCTCACATGCACCCCCACCAGCAACAATACTATTGTTTCGTATAGCTCGCTTGACTATCATGATCGCGTCGTGGAGACTCCTCTCCACTTCTGCGATGAATTGTTCCGCTCCTCCCCGAAGTACCAATGTACAAGTCTTCGAGGCAGGACATCCTTCGAAAAAGTTGAATCTTTCCCCACCTATCTGTCGTTCGTCAAAATGCCCACAAGTACCTAAATGCTCGGATCGAATATCTGAACATGTTGACGAGACGCTACCACCAGTTGCCTGCACTACGCGCTCCAGATCGTCCGCCGAAACTCGGCCAGCGCAGAAAACGTCGCGGTCTGCAAAATATCTGCGCGGAACTTAGTTGAAAACTTCTGAATAAATCAAGGAAGACCGACTGTGTAGCTAAATCACCTATCGGTAATTTGCTGAGCACAACTTTTGCGCCTGTCTTATACAGTGCCTCCATCTTATTGTAGATAATCTGCCACTCTGCATCTACAATAGCCTGGTACTCTGAGACCTGCTCCACTCGGACTTCGGCGTTGTCTTTTTCACTCTTCAGCTCCAACTCCACGTTCAGACATACAATCTTTGGGTTATCGAAGCTTTTTGGCTGTTGCTCGAAGCCGGCGTACGAGAAAGTTTTCTTGAAAGCCACACCGTTGACGAAAAGTGAATCTTGTAATGCACCGCCGGTGACTTTCTTGATACCAATAAGCTTCTCATTGAGGTCATCCTGATCAAGGGAAAGCACAGCATCAACAACCACTAGCAGGTGTGTCAGTAATCATTACTCCTTCTCAAAGCCTCTCGGATAAAATACTCTTGGTGAAGAAGTCCGCATTCCGATGTATTAGTTTACTGCTCATTGCCGTAGCCGCTAACTTCCTCAGTGTGTCCCTCTGGTTCCCTTCGCTCGTATTCACGGCGATCTCTTTAATCTTGTTGACTGCCATCGCTGACGCTCTTCTTAAACCCTTAATAATAGTCTGCGAACTTACTCCCTGTTCTACATGCTCTTTGATCTCTTTGAGTATCTCTCCCGCTAAGACTACCACTGATGTTGTGCCATCTCCTACTTCGGCATCTTGTGAGCGGGCTATGTCTGTGAGGATCCGTGCTGCTGGGTGGACAATGTCGAGGAGCTAGAGCATTAATTTAAGATATGCCTGTAAATTTGGGGTAGGCCTACACACTTTCATGACAGTTGCTCCGTCGTTCGTAATAGTTTGGCGACCATTTTCGTCAACCAATAGCAGATCACCGCCATACGGTCCAAGCGTACTCCTTATTGTATCTTGAACACTGAGGCATGCCAGGATGTTCGATACAACTTGTCCCTTCCCTTGTGAGGCATCGGTCCCTTCTTTCAGGACAATTATCGTGGGCGTTTGTCCTCCAAATGACATAGTGGTGGTGATTTAGGATCTCTTAAGTAGGTTGTAGATGACTACAGCAGTGGAATATTACAAAACCATGTGAACAGTATTTCTAGAGATACCGTAACTAGCTGGGTCAGGTACGAACTTGGCGTCTTAGTAGAGGTAAATATCAATTCTGGTTAGAAGATAGTCGAAGCTCTCGGTTATTATTCGACGCGTTTTCGCGCAGTCACTGCTTTTGCTTTCATAGGGCTGGAATATCAGAAGGGAAAGGTTTCCACATGGGCATTACAAATATGGCATGCTTGGGGTTTGAATTACTCCTGAAGTCTCCGAATGCAACATCTGATTAGATCTAAGCTCTCTGCACGCAAAAACCCTGACCTCCTTATTAAGGCAAACAAGCTAATCCTCTAGGTCTTCTGATCTGATCAGAACCTCTTCCATAACCCAAACGTAATGCATCAATTCATATCCCCACATTTCTCGTATCTTCCTGCCCCCCTTTGTATCTCCGGAGTATCTTCTTCACGCAAAGTAGCTCCTCACCGTCTGTTGCGTTTCCGGGGTTAAAGTTGCTAGAATCCTGTTGGCATCTATTCCTGCCGTTTGCACCAAAGTTTTCCCAGCTGTCGCTACCCGCTGTGCTGTTGCGCCTTGCAAAGTCTCTGCTTCGAGGGCCAAGGCAATAGCTACGAAAGTTTTATCGGCAGCAGCGATTACGGCAGGATGTCGCCTATGTCTCCTTATTAGCAAACGCGCCGGAAACTCATGGACCGCCAGGGAAAGGGGTCTTACTGGTCAATTAGCCCCGCTAGAAACATGTAAGCGTAAGGGGCAGCCTCTTCATCGTTAACCACTGGTAAAGTGCTGATCCATAGGGAGATCACTTCTTGAATGTTCGGCACTTTACTTGCATTAGCCTGCAAAATCTTGGAGATACTGGCGCAAGCATTTTCGGTTGCGTAGATGTGATCGTCTTCCCGAGCGTACGGAGTTTGGCAGATGCTGAACAACACTTGCAAACTCTGGGCTACGAAATCTGACCAGGGCGCGCCACCTTTCTGCGCAGCTATACCAACACCATAGCAGGCTGCTTGCCGGTTCGCCGGAACAGTGTCTTGCATCCCGTCGATGAGCGGCTGCCGAATATGGTTTTGATAGCTCCAGCTCTGATCACCACAGAATTCAAGCACGTCGTCATAGATGCAAAGCGCCCATTGCCGTTGGGTGGAGTCTGAGCTAGTAGCAAATTCTTGGTAGAATGGGATTAGACGCTGCCACGCCGGGAGGAAGGATGTTTCTTGGTTCTTGAAGATCGTGTGGAAGGCTTTGTTCATATCCGAGAGCAGCGTTTGGTCATCTTCGATCGCGAACAGCATCTCCTCTGATTCTTCCTCTCCATCTTCGATGTCTTGATTGTCTTCAGCACGCTTCTTTACTCGCACCTGATAGTCTTCTATTGTTGACTTCGCAGACTCGATAAAGGCGGCCATGTGAGTCGGACTGAGGCAGTCCTTGCCAAGAACCTCGACGGATTCGTAAAAGCATTGATACATCTCCGCGAGTGTATCGATCGCTGGTTCGGCGCTCAAGACTTCTGGGATTTTGTCCACCGCGAGCTCCCATAATTTTGCCATAGACGCAGATCTTTCGCCATGAGCTTTCTTGTAAGAATTAAGAAGCATCGGTACGCTCTTAGCAGATGCAATTCGTACCGGATCATGGAAGAAGAATGCTAAACCAGGCAACGCAACCTTGTCCATGATCTCAAGAACGTAGGGTTCGAATGCCTCTTCAAGTTGTTGCGCATAAATGACAATGAGCTCGATTGCCATGTGCTTATCTTCAAGTGTAGAGGTTTTGATACCTATCACTTTGCCTTTCAATGGTACTAGCTCCCAACCCTCTTCTTGCTGGAAACTGGATATCTGTTCATCGTCGTCGAGGAGCTGTATATCAGCTTTGGCACTGGCAAGCTCCATCAATGGCGGCATGACGCCCGCTAGATATGGCACGAAGTCGCGGCCCAAGACTCGGCACATCCGCCCCCAACAGTGTAGGAGGTACTGAGATTGTGGATCATCGGGGTCTGTGATTTTCTCTTGTATTGACCCCAGAAGCTGCACAAGATCTAGCGCATCTTGTCCCATTTTCGCCTTGCCAACAGCCAATGCAATCAAAGTGGCACATTCCATTGCTTTTGCCCGTAACAATCTGAACTCCTTTGACTGATCCTCCCTCAAGACAGTAAACAACAGAGGCATCAGGGTATCATAGTATTTTCCAAAGGCAGTTTCAGCTGAATCGGCAATCGTTGCAATCGTAGAAAGAGCCTGCTCTTGTACGTAGCGCTTATTGTCATTTTGTAGTAACAATAAGAGGTGACTTAGTAGATCATCGAGGTAAGGCTCGAGGGTAGCCTTCTCGGCCTCTTCGCAAAAGTTCACCAAAGCAGCAGCCGCGTGTGATTGTATACGAGTCTCAGGCGAATCGAGTACGGGAATAATGTTTGTCAACACAACCTGATGGTATTTCTCTTGCATTGTACCAGCAAAATCTGTACTCATTTGGCCCAACGCATTGCAGCCTGCCCACCGCACCCGTGGGTGAGGATCTCGAAGCGCTGGAATGACCAGATCTAGTACCTTATCTAGTTCGCCGATCATTAAATCTCTACAGCCTTCAGAAATCGCGGATATTGCCATTAGCGCAGCATGACGGTCGCGCCAGGCCGTGGAAGTCATCATTCGTGGTAGCCAGCTGAAGGTGGGTGGAAGGACAGCCTGGCCTCCAAGTTTGTTGGCGAGTCGGTCCATACATTGCTCACCCGCAACGTGATTGAGATCGCTTTCCTCAACGTCGAGCTGGTCAAGCATCACTAAAAAGTATCATGCAGGATTGGCGGCGCTTACATCTTCTGAAGCAACCCATTCTGAAGCATCATCATCGTCCATACCAACGTCAGTCATTAAACTCAGGCATTGTGTGACCATGTCCGAGGTGTAGGAAGAATCTTTCCTGCACATAGCTGCGCTGTAGTCTGCAAAGGTCCCCATCAGCTCCAGCGCGTTTTGCCGAACCTGGTCTCCAAGATCTTTGTCCTGAATTACGGTAATGCTGAATTGAACAAGATTGTGAAACAAGGGCTTGAACATTGCTGGGGCCTCCTCCGCGAGCTCTATGAGAGCGACCAGCGCCTTTGAAAGATTGTCGGAGTCAATATCCGCTTTAAGTGGCGGTAAGATGTTTAATATCTCAGGGACCAAGGAGTAGTATTTCTTCTGCCCCTTCTTGTGTATCGACCCAAAGAATGAAGCAAATGCCTCCATAGCTGCGATTCTTACCTATCTAGTCGTCAGCAAAATCCATGCGATCGTCAGGCTCGGGCGTTGCACCAAAACATTGTCGTCCTTGAATCCCTTGGTGAAAGCTGTCAATACTGTATCCTCATGCTGCTTCTCAATAATGCCAGGAGTTGTTGTAAATATTTGAAAAGCCCCTTCTCTCTGCCCAGCATCTGGCGACTGGCTAGCATGGAAGAGGACTTGCAGGAGCTCCTGCCAATTCTCGCCTATAATTTGCCAGCTATCAGTTCATCTAGCCTCATCTCTGTTTCCGACTGCTCGGCTTTCACGTACCGTCATCTGTGTATTGCCTGGCGACCTCAGCTACGGCATCGCCAATCTTATGTCTGACCTGTGCCAGTGGCTCATTGTGCAGACACTCAAGCAGTTTCTGTCTTATTGCTACCTTCTGCGCCTGCTGTAGCGTCAAAAACAACTCCTTGGACTCATCGCTTCCTGGAAGTTTCCGCGTCTTTGTTGAGATACGCCGAAAGAGGACGGCAGCAAATGCGCGTGACTAGAATCACAGTCTAGAGTCAGTGAAACCCGAAGAAAACCCTCTAACAGCGGAACGAGAATTTTGAGTTATACCGATGTATCCTGAGCAATTTGCATTTGCTCTACTAGCCCCATCAATAGCACGTCGGGCCGTGCTGTGACCCATTCTGTATTCAGTTGCTCCTCTGCAAAAGATCGCGTGTGGTTGTCTGCCGAAGCAAGACCTTGGAGAAGCTGCGCCAGGGCAGAAAGTATTTCATTTGGTAGGACAGACATCGCGTAAAACAGTCACAATTAATGTGAGAATCTGTAATGCCCCTTAGGAAATGCTATGAAAAAGCATGCGTGTAGTCTAGTGTGAGAGTAAGAGGACGCCTCTTCTGTCAGTATTGTGCCTAGCTAGGTAGATCAAAAGGGTAGAGCTACATCTGTTGTTCTCGGAGAACTTTGCGGACTGAGAGAATGTATGCAAGGTGATGCTCTGTAGGTAGGTAGGTACCTGATGGTGGGGTTTTCGCGTGTTGTGCATGCAAACTCACTTGCCCTCCGGGAGAAAAAATGTTTCTCGCGACGCCAACCCCTCGGCTGTAAGGCCGCAGCGTGACAGGCCATCTCACGGGATGCAAGAGACCTTCCGCAAAGCCTAAAGCAGGATTGCCTTGTTCATTTGTGCATGTGCATTGAAGGACATCCAAGCCTCAAGTCTCAAGCCTCAAGTCTCAAGCCTCAAGCCCGCTGCTAATAGCTCTGAACTAGGTACTATATGTCACTGTCAGATATAAAATATGTAAGGTAGAATTACAATTGCTATTAGCGCCCGGAGCCCTAAACAAGTTGAAGTAGAAATCTATCAAAGGTCTTCTTGTGTAATCACACCTCAACGGCTAGAGCGACTGAATGTGAAGACGGCGATGATAACCACAGCCAATGTCACCACTGCTCCTGGGAGAAGCAAGTCGTTTGGTACCCCCCCAATAAGCTGCTCTTCCTGCTTGGTTTGTGCGACGTCTTTGCGTCCCCTTTTGACGGGCGTTTCCATCTCGTCGCCGTCTTCGTGCACTTTCCTTCGTTCTCGGACGGTTGATGGGGGTGGCGTAAGTGGTTTTGACAGTGCTGGATGAGGATCTACAGTTGCCGAGATCGGTGGCTTTTCCGGGTCATGCACAAAGAGATCGACTTTGTCGAGATGGTTTTTGCGAGAAAGCGATATAGCATCCAAGAGGTCTTGGTCGGTGGTGATGGACACTGTGTCACCTTCGTTGTCGAGATAGCTGAGCGCATATCCAGACTTTCCTAATTTACCGTCTTTTAGAGTAGGTTCTCCCCCAATTGCATTAGCTTCCGAGCCCAATTTTGCAGTAACGTTGGCAATAAGTTCGGCCATTCCAGCTGAAGCAGTGACCTGCAGTCGGTGAACGCGCCCGCTGGGTGCTTTGAATTTGAAAGGGAACGGCGAGTCCTCGACAGTTGACGAAGGGAACGGGGTTTCCGCTATGTCTGAATGGGAGTCGTCTCCGTTGTGCGACGCTGACTCGTGCGGCTGCACACTATCGACACGTTCCACAAGAGGGCGCGACGATATATCAGGGGACATTAGCGATCTATGACCTGGCGTGTGTGGGCGGTGACTGCCCTCGCCTGACACCATTGACTCTGATTCATTGTCCAAAGAGAGCCAGAATTTGCTCCATGCGGGACCTTCGCTGTCTCCCGTTGACATTGTATTGATCTTGAATTCAGTCAGCAGGTTCATGGTACTGCAACAACTTATTTAGACTTACCTGCTCTAGTGTTGCATATGTTAGCTTAAGCACATCCACCATACCAACGATTTCTCCAGGCTCGTTCATTACTGGAAGGTTGAGATAGTGACCATCGTGCATTTTCCTCAGCGCAGCCTGTATACTCATATCCATAGGCGCGAAATCTGGATGTGGAGTCATCACTCTAACCACGCTGCAGTTTGCGGGGTCCAATCCAGGAGCAATGACCCGGAGTACGACGTCTTTACTAGTAAATATACCAGTAATAGAACCCTGGTCTTGCACCAGCACAGCAGTAGTGTGATTTTCTTTCATCAGTGCTGCTGCTTCTCTCACGGAGGTCCGTACGTTCACTGTGGTGGGTGGAAGTCCATTGAGAACCGACTCCAGCGTTGGCCCAGACATTTTCTGCCTCAAAGCCTCAACATACTGTATGATTTGCTGTGGCTGACTCGATCCAAGTTCTGATTGCACACCTTCGAGCGCATCGTACAGTTTCCGGGAAGAGCTATAAGCACGCTCGAGCTTCTCCATAGCGTCGTAGAAACATTTCGTGATGTCCAGTATACCAGAGATGTCTTGGTTCTCGTCCATGACCGGTAGATGTCGGAAGCCTTTTCTAACCATGAGATCAAGTGCATCCGTGGCACTGGTGTCTGTCCTGGCACACAGGGGATTCTTGGTCATGATTTCTGATATAGTTACATCCCTCGCTTTTATGCCAGCCCCTACTACTCGAAACGCAAGATCCTTGGCAGTAAAAATCCCAGCAATGCGATCATCATCATCTGTGACCAGGACACAATCTTCCCGTTTGGCAGCCATAAGCTGGGCGGCCTCAGCAACAGTGGTGTTTGGTTTGATCTGGAGAGCTTGACTCGGCTTCAAGGCCAGAACCGTACCAGGTGGAGCCTTTCTTGTGTGTCGAGCACGCGACGGGTTACCCTTTTTCTTGCTGAGGTCGGCCTCCATCCTCTTTCTGATGGCCTACCCGTGGCTGTCAGTATAGGGACGCATTAGGCGGAATCCAAGTCGACTCTGTGTACCTCATCGCGCTTCGACTGCTTCTGCCTACTAGCACTTAGGGTCGACATGCCATTGTCACTCTGTATTGTGGAGCTTGCTTGCGATTCCAGCTTCGGTCGAGGTATATTTGAGGGGCTGTTCTCGAAAGCAGGAACTTGTCCCCTCCCCTGGCCCCTGCTAGGCGTGCCTCTGAAAGTTCCGCCGGCAGCAGACATGATGACCCTAGCAAGAATGTATACAGCTTTAGAATGTGTATGTAAGATGTGCAAATTGAGAACCAATTCTTCCACAACAGAGATTACATGAGGTCCAGAACTCCACCTTATTGAAGGTATTCCGGCAACACTTTCCAGTAAACAAAGCTAGCGAATCACTCCTTTCCACTTTGGGCTGATAAGATCTTTTCCGTGCCCACGAGCAAGGGGCCAGATAAGGGCCCGCTAAGCGAGCACACTCTGGATGAATTGCAAGCAGCATCTCGACGACATTACTAAATTGCCACCTCTCCCACCGTGAGCGCATTCGAGTACAGTAAGCGGCCATTTCATGATGAAAGCTTTCGAAAACCAGTTCGTGGTGTGCTAACTTTTACCAGATCCATCACTATGGTCAAAAAGCGAGCCTCAAAGTACGGCAACCTACCAAAAACCATCTCAGGGACGCCAGAAGCTAATATTCTCGTCTTAGTGGGCGCAACAAGAAAGGACGCGGTCACGTCAAGCCAATCCGATGCTCCAACTGCTCAAGATGTACGCCCAAGGACAAAGCAATAAAGAGATTTACTATCCGTAACATGGTCGAATCCGCTGCCATCCGTACGTGTTCGCTTTAGAGACATTGCCACCGCATTCATCTCCTGCAGATACTCCTCGCCATCCGATTCAAGGTCGACTAACATTGGAATCTTCTTTAGGTGATATCTCCGACGCCTCAGTCTTCCCCGAATACGCTGTCCCAAAAATGTATCTCAAACTCCAGTACTGCGTTTCCTGCGCCATCCACGGCAAGATCGTTCGGTATCTCTGCCCTTTTCCCGTGTCTCCTAACCCTTCCGATCAAAAGATGAAACAACAAGTACTGATGGTTGGCAATCAGCGTTCGCTCACGAGAAGGTCGGCGCAACCGTGCCCCACCTCCAAGAGTTAGATTCAACAAGGATGGGAAGAAGATTAACCCGCAGCAGGCAGCCAATGCCGCAAAAACGGCGAGTGCGGCTATAGTTTGAGGGGCACGGAGGGCTTACAGGATGGAGATATTGCGTTGCAAAGGGTTTTCCAACATTAGATGCACCACGAGAATCTATCTCTGAAACTGCTTTGCCCTGAGATTCTCAAACTGTCTAACCGTGAAATATACGAGAGGCTTGGAAGCGTTGAATGGTCAATTCAATGTTGCACACATGTATACGACCTAGACCTTTAATAAAACTCGCAAATCTTATCCCAGGACTCAACAATGCATTCGGAGTATGGCACATTCCTTCCAAACTCCAGCAACAATTTGAAATGCTTCAAACCCCAAGATGTTAACCACGCTTAAAATGAACCCTATGAATACTCAATGAAACCGATATCAACTTGCCTTTCGCCACCAATGCCATGAAAGATATGCCGCAAGAACGCCTGCTACAAATGCCATGCCTCCACCCACCAAGAAAAAAGCGTTGACAGCAACGCTTGTTATAAGTAACACAACACCTCCACCGACGAAAGAGAAAGTACCAGGCGAGCGGTGGCTACAGGACCATTCACGGTGACCGTGCACACCAGGTTCGAAGCATGAAGCATTTCATGGTGCACCCGGGGTGATGTCATCATCCTGCCTCACCTTTTCACTAGTTCCACTTGCAATTCCTGCGTCACTTCCTTCTCTCCCACCACTAAAGAATGCCCTGCTCGTAGTTTTCCGAAGCTTTGGTGACGGCTCTCCGTTACCAGCTGCCGCAACTGCCGTAGCCTTTTTCTTAAGAAGTTGCTCGCGGACGACTTGGTACAGGAACTGATACTGGACTTCGCTTTGGACCATTGTCATACGCTGTTCGCGGAGGCGATTCACCACGTCGTAGATCATGTCTTCTTCATCTTTGGATTCTTCCAGTGCGCCGGAATCCAGCTGGGTCAGGAGATATTCGAGGGCGATGAATGTTCCGGATCTACCAACGCCGGCGCTGCAGTGTATTATCCTTGGATTGTTGGCAATAGGATTCTTCCCGTTGGAGATCTTTATGAGCTCAAGTAATGCAGCACAGTTCTCGTCCTCGGGTACCGCAAAATCTGGCCAGCCGCCATACAGCAAGTGCCAGACAGTTTTTGACTTCTCGCCATATGTCAGAAGCAATTTTCGAATTGTCGATCTGGAGCTCTCGTCAAAGTCGGCTTCGAGAAGCTTGATGCTGCCTCTAGCTGTATATGTTGCAGCATCTGTTTCATTTATTGGATCTAATGGAAAAGCTTCGCCTTCCACGTCCAATGGAAAGTACTGATGGCATTTTTCTCTGCCGGATTCTGCTGTTTGCGTGAGCATTACAATTACCGCTACATCTGCTGTCTCCTGCCAAATCATCTGCCAGAAATGACTTAGGCCTGCTTGCTTTGGACCCTGTAGAACTTTGGTCAATGTTACGTTGCATGAGGGAAAAGATAAATAGCTGACTTACCTGTGCTGCAATGTAAACGGTCTCGATATTTGTACGGGGGTCTTTTAGAGAAATGGGCGAAGCATTGATATAATCACACTGGCCTTCTGCTACGTTGAGGTGCACTCGGGACTTTTCCCAAGGTTGGACATTGAGATAGCGATTCCGGAGTTTGACCTGGGAAGTGGTCTCCTGCACCCATTGTGAAGACGGATCGCTACGACCGTGTGCAATGCGAAGCTGCTGTTGCCATTCTAATTCTTCGAATTTTGTATGAATTTCTTGTTGATGTCAGTGAGGATTTCCGTACCAGCCGCTGCGGTATGCGGGCTTGCCTCGCGTATGCAGCTTACCGGCTTTTGATTGACGCAAGAACGCAGGGACGCTAGTATCGCCTTGGCTTTCTTGTTCTTGTTCATCCTCCTCGTTTTCGGTTCTTGATGCCTTGGGGACCGGATTACTCAGTGAGCGCTGACTGTCGGTGGAACGAGCCCTTTTCGACGCTGACGTGCTAAGTCCTCGCCCCAAGGTAGGATTCATGTTTCAGAACAGCGCATTTACATCTGAAAGACGGTCTCCGCAGGAGGGAGAAGAGGGTCTGTGGTATGCAGAAACTATCAAGCGCAGTAGAGAGCCCTCTTTGGGGGAGTCCTGCCCCTTTTTGGTCTCCAATAGCTGGATATGATGACGATGACGCCACGTCGCGGTGATGTATCAGGTGTGCGCAAGCAATTTCCGAATGATCAAGCAAACCCGACTTTGGGCAGTCTCTTTGATATATTCGTCTGAGCAAAAGCAAAGCCAGACTTTCTTGAGGAGAATTGAAAGCTACGAGAGTCGGGGCCGAAATGTAGAGCTAGAATCAATGAACCGTAGCTGTGAAACTGCATCACATGGCGATAGAACGTGCGATCTGGCGAGCAGCTTGAAGGTCGTGATTCGATCAAAGAGCCAGTGTAAGCAAACGAAAGCAGGCTCGTGAACAATCCTTTAGCCTCCCTCAGTGAGGCGTGGTGGTTTACCCCAGCATTCTCTTTACAGGGTAGTCGCTACTGCTCGTTCCACAAATAGATCTGTAGATTTCCCATGTTGCCACACAATTCTTTCTCTGCATTCAAAACCACAACTATACCAAAAAGGTATCAACATCAGCATTTTCTATCGCGGTACCTTTCTCCCTTCACGAGTCTAGATGATTGCCTTGTTGATGGTAGAGCATGCATTGACTCGGGCGGTTTGAGAGATACCCACGATGACAATGTGGCTCCGCATTTTCGAGGTATTATCCTCACTTCCAATAGCACATTCACGCCCCCACTGACAATTACAGCTTTGGCTTACGAACCGGGTATGGCGACGCTAGCATCATCACAATTTATAGCAACTCACATATCGCTATAGCTGCTTCAAACCCCAGCATTTCATCGGGCTGTCCAAAATGTGCACAAGAGGGTGCGGCAAATGAGACATGGAGTGGATCCTGAGGACATGGGAGGGACAAACATAGAAAGTAAGCCTCTCCATTAGAAGCTGTTGAACTTTTTTCCAGGCTGACGATGTCTTTCCTCGTAGAGCATGGCTCTGAGAGCAAGAAATTCCTAGATCATTACCTCGAGGAGATCAAACAGCAACTGCGAAGCGGGTCATCAGCAAAGAAGCAATAACGCAATGTACCGGGGATACTGGCGCATCGGATTTTGGCCGGAACCACTGCAGGCGTTCGGGATCAATCCAGTGGCGACATGACTGGCGCAAAGAAACTATGTATGTATGGATTGAAGAATTGCTTCCATCGCCTACTCTTCCATTCACTCTGTCATCTACCGAATTCATGGCATCGGATAAGAAATTGGGCTTCTTTGACGTAATTCCATGTCATTTGGCTCTCATTCCATCCGGATATTCAAACCACTCAGAACCCACGAGGAGGTAAAACTTTCGCCAGACCTACCTCGTATTCAAACTTGATGTGTACATCCACGTCGTCTATCCAGAATCGTTTTCTCTGTATTCCTCTCACATGCCACGGACGTTCGACTCAACAAAGCTCTTTCCGATGCATTACGGTCACGTCATTCTTACGTAGTCCTCGGTTTTTCGTCGTCCATCAGGTAAAAATCTTGTACATACTTCAAACATCGCCTCCTATGTTTCCATCCTCTATATCTACAGAGCAGCTATTCTACGCAAAGTCATAATAAAGCATGACCACGCCTTTGAACCATAATATGCCCTCAGCGATTGTTACTGGGGCCACAGGTTTGGTTGATCCTACTAGCCGCTAAACCTACGAACCATGGCTGATTGCTGACTTCTCTCCTATTGGGCAGGCATCCTCGGTTGATAGATCGTTCACGCTCTGGGAAAAGATTCCGAGCGATGGGAAACAGTCCACGCGATGTCAAGAAGCCAGAAAGAAGCATACCCTTCGAATGTCAAGCATGACAATCTCGACCTCACCCAGGATCCGAAAGGTATGGCGAAGCAACTACAAGGTGTAGAAGGAGAAGATGTTTTTTTCGCGGCATATTTACAAAAAGATAACGAACAGGAAAATTGGGATGTGAATGGTAAGATACGCCTCGATCACAGAACGAAGTCGAAGCCTCATATGGTCTTCCACTTACAGGGCAATGCTCAAGAACTTCCTTGAAGCTCTAGAGATTACCGGCGCAGCAAAAAAGCTCAAAAGTGTCATTCTTACCGCTGGTGCAGAGCAATACGGCGTTCACTTGGGGCAGCCTAAGAACCCAATGGAGGAGTCGGATCCTTGGATCGACGGCCCTGGCCGCCCTCCCAACTTCTATTATCATCAACAGAACAAATTAAAAGAGAAAGCCAAAAGTGTCGTGGGATTGGGTGGTCACTTACCCAAACGATGTTATTGGCGTCGCTAAGGGTAATTTCATGAACCTCGCTACCTCTGTCGGCATTTATGCTTCCATTCCTAAGGGAATGAATGGTACCCTGCTCTTTCCCGGTAGTGAAAAGTTCTACACGTATTTTGACTGCTTTACCTATTCCCGCCTTCACGCCTCTTTCAATCTCTGGGCAGCCCGAGAGCCCAAATGCATCAATCAGGCCTTCAACGTCGTCAATGGCGATACTGAGTCGTGGCAGAAAATGTGGCCGAAGTTGGCCCGCCGCTTCGGGTGCAAAATCCCAGCCAACCAATTCGAAATTGACATTGGCAAGGATGCCGGGAGCACAATGCCACTTGCCGAGAAGCCGCCGATTGCTGGAATTGCGGCAGAGATGGGCTTGGAGGGTAGATTCGGGCAAGGGAAGGTGGAGCAGAGGATCGATCTAATCAAGTGGAGTCAAAGAGATGATGTGAAGAAGGCTTGGGGCAAGCTTGCGAGCAGCCATCGCTTGGAGAAGGACGCATTGGAGAAGGTGACGCGGGGATGCTTGGGGTTTTTGCTAGGTCAAGATTACAACCTCGTGAAAAGTATGAGTAAGGCTAGGAAACTAGGATGGACTGGGTACCTATGTATCAATCCTCTGCTCTTAATAAGCTGGGCTTTGGACTATGCATTCGCGAAGCTGATGGCTATTGTAGCTACGTCGACACATGGGGATTCGTTATCAGAATGCCTTGATGAGCTGGAGCAGGCGAAAGTACTTCCGAAAACGAAGTGATTTCTATACTTTGTCCTTGCACTGTGATTGCTGTATAACTTGGTACAGAGTAAAAGTTAGGTGTCTGATGTACTCATAGTCGAGGTATCGTCCGTTCTTGCATGTCTTTCTCCCTTTTGGTATACCTATATACGAATTAATGTTCAGCCTCGAGTGATCCATCAAATCCCTTATCCTATGATCCTAACTCCGTCTCTAATATAATTTTCCGCCAACTTTCACCTGACAATCTTCGCCCTACCCGGGCACATGAGATCTTTTAATACTACGATAGTCGCTACCATACCTCCCATAAGTCGAGCTTGAGCTGTTTTGAAGCAGTTACAGGTTAGGATGGGCAGCATAGAGCGGTCCGACAACCCCATTAGTCTCGTGCCCCTTATCTACGCTGCCCTTCCTCGTTGTCATTTACACATAGAATGACGTCACCCTTGTGGTTCACTACGCCTCCTAGCTATTGTATTGATTGAACTTAATCCCTCCTATACCGAGTACATGAGTCCCTCCTAAACGACAAAGCCTTATAAATCTTAATTGGTTTGTTGCCAACCACATCACACAGACCCAATTCCCAACGCCTCCGCCCACTGCTAGAACTTCTTGGTCTAATCAATCCTCCATCACGTTCTTTGAACACTTCCCCTGCCCTATCCTCGGCCCCTTCGCACACCTTTCCGACTAGGTTTCCTGCAACCACCTCCAGCCATCCGCCCAAGCTACAACTATAGGCGCTCCTTGTGCTGCTTTCAACATAGCTGGTACTAGGCTGAGATTGAGTTGGAAAAAGAAGAGTACTGAAGAGAATAGGCCCGGAAATGCGAGCCGGGATGTTCTTGGAACCCAGGACCGAGATATGAGTTGTGTGTACTTGGTAAAGCAGAGGCAACCAGTGCGAGGATATCATACAGAATCTAACGACTCTTCACCCGCCAAAAGCTAACGCCCACTGCCCAAAGTCCATTAAATGCGCATTTGTCCTAACGCCCCTCCCCAGCCAAAAATATATGAGAAACAGTCATCACATATCCACCAAAACCTCCCCCACAACCTGGCCAAGCATCCTCAACCCATAACTCGCCGCCACCCTCTCCAGCACCTTCATCTCTCTCACCACCCTGCTCCTATCCACGCTGGCTACCCACTGCCCGCTACACCCACAATGCTCCATGAAATCGTTCACGCGAATCTTCCGGCATTTGCCACACTGCAAGTCCTGCGTCTGCCATTCTACCAGCACTCTCTGCACTCTTGCGATGAGCCTTTCTTCAATGGTCAGGCGGTCGTATTCGCAATTGCAGGTGTTGCATTTCCACGTAGCTTTGCTTGCGGCCTCGGTTGGAGGGCCGCTGGGCGGTAAGACGTCCTCGTCCCGACAGAGATCGAGATCGCGGGCCATAGTGCAGTGGTCGCAGCTGAGCTGCTCGAGCTTCAGGCTCGAGCTAGGGTTTTCGAAACGGGCCTGAGGGCTGAATTCCCTGATTTCGAAGAAGGCGAGGAGGTCTTTGCGCAGGAGGCGGGCTTCCATTGCTATGGTCTTATCAAGCGAAAAGACGTGCATGATTGATTTGACGAGTTGGAGGACTGGGTGGGTGTTTTCGAGGTTGAGATGGGAGCCGGGGACGAGGGGAAAGGAGTGGTCGCCTGCAAGTGTGGGGTGGGCGAGTTCGGAACGGTAGCGGGAGAGGAGGGAGAGGATTTGGCGTTTTAGTGGTTTGCAGATCGATCGGGTGAAGATACCTTTGTTGAGGTCGTTCGTGTCGTCGTCGTCGTCAGAAGCAAGGGGGCGCACAGGAAGCTGAGTCGGGCGAGGCGTTGAGTTGGGAGAGGCGCTGGAGAGGAGCTGGCGAGGACGTTTGAGGTTGTGCATGAGTTCGATGAATTCGACGATCCAGTCGTGGAAGATTGGATGGTATCGGGGTGGCAGGAAGGTGTTGAGTTGCCAGTGCATGATCGTATCTAGGGTTTGAGATTCGGCTTCCACCACTTCCTGACACGCTTTACCGCCATAGTTGAACTCGTCGTACCATACCAGATAGTCCCAGTACTCCTTAACGTCCATGTCAAGAAAATGGAACAGCGGCTTGGCCTTGATGGATTTCAGGATGTATTGGCTGTAAGCGTAGGCATTGCCAACTTCCGCTTTGGTGGTCTGAAGCAGAAGGCGATTCGCATTAGCGAAAACAACATGTGAGCCTACCCGCTTGAAGTCCGTCATGAGCTGCTGAAAGGCTTTTCGCGACATCATTTGCACATAGTATTTCAGGGAGCGATCGTAGAGAAAGGAGTCCGGGTTCTCAACCCAGCGCACAAGATGTTGGACCATGAGGTCGGCCATGGTACTGCCTTTGCAGGCTTCTGTCCACCAGGCTTTCACCATCTGCCGAAGAACAGTGACCCCTGCGGAAGTAAAAGCATTATTGGAATACAAACAGCTTGTACCATCGTTACCATCATCTTCGGACGGGGCCGCCGGATTAAAAGCAACGGAATCGCTGCCTTCAAGCTCGTTAATCAAAGATGAAGTCAAGATGGTATTGATCGGTAGATTCCGAATATCGAGCTCTATGCAAACCGATGAGTACGTCCCCGGGTTGTTGACTGCCGGCATCTCGACTGTCTCCATGCGGCTTAACATATCGTCCTTCTCATACCCAGCATGATCTGGTAATGGGCCACCGGACCACCACAGAACTACGTTGCTTTTCTGCAAGCGTCTTGCATACGCAATGTCGATGAGGAAGCGCGGGTCATCTCTCTCCAAGTTACATAGTGGGACGTCCCCGTATCTCGCAAGCTCAATTAGGTGGCTGATCCACAATCCTAGAGTGAGGTAATGGTTGATGAGGCACTTGAATACAAACCCCTGCCATCCGAGCGGAGGAAGATTGCTGTCTGAAGTTTCAGCCTTCAGAGCAAGGATCGGTAGATCGTTCAGAGCCGGTACATCGTTAACCAGTAGCCGTCTCTGAGGTGACTGTATCACGAGCATCGTCGGTCTGCTCTCATCACTCCTCAATTTCTTCATTGTGTCTCCGAGCTCAAGGTATGCTTTCCGTTTTGTCGTCACCTGAGATGTTTTGAAGCTGAGCTTTTCTTGATAGTCAAAGATGTGTTGCCATGGCTCGCCGCCATTATCTTCGATCCGTCGGGCTAGAAGCTCCAGATAAATCTTCTCAGCATTTGGTAGACCTTGGGAGTCTCTGTTACGGTTTAGAATAATGATGTACGCTTCGTTTCTAACAGTGGAGAATAACGCAAATATTTGTCGCTCGCCAGCAACTAGATGGTAAAGGAAGATGAAGCCCATTTCTACCTGCGAAAGGTACGGCTGTTTAGGTGGGATTCTCAATAAAGCTGAGAGATCGAAGCCACGCTCAAGGCCTTTGCCTAATACTCCTTGCTGATTTTCATCGAATGTGCACACACTACCAAGTTCTAGGACCGCCCTTACGCTCAGAGGTACTTGCTTCTCATAGACACCTTCTACACTAGGATGATTGAACATCAAAGCGAGCTTCTGGGCTTCCCCAAGGTAGACCTCTTCTGACATGATCAACTTGAACAAATGTACCGATGGATGTCCGTTTGGAAGTGTATGGGTAACCTTCTCAACCTTACAGCCGTCAATGTCGACGTCTGGCAGGTCCTTCCCATTGAGATTTAGGAATAGTTGTCGAGGAACGTTCACAGTCAGAGCATGAACCTTTTTGTCGATCAAGACGAACGCTCGGATCTGCCCAGGCGTTTCAGATTCTCGGAGCTGTATTATTTGCCATGTGCTAGTAAAAAGCAATTGAGCCTGATTGCGAAACATGCCTCCCAAAGACTCTGATGCTATATTGCTCCGCTCACCGAAGAGCTGCCGTCTACGAATCCGCGCTCGTTTCTGAATTTTCCACTTCATTTTCTGGTAGCGAAGAAATCCCTCATAATCTTCTGTCATTGACGGCATCGTTAACGGGAGGCTGGCATAAGGATCTGGATTCACTTTGCTCGATTCCTCGGGCGCTTTTCGCTTCTGCGCCATCCGAGTCACTTGGCCTGGTTTCGCTTTCGACAACTGGGTTGATCCGAAGTCTTCCAAGTCCATGGGCAGTCGGTGATCCAAAGTATTGGTGGGGACCTCAGATAAGGGTGTCTTATCGAAAAGGTCGGTCATTTTCTTCTGCTTAAGTCTATCGTCCTTGACATTAATTCGGCGTTGAAGCCAGTCCGGGTGCCCAACCCTAGGAACAGGATTCCGCACTTTTTGCAATGCCGCAGGTATCGTGATAAGCTTCTGAATCACGGAGCTCAAGCGTTCTAAATAATACTCCCAATCAATGAGGCTCCGAGGATTCATGTCTGTCGGATCCTCTCGCATCCATTTGCGTAAAAAATAGCGCTTCACTTGCTCATCTGCGGAGAAAATAGCCACAGGTATAGCCCGCTCTGTCACGGGTGCATTCTTCGGCTTCGAACATATAATGTATTTGCAATTCAAACCTTTATCCTTCACCATCTGCGCCCCCAGGAATTCTGCAAGACGTTTGGCGGTAGTGATCGACGTCGACTTCTGTGCGCCGTACTCCTCTAAAGCTTTTGACATGCTCCTATTTTCACAGATGAGATCGATGAGTTCTTCGTCTGCAAGAGTTGACCCATGTTGATGCAGTACATCGAGCCAACGGTTCGCGATCTTGGCTACGGACGTATAAGTTTCGACCAACGTGGTTCCTTCCAGAAAGAACTTGAATATCTGCGTCTGGAATATCTTAATGAGTTTGAGTTCTCCTCTCCTCTTAACTTCAAATCCTTTAAGCTCAGCGAGGCTGCCATCGTGATTGAAGACCGCATATCGCTTTTTAAGGTTCTTGTCTTCCTCCTTCGACGTAGGCAGGATCATCGCTCTATACGGCCCATCAACTTCGAAGAAAATGGTGTTATCACTATGCGTCTCATATTTGAAAGTCTGTGGATCGATGAGTTCTTGATATTGATGGTTCGTGAATTTTCCATGCACAAGATGGTTGAGCATTGTACACGGATAGGAAATTGTCAATTTTTTCCCATTTTTGAGAGTGAAAGCAACGTTTTCAGGAAACGTGGCCGGCAACATGCACCAAATACCGTCAGTGTCGAGTTCCAAAGGTCTTCCTATGCGCTCAACCAGCTCTCGCGCCATCTGGATGATATGGGCTCCGGTAAGGCAAGTGACCCCAGCCATCTCCATGGAGTACCATCGGGATCCTTTGCGCATGACGTATCCATAGAAACTGTTCAATATAACCTTATGAGCCAGCTGAAGCGAATCAAAGAGGATGATCATCTTGCTTGACTCCTCAATTTCCCCAGCTGACGCCCCGGACGACTTCAATGCTTCCGTCTTGCCCTTCCATGCTTTTTGCTTGCCCTTGAAATCATATCGACGATCACGGAAATTCTTCACAGTATCAACGTAAAAAGGGTTTTCTCGCTGACAGACGATAGCCTCTCGCTCGATTGTCTTCGTCTCATGGATTTTATGGTAGATCTTCTTACTGTACTCCGTCAAACGCTTCTTAACCATGCTGGCCTGCTCTTCAACGCTCAGGTCTTGGAACGTCCGGGATGGATTGTTAGGATGCCGACTTGGGAAACGCTCATTCTCGAGGGCGTGTCTGACCATGTTATACTCATTCTTTTGCGCGGGAAGAAATTCTCCTCTCCAAGACCATGGCATCCTTCGATCGCAGGTTTTTTTGGGTCGGTTGAAATCGCAGGCTGCGCAGTCGGACTCTTCAATCATCGAGTCGGGCTGCAATCGGTTAGTTGTCATGATATTCGGGTACATGGAAGCTACATCCAGATGATAGATTGAGGGTCTCTCATTCCGATTTGGCGTTCTCTTTAGACTTTCGAGTTTTGAAACGATCTGCGCCTTAACTTCTTCATAGTTCGTGACATCTTCCAAACACTTCTTCTCTTCCACAACTAAGCTGAAACGCAGCGCAGCATCAAGGTCTCGGACAAGTTCATCGATGGCGGTGGTGTCTAAAGCGAAGTTGACGGGTATGTCACTCCGAAAGACCCCTGCTTCGATACTCTCGACATGTCCTCCAACATACGTCTCCGATTCAAGAAGATGACCGTTCCAAAAGGTTTCATTCGGCTCTTTGTGCTTGTTGGGAAGCACAATACCCTTCTCATAGGCTTGCACCATGAGTAACATCTCGCAAAGTGTCCCAGTACCTTTTCGTAGTACGTCGTCTGGGTTCAGAGGAATAATATTACACAATGAGAATATAAAGGGATGAACGTATTTCATGTAGAGGTAGTACGTCGCTACCGCGTCGGAAACGGAGTACTCTGCTAAAGTCTGGGGTCGCTCGCTCGCATAGCGGGTCATAAGCTCCGGATCCAGCTCGTCAGGATCGTAGCCAAGTTTGGCAACGGTGACGGCTTTGAGACCTCTGCTACCTTGCGGCAGATAGCTGTCTCTACTGACCCAGCTGAAACAGTCCATGTGAACACCATAGTCGCTTTGGTAGATGTCTTCACTGTTTTTTCGGAAGCCTATCTCGTGGTACATATCGATGCCTAGAACACTTGCTCTTGCCTCGATGAACGGCCAGTCAAAGAAATCACCGTTATAGGTCGCAATCACGGTCGGTTTGGCTTCCTTGATATGCGCGAAGAACCGCTCGATGACGGCTCTTTCATCCGGCTCGTTGAAGACAAGGAAAGGACCATCATACTCCGGTTTAGGTGTATATTCGAAGTCAGCGATGTCTTCGGAAACGATTTCTCGGTTCGTGATCAGGAAACCTTGGCCGTCTATCATATAGGAAATCATCATAATTTGATCTATGATGGCATCCGGGAACTTCAGGGGTAATTTTGTTGTTTCGATATCGTACGCGAGGACGATAGGATCCGCTCTCTGAATTCGCTCCTCATTGCAAGTAAGATTTGTGACGCCATGTTTGGCTTCTACCGTATACCATTTCCCGATTCTTACATCTAAGATAGTTATTATTCAAGTCATTTCGATTCACTCCGATAGACGAACTTTTATCAATTGCAACCCGTACATGATAAGGGACATCGTATTCCCGAATATCAACAATATAATCACTCACATCCGCTATGCCATTTAGTCGTCTACCGTCATCTCGTTCATCATCGTAGGGATCAAAACCTGCGTTAGCACTTCAGAGCTAATTAGCATCACAGATGTCGTCAAAATGTAGTAAAGCTCACCCAGCAACTTCTGCATATGTATCCATCGCAGTCATGTTCTTTTTGTTGTTCTCTGCAATCGGCATGAGTACCTTCCTGACTCCTAACAAATCTCCAACATTTTCAAAAGACAACTGTAAGAATATCCTGCGATAACCGAGTAAGTGATTCGGCATTTGCAAGTCCTCCTTCTCAATCCGTTTCAGTCCCTTCACCAGACCCTCGAATTTTCTCCGACACCATTCTTCTACTTCAGCCTCTCGTCCTTTCCTGACAGCGATTAAGAAATACGGAACGTATTCAACAGTGGCTTTGAAACTCCCTCCGTCATCCTCCAAAAAGTAATAATCCACACCAGCACGACCCCCTGGGATATTTTCGTCTTCAACTGTAGTACTATGCATATTGATGAGCCATCCCACTCTTTTCTTTCCAGATTCGTAACGCGCGAATCCCATCGACTCATCAATGGCGTTGGCGAGGCGGGTAGCTTGAAGTTTTTCATCTTGCGACGTTGCTTCACTCGAACGAAGCGTTGATGAGTCGACAGTCTTGGGACGTTTCGGATTGAATGATGGTTTTGATAAACGGAAAGTTCGCCCATAGCTTCGGTCTGGTTTTCTTGAAGGCATAGTTTGCTGGGCGGGAACTGAGTGGCTTCAAAGCAGGTACATCTATGCGTATTCGCATTTCATGTATACCACGCTTAGACCTAGTTAAGGTGGGCCTATGCTTTAGAATTGAGAGGCCCTTTGAGTGCTCAGAGCCTCCAATGTGTTGCTCTGGTCAAAGGTTCGTGGTCGCGAATACGCGTGACATTTAACGCGTCTTGCTAAAGTGGGTGACGCGTGCTGTTGGACCCTGTCGCACCACTAAGCTAGCTCCCGCACTTACATAGCAGATGTGCAGTCTGCACTTTCTCTGCTAAGACAGCCCTGACAGCCATCAACTACATCCTGATCTCCGTTTAGGAATGGCAGCAGACACACGGGAGCCACAAAAGGCGCCATTAGATCCTGCAACTTCTTCGACAACCCCTACATCTCAGAGTAGGACCTACGAAACCTTCAATGCTCCAATAGCGCCGGAAAATGTAAATGCGTTGCCCGGAGGCGGTCTAAATACTGCAGGCGGAAGACCGAAAGACGCTGGCTTACTGGAGGCGATGAAGTCTGTCAGATTGCAGGAGCTCAAAGAGGTGCACAAGAAACCATGCGTACGAGATGCGCTACTAACGGGCATCGGAGCTGGTTTCGGTATCGGCGGGATACGTGTTATTATGGGTGGTAAGTGTTGTAGGTCACCCAACAGCACATTGTCTGACGGAAGTAGCGCCAATATTCCGGGCTTGCAACTGGGCTGTGGGTACGTTCTGCTTTGGGTCCTTCGCTATGTATGAATACTGTCAGAGGAAACGGCAACTGGAAATGCAAGGCTTGAGAAGGGCGGCAGAGGTGATTGAAAGAAAAAGAACCGAGAAGGAGATTAGGGCCGAAGAAGCTAGGGTCGCGAGGAGAATGGCCAAAGAGTAGAGTCTGGAGAGGCTAGGATGAACCAACGAAGATTATCGCCGGAAACTCTAGTTGACTTAAGGTACTGAGGCACAGACCACCGCCTTCGAACAGCCTGGTACACGAGCTACCTTAGCTGCGATCGAATGGATGAAGCTTTGTCTAGCAGCAGGCCTGTGTTTCTCATGCCATTTCATATTCCAGCTGCACATGAGTGTGTTGTCACAACGCAACGCTCGTCTCCGAATACACGCGCTCGAATTAGCGCGAGGGCCTTAAATCTATGACTTCAAACTCTAAACCTTCAGCTTCATAGACATGTCCGGGCCTTAACGCGTCCGTGTAGATGTTACTTTCGGAATGCGGATGAAAGAGACCGGTCTGACTACAGTTCAACACAGACTTCATGCCTGGGGGATCAGTCAGGCGGAATACGCCCCAACTATTATAGTGTTAGCCTTGGCATATCAAAATCACATGCGACAACGCACTCTCCCTTGCTCGGCGCACAAACAATAGCGATACTTTCCGGCATCATCACCTGATATCCACAATGAGTGTGGAGGTCCCTGGAGCTCATGAAACAGGTCTGCGTCGGATGTGTGTGGATCCAACCAAGCACCATTAGGTCCTCCCCATCAACGTAGTCGAAGAGGCCGCTCTCGTTCATCGTTTCGCAAGTGTCTGACGTGCTTTCTTGTTCTGGTATCACTAACTTGGAAACAAATAGAGCGTTCGAGATTAGAGTGCCACACAATACCCCGCAGGTTTCGAGATTGGCACGGGTGTTCGGGAGGGCGAGAGAGAGGAATCGATGACGAAGATTCGGGGGCAGGAAGATGGTGCGGAGCGGAGTACCATTCTCCAGGTAAGCCGAAGGTTTGAATGTGAAACCCGAAGGTTTGAGATCCTGAAAAGTAGGGCTGGACGTTGAAGATCTGGATGGAATCTCACAGGAAGAGTCGAGATCCTTTCCTAGCCTAGGAGGCAAAGCCTCGCTGTACAGCAACGGTTCGTCGTTCTTAGGCGGAGGCCGCGGTGGTAGTGACGAACCTCGCTGTGATAAATCTCCCAAGAAGTATGGAGGAGAAGCAGGAATTATCTCTGGCTCTCTGGCACTATGTTCAGGGATCGATGGATAACGATAAGGAAACCTCTGGTCCTCAAATGGTGGACGAAAGCCAGCATTCTGAGAAACACCTCGTACTGCGCCGTCGACCTGTAGGCGCACATTCTGCATTTGCCGGCGTAGTGTTTCTTGGTCGATCCCTCGGTCGTTTTCGGCCAAAGCCTCTTCCCAGTTGCCCCATAACCCTGCTGTCCGCCTCTCTTGTTCCTCCTCCTCCGATATTCCAGCTTGCCGAGTGGTTTTCCTTGCGCTAGCTCGCCGTCTGATTTCTTTGTGAGCCAGCTTAACGGCAAAGTCTCTGTTATCCCCAGCCGCGAGGGTCTCCGTTCCGTTACTAAAAACTGAATCTGAAGATAGCCGCGTATGGATACTCTGCTTGGTCGACGGATTCTGGTCTAGAGGAGGAAATAATTTCGCAGTACTACTCGATGCTTTCCTGGCATCGCGGTCACGTATTAGCTGCTCGTATCTTTCATAGCGTTTGTTGATACGCGGCTTGAGCACTTCGAGCTTCTTGATGCCGCTCTCGACGTCTCGTTTCGCTTGTGCTAGAGCAAGACGATTTTCCTGTCGTCTTGCATGTGGGTGAGTCGCCAGGTTCCGTACAACTAGCTGTGCGTGCCTATAGAGTAACAAATATGTCTGCTGGTCGTTGCCTTCATGCTCGTAGATCTCGGCCTACGAAATTATCATTAGCTGGTGTAAGGTTAGTAGACGTAGATAGTAGCAGCCCATACCTCCTTCAGCAACGTACTAGCAGTACGCAGCCAATATTTGAGCGGTATAAGAGGGTTAAAATCGTAGCTTTGAGCGCTTTTTACAATCTGCTCCACGTTTATTGGTTTTGATGGAATAGCTTTGAGGTCGTTGCCGTGTCCTGCCATATTTGTGTATTCCTCTCCTGCTTGGTGGCCCAGTGTACGGGTCAAGGCTCGGCTGAAATATGGTCAGCTCGATGTCGTTGCCTAGATCGTTTTGTATTGTCAGAATCGATCATGACTGAAATTTTGACTTGTAGGGGCCGAGGGGGCATAATTTTTCATTGATCCCCGTTTATATCGATTAACATCACACTACAAATCCAATAGACCGCCTGTACCCACAGACTAAACAATTACCTACCAGGAAGTTAGGATCCATCTTGTACAATGTTTAGCCCATCGCTCTGTGCTTGTTGCGCACCTTAAAGACTGCAACTAGCATGGCAAGTACAGTTCTTAAAAAGAAAGCTACCAAGACTTACCCTTTGGCAAAAGCGCTTTTAGCCACCCGGGAAGGGAGAGTTCGCTTTCATGTTGTGAGTCCGGATCTTTGTGGTAGGTTGACTGCAGCTCTATTATGCCTGAAATTACATTCTTCTAACTTGCTATAGATGACATCCTCCAGCGCCTTGGTCCATCTCTCCAACGTCACGTCGGTTGTACCATCATAGATATTAACCCTGGGCCAGGGCTATGGTCCTCCAAACTTCATGATTATCTGAAACCCCGAAGTCACATCCTTGTGGAGCCGAGAAAGGACACATACCTCCCACTCCTTAAGCCTCTCCTTGACGCTCCCGGCTCTCGATATCATTTGAGGGACTGGGACGGTCGCACTCCCTGGCAAGCTCAGAAATACATTACAGAGGGACTTTTACCTAACCTACAACTCTCCGAAAACACTTTCCGTGAGCCTGCAGCACCGAATGACTCCCTGCTGATCGTTGTGAATGCATCATCACGTAGTGAGCGTCAAAAGCCGCAAACTGGCTTGGGTCACGAGTCTCATCAGGCGATAATAAGTTTCACGAATGACATTAGAACTAGGTCTGGCTTCCACGCGCATGGGCCCGTGAGGATGCTCCTGTGGGTACCGGAGGTGGAGAAGCAAGCTCTCCTCCCACGAACTGTTTGCCACCGTAGAAAAATTGCCTTGGCCTTGGAGATGACCTGCCAGGTTGAAGAGATAGTTGGTGGCGCCTCAGCTTCTGTTAGGGAGTTAAAACAACACCGGGAGGACTTCCTCAACATTGAGAGTGGCAAGCAGGTAGCGGAGCGAATGCGAAGAAAGAACATTCAGATACCGGTGGAGCGTCAGGACGGAATGCAGAGAAAAGTTCAGGATATTCTACAGGGATCGACTAGCGGTGATGCTGTGGCACTACGTGAATCGGATGGCACACTTCCTGACAATTCTCGCGAGTGGCACAAGGAACTACGCCAGTTGAAGGCTGATTTTGAGTCAGGCAAGCTGTCACAATTTATCGGAGGTCCGCCGGGTGTCCGAACGAACAAAAGGCGCAACGATCCACGTACTCATAGTCCTGATTGGGTACGATTGATGGAGATGGAGCGTAACCTAAAAAGCCAACAACGGGAAAAAATAGACGTACTCCATCTGATCGGTGAACAGGAGAAGCTAGACTCTCTTGAGCTTGATGCCTACCAAGATGGCCTTAGCGAGGCGGAACGACGGGAGAAGCTCGAAGAGGTTGACCGGCGAACTCGCGAATTGAAGACTCGACTAGACAACGTGACTAATCGCCGCTCCATGGCATTCAAATTCATCGTGGATGACAGGAAAGCATTCGTCCAAAATCCTCCACTCCTGATGTGGGATCAACGCACAGCGGAACCTCTCATAGCGCAAGATTACAATTTCTACAAACCAAAAGATATAGCTCTTCTCGACATCCAACCCAGATTTCCTAACCCATATCCTCTGACAACGGCGCAAGCAATCTACTTGGACATGATCGTGGCCAGGGTTTTCACCCACGGTAACCAAACCCCCACAGTAGGTCTCAAGCAGCTAGCACCCGGAGCATTCGAAGCGCTTGTTCCACGTGTGCCTGCACTCCAGGATTTAAGGAAGGGAGGTTGCCGAAATATAGAGGATTTGCGTTGCCGCGTTATGACGCCCGAGATGTTTTACAACCTTGCCTTGGCTTGGGAAAAGTGGCCTTTTAAGCCTCCAGTGCCGGACTTGATGTACTTGAATAGCAGTTAGGCTTCGGCTTGTTTCCCCGGTCTAAATCCGTCAATATTGACATCCTAACTTGACACCACGGGACTTTGTAACGAATTGCCAAACTCACGATATATGGGGCGCCACTTGGGACCAACCATTGGAAGCGATTTATATAGCATTTCCTCCCCTCGGCCTATTGTTACTAAGATTCCATACAAGTATGGTGCTAATAGAACTGCTATCCCCAGGGGTTCGTGCTAGGCGTCCTTTTGAGCGGCAAACCGAACAGCACGTGGCTTGTCTCGCAAAGAAATGGGGCTTCATACAAGAAGCGTCAACGGGGAAGAGTAGATTCAAATACACAATCTAGGCAATAATACCTTCAAGTCAATAAAGAAAGTACTGTTGCAAGACCTGATGTAGCCGTATGACAGATCAGGATCAAGCGTTTTGGGTATGAAACACTTCGAAATGCGATAGTTATCAAGTAAAATCGATATATGAATATGGGTATAGGTATCTCAAGCCCCAAACTCCAAACTGGGTACGCCTCGCAGTGCTTGCTCGTCGAAAGACCTAGCACGCTGGCTATAACTCTCAGTTGTTTATCTTCCAAGCATCTCATTCTGTCTGACCTCTACCTTCGTCCTCAACCCCTCCACAACCTCCCTACTCAACCACGCCCCCTTGTCCCCATTCCCTTGCAAACCCTCCATCCACGCAATCAAAATCCTCAGATTCCACAACCTCTCACTCCTCTTACTCCCCACACACCCCATCTCCAGCACTAACTGATCATCCACCACCGTACTCCTTGTTCCCCTATACAACGCACTTGCCACATCCGGCGGCAGAACAAGTGCTTGCTCCGCCCGATCAAACCCTTCGAAACTAGCTAATCTGAAGACCCACTCATAAGCCTGTTTGCCGATTTGTAGCGCTGATTGAGCATCGTTGAGGGCTTGCATGGTAGCGCTGAAGACGGAGGTGTGGGAGTCGTAGGCGGCACGGCGGCGGAGGTAGATGCTTTGGTGACGCCTGAAGGCTTCTCGATGGGCGGGGTTATCGGCTAAGTCGAGGGTAATATGCCAGTACTCTGGGTCTTGGGTCTGGATTTTGGAGACGGTGTTGAGTTCTGGGAGGAGGCAGGGCGCTGTCATTGCGAGATCTAAGCCTGTGCGGAGAGTGACGAGAATGGGAACGGAGACAGGGCGAAGAGTATCGACATCTCGGGGAATCAAGCAGCGTGCTTCCGCCGCGAGAACCCAGAGGTGGCGGAAGGCTTGGAGATGGGATTTGTTGTCGAGGATCGTGTTTGGTAAGAGAGGGTAGAAGGCACACAGGAGGGCTGCAACTGCTATGTTAGAGGTGCCAAGGGTGTGGGTGCCACCACCGAGGAATAGCACGCCGATGGCGAAGTGCGAAGCGAGATGGCTTCCGTAGGGGATATCAACATCTGTTCTACCGTGAAGAGATCGCAGCCGGCGGAAGATGTGAAGGTCTCCTGTGCCGGCCATAACGCAGGCCGCAGAAAGCGACACTACATCTTGACAGTTGCGAACTGTGATGCGGGTGAATTTCCCATCATAGTGCAGAGCTGGTAGCCTGGAGATTCGTATAAATTGGTCGAGGTATTGAGCTAACAGGTTTCGAACTTCGTGGGAACCTGTACCGGCATAACGGAGTCCGATGCTGAAGCAAAGGCCGGCGACAATGTTTAAAAAAGGCATATCTTCGCTGATGAGAGCACGGACGGAGGCCAGCTTCAGCTTGTGCTGGTAGATGGAAGGCAATCGCATCCTCATCCACCCTTCGGAGGCACGTATCTCGTTCCACAGAATGAGGTTACGCGCTACAGTACGCAGTAGGAATATATCAGGGCGGACATAGTCGAACTGGTGCATTGTATCCGGAATATTGATCTTTTGAGCAAGTGCTGTGTCATGGGTTTTCATGAATATTAAGGCGAGAGCAACAGTAGCGGCTGCTGTTGCTTTGTCGAGGATATGGACAAGGTTCACTTTCTTCGTCACAGTAGCGAGAGCTAGCAGCCGCTCGACGATGTGCATGTCGTGCAAGCCTTTGAGGTCTTTTCCTCGACCTAGATTAATGAGGCCAAGGGCAAATCCTGCAGCAAGTCTGTAGCTTTCATCTCGCAGGCTATCATGTGGGCTTGAGTTATCTTCCTGATCCATATTCTCTATTTCTGAAAGCATGATTTCACTCATCCGGCGATGCTGGGTGTTGCAATAGAGAAGCCCAATGCCCATAATACCGCTGGTTTGGGTCAAAGGAGAGAGGTTAAGTTCAGCTGCGCCTGGTGGTAGCATTCGCGTGACGTGTACAGAGAGAAGTCGAGTTATTAGAGTGTCCATCGTACCTAGATAGGATGCGGAAAGCCCCAAAAGGAGCCCAATTGAAGTCATCGTGTGCTTCGGAGTCAAATATTTGAAAGCTACCCATTTAGCAATCGATCTTAAGTGCCCATTGAGGCCTAACGCAAGCAGGAATCCAGCATGGCGGTTCTTGAGCTCGTGAGGTTTGTTGAAGAGGATCCAGGAAGTATCGATGCCCCTGGCGTTCCTTGAGATGCTCAAGCCAGCCTCAACACCAGCGTGGAAGAAAGCCCAGGAGACTTTTTCCTCGGTATACTGATTTCGATCCGCTGTGACTGTCGTATTTGCAGGCTTCATGACACAGCTCAAGGTAAACCCATGAATTGGATATTTCTCTGTCAACAACGGCAAACGAGCGCTATAGAAGATTAAGCCTCGCCCAAGTGACACGGACAAAGTTCGTATTGCGATTGTTTTTACCAGTTCTTGTTGTGCTTCCAGGAGATCGGTGTCCGACCAACCAGGTTCAGGAGTACATCTGGCTACGGGTGCGTGCAATGGGTGGACCAACTTGGCAGCTTCAGCGAACCGCTGATCATCCTTGAATATCATTCGAGTGATCGATTGTCGGTCTAATTCAGCCGAGCCATCATATGCGCCAATTGTGTCGACTTCGAGGGTTGAATTGCAGATAGTATGAACGTCCCGCGTGGCCTCATTAGACGTTGTTGTGAGCGACCTACCATGCGGCTTTATCGTCCGGTTGTCACGCTCGAGCATAGCTATGTCGTCTCTACCGATAATATTTGGGACCTTCTCATCCCAAGTTTTCGATGATTGCGCTTGACAGCGAGAAAGTGCCGCTCGGAAAGACACGGCCACGCTTTCTGGTAGCGTCTCCAGAACAGACAGGTCTAGTCCCCATGAAGCCATCTCCGCAACTCGGGCATCCATGCAGCCTCGCGCATCCGTAGTGAGAAGGGCGGCGATGGCTACCGTCCTTGGCGTTATTTCCATTAGGACCTGACCTGATGCTTCTGCCGTGCTTTTGCTTGTGAGTCCTGCTTCGGCAGAGCTTACGACATCTAGAAGAGACATGAATGGGATAATCTTAGCGTCCAAATTGGCATTCTCGATAAATTGCACTATTTGCGGCGGTTCGAAGGGGGCGGGCGGTATTTTAAGGTCGGTAATGACCGAGTCTTCGAACAACCAGGACTCCATATCGGAGCTCTCGAGCATATAATATCCGGTAATTGATGCTCCCCAAGCGGCCCAGCCAAGCCACGATCCAATCTGAGCGAGAACAGGGGCAAGCTTGTGGAGCACATTCGCGGCCAGCACGTCTAATTTAAGTTCCTCTCGAAAGAGATGTAGACCGACGATTATAGTAGCTAGCGCAGTCTGCCGACAAACAGAGTCCTTCGATGAAGCAGTGGGAAGATAACCATGCTGCCCACCCGCTGCTAAGCCTCCGGGTGAGTTCATAAATCCTCGAGCTAGTGAAATGCAATGAAGCAAGTATGGAGACTTTTTTGGCATGGGTACGGCAGCAGTGGTAAAGGGTGTGAAAGTCCGGGATGATCGTGGTTTTTTTGACTGGGAAGAATCTGGCCAGACGTCTGGGCTGTCATGCTTCCCTGTCCACTGCCATGCTTCATCTTGCATCCACGAAGGCGAATTTCCCCATTCACTCCCCTCTTGAACCATCATAGCTTCCCAGCTCTCGAGATCTGTATTTGCGCCGCTGCTAGACCTAAGAAGACCTCCTTTTCGCTTCTTCTGTCTCGTGGTCGCCTCGGTGTGTCGGTGCTCAATGAAGTTGACTGCCATCGAGAATAGGACAGTGACCATAGCTGTCCATTCTGTTTCAATTTCTTCGCCTGGGCGAGTGTGTAGCCATGACATAACGCTCCACCAGCAAGTAAGTATGGAGTCTCGATCTCTCTCGAAATCGGGCAGCACCAATGTGCACATCCTGATGATTGCGCCTACATTGGGGTCATGTGGCTCGAGTTGCACCTCGATACGATGCCTAAGGCTGTCTGAATCCACGACGTCCACCCGGCCTTTGCTTCCACTATGCTGCAGTGCCAGTAGAGCTTGTGGTCCGTTGCTAAGTACCCTCTTATATCCACCTTCGCGCCTTTGCCGTAGAGAAACACCGTTTGTTACTTGAAAGGGGTCATTAACGCAAAGACTAGTAGGGAGTTTGATTTGATGCTTGGCACCCCAAGGAGCACGCAGTGATAGCTCACCCGTGCCATTCACTGTTTCGCTGATTACAAGGATCCGAGACCAGGCTCCATCCGTGATTTTGCAGGCATCAATTACGCCCCGTTCATTGGTCAAGCAAACAATGCTGAAATCATGAAGCTGTGTATTCCTCGAAGCCCCACCTGCTGTTCGTCGGTGGGTTCGTTTTGCACTCCTACCAGAACTTTGAGCTCGTAGCCCAATCTGCAAAATTGTGAGCGTGCGAGCAGCCCGGTCAACGAGACACATGAAAACGTCCCCAAAGTCCTGGTCGGCATCAGCGAGACTGTATCTTGGCGGTCTCAATGTAAAGATCTCGGTCTTGAAACAGTCACTTTTGTTGATCCCAGAATGCTGATTGTTTGCACCTTCGCCTGGTATACTCTGGATTTTATTTAAAACCATCTCCTTCCTCAATCCTTGAGCAATTTCACTCTCGCCCGAGCTATCAAATGCCTCTAAGTCGCCGGCACTATCAAGCTCATCCATAGTATCCTCGAAGGACGATTCATAGGAGCTGATTCCACCATAACTTGACCGAAGTCCGTTAGTGGGTCGAGAACGAGGTTGATCCTCTACAATTTCAGTACCGGCGCTAATTCGAGAGCCGTATGTACTTCTCCGAGTACCGATCACTGTAGTATGACCACCTGCAAGATCAGTGAAAGCTGATTCGTCATGGCTTGTGGACAAGCCTGCTCGCGCGAGCAACGAGCTCACACGCCGGGAAGATTTGGCAGGCAGAGCTGGATTCTCAAAGGCTGGGTCTAATTGCGATATTAAATCGCCATGATTGTCCGTTGCGCCATGTTCGAGTATTCCCTCCCGACTCGGGTGGCCACGCGTCCTCACAGCGCCAAAGCCTTCCCGTCCAACCATAGTACCTCGAGATATAGGAGTGTTGGTGCCCGTACCTGCACCGGGGCCATACCAGCTGCGACGGCGAGACAGATTCCCGCTCGCGGTTGATATAAGTTGGCCTTTTGGACTTAGCGCAGCATGAGGATTCACACACGCAAGGGTCCAAAGAGTGTGGGCTCCAGTTTGTTGGTTGCGGGTCACAGCTAAAATGAGCGGACTCACTGGCGACATCGTTGATTCGTTATGCTCTAGCTCATCTTCTGATGATACATACACAAGGCTCTCACGCTCGTCGAGGGCAACATAGTCGGTTGCTAAACCCCCGTGTTGACCAAGTAACTCTCCACTAGTCACGATTCCTGCAGTTACGATGCCCATCTCGCTAAGTGGATCAGTAAGGCAGAACATTCTTGGGAGTGCGGTCTTTGTAGTATGAATCGACCTTTGCAAGAGGTCACTTAGTAACGACTGAAAAGGCTGGTCTGACTCTGTCGATGTGTGCATGTTCGCCAGGCTGTTTTGACTCCGGCCTTGGGAACTGGGTACTGCTTCTGAAAAGCTTGGTTCGGACATTGCAAAGGAATTGGGCGGCGCCGACGGCAGCTGGGGCGTTGGTGGTACCGCTGCCACTTGGGGTAGCTTCCGTTGCAGAAGAATGCCATGCGTCAAAGGAAAAACCATATCCACCTCGAACGGTAGATGCACAATATGACTTGTACCGGACAGAAAGAAAACATGTGCTTGCGATTTTAACATGACAACGAGAGCGCGAGAATCTGATGCGTCCGCATTACTAAAAGTTTCGGAACCAGACAGACAGTAGGCGTGGTTCTCATGAATTGAAGAATTTAGAAAAGATCCAAGAATCTTTTTTCTTGAGGACACAGACGCCCTGGATTTTCTGACATTCAGATCTATCTTTTCGGATTCATTGGCAGACTGTGTGGTCTGTCTAACAGCCTTCTTTCGAGGTTTGAGAGAGAATGTGGCGAAGACTGCTTGCGTAATTGCCTCGCCTTCGATCTCGAAGCGAAAGACCCTCTGAATGACACCCCCCCGAGACCAGATAGCACAATGCTCTGTAGTGACCAGCTCTTCTCCCTCTCCATCCTTTTCTGCCCCGCCTCCGTGTATGGTTTGCCATGTGTATAGGTGCTCAGCAGGTTCTGGGGGAAGAATGCCTTCGGCGACTAGGAATGGTATAGCTGATGGATAGTGGAGGCCCAGCGAAGTCACCGAAGCCATGACCACTCGCTCTTCCCCTCTCTTCTATCACCTTGTATTGAACCAGATTCTCTCATTACAGTGTTAGCATACTTTAGATGGTCATTGGAACCTATGTGCTTGTTAGTGTTAGACGCGAGAAGCGCGTACCGCGAATCTCCTCGTAAAGGCTATCATGATATCCAAACTTCATGCGCCAGTCTCTGGGGCTTCACGTATTTGCCACGCAAGCTGCCCTTTCCCATGAGAACCAACCTGATACTATGATCACTTCTCAAGATTTGAGGTATTCCGCTTAGGCATCTTTCATAAATACTTCACACATACAAGCCAAGCCAGAATGAAACCATCCGTGATATCAATCGATGGCTTTCTTCAGTCTTCGTAAGTTGCACAATTTCAAACAGCGATCGAGGACGCTGACGATTTGATTGCAGCTATGAGTTACCTCACCGCGTCCACATTTCCAAAGTCTATCCTTTGATTTCTCCCAATGGCTCTTGTGTCATCGTATATGGTCACGAGCAGGGCCTTCACATTCTTTGGAGAGGTGGGAAGCCATTGAAGCAAGTTCCCGGACATCAGGAAGCGAAACCTAAGACCAATGGCACAATCAATGATGAGATTATGATCCTCGACTCCGGTGAAGAGCAGGAAGCTGCAAAACCGACGAAGACATACACTGATCATCCCATCTTCCAGGATGAAGAAGAGGAGTTCGATGCCTTAAGACCTTACGATTCGATTATACAGGAGCTGGATCTTTCACTTGGGGTTGAAGTCCTGCATCTTTCATTCCCGCACTTACCGTCAGAGCTACACCGTACTACGCTGGAGTCTTTGCCAAAGCTGTTAACTACCAGTATTATTGTAGCTACCGCATGCTCTGATTCGACTGTAAGGATTATATCTATACCGATCACGCCACCATCACCCCAAAGTAAAGCCAGACCCGAAATGAGGACTGGATTCACCGTTCCCCATACGGGAAGAGGCCATTTTGGAGAGCAGATGGTTGTCATCCCAAGTGTTGCAGATTATCAGAGCATCTCAAGGGGTGTCTCTATTACATTAACATCTCAGATTGTCCAAGGCTTGGAGAATGTTTATGTGGCGGATGTTTATCGCGATAATCCTCGGACCCAGTCCCGGAACTCCTCGCGCTCCCCAACCCGTAGCCGGTCAAGACCTGCTAGTAGAGACCAATCCTGGGAGTTTCTTCTTGCGTCACATTCCGACGATCTTTCTGGTCTCCTCTTGATCTACAGAATACCGTTTACAGGCGACGTTCTGGGGAACGGTAGTAGAACTCGCGAACCAATCATTCCGTGGCAAATACAAAATCTTGCATCACCAGCTATATCTGTCAACTTCAACCCTTCGCTTTTTCCTGCGCCACGGCACTCGCTTTTAACTGTTGCAGAGTCCCGAGGGGCTGTTCGAGTTTTCAACTGCAAACCCCATTCTGATTCTAATCAAGGCTCATGGGTTTTCTCGCTCTACCCCGGCTTCCAGACCTCTTTGGACCGTATCGCCAGGCGGAAGGAAATTCTGTGCGCACAATGGGTTCTGGGCGGTAAAGCTATTGTTGTGCTGCTTGCGGATGGCGAATGGGGTGTTTGGGATCTCGAACATGCTGGTCCAAAGGTCAACGGCGACGTCCAAAGTGCTTCGTTGGGAGGAATTTCTCTGGCATTTGCAATCAGCGGCTGGATTGGTAGCTCCCCCGTGTCGAAAAGCTTAGTTAAGATTTCAAGCGGTCGTAAGGAGAACACATCGAAACTTACGCCCATGACGCCTGGGACTCGAAAAGCTAGACAAGCGGCTCTGTTTTCAGGCTCAACGACCACTGCCAATGCCCAAACAGTTGGGCTGAGCCGAGGTGGATTGTTCGTTACCATCGTACATAATTCGTCGAATAGCAAAGTAGATGACGAATCATTGCTGCTGTGGTATGAAGACAGCATAACGGTTATACCAAGCCTTTTTACTCACTGGCAAAACAAATCGAAAGGGTCTGGCAACCTCTTCGGCGCAGGAGTCAGTGGCCAACCACAAGAATACAACAACATTCAATTAGGGGGCGAAGTCAGGAACGGCATTTCCATCATTCCCAAGCTGCATCAAAATCACAGGCCCAAGGCTGATACAGACGCCATGAGCGAGATCCTTGTCACTGGGGAGCATCGCCTCATCATCGCCGGCCCTCCTCGGAAACCTTGGGTACCAGCTACAACCGTTCCGCCTCAGTCCTTATCCAAGTTCACAGACCAGCACCTGCTGACGAGGGGTGAACTTGATGTGGATGGCATGGAGAGAATATTATCTCGCATGTCAAACGGGCACAGCGGCGATTATCGCAATGGCACAACTCCCAAGAGGAAAGTCGATTTCCTTTCATTGTAAATTATCACCTGCCTATTTACTTTGCTTCTCCGGCCTCTTTGCGTTTAAGCGTCTAGATACCCAAACCAAGCTATCCATTCCATGTCACGCGCTCTACATTGTTCTCCTGACCCTCTTCTCCTCTCACCTTCCTCGTCCCTCATTTTCCTACCTCGCCGCTTTCCTGTCAGAACCCGCGGGACCAAGGTAGAGCCCTGGGAAGACCAGTCCCCCTGGCCCAGTATATCCCGCGACACATTAAAAGCTGCCGTCCTCTTCCGCAATGCATCCGTAACGACTTTCTATGCGTATCGGGATGGTTTGTATTCTCGCAAGGGAAGGAAGGAGAGCGTTGCTGCGCCTGTTTGTCCCCATCGACTTGCAGTCGAGGGGATTGCCGGAGCGAGACCGTACCTGCTGCGGGTTCTCTGTGAGGATGGCAAGGGTTCGTACGGTAGGACGAGGAAGTGCTACTTATAATGTCCTGAACCGGATAATCGTGCAGCCGCTACATTTTCGGCATAGTCGGACTGGATATATTGCATAATTTGAGAGTTTTGGCAGAGATCAAAGTCTATGTGTATGATCTTGCTAGACTGCTAGGAGCTCTTTTCTCATGGGGTCGCTAGATCTGGCTCCTTCACGAAGCTTTGCAAGCATCTTACTGCTATATGTCCCGAGAGAACTCAACCTTATATGAAGCCTACCGAATTTTACATCCAGTCAATGTTCGTGATGTTTAAGAGACATCCCATTCCCCACCAAAGATCGTAGGTAGAGAGTCACCGACATTCTGATCAGTCAGTCCACCCCAAGGACTCTAGCTCTCTCCTCACCCCATCCTCCGTGTCCATCTTCTTTATCTGTGTTCCCTCCAACTTTTCACCTCCTGCCCGTCTCATCTTTAGGTCGTCTATGGCGCGCAACTTCTTCGTTAACGCCCGGATCTTCTTGTCTTGCGGACTTCCCCCGCTATCTGGTGACGTGACTGTGAGATCCGGAGCCGCGGCTGACGCTTGGCTACCATTGACAGCCGCAGTCGAAGTGTGTGCGTGCCGTGGGCTAGGGTGACATTGCTCACGGTGCGCTTGTTCACGTTTCCCGTGCTGTGATCGTGGGCGCGTCTCCGAGTTCCCCTTTGATCTATTTCTCTCGTGTGATCCTCTGTTTCTGCTTTCGGGACTTTTGTTGGCGCTCGGCGTAGTCACAGGGGCGGCACCATCAGCGGGTGGGTTAAGTCCTGCGGCTTTATCAGTCGCCTCTTTGGCCTTCTTTGCCTCTCGCTTTTTCTTGTTCTTCAGTGCCGCCTTCGACAAATTCTCATCGCCATCAGCAGCGAAGACCAGGGGCACAGCTCCGCTCTCTTCGGAAGCAGCTTCCGCACCAGGAACCTCCCGTTTTCGAGGCTTGCCAAACCCGTTGAACCCTGTCGCTAGTGATAACCCCCCATTGCTGACATATGCTGCTCCCCCTTCGTCCTCCCGCTTGAACGCCAATGGAGTGACCTGACCGCGAGCGCCAGGCGGTCGATATGCTCCGGCAGGTTTGGAAGGGGTTTTGACTGTGCCCAGATAGGCCAACACGGATGAATGCGGAGTAGGTATGGGATGTAGCGGATTATCCAGAGGATGTGCTGTTGTTGATTGGGGCCTCCAGGTAACATGGTAGAGCTCTTGCATTTCTTGGTTGTACATCAGTCCTCCTCCAACATGCCAAATCCTTACACTATTGTCTACTCGCAGCCGAGGGCTTGTTGTTGCTGTCAGAATATGCTTTCCGTCTGGACTCCACTCGCAGACGCTGGCATTGCTGGCTTCAACGGTGCATATCTTGTGATGGTCTTTCTCGAGGTCATAAACATCCATCTGACCCGCCAAATTACCAAAGCCGGCTATAAGCACGAACCGCCCGTGTGGTGAGAACAAAATGGTGTTCCGTGGTCCAAGAGCAAAATTGTGCGTGGCAACGGCCCGGGTGTTGAACAAAGTCGTCTTGGCTGGCATGTAGCCGTATACGACTCCAAACTCTTTCGAATTTGGTGACCAGCTTACATCGTGAATAGGACCCTCCTTGTCTAGGGATGGTTTAGTATAGTTTATACGAGGTCTAAAGCAATGCTTGGTGAGCTCACCTAAATCAATCCTCGAATCGAATCCGCCGTTAGCACTTAGAAGATACAAAGTTGTCTCCCCATAATAGCTCTTACCAGACTTGTCCACCTCAGTTTGAGCGAGCACGATTAGACTGGTGCCCTCAATATTCCATTTTAGCTGAACTTTATCCCCCTTAAAGAAGTTCTTTTGCGAGACAGCGACATCGAAGTTTGGCACATTGAATACCTTGACAGCAGCCGGTAGGCCCTTTGGAGGGCATCAGTAGTCGCTCTGCAGCAGAAATGTAAGGATGGCCTTACTTTACGCTCTGGAACGAAAACAGCAATTGAATGGTTTTCTCCAGGCGACACCGCAAAGTCTGCTACACCCTCGACCCGTAGCTTGTTCCAAACCGTACCGAGATCATGGCTTTGATAAAGTTGAATCTCATTCGTGACAACCCTAGCGCAGTAACGTTCATCATACGTGTATTGAAGATTCCACCCCGTTTGGGACTTTTGAACAAAGCGGCCGACGACATTGTGCTCGTCCTCGCCGGTGTCTGCTTCATCTTCTTCAACGACCCTCCAGACCTTTAGGTTCTTGACTGCGTCACCATTCTCGTCTTTCGACGGTCGCTGCCAAGTGATGATGAAGGTGCCAAGAGGGGAGAAGCCTAATTCATAGACGTTTTCAGCGGGTAAGAAAGTTATCATGTGACCCAGAGAGGCATCAACGACCGTGACTCTGCAACAATTAGCTGCCATCGTCCGGGAAAACCGCACATTCCATTTACCTTTCCGGTGATGCCCAAGCAAAGTAGCGTCCGCAGGGGGAGTAGACACAGCATCTCAGATTACCTTCGGGCCTTTGACACCGATTAGCGCACACTCTTCGATCATGACCGCGAACTGTAGTGATGGGATATATAACACTAACTTCTGAAAACCGGGCAAAGGCTCGTAAACCGGAGCAGCACCGACAATGCCAATTTCTTTCAAAGTCCGATCTAGAGTGCAGTGGTGCCATTAACTTTTGCTTCCAGTATCCGAGTACCGTAAAGGCCGCTTGGAAGTAAGGTTGGACTTACATGCGAATTGCGTGGGAACCGCCATGACTAGTAAAAGCCACAGGTATTTCAACGCAACGAATTGTTTCGAGTAAAAGGCAGTATTCTCGGGGTGCCTCGCGGGTATCTCAAGCTTGATGATAGACGTGGTGACTATCGGGCAAAACTTCAAGAACGTATGCGCAGTTACTCAAGGCAATGAGGGCAACTTGTTCAGGACAACAAGCAGGGCCGCAAGTCGTGTCGAAGCTGGCGGGGAGCCCGGGAACGGAGGACAAAGGACAAAGGAAGACGGTGTTCTAAGATGATGGTTCGCACTTTTGGCAACGGCTTTTAAGCGAGAGGTGCCAAGCCGGGGACTTAAGGCGACGATCCAGGGTTGGTTAAGGTACCTAAGGTACTCGAACCTTAGGGCTTCATGCACTATGACACCATATCGAGGGTAGAGAAAGGTTTGGTACCTATCTTACATACATAGTTCTAAAAGCACAATCCTAGAGAAATAGCTTCATAAGTATCCCCTTGAGTAGTGGCATCGACCCAGTACATGATGCCTACCCCCAAACAATGGACAATCGGACATAGAGCAAGCCTTAAGCTGAGAGCAAGTCAACGCCTCTTGTGAAACCCAGACACAGTCCAAGCGACTCAAAATTCTACTTCTCTTCGAAGTGAAGTTTTCCGAGCGCATTCCCCTGTTGGGGATTGCCGAGGGGCCTCCGTGCTTCATTTCCTAGCCTTGCCCTCATAAAATCTTCCGCCCGCTGCTGCGTAGTCAAACTCGCATCTCTTGGCCGATAAGTCTCATTGTGAGTAGTAGTGTCGAATTCATCTCCGTCGTAAGATAATCCACTCGGTGTTTGAGGGTTATCCTCCAGGACTCCCTGCATAGGACTGCCTGAGTCTCGATGACTCTGTTTTGTGGCCGCCGAGCTGCCCGGTCCACCTGCAATTTTTGAGCCTGCTGCCACGCGTCCCGAGCTCGAGACAGGGCCGCTGATTGTACTACTCGCGCCCTCTCCGAAACCCACCAGGCTTGCGTTTCCCTCGTCACTTAGCCCCGCACTACTCACTTCGTCATCTTGGTCTTCACTCATCTTGTCCGCATCATATACATCGCTGCCACTGGCCCACGTAGTTCCCCCTCCCAGGCTCCCCGTTGCAGACGCACTGCCGACTGTACTTCTCTCTTTGCCCAACGGATTTCCGGCATTATCAAAGTAGCCAGGATACTGGTGTTGCTGCTGGTTTGCCTGGGCTCCAGCGGCTAGATACGCTTGAGCACCGCGGACAGTAGCCACTCGCTCAAGGCCGGCAAGACGTGAAATGCGATCGGCCCGCTCAGCATCCAAAGTGTTGGTTGAAGACGTGGAAGCAGAGGATGCTGTATGGTTGTGCGTGTGCGGCGGGGCGTGCCCTTGGTGACCGTCCTTGATTGCAGTGGTGGAGAGAGCTGAAAGAGACGTGGTGCCCGAATTAGGTGTACCCCTTTTATATGTTACTTCATGTGTCCAGCAAGTCAAACCTGGTGATGTGTCATAGGTATGGGACATAGAACTTACGGTCCAAAGTCTAGAGGTGTCACTGGATCAGAAGGAGGAGGAGGGAGGTTGATTAAAGTCGGTGTCGACATGGCCGTAGTCGATCACTTACTTGGAACGTAATTCTTGAGCAATAATACAGAAAGCGGATGATGGTCAAAGTCAGTACGCCAAGCAATGGCTACAAAGAAATGAGTCGTCAGCGCTCGACTGATTCACATGCAAGAAGTGATGTTGAGGAGTTGAATTTCTTTATGAAAGGTGCGATGTGTCGGTTGTGTAGCAAAGAAGTCGGTCATTGCCAAATGTGATTGCGAGTTGCAAAGCCGCATCACACTGTGAACCGGATCTCATAGCCGCATTATCTTGTTTCAAATACGCATCAGGAAGAGGAATTCTGCGCTCATGCCTGTCTTGCACTGGCCCAGGCTGATGGAACTGCAAACAGAAAGGATACACGTCAACTCTACTTTAGGTGCTTTGTCTATTGATTCTCAAAGAGCCCCAATAGAAATGTCCAGATGTATCTACCTTGTCTTCATTGTCGATTACTCTCTATCACGTGATCATGCTATCTTGTGATCCTTGACTTCATTGACCACCCTCTCTTTCCTTCACGACTTCTTCAACCTGAACTTACAAGAGCGATGAATCTATCAAGCATGCTCTTCATGCGGCGTTGGAGGCTATAGATGACGTCGTATATAATACATAAGCAATTTCCAGTCGATACTAGGGCACGATTGCGGCTGGGGGAAATACAAGTAACGTCGTAAGGATAGGAGTTGTCAGAAGTAAAGTTGGGCGTTACTTTCTAGGAAGAGAGGAGAGGAATGAAAAAACGGCGCGCTAAGGGATGTCTCGGTGTAGAGCAGTTGATGGTATAGAGATCGCTGCAGTGAAAGAGGAAAGGAGCTTGAAATGAAGACGAGCGAGAAGAATATAGTGTTGCTGTTCTTTGGCTAGGTTTAAGGGTTGCGCAAGATATAACTTGCAAGATTCTTGATGAATCCTGTCAACAGGAAACCCTTAGCCTAACGAGAGAACGTTTTCAACCGGAAGAAGTCGGAAGCTGTATCAAACCGAGTAGGAAAGGCAAACCAGCTTCTATAAACCTCCTTCTGTCAAATTGCAAAACCCAAGAGCTCTTAAGAAGGGAGTATAGATATCATGCTTTTGATAAAGACGACCATGCGAATTGTTACCCTTGGCGCTCGTTATGGTGTTCCTTCGATTCTTGGAGTCTTAGGACACAGTAGACAGGAAAGGTACTTGGAAAGAATGGATCAAGCATATATATCTAGTAAGTGCTGCTGCTAATGATCACTTAAGACTCGAAGGGCGTCTGCTAGATCATCATCAGATACAAAAAGGGTGATTAATGTGCGAAGGCTTCTAGTTCAGATTCGCTTTGTCGAGCTAACAATGTTAAGGCATGTACAAAATTAGATGATCAACGGTAGCCACTACCTACTCGATAGATACGACCTCTCGTATCGATGACGGAATTTGAGTTGCCCTCAACAATCTGGGTTTAGTAGATTCAAACTGTGAGTATGCGTCCAATATCTCGTCTTCCCTCGACTGAACGCCGTCACTGTAACTACTCCTGATATGCCCATTTCTCCTCATCAATATGACCACTCGTGATATGCCCGTTGCTCCTCATCAATCATATCGATGGCGTCGCTGAGGTTGCCTTCAGCAGCCTGAGCGTACACCACCAATCGTTTAACACCACCGTCGCTATCCCCACCAAAGCCAAGATCTTTAAGCTTCTCCACACAGTCCTGAACCTTCGCGACCGTAGAAGAATCGTTGTGTTCGCCTGAAAAAATCTCCTTTGATACTACGGCTACAGCTTCCACAGGACTAGGTGCAGTGGCCTTACCCATCATGTGGGTAATTGACGTACTAGGGTGACTATTGATGCTAGATGAATCCTGACAGCTCGAGCCACCCGTAAGTACACTTGTATCGTTATTAAGAAAAGTCTCCCATGGCAGTCTGCCGTTGCCACTGAAATTCTGGGAATAGGGTCGGCGGGATTTTGCAACATAAGAGTTGGTAGAGCCTGCTACAGTCGCATGTCGTTTGATGCCCTCGACAGCGTGATGTTTGACACCATCAGAAAGGCCTTCGCAGCGTACCAAAGTCGATCGGAGTTCGACCAGTCTGGCCGCCTCCTCGGTCAGACCTGTCATACGGTAAAAGAAGTCTCCAGACGATTCGTTGGTGTCAGATGAGGTAGGGCGTCGACCCAAGCTTGGAGAACAGCCATTGAATATCGCGGATTCAACAGCTTGAACGAGCGGGAAAACTGTTTCGTCCACCTTTTGCGGTTTCCGAACTTCAACCTTGTGGCATGTGCGCTGCGGAATCAAGGGCTCCATGCTTGGTAGAGGTGGGAAATTAGATAAACTAGTAAAGCTCCTTCCCTCAAATTGCTCTAAAGTTGGGAAGCGACTCGCTGTTGGGGTTGAGCTCGTACTCCGAATCGGTGCCTCGATAATTGGAGAGCTATGGGTGGCACCGCTTGGCGTTACGACAAGAACGTTTTGCTGAGAGCCACCATTGCACTTCTGTATTTCTTGTATTTCGGGTGCAGTTAGTGAAGGTAATCCTCCCTGGTAGCCAGGAGAAGATCCTGTTTCCCTGCCGCAGGTCGCTTGACATTCCGTCTTAGAGTTAGGTGCGGATACCGGTAGACGATGATCTTCTGGCTTGTCTTTAAGAGGCATGAAATTATTTGACGGCTCGAATATGGGCTCATTAATAGGATATCGTCGAATGTAAGTATTCATCCCAGACCTGCCTCTTGATGTGCGGGTTTTCATGAACATACCCGGGGTTACTGGGTTGGCATAGGGTGACATTCGTGGAGAATCCTGGGCGTGATGTTGTGCTTGAGGAAGGCGAGACGGGCTAAAAGCTGATTTCGGTATGCCACTGAGTGTATTGGTCCCAATTCCCAATTTCTCAGTCATATGCCAGGCGCCCACAGGGTCCGATATATGATTGTCTCGAGCAGCTCGATTGGAGAACCTTGCAGACCACTCTTTGGAGTAAGGAGAGAAGGCGTCCTTGTAATCATGATCGTCAGACGAGAGTGGAAGTGCACAATCTGTATTAGATACCTCAACCTCATCCTGGGGAAGATGAATGGGCCCGGGCCTATGGAATCGAGGTCGGTAAGGAGAACCGCGCCGTAGGGGAAGATCCCCGTCCGAGTTCTCTCGGGATGGTGATCTGCTTCGTTCATGATCAAGGGGGAAAGATTCCCAGTAGCATTGAGCAATTGGACTACATCGTAAGCGGGATTCGCAAATCCGAGTTTGGTGTTTGCTCATCATAGATTCAGGACCGCAAGACTGAGACGTCGATAATGATTCAAGAGGAGAGGTAGGGTGTTTATTCGGAATGTTTAATCGATCAGGATTGCCATTCCCCGTGTTTCCCTGGCTTTCGAGCGCGGTATTTAGTTCCAGGTTTTCCTGTGATGCTACTTCTGTATCTTTAGCTTCAGCTTTAGTCGGTTTTGATACTTTGTTTGCGTTATCACGCGGAAAAGGGTAGGTCCGTGACGGAAGGATATCTGAAACTTTAGTTTTCAGAATCGCCACGTCACTGCCACCATTGGCAGGAGTGGAGACAATCGCGGCATTAAGACATCTACCATGGTACGGGCGGCAGCTCATATGTCCTAAATAATTTGTTAAGAAAATTACCCCAAGCCAGGTCGACCAAGTTGCTTACTGCAGACACGTATAGCAACCTCTTCGCTTTCAACTTTAATGAAGACCATGCGAGAACCCCAGTCCTTTTCTGGCGATACGAGGATTTTGACAGTATCCTTTATACTCAAGCGCAGCATATCTTCAATATCGGACGCAACTTTAGCGTTTCGCACCAAGTCTGCGATATCTGGCATCTACACGGGTTAGCCTGTTATGAAGATCACACTTGTGGGTCCGATCATGGTCTTCACTTACGGGCCATAACATGACAGCGCAGGGTTGACTCTTGTCGTTCGTCGGTGATCTGGTGGTTTGAGGTGGACCCTGTACGACAGCTTTCACGACGCTTGCCAAATTCTTCTCAAGGAAAATCTGGCCAAGTGCAGCAATGGCCTCTGCTGCTCCGCGAAGACCTTGGACTGCATCGTTGAACAATTGGGATTCTACTGCTTTGGTGCTCTCTGCTGCACCCTGCGAAGTAGTCGAAGCGTTCTGAACGACATCTGCGATATTGTGCACGCATGTACCGAAGCTGTTGAGCGCTGTCCGAAGACCTATGTCGAGAGTTGGTGTAGGTTGTAGTGGTGGCGACGTAATAGCTGAATCATCGTTCGGAGGCGCTAAAGATAGCGGGACCATTCCGTTGACGAAAGACTTGACCGGACGGGAATCAGGATCTCCTGGCTTCTTCACGGATGCATAACCGCAGCTGGAGCCCGGTAGCTCCATAACATCTCGCAAGCGAGGGGAAGCCGAGCTTGGCTGGCCCGCGGAAGCCTGCTTGGTGTCATTCAGACCGTTCTGGTTCTTCGAAATCCCCGCTAGCTCGGCTTCAAAGACTTGCAGTAGCGATGGCTGCTTGCAAGACTGGTTCTGTGTAGCTGGCTCTGCATAGTTGGTGCACTCGAACGGCGTCATGGTGAAAGCTGAGCGCTCAAGATCACGTACGAAACGTAACGACTGCCCACAAGGCTGGCTATTTGTAGTAGACTTTCCATACTCGGTACGCACAAATGGCGTCGTCACCAAAGCCGCTCGCTCACACTCATGTAAGGGAAGTGATAGCTGCGTGTCCAATCCCGCGAGTTTTCCACTTTCCAGACCTCTGATTTCTTCGAGGGTGACCTTCCCAACATCCATCTGCTTGCTTCTCTGTTCTATCTCCTGCCAGACCTTTAGAGAGTTTCCCTGGCAATAAATATCAAACGTATGAATTGATGAGTTCACGGAATGCTCGGATCCAGCAGGACGGAGGGGCTCGGCAACCGATTTATAATGTGATTTCAACTTGGATGATACTACTGGTTCTCCGAGCCGTTGAGCAAGCTCCAGCGACGAACCAACCTGGGTTCAGGTGTTAAAGGAGAGCATTGCTAAGTACGATGAAGAACCTACCGTGATAATGTCCCCGTCATCCTCATCAACATATTGCAAGGTCGCTTCCGGATGATCTGAGAGTGTAGTGTCGTATTCTGGTGCACTGATGCGAACGGTCCCATCGTAAATTGACTTCTGGGGACCGGCCATCAAAGGACGGCCGCTGCCTGGACTTCTGGGGCGCCGCAAGTCGCGGACACGAAATGTGGGCAACATCTGGGCTAGTTGCGATTCTCTTGAAGATGGTGATACATTACTAGTAATTAGTATGATCTGTGAGCTTGCGCGGGAGGTAGAAGAAAGGCCGAATGAGCTGTATCTCCAGCTTTGGATGATCACCGAGCCCCACTGGAATTCGATGGTTCAGAGGTAAATGCAAACAACTGGGACGACGAGTCTTGTCTTGATGGCTGTTCAACGCGCGGATTCGGGTAAATGGCGAAAGAGAGATTGTGGAGATTGAAGGATATGTTGATATGTAGGTAGGTAGGCAAGCAGGTTGGAGCTCCGTTCTCAGCCCTATGACGGCGACTACTGTACTTTAGCTCGGTGGGGACCTGAGCGTCTGCAAAGACATTCTTTGTCTTTTGCTTCACTCTCTCCATTGACTCGACTTACCTTAGCCTTTAGGCCAAGTACGTCACTTATCATTCGTCATTCAAAGCTCTTCCTTTCACCTCCTTAACTTTTGTTATCTTCAATGCTTCTATGTTGGGTAGGCCTGGTAGCGTTCTTGTCCCAAGTGGCTAAACGGGGTACATAATATGAAGTACCATGCCACAAGGGACTACTGGATATTCTTAAAGAACTGGCAGTCTTGCTGAGAACATTGTGCACCTAATAGTGCAAGTCGATTTGGCTTGTTGAAGTGGATCGCTACGATGATTGCACGATGGACATGTACACAATCCGATTGCCACTTAGTGTGTTGCGGGAAAAGAAGAAGTACCCAGAGGAAGAAGCCGTACCTTAGTACTGTACGGAGGTACGAGTACTTACTTGTAAGTTGTAGGAGCGGATTCCAGGTCTCATGAAGCTAACAGTTAATCTGGCAGCCTTGGCACATTAATCTTGGAGTAAGCTTATCTACGGCGTCTTGATTAGTGCAGGAAAACTCGACACCTTTTCGTTGGCTAGCATCTTCTTTGATGTACTGGATATTGTTCTCAACTCAATCAAGCTATTTCGTAAGAAGCTACCTATCCTCTGGACCCTATGGATTACCCCATTTATTACCCCATTAACATCCCAGCCTCTGGACTTTCTTCATATTCTGGCAGCAAATACGACATACCTATTGTGGCGACTCATTCAATACCGTCATTCTTGTGCTACTCTATCCGGTATTAATGTAGCTTCATCCGGCAATACGATCAAAAGAAGCAGGTAACATCCGAACAAGACGGGCTAGATTCCATCTCCGGGGGGCATCACTGTGACAGGCCCAGACTCGGATTGTCTCTGACATACACCAGCTGGCCAAGTCCCAGGTGGATAGCAACTGGGCGTGAAAGTACGCGACAAGTAGCTGCCGTTCGGCGCCGTATTAGAGTTGGTGAAGAAGTTGAGACGAGTCCCCGCGGCCACACTTCCCTGCTGATCGTAATCATACTGCGCGAATCGTTGATCTACCAACATGGTCAACGGAGAGCCCGTCCAGAATGGAGGGGCTACTTACTACTAGACGAATCTAGCCCTTGAACGCCAATGGTCGCATTTGCACCTCCGTCCCCGGCGGTGAAGTAATAGATCGAGAAGAGCGCAGGGGCGTCTGAATCATAAGTGAGGATGAAGTGATAGAGGTTCGGCTGACTGGTGCCGAGATCTCCATAGTTCATGAGTATATACTCTACGGAAAGCTGCACATTCATGCCATAGTTATCGATTTGGTAATAGATTCCTTGCTGTGCAGAGTTACTCGCGAGTAGATCTTCCCAGAATGGAAAGGCTGTCCCTGAAGGAAGATCATTCGCATATAATGCGGTGTTGTCGAAGTACCTGCCTAATGTTTCATTACCGAGAGAAAATACCTATTGACGAAATCATCAGCCAGGCCGCCAGAGAAGGAGTACGCTCCTGACTTACCCCATTCGTCGTGACGGTGAAGTAGGAGCTGATGGTGCTGAAAAACTGGAGTTGAAATTGGTATGGAGCAAGTGAAACAGATTGGGAATAATCATCGTACTCGTCGGGACTCGATGCATTGGAAACTATTGGGGTCGGTTGAGAAAGTCTGATGTTTCCCGTGATTGTGCTTGACGGCTGCATTGAAGAGCTTTGTGAGCTACTCAACGTCACTGGCGTGACTGAGGAAGAAAGCGGCGTAAAATTAGACGGAGAAGATACCGTACTTGACACTGTTATCGGGGTACTGAAACTGGGGGTTAGTGATGGGCTTGTACTATTGCCTTCTACGACGGACAAAGAGGACGATATCATGGAAAGGGAAGAGCTCATATCGGTGACACTGGAGATACTCGAATCCTGGGATGGAGCTGTGGTTGTATCCGATGCAAATGTGTAGTCGGAGGAGCTCGAGTCGGTTACACTGGAGCTATCCGGTACCTGGGATGAAGACGTTGCGGTTGAATCGGATGCGGATGGGTCGACAGAAGAGCTCGTGTCAGCTACACTGGAGCCGTCCGCTACCTGGGATGAAGGAGTTGCGGTTGGAACCGACGCAGGTGTGTAGACAGGAGATCCAGAGCTGGGCGTGGTGAAGCTACTCAGAGAGGTCACTGGCGATGTGGCAGCTAACGTGGACGCTGTACTCGAGCTAGATGGTGATAAGCTTGGGAGCGAGGAACTATCAGGTGTTGTCACAGTGGAAGTATCTTCAGGAGGCGAAATAGGCACAGCTGTGGAAAGAGCCGACGTGGACGACAATTTTGACGAGTTCAGAGCTTTCGGGCAGGCAAAGTCTACTGATATCAGTTTCAGACCTTCTCCTAGTAGAATGCTAATTACCCCCAAAAGTTGCAAGCAACAACACTGGAGAGCAGCCACTGGGCGCTGGCCCCCGGAAGACAGCACTGACGGTGTTATCCAAGACGCAGAAAGACGCAGATCCATTACTAAAAGCAACGTTACTCCACAAGAGGTAGCCCGCAGTCACGGAGAAGTCCGTGGTTATTGAGCCCTGCTGGGCCGATATTGCGAAATTTGCCGTGGCCTCATCCAAAGAAGTCGAAACAAGGAAGCCATTAGTTTTCAGCTGATAGCTCTGCAATATGAACATCGCCGCTTGCTCGCACAACGGTGTCTCCTGGCCATTCGGGCCTAGGTAAAACGTCCTGCTGCTTCGACGGCGCGGAGCAAGAGAACTATCAGGCGTCACCATGAAGAACAACTTTTGCGCATTGGCACTCGGTAGGCTTAATAAGTCAGCCCAAGCACAACAAGAAGCCTGTGAGACCAGGAACGAATACTTACGGGCTTTGTAAGCTACTGCTAGTGCCAGAAGCATCGGATACGGTTGGATTAGAGACAGGTGTTACACTCGGTACACACGGCCCTGTACCTATTCGCACTGTGCTTACTGCTCCGGCGACGGCTTCGACAAGATAGATTGCGGCAAAAGTTGATACTCCCAACCAAGACTTCATGATAACGGGGAGCATGGTTTTGGCTCCCCCCAGAGTTTCACTTGGGTGGAATCGGATCAATAAAGCTGCTCGAAATGAGCGCGTCCAAAAATATGGGAAGATGTGGAATGAGAGCGCGACGACACTGTGGAATGCCAGATCTCGGCAACGGCTTGCATATCTCCCTTAGTGCTCTGTTGGCATGCCGCTGTGGAATCTGCAATACAGAATGATTCGTCACAAGTCTCTTATAGGAAAATCGATAACAGAGCGATACGTTGAACATGATTGAAGGTAAGGGCTCGAAGGATGGCTCTCATGATGGTGTGGTTTATCCCTTGGCCGCCACTTCTCCTCAAAAGCCAGCTCTAGGACGCTGAGATGAAAATGTATTTACTAGTTGTACAGTTTGGCAACTGTCTACCTATCGTCCAGAATTAATTTGTAATTGTTCAAAATTAATCAACTCAAAATTTTCGCATCTTACCATTCCTGATAGGAATTAAAATAATTGGGAAAAAACTGGCGGCACCCGGAATCGAACCGGGATCGGAACGGACTCAAGTGAATCGAACACTCATTCGGCGTGAAATTTGCAACCACAACGTTACGTGCTACCATTACACCATGCCACCTTAAAAGATCGTCAATTAAGATGTATATATAGCAGGTTTTTGCTGACTCAGCTACCTGTCAATCTTGATTGAACTTTGCCTCAGAACCTCAAATGAAGTAAATAAAACCTAGCCTTGAAGTGTTGCAAGCGTGCACTTCGAGTTAGCCTAACATAGATCATGTCAGACTATCATAAACTAGTATAGAGCTGATGTTGACACGCTAGCAATTTAGCATGTCTTTGTGAGTAAAACTCATGACGTGTTGCATCTTCTTTCTTCTTCAGCTTTGAACTTCTAGTTAAAATACACTCATATGATTCGCTTTATGCAAACTCATAACATAAAGAAGCTAAATGCGTTACATCTTTCAAGATAAGCAACAATTACTAAGTCTTTTTAAGTTAATCATCTTGCTTACTACATAAGTTTCAACTATCTTAGTAAAAAGCTATGATTTTCTTTAACTGTATTTATTTAATAATAATTAAAAGTATCATTTAAAAATGATGTTATAGTAATATGACTGATTTATAATAACATGAATTTTTCATTATAATAAAATAACTAAATACATGAAAATATAATAATTTTATAATTTAGTTTAATTCTCATTTAAAAATAATAAACTACATTTTTAAATAATTAATGTTTTTTTTTTGAAATTCTTACTCGATTCAACACTCATTATGAGTCTATGCAAGATTCTATATATTGTAGCGAGCGCTGCGCTAGCGTAGCGCTCTTTTTATATCTACTATCGCTTTTTTCTGCACTTTATACTGTAACTGTTTTCAATGCAAGAACTCTATGAGCTTGTTTCTTTTCTACTTTCTCTCTCTTTCATCTGACTCTTTGATGACATCACAGTCTGAAATTGATTCAGTATGCTTGTTGAAAGTATCATTTGAATGATTGCTGTCATCATGCTCATGATTTTTAGAAGCTTTCTCAAGTTCGTGATGTTCTTTTTACATTGCATTGTCTTTCATTCTATCTTTCATTTAAAACATGTTAATAAAATGTGCTTGATCAACATTTGATTTCTGTCATACTTGCATGTTGTCATAGCGACATTGAATACTCATCTTTCATGTAAAAATTGATTGAAGTCAATTTTTCTTGTGCGTAGCTGCATCAATAATGCGCTGTGAGACTTTGCATGATTCTTGTGCAGTCACAGATGTTGATGTATCATCTTTGATGTCAGATATTGAAAATGAGCTGCATTGAATCTCTTTTTTCAGATCATTCTTCATGTTTGTCTGATCTGTTTCTGTATGAATGTCAATCTCATCATCACTTCAGTGTGCTGATGCTCAGTTAGCAATAGAGACAAATCATGTGCATCATCAATCATCTTGTTCATCACTTCATTTTCAAGTACTTCTGCATGTCTCGTCACTCAATGTAGCTTCAGCGTGACTTCTCAAGATTGAATGCTCTCATGTGCAATTTGAACTCATTGCAGACGTATTTAATTTTTTGTTGATATCATAGCTTTCATTGTTTTCAAAGAAGTCTGACTATCATTGTATACTTTGTATATCTTTTCATGACACTCTTGATTCACTGTCGCTACGTCTGCAAGATGTTTCATCTTCGCGACTAACTTTTTCAGCTCATCATGATGAATGATGACTAAAGTCGATTCTCTCAGTCTCTTATTTAACTCTCAGTTCATTTTCATCACGATCGCTGTAACATCATTTCTGCTGTCACTATCATTCAAGTAAACTCTTTGCTTCAATGTGAATGTGTTGAGATTGTGTTGTCTTATTGACATTTTCTTGTTTGCAACTATAACTATCTTTGATGACTTTGATCAGAAAGTCGCTGTGTAAAAATGACTTCAATTCATCTTCATCTGCTTAAGTGTTTCTTTTATTCACTTTTGCTTCAGCTGTAGAAATATCTTATACAGCTTTGATTTTCAATCTCTTTTGAGTGTCAAGTTGTTGCAAATTCAACACATTGTCATCTTAATAACTTCGTCTGATTTTCAAGAGTTCATATTTGTTATCAATCTTTGTATCAACTTTCATAATTGAATATCTATCAACATCATGTTTGTTTTCATCTGTAGAGTCTCTGTTGATGTCACATGATAAACATCAATGATCTGTTGCAATGCTCTTTCTTGCATTAATCTCAACTTGACGTTCAGATTCTTTCAATAATCTTTCACTTTCTGTGATGTATATCATATGATGACTTCGTGACTAAGCAGAAAGCGCGTCATCGCGAAGTATATTTGCTTACTCATCATCATTGATGAGTCTCAAGTAAACTCAATGATTGTCTGCATGATTTTTTGTTTAATCATTAGTTTTGCTTCAACATGATGCATGTGAATCACTCATTTTAGCTTGAAGTTCAGTTGAACTTTCAAGATTCTGATATTTAATTTTGAGTTAATCTGATGTTTCATCAGCTCTACATCAACTTTCATATTGAATCATTTAAAGATTCTTGTAAAGTGAATCAGCTCATGCTTTGTCATTGAGAATTTGATGTCATGCGTTTTTGATCACTGTTCGCTAATTAATGTTTGATTTGATTTAAATTTATACATTCTTGTGACATTGATTTAAATTCAATTCATGAAAGAAATTATGTTATGTATATCAAATGAACAAAACTTTCTGAGAGAGAAAATCACTCATCAACTACACAGTAACTTCACGTCATTGAAACAATATAATTGACACTATATTATCAGTAATGAATTTTTTTTATTTTTTTTATTTTTTATTTCTTCATTAAGTGCATGCAGCCTATGGCTATGACACTGTCTAGGCGCTGTATGTATGCTAAGTTACATGTAATCTGGTCAAAGTCGCTGCTTTATATCTTCTCGTTGATCAATCACATCGATAGTTTGCACATACAAGCGCTCTCTCTCAACTCTCGTCATCGTACTTCCGTTTTTCTTTGTTCTTTCGCACTCTTCGCGTTCTACTCTTTCGTTTCTAATAGTCATTTTCTCGTCGCAATTCGAGTATTTTTCAAATACTCTAGTGTTGCGATTCTTCCAATTTTGGTGATGAACAATGTCAATATAGTGTCTGTGTTTTTGAGCTGAGCTTTTTCCTTAAGCTTTATCTGCTCTGCTCTATAATGCCTGCAGTTCAGCAGTAAATGCTTCGACGTTTGCCTCGCATTGCATATTTCATAGCATTTGTTCGAATTATTCTCTGATAATCTATGCAAATAGCTCTTGAAATAGCCATGTTTCATTTTCAGCTGAATAAAGGTTGAAAACGTTAGTCTATCGATTTTCCTCATCTCTTTTAGTGATTTATGACTTAGGTTCACATTCGATATGTGCTTTTGATACTGGTTTCCCTTCTTGATGCTGCTTTTCCAGACATTTAACCATTGTAATTTCGTCTCTTTGCAAATTTGCTTTTTGACGAAGCTTATGATGATTGCTTTCGTGTTGTCGATAACTGGTAATTCTTGAGCAGCGCTTTTGGCCAATTGGTCTGCTTTTTCGTTCCCAATAATGCTCTTGCGACTCGATATTCACTGTATGCGGATTTGACACTGATTCTGACGTAAATTGATCAAGTTTTGTCGTATGTCATCGAATAACTTCGCATTGACGTTGCTCTTTGCGTTTAGTCTTTGCAAAGTCATTTGACTGTTCATGTACACTCAAATTTCGCTGTTTTTGAGTGCTTTTTCGCTGCATATTGCGATTGCATCGCTAATAGCTTGCAGTTTCGCTTCCGTTGTGGTTATTTTGTCGTAAACGCTTGTCGCTTTGCTGTATCTGACGAGTTCATGCGTGAATATCACTGTCGTTTCAGTTCCTGTTTCGATCTCTGCTATCTTTTTCCGAATTTGCGATGCGTCGATATACATCACTATGTTTTTCGCCTTTTTGATAATTCTTTCTAATTCCTTGTAGTGCGAATTGACCGTTTCGCGAGTCAGTAATGAATTTATAACTTCTATTCAGCGCGTAATGCTTAAGTAGATTGATTGTCAAGTTGAGTTTCAAGTTGACATTTTGAATTCAACTTGATTCAAAGTCAAGTTGTTTACATTTTCAACTTAACTTAAGTTGAATTGAGCATATTTTTAACTTAATTCAACTCAACTCAACTAGAAATTAAATCAATTTGACTTGACTTATCAAGAACTTAAGCTTAACATCAAAAAAGTTAAATATAAAAAAAATTTCAACTTTTACATTATCTTTTTACATTATTTTTTTAATAGAAAGTCATGAAGAATTAACATAAAGATCATTTGATAAAAAGTCATAAAGAAAAACATAAAAAGAAACATGAAGAGAAACATGAAGAAAAACATGAAGATCATTTGATAGAAAATTATGACAAGAAACATAAAGAAAAACATGAAGAGAAACATGAATAATAATAATAATAAATTCATACACTTTTGTAACATCAATTAAATCAACTCATGAGAAATTTTATGCTATTTGTATCGAGTGAACAAAACTCTCTGAAGTAGAAAATCACTCGCAGTCTATACAACTGCTTCACGCAGTCAAGACAGTAAGTTTTGAAACTATGTATCAAATTTGTTCACGTTGATTGCATGTTAAAGAATGAGTGTTTTAGTCACTTTAAATTGCTTCAAGAGCTTCATTTTCATCATCATTTTTGCTATTGCTTTGAAACTTTTCATGATGATGATGATTATTTGATAGTTTGAAAAGTCAGCATCTTGTAACATTCTTGATCGCAGATGCAATCAGTTCAAGCAATGCATAAGTACATGCTTTGTCATCTGATAACTTCATTCGCAGTTGCATCATGAGTTATTCATGTTTGAAATGTTTTTAAAGTGCAGATAAACATTCAAATCTATGCGTTCAATTCTGATATGCATTGCAAGTGTGCTTTCTGCTTTCTGAAAATTATCATGCATTTTTATCATCTTATTACTCAGATGCAATCTTTGTGCTGAGATTGCATTAACATCTGCAACACATTCTCTGTACTTTTTTCATTGTTGATTTCATTGATCTTTGTGATACTGTGCTATTGCGATGCTATCACTTGTTGAAATCATTGTGAAGAAGAAAATATGTCATTTGCATCTTAACTATATCTTTGCATCTTCTTGAATGAAGACATTCAGAAGTACTATTTTCTTGATGATGAGTGAGTAAGAAATGATGCAATTAACTTTCGTCAAATGAACATGTATTAGTTTGTATGCTTGTTTGATCTTTTGTGTTCAATTATTAACTCAATTATATAGCATGATCTTGTTCTGTAACATGTTCAGATAAACATGTAACAAGCTTGTGTATATTTCTGTCTTTAGAGTTTCAATGCTTACTCTTTTGAATGCTTTTGCTACGTGATGCAGAGTCTGATTCTGAAGTGTTTCTAATTTGCATTCTTTGCTCAACAGTTCATTTTTCTTGTCACGCTGATGTCAGATTGATGCTTCAAATGTAATTTCTGATCTCACTACTGCTGAGTATACTTGTCTTGCTTTTGTAAAGATAGTTTCTCATGTGAAGACTTCAAAATGACTAAGTGTCAGCATTCTTGTGACGTGATTCATCTTTATTTGTTGAAGATGCACATCTTATTGCAGTTTCATGTTCAGTTGCATCTTTAGAACTCATACATCTGATTTCAATTTGATAACTGAGCTTTTTATTTGTATGCTAGTCATCATGTTGAATCTTTTCAATTTTTTAGTAAAATGCATGAACTCATACTTTTCTGATGCGAATGTTGCGTCATGAGTGCATGCTTATTTCATGCAGACATCATGTGCTTTGCTCAATGTTTTGCAGATTTCTTCAGTGAATTTATTGTAAACTAGAATGTTAATATCATTTACAAAGTTAAGCACTTTGATTTTAATTTTTAATGCTTTGCATTTTTCAATTAAACTTGCGTTGAAGAATAGAAAGAGAATCAATGAAATAAAGAATCTTTGCAATATGTCTGCGTTTATCTTGCGCATGTTGCTTGTTTATTCATTGAATATTAGTGATGTCTCTTGATCTTTTAGAAAGCTGCATGTTCATTCAATTATGTAGCTTAACATTCTTTTCATCTTCAGCGTATGCAGAAGTCTGATGTGTGAGACTTAATTAAACGCTTTGACGACGTTTAAACTTAGCATAAATGTTATGTATTTAATTTTGCAACTTCATACTGTGTGAACTTGATTTATCAGTAAATTTAATGTTAAGATCATGAATCACTTACATCTTGTTCTTATTTGAGCATTAAATAGCATGTGATGAGTTTTAACTATATCACTCAGTCTTTTGATCATGATTGACTTCAGAGCTTTGCTCATGATATCAAGTAAAGCAATGAGTCAATACATCTTTGAATCAATATAGTTGCTTTTCTTCAATTTGCATAATACTATTGTCTGAGTCTTTTTAAACTGCTTCAAATGATATTTGTATGTTACGCATGCGTTGAATAAACTCATTAGTACTAAAATCAGTTCTGCAAGACTTATTTGAAGCGCTTTGTTTGAAATATCTGAAACGTCTAATGCTTTGTCTGCTTTTACTCATTTGATTGTGTGCTTCACTTCATCTTTTGTGATGCGTGAATTGAATGAGACTGTCAGAGATATGAATGATTCTGCAATGTCATTGACATCTGTTTAAGAAGATGAGAAAAGAACTTTTCTTGCAGTATCTCGATTTTTTTTGTTACGATCCTAGCCTTCGCCTATCCTTCGCCTAGCCTACGCCTGGTTCCATCCTAATCGGGCCTAGCGGGAACCTGATCTAGGGGTGATATCATTGGGACCCTGCATCATATGTGTAAGGCGCC
>JAABUL010000087.1_pt1 | contig 171689 bp, 297 predicted proteins | sample 5559151 | NCBI WGS metagenome assembly JAABUL01 (sample SAMN10711876, study PRJNA513368) | rock metagenome | isolation source: Antarctica rocks | place: Antarctica: Victoria Land, Pudding Butte sud | reverse complement strand
TTTTGCGGTGTGTTTCGAGACAAGCAGGTTAATTTTAGTATATAATAACATACTTAATAACTTCTGTTATTAACTTAATAGTTTTGAACATGGCCCAAGTACTTAATCTCGCCACCCTGGCTCAGGCGATCATGGCTCCACCCGAGGCTGTCGCCACACGCCGCCCTGTGCGCAAGCACACGCGCCCTTTCAGGCGCTGCATCTCTTCAATCATGGTCTCGCTTTATTGTGAGCGTGTTGCTGCAGTGCAGCAATGGTGTAGCAGCCCTGTGAAACTGCGGGGCCATTTGTGTGGCCACGCTGTGCGAAAGGCTGTCATCGTTCTGGGCTGAATGCCATTTGACCACACGGATATTCAGTTTCATCCGGCAATTGGTAAAGACAGCCACGAGGTTTTATATGGCATCACGATGCAGCAAGAGGTATGCATGCTCGTGGCCAAGATCGGAACCTTACCTCCACTGTTGGCGCATTGCAATAGCAGTCCGTGGCGCTGGATGCCATGCTCAACCAGCGGCCTGCTGCCCATTCAAACTTTGCCAGCATCTCGCGAATGAGACATGGCCACAATCGCCGCAGTCAGTGCGTGGGCACTGCAGCCGCCGCCTTGGAGTCAGCTGCCATCAAGCAAGCGCGCGCGGTCTAAAGTCAATGCGTATGAGCATCATAGAGGATGAGCAGAGCACATGATTGAAATGAGTCGTTGCTGCGGCTGCTGCCAGCGAGCGGTCAGTTCAGATGGCATTCAGTCCACTTGGTCATAGCCAAGGTGCTGCTCGGATAATCGCGCTGCGCGGCCTCTTCTCAATCAGGATCCAGCATGTTGACCCACACAGAGCACGTGTTGGAAGCGCGAATCAGACACTGACCAAATCGACGGCGCCGTTGCGAGAACAGCTCTGTGCAGTCCTAGACCCTTGTCTACAAGCCATCAAGGTCGTCAAGCGGTGACGACATCGAGGCTGTGTGGCCAAGAAGCTGCACAGGCGCATGTGCGGCGGTGCAGTCACGCAGAAATATCCAGCATGTATGCTCAAAAGCATCGACTGACAGAACAAAATTCTCGAACAGTTGTCGCGCCCACTCCGGGATCAGCAGACTGAGCGGGCGGCAAACTAGCCTCAACCAACTATTACCGATATGCGAAGATCAAACTCAGAAACCAAGCTTGCACGCTCTCAAGCGAATTAGAGCGGCAAGCGAGATGAAGGATCCAATCTGCAACTGAGGCCCGTCTCAACTGAGGCCCGCTTGTTGACTGCAGATGGCGGCCTTTCCGCTGCGGCGGGCAAGCTACCTAGACTCGCTGAAGTTCGCTTGCCCAACTGACGTGCTCACTCGTAGAGTTCAAAGGTGCTGATGTTGTTCCCATCCGCAGACGCCGAACCCCTCGGGACCCAACAGCAGACGCCAGTCCCCTATTTGACTGCAGCCCCACTCGCCTGCGCAGGGTCGCAGCCGATGCCCCTGTCGGTCGCCAGCTGAGACAGCGCCCGGGCGTCCAGGACCGCTCGGTATGCGGCGCTGGCGTACGTCTGGAATGTGCAGAGCCAGGTGAGTGTCAAGCTGCGGTGTGTGTGACATGTCTGATATGCACAATGATGGGGTGATATGCACCCGGAGCACATTGCCTGCAACAAGACGAATAACGCAGGTTGTGCGCTGTTGTGGTGACACACCAGATGATAGTCAGGAGGAGCCGATGCACAAACACCCTGAGGCGAGCCGATGTACAGAGACATCTGGGCCAAGCGGTTTTAAAAGTGCTCACCATTCTCGATGTCCTCAATGGCCTGCATGAACAGCTGCGGGCCGTCTGGCGTGGAGAGTATGAGCATCTCCACGTTGCAGACGTCGTCGTCCTCGAGGCCCCAGAAGGGGTCCATCAGCATGCGGGCCACGCGCCGTAGTGCCGGACGCTCAGCAGCAGGTCGGCGCGCCCCGCGTAGCCGGTGGGTTCCCGCAGCTCCTCCAGCGGCTCCTCCAAAGCGTAGGTCCACAGGTGCGCGTGCGGGTCGTTGCTGTTCGGCTGGGCGTTGAAATGCGCCACAGTGAGCACCGCCCCTGTATGACACGAGTAGCGCTGCATGTTGATGTTACAATTGTGATGTTGGCGAGGGCACCTCATCTGAACCAGACTAAAAGATGCGGCGCAGAGGCCCATCAGACGACGATGCACTGGTGATCAGAGCAGTAATGTCCAAACATAGAAGCGTACCAGTCAGGTTTGCTATGCGATGCAGCTCTCACTGCCTTCCGCTGACAGCCATGTCCCCTTGGGGATCTTCTTCGATGCCGGCAGAGTCCTGCACCTTCCACAAGTCGAACCATCGCTCCCAACCTGCAGCTGCTCCGCCTCGTCTGACAGCAGCGTTTGGGTGCTGGCCTGCTGCAGTGCCGCCCGCTCTTCGGCTGGCAAGCTGTCGATGCGTTTTCGCGTTTGAACGTCACGCCCAAGTCGCGCCACTGCCCGTGGACTTTGCGTGCGGCTTTTGTTCGTGCCATGCTGCTAGCGATCAGCGTTCAAAGCGAAAGTACGACGACTCTCAATTGCCCAAGGCCACCTACGATTTCGCAATACTACAGCCATAGATAGCTGGGGGTTGCTGGATATGACTCCGTTGAAGGGGCTCGACCGGCCCTTGGCCTGGTGGGCAGCACAGCGGTGAAAGGGTTGGTCATGCCTAATGATGCATACTTGTGTGCATGCTGCGATTCAAGGGATGCAAGGTGAATCTCCGAGTTACGGCATGCGTCATCGGCACACGTGACGCTGATATGCTTCAGCTTGTTACTTTAGACCGGGCAAATTGTTTGCAAAGTGTCAAGTCACTCCTGTGCAGTGAACTTGCTTCATCTGCACTGCTGGCGCGCCGTATCTCGGCAGAGAGCGGCAGGAAGTTAAAGATTTAAAGGACAGTTTCGTGCTTCCGTGTCCAGACAGTGTGCTGTTCGCAGACAAGGACGCAGGACAGCAGGCCCAACTGCGTCTGTTGAGGTGAACGTCGTCTCCACGTTGCTTTGCTGTGAAACCCTCCGGAGCTTGTGAGCTTCTGCCGAGCTTCGGGTCTCGGAGACGAACTGTCGGTGCTTCAGTTGAACTGCTGGACGCACAGGTCATTTGCAGCCATGCTGGCCCGGGTAGCCTGCTTAGCTCTGCTGGTGGCAGCGGCGTCATGCGCCACGCTGCCGGAGAACCTGCACCTCACCGCCGAGGCGCCGCTGCTGGAGGTTGCCGCGGCAAAGGTCAGCTTGCGTCATGTGTGACCTGTGCGCGCCCTCAGCTGCATCACATAATTGCTGTATGGTTTGCTATGTGCATGCACAAAGTAGTTCCATGTGTCGAGTCCCACATGCCGCAGGCCAACCCAGTGGAGGCCTTCACGCTGTGGACGTCCAGGCACAGCAAGGTTTACAAGATGGTGCGCTGCTCTCCTGTCTGCTCATTGCCTCTTTAGAGTCTGCTGACCTCCATGTGCGCTCCCGTCAGTATGTGCTGCGACGGCAAGTTCAAGCAACCCGGGCCGTCATACCTGAGAGTTCTGGACCTCCGACCTTCAACAGGATGAGGTCGAGCACCGTCAGCGCGTCTTCACCAGCAACGTTGACATGATCGCGGCGCACAACGCCGGCCCGTCCAGCTTCAAGGCAATTGCATATGTCCTCCATGACCGGCTTCAAGGCACAAATGAGCATGAACATGAGCATTTCCGGGACCCGATTGCAGGACCGCTAGCTGATCGTACTGATTGCGGGATGCCAGCTGATCACATCCAGCGTATCGTGCAGATGGCGCTGAACGAGTTTGCGGACCTGACGCGGGAGGAGTTTGCCGCGACGCACCTGGGCATGAACCCTGCGCAGCCCGGTACCCTGCGCGAGCGGTCTGCGGGTGTGGTCTTGACTGGACACTCTGCACCGCGCTGCGCAATTCGTAGACCCATGCTGCAATTCGCTGGATGCACTGCCGACGACGTCAGGCACACAAAAAGCTGCACACACCAGATATGTCAACTGATCGACCGAATTGCCCGCGCAGAGGCGAGCTTCAGTCACGCCAACATCACACATACGCCGGACACCGTGGACTGGGTGAAGGACGGCGCCGTGACGCCTGTCAAGAACCAGGCTATGTGCGGTTCCTGCTGGGCCTTCAGCACCACCGGTGAGCAGCTGCCTTGGCTTTCTATCCGTGTTGGAGTCTGTCTCTTTCAAGCGTTTGCATTGATACTCACACGGGTTTATGACACTCCAGCGGTGCGCCTTCACAGCAGAGATGCGTGCACATGCCAATGTACTGGATCTTGCTGCAGAACAGGTATTCTTTTTGAGACCCTGCCGCCCACCCTCTATCCGCAGGCTCCATCGAGGGCATCAACCAGATCAAGACGGGCGAGCTGGTGTCGCTCAGCGAGCAGGAGCTTGTGGACTGCGACACCTCCAAAGACCAGGTGCAACATGCTCTTGTAATGATGGTGTTGGTCGCCGTTCAGTGCACTGCCAGCTGCTGTACCTGGCTGCAAGCCTTGCTTGGGAGGAAGCACCTCCTTGCAATGGGGCCATGTTTCGCTTGCTGCGTGGAGGCGCAGGGCGCTCTGTTTCAAACCACCACTTCCGTTGTGCACCCCACTCACCACCTGTAACGTCGGCCTGATGCTGCCACTTGTGCATGCGCAGGGCTGCTCCGGCGGGCTGATGGACTTTGCGTTCAAATTCGTGGTGGACATCGGGGGCCTGGACACGGAGCGCGACTACGCCTACTGGGGCGTTGACGGCACCTGCGACGAGCTCAAGGAGAAGCGGTGCGTGAGATCTCTTTCGTGCAGGGCTTGCCAGTCCACAGCGCTTGTGACGCTGGGTGTGTTGGCACGAGGGGACGTGGTACCTGTGCTACACATATGAAAATCAGATAAAAAGACAAAATATAGTTATTCATTCAAGCCCCAATGTTTTAACGTTGGCAATAAGTTAGTAGACGAATGTTTTTCTGTCATAGAAAGAAAACCCAAAATGGAAAAAATTTCCATCAAAAAAGCTGCTGCAGATCTCGAAGCAACATAGAACCCGCTTGGCTGTCGATGTTTGGGCATCCTGATGAACCTACAGCTCAGCCGGCCACCTGTTCATGCACGTAGGAAGACGGTGTCGATCGATGGCTTTGAGGACGTGCCAAAGAGTGACGAGGCCGCGCTGCGCAAGGCGGTCAGCCAGCAGCCCGTGTCCGTCGCCATCTGCGCCTCCGAGCTGCAGTTCTACTTTAACGGTGGGTTATCCTTTTTCAGAAAACCCGCGGTTCACCAAGCAGAAGTGGCCACCGCAAGCAGTTGTCCTGTGCTGCATTGCCATGGGATTGACAACCTCTGCGGGCATATGCTCTGAGTCCCTGAATGCTTCGACCTCTGTAAACATCCTCCCACTCCAGTTCAAGTGTTATTTCCCACATCCTGCACCAGTCTGATCGGCTTTTCAAATCGACAAAGCAGGCATCGTGGACTGCTGCTGCAAGGCGCTGAACCACGACAGAGTCTCAACACACAGCACTAGTTTAGTTGTTGCCAAATTCCATACCACACCCAATCATGAAAACAGCATTTCTTGCAAATCCGCAGGCATTGTGGACAGCTGCTGCAAGGCGCTGGACCATGGCGTGCTGGCGGTCGGCTACGGCAATGAGGGCGGCAACCCTTACTGGCTCGTCAAGAACTCTTGGGGCTCCGCCTGGGGCGAGCAGGTGCGACCATTATTGAGTCCTGGCGGCATCCCATTGGCATTTCTCCATCAGACCGGCACCTTCGGAATGCACACGCACATGCCATTTACCATGCTGTATCAACGTAAGGAACGCCTTATGGGCGACAGGACTGATGTGCTAGAGTCTGACTGCTTGTCGCTGAGCAGGGCTACTTCCGCCTGAGCCGCGATGTGAAGGATCCAGACGGCACGTGCGCCATTGCCAGTACCGCCAGCTACCCCATCAAGACGTCGCCCAACCCGCCGCCGCCGCCGCCCGTGCCGCAGACCTGCGACTGGTGCGAGCTCTTCGACTCCAGAGTCTGTTTCCAGTCTGCATCCCCATGCTGCATCTACGTCGCCATGCTTTGCCAGCGCAGGTACACCGCCCTGTCCAATCGCAAGCGCTGCCGTCGCGCAGTTGGTTGGCGGCTTAGTGCTCCACAGCCTGCAGCCTGGCGACATCGTTTGGTGAATTGCTTCATGGTTGAGTGCTGCTCACCAATCTTCTCTCGCTGTGCAGGTTCGGCCTGAAGGTCTGCCCGGTCAACACCGAGTGCTTCTGCTCCTTTGAATTCCCGATACCGATGTTCAACTTCTGCATCCTGTGGGATTGCGCGCCGAGCTCGGAGCTCTGAGCTCTAGACTAGCCTGCGCTCCGGTGGGACTGCGCTATGTCCTCTAGACGAGGGTTTGAGCAGCTGCTGAAGCGGTGATTGCCGAGAAGCGGCAAAGGTGCGGGCGCCTTGCCGCTTGTGGTACCACCACCTCAGCGCTGTGCCACGAAGCATTCGTTCGCTATTAGGGCATGCCTGTGGACATGCATGACTGCCCTTTCAATCCGCGGTTAGTAGTAGTGTAGAACTGCACGCCTGTATCGGTGGACGCTAGCTGTGTGGCGGGGTTCATGCAAAAGTTCGCATCCGTGCCGGAGAGTGTGAATGCCGATGGTTGCTGATGCACAGATGCTTGTCGTAGAATCATAAGGGACTTCGACTTTGTGAGATTGCAATCGAAAACACAGAGCTCATCTGAATACAAACGCTCTTCATGCCGTGAATGCCATGCAGCTGCGCAGCGGTCGACATCATGTCCAGAAAGGATTCAAGGAATTCTCCAGTCACATTTCACACTTGCCCACACACCCGACCCTCTGCGGCATTTATTCGAACACAATCATCTCACGCAGCCTTGAGCAAGATCGCGAAGCTCATCCGTCTGTTCGGTTCGCCCCCAATCCTTCGCTAATTGGCCAAGCCATTTGGTCTCAACAGGCCGCGCGATCTTCATCAGATTGTGCGCAACTAGTCAGAGCATCGACCTCTTCCAGATAGATCCAGATAGATCGAGATCTGAAGGACCTCACGATGCTAAGAAAGGTGCGCTGCCGGTGATGCCTGGCGCATCAATCGTCTTGCAGCTACTGCTGTCGCAGCACTCAAACTCGCGAGCTTTGCTTCTGTGGATCTTATGTGGAATATAATGGGTTCACAGGCCGCTCTGCAATTTTGCACGGCAGCGGCAGATGGGTTGGCAATAAACTCGGCGGCGGCTGCGGCGCTGCAGGGCTGCCGCCGCCTCAGCAGCGCGGCAGCCAATCCGGAGGGGCCGCCGGCGTTCGTGTTCGACATCGACGGCGTGCTGATCCGCGGCGGCACCGTGCTGCCAGCCGCTCGGCGGGCGCTTGCAAAACTGTACCAGCCAGGCGGTGAGGGGTGCATGCCGACAGATGCTGCAGTGACGGCTGCTGCGATCGATGCATAGGACGATGAGATTGCTTGTACGCCTGTTTCGCGAGCAAAGTTGTAGCTGAAATGAGGAACCTGCCGCACTGCCAATGCGCAGGCGAGTCGCCACGGCTGCCGGTCTGCTTCCTCACAAACGGCGGTGGCGTCACAGAGGCGACAAAGGCGGCAGAATTGAGCAGCTGGCTGGACGTGAACGTGCACGAAAATCAGGTGGGAGGCTGTTGTCAAGGCTTTTGCTGATCCATACACGTATGAGGACCAAACAGCATCTGTATCCTGTGCGCACATGTCAAATGTTAGCACTGAGCAACCTGACAGCGCAAGTGCCTCCCCTGGCACGCATCGCTCCCTGCCACATGAGGCAGCCACATCGGTAGCGCATGGCGTCAGAGACCGACTGTGTGCAGTGCCGAATCCCACGTGGCATCGCTTAAGCACACCGACGCTCCTGCGTAGCTATTTTCAATCCAAAACAATACAAGTAGTACACGCCCTATCGTGACACAGGTGGTGCTGGCGCACACGCCGTTCCGGCGGCTGGCAGCGGACACGCACCTGCGCGACAAGCCGGTGCTGGTGGCGGGGGTCGGCCAGCCGGCGGAGGTGGCCGCGCACTATGGCTTCCGGCAGGTGCTGACGCTGCCGCAGCTGCACGCGGCGCACCCGCACTCCGCGCCCTTTGCCGCGCACCCAGGTGTGACATCATCTGTTAGTTGTTAGGATCATGACAACATTTGTGCTCTGCTCTGCATGTTATATTAGATTATTTGCCGACCCGTTAGAGAGCTGCACGTGGACGTCAACATGTCCGGCTCCTTTGCCTGGACCATTATGTCATGCGCGCAGGCAGCTCCTGCCGCAACAGATGAGCGAAGCAGTGCCTCTCACAACCGGCGCATGTCAAGATTGACTGTGCTGCTGCGCAGGTGCCGTCGAGCCGGCGGCGGGGGACATGGGCAGCGAGGCCAACCCGATAGCCGGCGTGCTGATTTTCAAGGACCCGCCAGACTGGTACCGCGACACGCAGCTCATCCTGGATGTGCTGACCTCAGGCAACTAAAAATGGGAACGTCTCACAGTTTCAGAGTAATGATACCGGAACGGTAATATTGACGCGTAGCTCATCCTGGACGTGCTGGCCTCAGGCACGCGTCTTCAGAGCTCACGGCAGGTCGCGTGGCTGAACTTTGCTGTGCTCGTCCTGGACATCCTGACCTCGGCAAGTGGATGGTATTTGCAGACATAGATGGCATGGCACAGCTAAAGAGTCAACATAACGTTTCTGGCCACGGAGGCCCTGTCTCGCTGAGCCTTGTGGCACTGCGTGCAAACATGGCGGCCGCTGTCCGCAGGAGGCGACCACCATCTTGTGCGTCACGTGTTTCAACAGTTTCGATCGAACGTGTGCCGCGCAGGCGGGACGCGTCGCCTGGCGGCGCCCCGCCAGTGGAGCTGTACATCAGCGATCAGAAAGTTGAGATGCTCATGCTTTAGTCAGGGACCAATTTGTCTCTCTGCAAGTGATACTACTCATGTGGCTATTGTGCAGGCGGCGTGCCGGGGCGGGACGCGCCACCTGGCGGCGCGCCGCCAGTGGAGCTGTACATCAGCAACCCCGACATGCTGTGGACCAACGAGTACCCGACGCCGCGGCTGGGGCAGGGCGCCTTCGCCGCGTGCATCAGAACGCTGTACAAGGAGGTGCGCGGTGACACGTCAGCAACGTTGTTTCGTATCTTCGGTATGGACTGGATGCATGGCTCCACCACCTCTCCAAGTACACAAGCCAGCAGATCGGCACCGGCGCAGGCTGACAGTGTTCGCCGGCCTGCGCAACTGCACATGCTGTGCGTGCCGCTTGAGTCTTGCTTTGCAGTCCCGGTGCGCAACTGTGACACTGTGCTGCCGCCTCCTTGCGGCAGGTGACAGGGGCGGAGCTGCCGCACCTGAAGTTCTACGGCAAGCCCAACCCGGCGCCGTACCGCCTCATCGAGGCGATGCTGCTGGAGCAGGCGGCGGGGCTGGGGCTGACGGACGGTGTGCCGGCGGCAGGGGAGGAAGATGCGTCGCCCAAGGCGACTCGGCCGCTGCCGTTCTCCTCGGTGAGGACTGTTCTGCGTGGACCATGTGCAGAATCTGTTGGAAGGCTGCCTGCAGCTGTACATAGTAAATTCTCGGCTGTTGGCGCAGCAACTGCTGCCTGCGTGGGAGCCGCAATCGCCGCAACCGCCACGGGCAGACCCTGGCGGATGATCCTTCCCATCCGCGAGAAAAGAAGCGAGGTCTCGAAATGAAACTGACTCAATCAAGCCTACTCGTATGCGATGACCACGAAAACTGTCGATCCCGGTGTGCACGCAGATCTTCGGCATTGGGGACAACCCGGCGTCCGACATCCGCGGCGCAAACGCGGCGGGCGCGCCCTGGGTGTCCGTGCTCGTGCGCACGGGCGTGTTTCGTGGCCCGTCGGGCGGCAATTCTGCCTCCGACCCGGCGCACATCGTCGTGGTGGACGTGGAAGCGGCCGTCGTGGCGGGACTTCACCATACGCGAAACCTCAAGTGGCACTCCATGCGCTGATGAGGACAGGCAACTGGACAGCCCGAAGCAGAATGCGATGCGGTGGGGACTGCGCAGCGTGCAGTGGAGGATGGTGTCGTTCAGAGGAGCCTGAATCACTCCTCGACTAGGTAGCTTCTGTGTGGCGACTGTGGCTGGTTCGTTCGTGGTTTGGTATCTGAACAATCAACTTACTTCCCTCTCGATGAAAATCGATCCAGTGGCGGCGCGGAGAAAGCTAATCAGCCGAAATCGGCTGGAAGCTAGTTGGTGATCAATATAACTAAGTTCAAAAGTTATACATCAACACTCGACTAGTCATCGAGGTTTTCTTCGTCGTTACTTCCTCATCCTCCTCCTCCTGGCATGAGTATGCAAGCCGTTGAGATGGCAGGTGCGCCCTTAAATCAACGACTGACATCCAACGCTTAAAGATTGAAAGCAATCTCTTGGGCAGGACGCACGCGCCTTGCTACAAAATCACGTCACAAACCAGAGTTCGATAGCTAGAAAATCAATTTGCACAGCTCTGCAAAGCTGACTTCCACGATGTGTATACGTCTGCGCTGCCAACCGCCATCACTTGCTGAGATGCTGACAAATGGTAGTTGGACGCCTGAAAGTCACATCACACATTGCCGGCTGAGCCCTTTGCCCAGGCAGGCGTCGGCGTGCCATTGTCGCCCGGCGCCACACTATTGCTCTGCCGCGGCTGCGTCGCCACGCTGTTGCTCGGCCGCGGCAGCGGCGCGTCGTTGCTGCGTCGCGGCGGCTGCGCCGACGCATGCGCCTGATTCTGCACATAGTCTGCCGGCTCCTCGAGCGAGTCCTGCAGCGCCGACATCGCCCGACGGTGCTCCTGCATCCCGTGACGTGAAGTGATTGACCATGTTGACCACGATTTCAACACATAGTTCTGCTGGATCCTCCACTGCGTCCTGCAGCGCCGACATCACCCGGCGGTGCTCCTGCAGCAAGCGGCGCGATGTGTGCGCGGTTTCCACAGTAATGGGGGGACATGGTAAAACAAGCTGCATTTCAGGCACCACACACTGCGACCTGTGTGGGCAGCGCGTTTGCAGCGTGCAGTCAGAACCCAGAGCCTGCTCAGAAGGTGAGGCTGTTTGTTACGAACTTATGTTGCTGCAAAGTAATTGATACTGACTCAGGCGAGAAGAAGGCGGGCGCACCAGGTTGATGAGCTCGATGGTCTCCAGGTCGAGGGTGTCCTCCTCGTCCGCCACATCCTGCGCCTGCGCCACGAGCAGCCAGGGTCAGCAAAAAAGAATGTTGAAGGTGTCAGGTTTTCCCGTCAGGTCCTGCTCCAAGCCCACCAGGTCCTGCGCCTGCGCCCACCCAGGAGCGATAAGCCTTCACAGGCAGTGCACGCGTGCAGCAGCGGCAAGAGGTCACCCCCAGAGGTGGAACGCATGCACAGAGACACTTCCGTGTTTTCGCCTGTCAGATTTTGTGCCCGAGGTGACAGCACAAGCAACGCAGGATTTCCCCACACCCACCAGGATGCGGCGGCGCTCGCGCCACGCCTGGACGTGCTTCCACCCCTTCCAGCTGCCTGCTGCGAACAGGGCGGCCACCGCTACAACTGCCGCCAGCGCCGCCAGCAGCCACAGGAACATCACGAACCCTGTACGCACGCGCGGAGGCGTCATTGATCACGGTTTACCAGATGTACCAACAGATCTGCACCGTGCGTCTGACGCGTCTGACGCGTCTGCAAGCCGGCCCATCAATACGAAGCGTGGCGGGAGGACTTGCCAAACATCAGCAAGGAGACTGAATGAAACCAGATGCAGAAGGAAGGTCCAATGCCGCTCACCCGGCGCTGCCTGGCAGACGCCGCCGACCCAGACAGCAGACCAACACGCTGCGCCGCGCTTCAGTGCAGGGTCGACATGGAAACCTGACAGCGCCAGCGGCACGCGCCCCTGCACCCTGTGCACGGTCACGAAACGCTTCTGTTCACGGCTTAGTTGGTTCATGTTCGTCGCGTGTCAGCGCGCTGCCGAATATGAGGTCCGGCCCGCGCCAGCGGCACGCGCCTCTGCACCCTGCGCAATGTCAACAAGAAATTGATACGCAACCGGCGAGGTGCGTTGGACGCTCTTCTGGCGTCGGGCCAGTGCGATGCCCGGGGCACTGAACCCTAAACCTTCAGGCTCAGGCGATGGCCAAGGTGCGGCCACACCACACGAGGTACTTCATCGGCACGGCATCGCAGTCAACCCAGAGCTGTTGCACAGGGACCGCGGGCAGGCCCATGGGGGCAGTCGATATGGAAGCCACTCGCGAGTACAGCGTGTGTCGAGCATGCCACTGAGTGAGTACCGTGCTGGGCACAGGGACGTGCCTAATGAGCGGCGGCCGGTCGGCAGGTGCAATGCGGAAATCCCTGAGAGTGATGTTGCGCGTGTGCGTGCGCGCCCAGCCGCTCTGCAGCAGCAAGATTCACTGTGAAATCGATGTTACAAGAAGATTCGATGGCAGGTGGCACCCCGGCAGCGTGCTGCTGTGCGTATGTGCGGGCGCCCAGCTGCTGTGCAGCAGCGCAGGGAACCGTAAGCCATGATTGCACGCACCTGTTTCTTCTCGACCGGCACCAAAGGGGGCTAGGATGGGCTACCGAAAGGCCCAGCCCCTTGCAGCCGCGGCTGCGGGGATCCGACTGCAGGTGCCACTGCTCGGTGCCGAGCGGAGGGGCATGGGAGTTGCGGTCCGGCAGCAGAGCAGCTGCTTCACAGCAGGGTCCAAGCACTCAGAGCCAAACGACAACATGCAAAGTCTGCGTCACAAGCTCACCTCGCAGCCGCCGCTGCCGCCATCGATCCGCAGGTAGCCCCTCGTGTCGGAATCGGCCCGCCAGCCGGTGAGCAGCACGTCCTCAACGGAGCCGCCACAGCCCCAGGCAGTTTCTAGCAGCACCATATCCCCACCGGAGTCCATTGTCCAGGCATCCCCTGAAATGTTCCGGATGCCACCTGCTCAAACCAAGGAACGCATCCCAACTTCGATGTGATGCTCACAGCAGCGCTCGCACAGGGCAGACAGCGCAGCCGAAGCCACTGACACTCCCTCACATGCGCAGTAGCTGCCTGCGGTTTGACGTTGTGCAATGAAGTAGTGTTTTTTCATGGGTTGTGAGCCCACCTGCTGTCTGCAGGCCCAGGCGCGGCCCGGCGCCTGTGCAAGGCCACTCTACAAGTGTGCAGGGGAGGGGCAGGAGTTTGCTTTGTCATGGGTAGAGGAACCAAATGATGATACCACTTTAATTATGACTCAGAGCTCACCCACGAGCTGCGGGCCCATGCGCAGGCCGGCGCCGCCAGAGCGCGAGGTGCACCAGTTGTTGTCCATGCGCACATCCCGCGTGGGCCGCCGCCACCGCCTGCCGGGCGCACCGCTGAGCAGCACCATGCAGTCGGCGTCTGCGGGCACATGTTTCAGCATTTAGGGTTCAGAATTCAGGATTGCTTCCATCTGCTGGCGGTGCACCGAGCAGCCCCACGCAGTCGCTGCTTCGCTGCGTGCTTCACGTCCCTCCTTGCACATGCAAGTAACAGGGGCGCACCGTGCCGGCAGCTGCTGTACAGCTGTCGCGGTTCTCAAATACAAATCTGGCTTGCCATTGGGACCCCCTCCCAGCACGACACGGTAGCGAGATAATGGCAGTAGAGAGGCGAAGCGGCACCTGTGATGATGCCAGTGCGGTTGATGTAGACATCGCGGCTGGAGTCCAGCACGATGCCGTGCGCCCCCGGGCGCTTGGGCGGGGAATGCATGCGCACCCCTTCCACTCGAAAGCCGCTGCAGTTGACTGGGTGCAGACCCCACCAGGGGCTGTTGAATACTGTTACATCGCTGATCTGGACGTTGGAGCAGCCACGAAACTCCAGTATTGACGGCCTGCAGTCGAAAGCAAAGTGCGCAAGGCGATACATGACTGTCAGGATATTCCATTGGAAACCTTCAAACATCTGGCATTGACACTCGCCATGACCACATGAGCAGGAACGAGCAGGACCCCAACCAACTCGCAGAGCACGAAGGCAGCGTGAAATCGTCGCACTGGCAAGTACGCAGGTCGCATGCGGGTCGTGCACATAAACTGTGCAATGAACGGCGGCAGGGGCTGTGGGCACCTGTCCTTGCTGAGGAACTCGGCCGCGGCGTTGTCGCCGGACTTGAGGGCGTGCCACATCGCCCACCAGCGCTCCCCGCCGCCGTCGATCGTGCCGCCGCCGTCAATCGTCACGTCCCTGCCAGCAGCGCCGGCGCCAGCGGCGTCAGGACGCAAGCAACGAAGGTGAACCCAGCAGCCGCTTCTCCTTCTGCGACAGCTTTGCAGCAGGCATGCAGGTGCACGATTCTGCAGGCCTCAAAACTCCTGCAGCAGAGATGCAGGCAGGGCGCATACCCAACTGCTCCTCCACAGGCGTCCACGCCTGCAGTGCACAGCCGCTCAGACGTCGTTGCATTGAAACCTCGAGCCTATCAAACGAAAAGCACCGCACCGGCAGCCGTCGCAGTCCAGGTGCGCCCTGTAGCGCAGCGGCCCGCCCGCGTCCTGCCCCTTACCGTACGTCGGCAGCGCCTCCGTGACCCACAAGCTGTAATACTCGGCGCCGGCCGAGTCGAATACCAGCGACGCCCCCACCTCCACCTGCGGGATTGTATCATGGTTTTGATTCTTGTTGATCTTCAGGGCATTTCTCTCAAGCACATGTGTTGTCGGCTGGCAGCGGCAGGTTGGTGCTGCAGACCCACCAGTAGTGACACAGCCATGGTGACGGACGATCATGACTGCTGTACTGCCAGCGCAAAAAACACAGCACACGAACAGAGGCAAACTGCCAGGGCTGCTGACCGTGATGTGTGTGTTGTTGGGGATCGTCAGTGGGATGGAGGTGTATGCGCCGCCACGGATCACGATGCGCAGCGGCGCATCGCGCCGCGCCGCCAGCTGCTCTGTCGTCGGGTAGCGCAGCAGCCGGTGCAGCGCTGACGAGTCGGGGCTGCCGCCACCGGGTCTGCCGCCAACATACTATATATGCTATGTTTGGCTTCGTTGTCGAGCGGATAGCCACGAGTGCCGTCAAAGGCGATCGCTTCGAACGACTGGGGCAGGCATGCTCATTATTGGCTATACCGGGCGACAGATGGATGCATATTTCGACAGATCACTCCAGCGCGCACATCCTTTTTGCAGAGACTGCTCAGCAAGCGAATCACGTCAACGTACATGATCGTGCAGATCTCTGCGCCATTGCTGGTCCGGCACTCGAGGCCTTTCTCCGGAGCCACAGGCTTCTTAGGTGGCAGCAAATCACCGCCGTCGCCAGTCAGCTTTCCCTGTGGCAAAACCATTGCCGATGGTGTTGCACAGCGTCAGCATGCTTCAAGGCCATTGGCCAAGCATCAATTCATAAACAAGAAGCTCCGTGTCATGTAACAGGACGAACGTAGGGCACCTTGATCCAGTCAAGCCAGTCGCCAATGTCCTTTGCGTTCGGGGCACTGGCTGATGTCAGCAGCACCGCCAGCAAGAGCCATGCGACGGCGAGGCGCATTACATGTGTGTACTCCTTCGAAGGCCAAACCGCTTGCCGAGACTGCTTGGGCTATGCACGTCTGCTCTTGACCGCAGCCGCAAATGCGCGGCACCGCTGCTGAACTCTGCTATCGACGTGTAAAACCCTTCTGAGCGCGCGCAAAGTCTCTAGAGCTCGGCAAACCTGTGAAACACGTCTGACGGTAGCACTGGGCTATCACTGGTAGCAACGAGCTGCGAGCAAAGGCTGCATGCACAGCAGATGATGCACTCGAGCCTCGCAAACGTCAAGCCAGCGGTGAAGGTGCTCAGGGCACATGAACAGATTTCGAGACCTTTCAAGACATCTGCTGGGACACACAAGCATGTACAGCTCGGATGCTTCGTTCCGGAAGTTCCGACAGCGATTGGCAACTTGATGTCCAGAAAGATAAGCGTATCACTCAACAGCTTGCAGTTATGCCGGACATCAGTTCGAGTGCAATCTTTGCTTTTATATATTTGCTGCTGTGCGAAATAGGCTGGCCCAGGGGTCTTGGTGCATTGCAGGACTCTCATAAGTAGTTTCCATGCCGTAAGGCATTTATACGGTGGTCGCAAAGGCTGCGTGCACGAGCGACTGCTGCAGCAGAGACAAGCCCTTTGTTCGCTGCTTAGCCTACAAATATATCGACAGGGACTCAGCGAAACCTCGCCCTGTGGGAGGACGTTGCGACGTCGAGCTCTCAGGTGCGATAAAGCAAATTGTAGAGCAAATATGTCCACGATGCATAAACACAGTAACGCTCAAACATGCTGCGATTCTCAAGCACAACAGGAAAAGGTGTGTCCGTAATGTCGGCGATCATTTATCGCGGTGCATGCAGCACAAGAGGATCCTGTATGTTGCGCAGTATGGATGGCACCTCCTCGGCGGCCAATGCAACAAGGCTGTGCCATGTGCACAGATTTTGCGAGAATTCTGCAGCTTGCAGACAGCACACGCGACAGGTGACTGTTGTTGCGCTGCCGCTCAGACAACAATTGATGTTGCACCATCTTTCTGGACTGCAGCGCTGCAGAATTGCACGCATACCGGAGGAGTCCGTGTAGTCTCGAGATGGATCTCGTGTTTAAGTCTCACTGCACCGAATGCACGACAGGCTGACGGCAGTGGCACTGACATGCCGACGTTGGGCAGCAGTCATGACCCGGCCTGATGTGTGGCGCATCATCAGATTTGAAAACCCCATCAGATCTGAGGGAGGGCAGGACAACGACATTGCCCCTGCTGGCCTGCACGCGGTGTCATGGCTGGCGCGCCACTGCTCGCATGCCGAGGAGCTGCACCTGCAGGTTTGTGTGAACAAAGCGGCAATGCTGCTGCGGTAGCTGGTGTCCTGGCATCGCGCGGGTCATCGCAATGGCAGCGTGGCTGATGCGCACGACGCCTAGACCGCTAACTTCGCCAATTCTACGATTTAACGCATCTCGAGAGCACTGGTGATGATGGTGGTGGATGTCAGTTGAGATTCGCTTGACAGAGGGTTGTGACGAAATGAGACGATGGTTTTGAAATAGGCAGATTCACACCACTCCTTCCAAGAGCCCCAAACAATGTGCACCATGAAGCAACCCCCTCGCAGCCCCCTCGCACGTCGCCGCTGCAGCTCGCACAGTGTGCCGCTCCCGCCGACGCCAATGTCGGCGCAAGACCTCAGCCGCGCCGGCACCGGCGCCGGGACAGCCTGCTCTCCCGTCACCGATCGACCGGCCCAGAGCTACGCCTCTACCCTCTGCATCTCTTTCGCCTCCTCGGCATGCTGAGCTGCTTGTGGGAAACCCTGTTTCTCCTGCCCAGATGGATGGCCTGCCTTTTGACCGTGGGCGATTTTCCGTTTCAAGGGGACGGAAGCGCAGAGCCACGCAGTAGTGTGGCCTGCGACTCTGTTCTCGACTTCGGTGGGGCTGCAATGCTTGTGGCCTCGCGAGGGATGGGCAACCTGTGCTCTTAGCGAAGTGTCAGACTTGTCTGTCAGCAACTAGGGGATTGGGAATCCTGTCGCTTTATTCACGCCTGACGCCCTTCTAGGCGCAGACGGCGTCAAACTTTCAACTTTCAACTGTGCAGGTTTTTATGAGCACCGCTTCAAAGGTAATGCTTATGGATCCACGAGGGCACTGCGTCAGCTCGCTTTATCGATCTACTGACTGCAGGAGTCGCTGCCGCTCACGCTCACGCTTGCTTGCTTGAGCGGCTCGCGTGCACTTCTTGCACCAACCGCCCAGGCCCACCGTCGCTGCCCTGTCTGACCTGAACTCGTCCGCGGGTTTGGTCTCCTTGCACATGCTGCAGGCGTGCCAATGTGGCAACACCTGCGGCGCCCCGCGCGCCAGTTTGTACCTGCGAATGTGAGCCGCATTGCACCGCCTGCAAATGTTCTGCAGGCCGTCCGGCGCCCGGGGCTTCCTGTAGAAGCTGCTCGCCTCCAGCTCGCGCATGCATTCCGCGCACTGCTTGGTTGCCGGCGGCTCTACGCGCTTCGCCTCACCGCGAGGCTCAGCGTCTGCTTCGGCAGTGCAGGTCCTGCGTTGGCATGCAGCACTAGCCACGTGACCTCTTGTGCATTGTGCATTCAACCTCATGCTTCGTTGCTACATGCATATGGTGCTGTATAGCTGCTACGCACTGCGTAGCACTGCGTGCTCGGCAGACCACGTGGACACCAACATGCACAATTTCGAAGGCAAGATCATTGCCTGCACAGACCCTGTCGTCCGGTCCTGTATCTGGGTGACAGCGCAAAGTGATTTGCCGACAGCCGCAGGCCACAGCCGCGGCACTGCTGCGACTCCTGCGTCGCATCGTGGCCTTGGGCGCCGGTTTTCCTGAGCCACATAATCGCAGTGGTGATGTGCACGCTTGTGCACGCAACACGTGCAATACATCCGAGGACTTGAGCAGCTGTTGTACAGAGCAGGACACACACCCGCTTTGGCCTCCGGGGTAGCGCTTCATGTTTTGGGTCGAGCAGCACCCACGGCACAGGATGTGCCGACCGTCAGGCTGGCGCCTGAGCTTCTGAAAGTAGCGCACAGGGAACCGCAGCCCGCAGGCGGCGCACTGCTTGGCGCCCTGCATGAGTGACGGGCAGGTGGATCAGACTCTCAGCAGATGGAATGTGCCTAGAAGGGGAGTCTTGCAAGCATGACATGGGCACGTGTCATGCACACGGGCTGGGAGGATATTTGCCGCCTGACGAGCGAGTGTAGGTGATCACCTCGCCAGGAGATGCCCAGTCCGGCGTCTTGCCGTCTGGACCTCTGTCTTCTGAACCTGCTGTTTCTGGTGCCGCCACAGCTGCTGAGGGCGGCATCGGAGTCCTGCTGGTGCTGCAGACTGAATCGGCAGTGTGCTGCGCGGCGTGGAAACTGAAGGGGCGAGAGGCGTGGCACTGGCCAACTGATGCGCTGCGGCAGGCTGCTCTGCACATTGAAAGGCAGCTGCCGGACCGAAGTGCGCTCTGGCACAAACGCAGCCTGGTGCTGGCAGGGTGCACTGCGCATTCGAACTGCGACCTCGTGCTGCCGCCTGCGAGCATACTGCCGGTGTGACACTGGCCTGGAGGGTCAGACAAGATGTAAAACCGGTGCTGGCTGGCAAACGAAACAGCCAAAGCGCTTGCACCTTTTCTGCACTTGTGTCGAATGTAACGATGATTGTTTGGGCAGATCGCCAGTCTGGCGATATGAGCCTAAACCCAGTTCACTGGTCATTCACGATTGGCAGAATTCCAATTGAATCTGTCCGATTGCGCAGCGATTGGGCCAGATTGCGCAGATCACCCGCACTCACAACTGTTCGTTTCCAGCTGCGCTATCTGTCTGACGAAGCCTTTTTCAATGCACCCGACCGTGTGCTCGCTCCAGCCCGAGTTGCTGATGACGCTGCAGAAGCCGCGGTCGCAAGGCAAAGCATGAATCTGTCGCGCGAATGCCTACGTGAGCGAAGATCCGGACAGCAGTAGCAGCAGCATTTCATTCGAATCCTTTTGCTCTTTTGTCTGACTAAGTGAAGCGTGACGGTCTGATACTAGTTTTGGCACACTTTCGAGGCGTTGTACCTGTTGTCCACACCCCAAACATTTGCTCGCTGCAGCCAGCGTTGCAAGCCTGCTGATCAAGACCTTGCTGAGCTGCCCAAAATGAGACCCCGAGACCCCAGCCATACGCGTGGCTCAGTAGGAAGCACGCCTGGAGCCACACCGCTGCAATACCGTGCGCCTGGCAGTGTCCAGCTGATCGTAGCCACTAAGACAACGGAGCTGGGCACGGCGACGGCTATGCCGGGCAGGCGTACAGGTTCGACCATAATCCGGGCGGCAGCAATGGCAGTGGGGGGGACAGCCCTTTCGGCGGCGCAGCTGGCAAGGCGCTGGGCGGCTTCATCTTCGGGTGGGTGCCTCCGCCCAGCATTGACGCTTTCGCCGGTTTGAGGCTTGAAACTATGGCGGCCAACGTTGAATGGTGCCTGGGAGCCCGCTTGCATGCAGACCGTCTCCGGAACGGATGTGGGCGCATTCTCAACGTGACCAGTTTTGAAGTCGCACAAAGTTTCGGAAGCGCCTGAATTGCAAACACTGCAACTTCTATTTGCTGTTCCTTGAACAGGTGCACTCGGCACACGGAGGCAGAGTGCCTGGAAAGCGGCGTCTTTGGGCTGCCGGCGGCGCAGGCGGCCCAGGTGGATGCGCTGACGCCCGGCCTGCCGCTCTTCCTGTTCAACTTCCAGACGCGGGTGCGCATTCAGTGACCTACGCCCGCAACGGCTCTGTACCTGTCTGGTGCGAGTGCAATTCAGCGGCTGTTTCCGGGCTGCCGCGCTTCTCGTTCAACATTTAGATGCAAGTGCGCACGTAGTGGCAGTGGCCCATTACCCAACTTGCCGCAGGTGGTGAAGGCGGCCGTGTCGTGTCTGAGTTTTGAGCGGGCATGCTGTTCACGCGACCAAAGCTTGCTTGTATTCTGAGATGTGATATCATACGTGTTGAGCACGTCGTAGCAAACAACAATGCATGCTGGCGGCAGGTCATGCCCGGCGTGTTTGAGGCGACCACGGGAGGCGCCTGGAACCGAAAGCAACACGCCTTTGCCAGCGGCCGCGGCAGCCTGTCGCCCTACCCCTGCCAGGTGAGACGTGTGTGCGCCAGCCATGCAATTGTCTGGAAGTACTTTCGCAGAAGCAAAGGTGCCGGTTCCAGCTCGGACGCTGCTGGATGGGACCGCCCTCTGGCTTGCCAAACACACACCCGCAGGCAAGACACAATCAAAGATCGAGTTCATTCCTGTCATTGAGTGACACTGACACTACATGTGGCAGAATGCATGAAATAATCATCCAGGGCCGGCACAGCGACCATACAGCCTACCTATATGTGGCGGCACAGTGATCAGACTTTCACTCTGTGACGTTTCACCTGAAGAAAACTCGTTGCTGGGCGCAGATGGGCGTGGCGCGTGTGCAGTTCTGCCCGCCGCTCAGCGAAGAGGAGATCTACCCTGTGCTGGCGCCCAACTATCAGAGTCACAGCAAGTGATGCGTGTCACTAGAGGCGTCTTCCCGCGCTTGCATCTGCATACGTCTCTCTCTTGACAGAAAGGCGTCAGCGCGACGCCTCCGGCAGCCTCACAAAGTCGCTGCCGAAGGCACAGCCGTCGCCCCCTCCTTCCCCAGCGAGCCCCCCTTTCCCGGCCTGGGCAGCGGTGCTGCCTGCTGCGCCTTCTGCAGCCGCAGGACTGCCGAAACTTGAAGCTTGCCTGGCTGCCGAGCTGCTGCCAGGCGTGCCGGCGGCAGCTGCGGCAGCGCGTGGCTGCTGGCTCGCTGCGGATGCCGCCGATCCAGCTGGCTGTCCTGTAGCCGCTACAGCCTCCTCTTGCCGCCGACGAAGGCCATGCTGGTGCTGCCATCGCCGGCTGTTTTGGTGGCAAGTGGATCACTACCGGTAGGTATGCTGGACCCTTTACAAAAGGTTGCATGCCAGATGATTGAATGCTTGCGCACGGTTCAGGGAGTCTTGCCAAACGGCCCACAAGAAGCGAACATTCAAATGCACGAGAAGCCAGCGTTTGTATGTTACAGAATGTGTCCTTACAACACCACCGTCAGAAGACACCAAATCGGAATCCAAGGCTCGCTGCTAACATTGAATAAGCGCCTAACTTTTATCTCTAGCTGGCCATGTGCGTCAGTTGCGCCTGTGCTGCGCCATCTGCGCCATCTGATTTATATTATGGTGGCGAAACACTGTTTCGCGAAACACTGTTTCGCCACCATAATATAAATCAGATGGCGCAGTACGTAACATACAGATGGTGCAGTACAGATGGTGCAGTACGTAATATAAATCAGATGGCGTGCATGTTAAACATGCACACGCCTGCTACTGAGCACACACCAGAGATGCTGGTGATCTTGGTGCGTGGTTCCAACGCTGGAGAGGCGCAGTCACCCATCGGGCTGCCCTGATGGCTGCGTTCACCCTGCCCCAGCACGTAGATCGCAATCATTCGTCGAAATGCTGGCGCAGTTGAATCACCTGCGGCGGCAGTTACAGGAACGATCTTGAGGCTGCGGCTTCGGAGTTGCGGCCTCATCAGGTCAGAATTGTCAGTAGGACGGACTCAAAGGACCTCCCTGTGCCATGCTGTCCATAACAACACTCACGCCGTCATGATCCGCACTTCCGCAAGTCACAAAGGCGGGTTCATGCGAACGCGCCCTGGGCATTCCGCACCTCATCACCGATGACGGTGCTGCTGTGGGTGCCGCCGAGACTAGGGGCAAAATACACTCTTGATTTTCATGATTGAACAAAGCTCACCTCGCCGCCGATGACGGTGCCGCTGCCGTTAGGGGCGCCGCGCCGCCGCGTCTCCAACTTCTTCACCAGGCCGAGCGTCTTGCGCAGGTGGCCGCACCAGAAGCAGAAGAACGCGTCACGCGCCGCCATCTCGTCCGCAACAGCCTGCCGCTTGTCCTCCTGCTGCTGCGCCGCCTGCAGTCGGCAACAGATTCTGTCAGGCAGCATGAAGTTCCGCAGGCCATCTCGGCTCCGAAAACGGCCTGTCGCTTGATGTTGTGCTCGTGCGGGATGCAAGGATCGCAGGATGCAAGGATCGCAGATGGCGTGCATACGCCTGAAGCAGGTCCCGGTCGGGATGTTTCCAAGAAGCCGTGGCGCTGCGGCAGCCACAGAATGACTTTCGCCGACGGTGACGCCAGCCTCGGAGCAGGTTCCTGGGTGCATGGAACAGACTCGGACAGGCTTTGGCAGGCAGCGCGACAGGAGCGCAACTCCGCAACCTCATCACCTGGATGGCGCGACGGGCGACGCGCTGCAGCTTGTCCGCAAACAGGCACGTCCAATGGGCCAGCAGCGTCCGCAGCATCACCTGCAGATAGCATAATAGTATTGGAATGGAAGTTGCCGGAAGCAGTGCAAAGCGCACATCAGCAGAGCGAGGGAAAGCAGAGCAATCAGGCTGACAATGACTGATGGAGATGCGGCAGCAGCCACCTGAGGTGGGCTTTGTTACTCTGCCAATAATGGAAGGTGGGGACAAGCATACAGGCAGATAACGATAGGCTCACCCGCTGGACGCAGTCGCTGCCCACCCAGAAGCGCCGGCTGCCGTCGCTCAGACCGCCCGCGCCGGCGTCCGAGTCGTCGCCGTCGCTGTGGGGGCGCCGCCGCTTGCGGGCTGCTGGCTTCTGCGGCGAGCGGCTGTGCAGCTGCAGCTCCTCGGCGTCCTGGCGGCATGGCCGGCTGAGCGTGACGGGCTTCATGCCGCCCCTGCAAAGTAGAGAACAAGTGGAGACGACAGTCAGGCGACGGAAGTCACATGAATCATCATCTCTGGCTGTGCAGCTGCGGGCATGCAGTATCATGGTGGTCTTCTGGGCCTGCGCGGTCGGAGGCTTTGTGCGGGGCTGTCCATCAGAATGTGGTCTCGTCACCTTGCTGTTGAGGAAGGCTCGGACCTGCGCACTTTGCGGTCCAGTCAGGAGCCGCCGGTGATGTTGCCTCCGCCACATGGCATTAACCTTCCCGGCCCACGTCACGTCAGGTCACAGCTGTGCTGAAATGCAGTGCGAGGAGGTGCTGAAATGCATCAAGAGGAACAGCCAGCCGAAACCAAGAGGCGCACAGGTAGAACAGAACGCACTGTGAGCGGCCGCACACGTCGCAGGTGAAGCGCCCGTCTCGCTCGTCCTCTGTGTAGTGCTCCACATGGCTGCTGGCGCCGTAGAAGGCATGCCCCGTGGTGAAGTAGGTCAGCTTCCTGATGGCGTCTATGACGCCGTTCCTCTCCGCATTGACCCACCCCAGATTCCCGCTCACCTCCTGGCTGCGCACGCAAAAGGTTGACCAGACTTCAACTAATTCAAGGTAGTAGGTCAGCTGCCGAATGGCATCGATGATGCTGTTCCTGTCCGCATTGACCCGACCCAGATTCCCGCGCACCACCTGGCTGCGCTTGCATGCCAAAGTCACTTTCCGAGCAAGAGGCGGCAACCAGAGGGCTCAGCCTTCCAGGCGAGGAGCACATAGCGCGTGGGCCAGGCAGGCAGGTGCCGCCATGACAGGACAATGCAGCTGGAGCGCTTGCCATGTGTCGCGAGCTCCTTGAGCTATGCATCGATGTGGACGCGCTTAATCTGCTATAAAAACGTACATTTTCAACATTTGCCCACCTGCCCGTCTCCAGCTCGGACTTGATGCGGTACAGGGCCTCCTTGTACATCGCCTCCAGGTGCCTGCGTGTGCAGATGGAAGACACTCTAAAACTGAGCACTGCCAACAAGGCAACAGCCAGGCAGATGAGAATTAACAACCTAATGCGTGAACAGCTCCACACGCAGAGCACAATGCATCAAACACAGGAGGCAAGCAGGCGTCTGCGTCCACATGCAGTCCGATATTCTGTAGGACCTATCCTGGAGGACATGAATCGCCCAAGCGGACGGCAAGGCAGCGCAAGCAAGGCGACCACAGAAGGCTCACCGGTCCATGGGGGCGCCAAAGAACTGGTGCAGCAGGCCGCAGGCCATCTCGGCAAACTTTCCCGCCAGGTGCACGTCCCTGCGGTGCAGCCACACTGGATGAGCATGCGCAATAATAGCAGGCGCAGCAGCAGATTTGAGCGGGCTTGACGCGGCTGCCCTTGAAGGAGGTGTCTTAACAGCATGGCAGCAAAGGATCGGTCAGCCTGAGGCCGCAGGCATTGTACTGAATTGCTGTTGAAGAAATGCATGCGTTTCCAACAGTGCGAAAGGTGCTACACAGGTGTACCTGTCGTTGTCCCCCAGGCTGGCCCGCAGATCGTCCAGCGCTGCCGGGATGGGGTCTTCGTCCACTGACCACCCGTCCTCTTGCTCGTCCTCCTCGATGAAGTCGTCCATCGACCCTTCGACGCATTCAGATAGGCGTTGACAATGGTCGCATGGACGCAGCCGGCTCTTTAACAGCGACAGGTATTTATGAGCCAGGGCGCAGGCGGCATCTACAACGACAGTCATCTGCGAGCGCAAGTCAGCAGCACAGCAGGTGTTGCTGAGTGCGGCCACACATATCAGGCCAGACTCGAGCTCAGACGCGCCTGCATCGTCCGACTCCGCCGCAGCCGCAGGATCCGGCGCATCCTCGTCCTCCACCTCATTCGCTACGGCGGTCCGCGGCGAGAAGAATCGCAGCAGCGTGCCCTGCCGCTCGAAGGGGCCATTGTTTGCGCCTGCATAAAGCGGTCCAGGATCACGACGGCTTCAAGGGTTTGCAGCCCGGTGGTGCACCAGACACAGAACCAAGTTGGCAGTCCATGAGCAGTATTATGGAGTGCCCAGGCCGGCTGACAATGCCGAAATGCCTTCTAGATGAGTTACCTCAGTGCTGGACTGACGTAGGAGCAGCTGCGCCGCTCAGGTGCGAGACTGCGGTATTCCGGGCGACTTCCGAATACGACATCAAGATATGTCATCGCACCTCTGCGCAGTCGAGGCGCCGCCGCCTCCTCCTCTGGCGAGTCTGCCTTTGACAGCCGCCGCAGCTGGCGCCGCTGCTGCCTGTCAGCCGCCTCCACAGCCGCCGGCGCTGCCTCATCATCCGAGGGCTGCGCGGCTACGGCCCAGCCGGTAATTGCGGCGCCTGCAGCGTCTGGCTCTGCCGCCACCTCATCCTCGTCAAGAATGGCGACACGGCGGCGGCGTGCGGGGCTGGGCTGTGGAAGCCCGTCATCAGCGTCTGACGACAGCTCGATCGCGTACGCCGCTGCCGCGCCAAGCTGCGCGGCAGGATCTGTCGCCGCAGGCGGATCTGCTGCGCCCGCTGCATCGCCGTCTTCAAGGTCTGCAGCTGCGGAGGGGCCTGCTGCGGCTGAGTCGCCCCGCCGCTTTGGCTTCTTCCATTTCCTTGGCGGGGGCGGCCGGGCATCGTCGGTGTCGTCTGCCAAGTTGCCCTCAGCCAGGAAGCCGGCGCCGAGATGAGGGCTGCAGCAAAGGGTTAAGAACAATGCTCCTGAACACGTCGGATACGTGTGAGTTTATCGCAACAAGCTGCCTCCAGACAAGTGTGGATGCCACTGCGCCACGAAACCAGTCAGGCATGACAAGGCACCGCGCAACTTGTTTGCAGGAAAGCTTTCTGCAGCATCGCTTGGGAGACACACACGACACGAAGCGTCGCAGAGAGTGCAGCTGCAATGCATGTCCGCGTACCCGCCCTCCTCTACGCCGCCGCACTCGGGCTCCGAGTTGTCGATGAAGTCCTGAATGGGCGGGCTGCGCTCTGGTTCTGACTCCCATTCAGAGTCGCTGCCGCTGCGCACCGCCGGCGAAATCGCGCCGTCTGCTGGCTGAGCGGACTGCCGGCTGGCCGCCGGCACAGCCTTTCTGTCCGGCGGCGGCTTGGCCGACTGCCGCTGCAGCCGGAAGGCCTCGCCCGCCGCCGTGGCGGGCTTTGCGCCGCGCTGCCGCGTGCTGTAGGCGCCGCCCCGCTGCGGCCTGCTGGGCGAGACATCTGGCGACTGGGCACCTTCGCTGTCCTCCCAGTCGTCGTCACCAGCTGCGTCTCCATGCTCTGCACCGGACTCCTGGCCGCCGCTTCCGTCCCGTGATAGGCGCGTGCGGGCCGCTGCGGCGGTGCGTCGCGTGCTGCGGGGCCACAGGCTGCTGCTCGGCCCGACTGACGGCTCTTCCGCAGCGTCTGAGCCCTCGTCCGGAGTGCCACGCGACTTTCGGAGTCGGCTGCGGCGCTTCTGCTTACGCTTGTCGCCGCTAGCCTGCTGGACCTCCGGCACGTCGCTGTCCTCCAGGTCCGACATCGAGCTACTTGGTTGCTAATCTGGTGGTCGTCTGACGGACCGCAGTGGCTGCTTCACGCTGTCGTCAAAACTTCAAAAATCCGCAAGTGGTCAACTCGCTGGCCAGACAGGTAACACGCAGATCTCGCATCTGCATCAAGGTTGTTACAGTCTTTTGTCAGCCTTGCAGCAAGCTCAGACTGGTTTCAACGCTCAACCTTGAAAATCGAAACGTCAGCAAAGCTCATTCCTGCCTGGTCCTGCAGATCCAAATGCTGAGGTAGCTCTCGGCGAAGTAACAGTCCGTAGTATTACATCACTGGTCGCAACTCACTTGCATTCCGGCCCTTGCAATGTTGAAGTGGACTCATCAAGCGCAGCACAGCACGGAGCATTTGTCAGACAACCAGGGTTTACGCTGTACTATAAGGTTTTCTCAGTCTCTCAAATAGAACGGTTCCCAGCCGCAAGCAAGTGCGCTGCACACTGAGCTGGTCCGGCCTCTTTGCTGTGCTTGGGTCTTGCGTGCTTGAACGCTGGTAGCCCGCCACCATGGGGTGCGTCTCACCCTGGGCGCACAGCCGCCAGCGCACGCTGCTGACTTGCTGTTTGCCGATGTCTGCTCTAGCTCGCACTGGTTGAGCAACTATGCAGCTTGCACGAGGACGCCTCAGCACGTCCTGGAGCCGTCCCTGTGCATCCTACTGCAGATGCTGGGTGCTGCTCGATGGCAACAGGCGCCCTCAGCGCAGGCATACGTGAGCACACTGCAGCACTGATGTATCTCTCCTGCCTCGCCTTGCAGTAAGACACGCGGGTTGGGAGCCGGACGCAAGCTGCGCACGCACCGGCGCGAGCAGCTGTGGGCAGACAAGGATTACAAGAAGTCCCACCTGGGCAACGAGTGGAAGAAGCCGTTTGCCGGCGCCTCTCACGCCAAGGGCATCGTGCTCGAGAAGATGTGAGTTCTCGTGGCTTCCTGCTGTTGTGACCATTGCGCAGCTCACAGGAAGTGTAGCTGGCTGGAGGACTGCGCGGAGGAGTGGAAGCGGCTGCCAGCGGAAACAGCGGAAGCAGCGAGGCTCAGGGCAGCAGCTCCGCAGCGTGAACCTGCCGCTGCAGCAACTCTGCGCCGCGCTGACAGCTGCACGGACGCGGCCGGCAGATGCACGGATGTGGTTGGCTTCGCCTCCAGCAATTGTGGCGTGTATAGCGGCTTCAGCGTCTCACTAAGCGCAGCAAGCATGCAGGCCATCCGCTGCAGTCGGGACAGCACTCTGTTCGGCGTGCTGCTGGCGATGTGGCACGCCAAAACGTGGGATGTGGGATCAGAAATTCAAGTGCGCGAAAGGCTGAGTCTGAAAATGCTCGTTGTGGTGCGTGCAGCGGCATTGAGGCCAAGCAGCCCAACTCCGCTATCCGAAAGTGCGCGCGGGTGCAGCTCATCAAGAACGGCAAGAAGATCGCAGCCTTTGTGCCCAACGATGGTTGCCTCAACTTCATCGAGGAGAACGTGAGTGCTCCTGCCATGCCAGTGCAGTTTTGTGCGGTGTGCGCGTTGCTAGACGATGCAGCTGCGCATGGCATTCACAGTTGAGGTTATGCTAGAGAATCCCATATGGTCTGCTTCTCTCCGAGAGTGGGCATCGCTGTGGCACAGGACGAGGTGCTGATCGCTGGTTTCGGCCGGAGGGGTCACGCCGTCGGTGATATCCCCGGTGTCCGTTTCAAGGTGGGCGACGCTTCCTGGCCCCGTATGCTGACATGAGTTGTGCAGCTTTGGTATGCCGGCTGCAAGTGCAGTGCCCGGCTGCAATCGCAGCTATTCTTATTTGATGTTGAGCTGCTGCACGGGCACTGCACACGTTGACGACTACCCGCACACTTTCCAACAGGTTCTGTTGTGAATTTTGCAGGTGGTGAAGGTGGCGGGTGTGTCGCTGTGGGCGCTGTTCCGTGAGAAGAAGGTCGGCCTTTTGCATTTCCTATCTTTTTGGAAATAGTTCTGTCATCTGTTGCAGTGATTACTCACGTTTCAGGTTGATGAACCGCAAAAGATCTAACGAGTTCTTTCTGATGTGATTGCAGGAGAAGCCGCGGAACTGATCTGTTTTCGCGCGGCTCGTCCTGTTGTGCGCTGCTTCTGTTTGGGCCACAGCACACCCTGTAACATCAGCTGTTCTCCCGACCACCGTGGCACCAGTTTCACCCCATGCACAATCATCGTCTGTCAGCCTATGATGCCGACCGCAGCTGGACATAGGTACCAGGACAATGAATCATCACAAAGCCAATGCACCAGTTGCCTTTGTCAAAATGCCCCTGCTGCGGCGCTGCTCTGCTGAGCCGGCGTGCTAGGGTCCAACACCTGGCCCACATGCACATCACACGACCTGCATGATCTGGTTCCTGTGAATATAGGAATAAACGTACCTATGCCGCGCACACGCCAACGCCGAGAAAATTGAGAGTCTTGTGCATACTTAGAAACACACAGTCGCAATGCTGCTGGCGTTGGCCGCGTTGTAGGGTTCCTCCTTGCGGCTGGCTGTTCCTACATGCTGCAAGTATCGTTCCATCGGCATATTTGCAGTGGCCGGAGTCTTGCATCGGAAGGATATGTCCCATGACCTTGTCAATTTGCATACTATTTCTCGCGCCTACTCCACAGGAACAATCTGTGCGACGATCTCCCCATGCCCTTTGCAAGGCAGCATCATCACCACACACTTGGAAAACATGGTCCAGCTTCAACCCCTGCTTTGATCGTGCTCTGGACGGACATCGATCTGCTGCACTGCCTAGAGTTACCAATGCAACCTGTTTTGCGTGGCGTTTGTACTCCAGCCGGTTTGATCTGAACGAGAAGCCCATTTTTCGGCCCAATCACAGCGGCTCCCGCAGCCGCCGCAGCTTCCTAGCCCTGCATGTCGGCGTCGATGGGGCCTGCGCCGCCGCCGTTGTCGCGGGCAGCCTCAGCGGCCGCCATCTGCTGTGCCGCCGCAAAGGCTGCCGCATCCTCCGGGTTCATGTTCCAGCCTGCAGAAATGTGGCGAAATCTGGACTGATTGTCAGCAATACGGAGTCAATCAGGCTGAATGGAAAGGTTGCATGCTTCTCATATATTGTCACGTTGCAGAGCAGAGAGTCCAATGGCCATGCAGTCCACAAGTGTGCCTGGCGATGAGCTAACTCGGGGACCAGAGTGGACATCATCGAATCACCTGGCAGCAGGGAGGTGAAGAACCCGATGAGCAGCGCCTGCAGCTCCCGCAGCACGCCGCCGCGGCGTGGCGCGGCATTTCCCCCTGCCGCCGCCACGCCGCCGCCAGCCGCGTCGCCGCCGTCGGCCGGCGCGATGTGGCCGCCGTCGGCCGCGCCGCCGCCGCCGCCCCCATTGGGGTTACCACCCGCCGCCGCCGCCGCCGCGGCTCCAGGCGCGGCCGCCGCGGCGTTGAGGCCGGCAGCGGCGTGTGGCGGGCCATTGTGGCCGCCGGGGCCGGCGGCCGGCGGCGCGAGGCCGGCCATGCGCTGCAGCCACAGGCGCAGCGGCGAGAATGCGGACAGGTACAGCAGCGTGCCGCCGCCCACCAGCAGCAGGAAGCGTCCCGGCGGGCAGTGCTGCGTCATGACACACAGTCAACATCAGATTTTTGCGTTGGGTAATCGGAGACCCGGTAGTGTGCTGCCGATAAGCAGCGGCAGGAGGCGCCCCGGCGGGCGGTGCTGCAAAGGTTGCGCACGAGTTCATTCCAGGATAGTCTACAGTCAGCAGAAAGCGGACTGACGGGCTGCACTGCATGGCTTATGGAGAGTACAGAAACAACACCAACTCGGCCAAGGTCCCAAGTAAGCAGTGCACATTGGCCTCAAGCACTAACTGCAGTGCGGTACAAAGAAGCAGGACGAACGCGCGGAAGCCAGCAGAGAAACACAATAGTGCACTGATGTCCCTTGAAAAAAGCGTACCAGAAGGGAGATACAGATGTGGCAGAAAGGGGGGAACACAGTGCCGCACCTGGTACAGCAGTAGTAGCAGCACGGCAACCTGCAGGATGACGCGCAGGTTAAGATTTATCTGGATACGGCGCGCCGCCGGCTGCGGCCGAAGCACGCGTGGCACGCCACGCACGTCGCCGCGCGCCTCCACCAGCACCTGTGACGGTTGCAGTGGGGCCAATTTCAACTGGGAGGCTTTGTTGCGCCGTGCAGAATGAAGCGGACTTGGACGGAACAGATTTGCAGAAAATGCAGGAACTGCAGGTTGAATTCGTGAAATTGCCAACAGGCTCAAGCGCGTGGCCAAGCAGCATGAGGGTCGACGGCTGAGTTTCGCTTACACGTGGCAGTGTGCATGGGCAGAGGAACGTACAAAGTTGCCGGCCTCGTCGCGTCGCAGGAAGGCGTCTGCGCGATGGAGATTGGGCGGCCCATTGCGTCCCGGCCGCCTCGCCCGCAGCCCTGTGCAACGGCCAGGCTAAAGTGTTGGTAATCATGTTTGATTGAGGAACAGCAGGATGCAATCGACGTACCGCGTGACGGGAAGAGTTGCAAGGTGGACCGGACATACGGGGAGAACTCGACGAAAGTAGAGAGCTCTGCTGTAATCAGTTTCCATGCGCCTGTCTAGTCCCTGCGCAACTGCTCAAAGCAGTGTGTGATGTGACTGGCCAATGCAACATGTGTCATGTCACACTACACCATGCATGTTGGATTCACGTGCGCTCACCGTCAGGCACCGGGTGCTGCTGGTGGCCGGGCGCGGGCGGCGGCCCCGGGTACGGAAACGCTGGCGGCGGGAAGCCGGGCGGGCCGTAGGGGCCGTAGAAACCCGGCGGCGGGCCATAGGGGGGCGGGCCGAACGGAGCTGGCGGCTGCCCAAAGGGGAATCCGCCGGCCAGCACTGCACCGGGGAAACCGGGGCCAGGGAATGCGGCGGCGCCAAACTGCGGCTGCTGCGGCTGCGGCTGCGGCTGACCAGCTGGCTGGCCGGGCTGCTGCTGCGGCTGCTGGTTCTGCGGCGCGCCGAACACGAAGGCGGGCTGTTGCGCGGCGGCGCCGCCGGGCTGCTGCGGCTGCGGCGGCGGCTGCTGCGGCTGCTGCGCGTCCTGCTGCTGCGGGAACAGGCCCTGCTGCGGGAAGCCCGGCAGCATGCCATATGGCGACATCTGCGCCAGGGAACGAGGAGTGACGTTCTTGGGGCCGTTGCCAACGTGTACACTCTCCCCCGCGCTGCCATGCCGCAGCAATGAGTGGTAGTACATGTGTGCGATGTGTGCAAGGGTGCAAGGGCGCCCATCAGCAGATCCATGCACCTCTGATATGTGCCAAACAGGGCTGCACCCAGCACGACACTGCAGCTTGCCACTCGGCAGGCAGTCAACTTGCGACACCAAAGCTCTCACCATGCCGACGGGGACGAGCGCCACGATGGGGAAGCCCATCGGCTGCTGCATGCCGAACAGCATGCCCGCGGCGTCCGCGCCGCCTGCGGCTGCCGCCGCCGCCGGCGCCGGCGCCGGCGCCGCGCCGCCGCTGCTGGGGCCGGCGGCGGCCGACGCGGCGCCGGTCGCGCCGCCAGTTGCGCCGGGCATGCCGTCATTCAGGGAGGCCATGGCCGCGCTGTACGCCGCCGCCAGCGCGGGGTTGAACTGTGCATATGCGGCGTGCGCCGCGGCCGCGTCGTGCGCCTGGCTGTGCGGCGGCGCGCTCGCCGGCATGCCCTGCAGCACAGCGATGCGGCCAGGGCGTCAAGAGGCGATCGTGACATGGTGTCACATTGGCTGGTGAAAGCCATGTGCATGATGCACCAGCACAGGCATGCAGTACGTGGCCTGTCGACACACAGACACGTATGCCCTGCAGGATTGTGACAGGCCTCTAGACCTGCTGCTGTGGCATGGATTGACCAATATGCATGCGCGTCGTACCTGCGGCATAGCCCAGGGCGGCGGGTAAACCGCGTTCTGGTACCAGAAATCGTTCGGGTCTGGCTCCTGGCCATAGGGCGCGTGGGCGCCGCCGGTGCCGCTACTGCTGCTGCTGCTGGCGCCGCTGCCGCCCGCGGCCGGGTCCGCCGCCCGGCTTGGGCCCGCGGCACTGGCAGACGCCGCGGCGGCGGCAGGTGGCCGGGAGGAGGGACCACCGGAGGGCTGGCCGGCGGCGGCAGGGCCTGTGCGGGCAGCTGCGGAGGGCGCGCTCGCGTCCGCTGGCGGCGCTGCGCTGGGTGGTGGCGTCTTCACCACCATGTGCATGGAGATGGGCTCCTGCGCATCCTGCGAGTGCGCAAGCCGGACAAGTTGAAATACGCTGGTGAAACGCCTGCCAGGACGTCTCAAAGCTGTTATAAGAAGCGTGCATTCGGCGGCGCCTCGATAGGCACCACGATGCATACCAGGCTGTCACAAGTGATTATGCTAGTTTTACGCTAGTTTTGTGCGGCATTGCGGGCAAACACAACATGCGCACCGGCCCGACGATAGTGGACAGCTGCGCAGCCTCCGCCTTGAGAACCTTCCCGGCGTAGATGAGCTGCACGCATACAGAGCCGTTGTTGTCATCAGACGGTCCAGCATGTGTGTGCTGTCATGCGCTCGGGCAATGCCGTAGTCACGCTCGGGCAAAGTGGTACAAGGCTGACCGTCTGCTGGGAGGGAGCGGGGTTGCCAGGGTAGTCCCGCTGCAGTAGCGCCTTCAGCTCTGCCACCGTGCTGCTGAGGCGCGCCTTTATGCGCACATCCGGCTTGCTGCCAGACCCGTTCTTGATCACAAACTCTGCCTCTGTCTGGACTGCTTCGGCCATTTTTCGCACCCCAGTCAACGGTCAATATTGCAAAGCTCCGATCAGACGGCTCGAATAGTGGAAGGAGCCTGCACAAAAGGTGCGAAGGTGCGAAGGTGCTATTAGGTCCGAGGTTGGAAAGCCCAACAAAATGCTGGCTGGTGCGCGTCAAATAATGCTACACGATGCCAGGCGCATGTTCGGCTGCTCCTGCTCCTGCTGCTGCACAAACGAGCTGTGAGACCCCGTATGTGCGTTCTGCTGCTTCTCGCATGCGCGTGAAATGCTGTCAACATGTGTCTACATGACACATGTAGACATGGCTACTCTTTTATGTGAGAGCATGGGACTCTCAGGTCATCGAAACTACTGGACTGCCACGTCACCCATCCGACAACACCATGAACCTCTCAAATGCTGCAGGGCGCAGAAATTGCAGTGAAACTCCATTACAAAAACCGACAAAGGTTTTTAAATTCCAAGCATGGCTCGTGGCGCGCTACTGCGCTCTTTGCGCCTTGCGTGCACACAGCAGCACGAGGCGCTCACACCGCAATTCACGCAGACGTATAATGTATTTGGTATGTCTTCAAGGCAGGTCGTGCAGCAGGCACGCTCTGTGGCTGATGCACAACCGGATCACAAGGCTGCAGAGGAGGACGGTTCGACGTCAGAGGTATGAAGTTGGACTGCAGCCATCCTTACAGCTAATGTGCAGTATACCGCTCAGCGAAAAAGCAGCTCCGGCAGGGACGACAAGGTTTGATATTAGTCTCAGTGAGTTAGGGACGACGGTGGATCAGCAACACGAGCTCGTGTGTTGATGGTCATTTCAGTGCGGCCTGCTTTGGTGCAACAACTGGTGCGATCAGTGCTGCTGTGATCTGCAATGGTCACACACAGCATGGTGTGTTGAAGAAGCTCTCACATGCATGCAGCCTGAGGGATCCAGGGCGCAGAGTGCGGTTAGCAAGGCGAAGGCAGCTGGGCAGTGGGCAGCCAAAGGCGTTGGCGCCGTGGCGAACGCCGCAAAGGAAACAGTGATGGGAGGGGGCTCCATGGCAAGCGAGGACCAGCATCCTGCGGGATCGATGCAGCAAAGGTGTGGCATCCTTCACACTGCACGTCTAGATTTTGTGATTGACTGTTGGATGCGAGTGAAGAATGCGGGTTGGGAGAGAACACAGTCTTGCGCCCGCGTTGCTTATTGCGCAGCGGTGCATCGTGCCGGTGGACTGTAGCAGCGATGAAACAATTGATTATCGCTTGGGCTAATCAACCTGTGCGCAGGGAAGACGCTTGCTGCCGGCTGAATTGTCAAGTATCCTCGATGCTGAGCCTGCAATGCTTGTGTTGCAGGCGAAATGCAGGCGACAAGGAAGACGACACGCACGAGCGCATTGGCGAGATACATTCAGCGGTCCAAAAGAAGCAGCAGGACGAGCGTAGCATCTCAGAGCGGTGAGTTGCCGGCAGCAGGACGACGACACTGTCCTGGAAGATCTGATTGATGTCATGCAACTCGTCATGCTGCAATTCACCCCAACTCACCCCTAAAACCCAAGACGAATGATTGCTGAAATTGATCATGCCCGTTTCTAATGCCACAGGTACCCCAGCATGAAGAGTGCGGCTGACAAGCAGCATCGCACAGGCGGGTCTGACTAGGTAGGCAGGTGTGGTGAAGCTCACATTCAGCCAATGCGAGGAACCAGGTATTCACAGCAATCCGCAGTTGATACAAACGGCTGCAATCTGCAGCCGACACAAACCGCTGCCATCAGACTCTATGCTATGTCAGGTCGTTTAATTTTAAGATCATATATTCACTCTGGCTTGAGGGTCGTGGTTTTTCCAGCTTGCAATCAATCAGCACTCTGTAATCATAGGACCCAATTCGAACTCGCTGGTGCACTCGAGCCTCTGGGAAGGCCGCATTACTCGTTGTGCTGCCACCACTGATCATAGCAGACACCTGCATCGGACGTTCCTGAACCCTGCACACCTACACGCTGCATCTTCAGCAGCGCCGCTGCTTGTCGCCACTGCGCAACGACTTGTGGCTGTTGGAAACCCGGAAGGCCCACACCGCTGCTGTGCCTACATCAACGACTCAACACCAGGCATGTAGGTCCTCCTCAAATCATCAGGAGGCTGGCTCTGTTCTGCCGGCCAAGAGCCAGGAGCCCCAGCCGCCCAGCAGACCGGCTGCCTCCTCTCCTTCCGCCCCCACACCTGCACAAAGCACATCGCTGAGATGGTCAGCCTCAATCTGCATTGCATCTGGCCACGACTCACCATCCCGCACGACATATATGCGCTGACGCTAGAATAGGTGTGGTGAGCGGAGATAAATCTGATGCGATCTCCGAGACATGAGCGTTGCACGCCAGCGGATGGCCGCCAGGTGCTCAGCACCTGCGGCAGTCTCCCATTTGGCCGCGCTCTCCTGGCAGCGATCCGTGTCCGCCGGGCTGAACTTGAGCATGGTGGCCAGCACCGGCAGCAGCGCCCGCATCTCGCCTGTTGCGCAACAAGCGATATGTTTCGGACCTTGACAATCGATCGCTTTTTGAAGTGCGGGATGCCACAGGTCACTTGCGCAACAAGCGGCACATGTCGCACCTTGAGTATCACTTGCTCCACGAAGTGAGGCATGCCACTGGTCACCAGCACAGTGCATACGAACGCTCTCGGCAGCACACATCAGCCAACGCGCACCCTTCGTGTACAACTGCAGGATAGTGTTTTTGAGGTACTGCATGTCCACCTCCCGGCCGGGCAGCTGCCTGCGCTGCGCCGCCCGCTCCACCTCCCGCAGCGCCTCCTGCGATTCCAAATGCGAGATCTTGTGTACTTTATGTGAATGGGGCAGGCTCAGGCCTGCACGAGACTGGCAACAAGCTGATGCGAGGTGGCAGCACCTTGCGGGCAGCCTCCTGTCGGTGCATGCCTACATTGCCGCAGGCTAGCGAGTTTTTGTTTGCTTTCAACCAGCGAAATGCACCTTGAGGGCGGCCTCCTGCTCGACGCGCAGCGCCAGCTCCCGGTGCACATCCCGCAGCTCCGCCTCCAGCTCCTCCACCCGCCTGCGTGTTTTCACGAGGATCCATGACGTGCTGTAGGGCACAGCCCTGCCCGGGCACACGTTTTGCTCGTGTGCCGCATCCCAGACCTTGGCAGCTTCGCCTCCAGCTGCTCCACTCGCTTGCCGTCTTCCTGGTTCGGGGACTACCGTCAGTCACATTGTGTGGCTGTGTCCTCCATGAACATGTGTCATGTGCCGCTGGAATGAGCTGACAAAGGAGCAGGAAATGCTGGTGGCGCACATGTGCGCGCGGTCGAGCTGGGCATTCCGCGCCGCCGCGGCCCGCGCTGCCTCCAGCGCCTTGGTCTCCGCAAGGCCCGACCCGCCGTCCACCAAGCCCTCCAGCCCGCCGAACAGGCCGCCGAGGCCGCCGCCGTCGCCGCTGAGGCCGCCGCTCTCGTTGAATCCGCGGCCGCTGGCGCCGATCGTGGCGCTGTCCGCCCGGTCGAACACCAACCCGCCGGCGTAGCTGCCGGCGCGGCTGGCGAGCGGCGAGGCACCGCCCCAGCCGCCTGGCAGCTGCGGCGCGCCGCCTGCGGGCTGGCTGCTGACGCTGGCTGCGCGGCCGAGGCGGCTGCCGGGCGTGCTGGCGGCGGAGGCGCCGCCGCGCCGCCGGGGCGTGGACGAGGCGTCAACTGTGGGGCAAGGAACAAGTATCATCAAAGGACAGACACATATTTCCAGCGCAGACGATTTCCAGCGCTGACAATATATGCAGGGCAACAGGCAGCTGGTAGCAGGCATGGCCGGTGATACTCAGCCTGCATGCAAAGCCCCGACGGGAGCATCAAATCACGCCCTTGCAGCCGCGTGCGCAACACTGGGCCGCATCAAATTTGCAATTCACCGCCGGCATGCACGCGCACCATATTCGTCGTCGTCCGCGTCGTCAAACGCGAGTGCCCGCACGGCGCCCTCCCGGGCCGCGGGGGTGCCGACGCTGCGCGGCGTGCCGCCCCGCTCCAGGTCCGCCTGCTGAGGAGAACGGGCAGGGTTTAGGGCGGGCTTGAGAGAGAGTTTCAGGACGGCCCGCATGACTTCAGGGTGCAAGGCGATTGCGGGCAACTGCACCGCAAAGTTGCCGTTTGCACAAGAGGGGATTGGGACTCCGCGGGAAGCTCACCAGGCGAGTGGTGGGGCTGGCAATCTCGCTGCGTAGCTCGGGATCCGTGGGCGACGCCCTGGGCATGCAGACATTGCCAGCTGATGTCCTCCAACATCCTGCCCAAAAGAGTGCCAATGAGACGTACCAGGCGGTCGGTGAGGGCTGCGACCTCGGCGCGCAGCTCAGCGGCAACGCCCAACAGCCGCGTCACCTCCGCCTCGCGCGCCTCCGCAAGCTCCGCCGCCGCATCCCGCGCCGCCGCCGCCTGCAGGCCAAGAAGGTGACCAAGCCACAGTCACAACCTCTAGTGCACCAATGGCGCCCCTCTCATGCGGCAGCAGCGCAGAAATGGACGACCGAAGAGCGGCTGCAGGTGCAGTGCTTTGGCGTGGCGTGCCTGTCCTGGGGCAGATTTTGCTGCGGTGTTGTAGGTGCCACAGTAAACGATGAGTTGCAATTTTCACATAGCTGCAGGCCGAAATGGGGCTACACGCTTTCCGAAGAAGCACTGAGAGGGTGGGCCACCTCTGCTGCGGCGGCCTCGGCGGCGGCGCCGCGCGCAGACAGGCCCTCCGAGTCCGGCCGGGCCGACTCAGCGGCCTCCCGCGCCGACGCCAGCGCCCCCGCCTGCGTTGCTAGCTGCTGTTCGAGCTGCTGCACCCGCACCTCGGCGGCCGCCCGGCTGCAAACATATGGACTAGAATTGGCCCCCGAAATACAGACATAAATGATCAAGCAACATCTTGCCAAGAGCAGCAGCTCACAAAGTCTTGCGACGAGGGACAACATCTCATAATGCGTGTGTCAAAATGTGCACCTGTCCTGGGCCTCCTGAGCCTGTCGGGCTGCGGCCGCCTCCGCTGCCTGGCGCCTCTGCAGCTCCGCCTCAAGCTCCTGTCCCATTTGCACAGCATGATTACTCGAAATTTGACAGAGGGGTGTCAAACAGCTGTCCAGCAGCTGGCAGCAGGGCACGGACAGCAACTTGCCGCTAACCCAAGGAACAGCAACCTCATGCGAATGCTGAACATGGAAGACCAGCCATCGTGGATTGCGTTGCATAAGCAATCAAATACAGGGTCTGCGCCCTGATCGTGCACGCCTGCAGCTGCCGCTCGAAGCCCGCTTCCGCTTCTGCCAGGCGCGCCTCGTACTGTTCCCGATGCTCCTGCGCCTCCTGCGCAGCCTGCAATCACCAGGCCGCCAACACTGTCAGCGGCTGTCCACTCCTGGGCTGAAGTCGGCACAGGGCTGCAGGCTGTGACCAGGCCGGTTTCCGGAATGCAGCAACTGAAAGGCGACGATGCCTGCAGCGATGAAACTAGCCAAATGATACAAGCTATATAATCTGAAAGACACTCTCATTCACAAGACCCGGGAAGAGAACCTGGTCGCGCTCTCGGCATGCGTCAGCAGCGGCGGCCTCCGCGGCGGCGAGCGCGGCGGCATGGTCGGGCTCCGCAGCGGACGCCTCCCGCGCCGCGCGCAGCTCCACCTCCTTGCCCTTCAGCAGCACGTGCGCCCGCGCCTGCAGCCATGTAATATTGTTTGTACCATCACTCATGACACTCAGGTGCAGGTGAAGGAGAAAATGCTGCGGCGGAAGCCTCCCGCGCCGCGCGCAGCTCCGCCTCCTTGCGTTTGGCAGCATATGTGCGCCCGCGCCTGTAGATACAGGGAACCTCAAACTTTGGGTTTTATTCTTGGGTCTGGAACCCATATACAAGTCCGCAGGGTCATAAAGCAAGCCGCCGTTCCCATTTGGCAACTGCGCCTGCGCCCGAGGCCATGATGTTTTTTGCTCGTCAAGCCTCCCGGGGAATGGCATGCCCGCAATGCAACCACTGCCAGACCACTTTGAACCACTGCTTGCTGACAATGCTGCAGACGCAAAATTCAGCCAGTCGAATTAACATTCGACATGTCCGCATTGCCGCCATCCACCTACCTTGTAGTCTCGCAGCTCGCGCTGGGCACGGGCTGCCTCTGCGCCGGCCTCGGCAATGCGCCGCTGTGCGGAAGCCGCGCAGTCCTGCGCCGCCTGCAGCTGTTGCACCGCCTGCTCGGCGGCTTCCGCCGCCGCCGCGTCCGCCTTCTGCCTCTCCTTGGCAGCCCTGCCAGGGAAGAACGGTGCAAACGATCAGCGATCAGCGGGAGAATGCGGACCGCTTGCCAGCACACAAACGCATGTGTGACGATGTGCGCTGAGGGAGCCTTTGGTAACGGGTCATGCCAACCCGCCCAGTGCCTGCCCTTGCTTGCGGCATGAGCATAGTCATTGTTGTGGCCCCCTACCAACTGAAGCCCAAGAACGCGAATAGGTGCGGCAAAGATCTGGTTCGCATGTCCAGCTTGCGCTTCATCTCCCCCACGGCCTTCTTCACACGCTCCCACTCAACGTCCTGGTCCTTCTTTGCCTTGGCCAGCGGTGAAAACACCAATATTAGTTGGGAAAAACGATAACCAACGCCACACACCTGTCAAGCTTGCGCTTCATCTCGCCCATGGCCTTCTTGACGCGCTCGCGATCCGCGTCCTGATCCTTCCTGGCCTTGGCCAGCGCCGCCTTGGCTGCCTCGGCGCTGGCCTCGGCGTCTCTCGCTTCCGCCTGCGCCGCCTGTGCCGCCGCCTCGGCGTCCACCTGCACGGCGCGCGCCGCCGACAGCTCGGACGACCGCTTCTCCAGCGCCACCTGCAGCGACGCCAGCTGCTCGTCCTGCATGCAGGAAAATTCACAATCGGAGAGAGTTGAGAGGCCTAGCGCAATTCGAGGACCGTGTCCTCCAGCGCCACCTGCAGCGATGCCAGCTGCTCGTCCTGCGGGTCAGCTACCAACATGTCAACGAAGTGTGATGGAATCTCCACCTGGCGGATTTGATTTGAAATCCAATAGAGACGGAGAGATGACGTGAAGAGACACCTCAGATCCCAGCAACTTGCACCAAAACCGTTCATAAGGCAGCAGGGACCCAGCGGCGATTGCACCATTCGCTGTTTTGAAAGCTACCACATGACGTCATGAAATTTCCAGATTCAGCCCGTGGGCCACCTTGTCGCGTGCTTCGGAGCCCGTATCTGCTGGCGGGGAGGCGGCCGCGACTGCCTGCTGGTGCGCTTCGGTCAGCGCGGATCGCACCTCCGCCAGCTGTGTCTCCAGCTCCTTGACCTGAGAGTCCCAAACTTCATCAGAAAAAATGATGCAGCTTTGTTGGCGTGCCATGCGAGTGCAAGCAGTGTGGGGCGAGCCAGCGGGTACATGCCTCGAGGAGGATAGCTGCCAAGCCCGAGCAATCAGTGAGCGAGGAGCAGGCTATGGATACGCGAAGTTGAACCGAGACTTTGGGTAACCATTGATGAGCTGTAAAACCTCCTGGACTTGATTTGGATTGAGGATTTGAGTTCAACTGGACTGAAGTTGCACCTTGGCGGTGTACTCAGCCTGGCGCCGCCGCGTCATGTGCACGAACTTTTTCTTGGCGTCCGCCAGCTCCTGCACCGCCTTGTCCCGCGCCTGCAGGTTCAAAGTATTGGTTGTGATTGTGTACATGTGACTTGCCGAGGGTGAGGCTTTTGGCCCAGCTCATGGTGCGTCAGCACTGACATGAGTGTATTCGCCTCTTGCCCTGCCTGCCATTGATCATATTGAGGTCACACGATGCTGCCAAGCTCATGTTCAACACTGTGAGTGCTCTTGATGACACTAAAAACCAGGTTGCATTGCATGGCACTTCCTTTCTTTCTTCTGCTTGCCACACCGTCCAGAAGGCACACCTGTGCCAGTGCCATGCTGTCATCTGCAGGCGCCGCAGGGTTGTTTGCCGCTGCTGTCTCGCCCTCACCGCCTGCGCCCGCCGCTGGGTGCCCATTGACCTGAGCTGCCTGCGCCTCTGCCTCATCGGCGGCTACCCCGTCCCGCTGCTGCTGGGGCATTGGCTGCTGGTGCTGCTGCTGCGGCTGCTGCGGCGGCTGCTGCTGTGACGCTGCTGCCTGCGCAGCTTCCAGCTGCGCCTGTGTGTCAGCCAGCTGCGCTTGCACCTCTGCCAGCTGGCCCTTCAGCGAATCGGGGTCTGATGCTGTGGACTCGGCCTCCGCCAGCTGCTTCCGGAGCATTTCCGTGTCGGCCGCAGCGGCCTCGGCTGCCTGTGCTACTTCAGCTAGCTGCGTCCTGAGGGCATCGGACTCTGCTGCCGCGGCCGGGGTCTCGGCCAAGCGCGCCCTGAGCGACTCTGCGTCTGCTGCCGCGGCCTCGGCCTCCGCAAGGCGCGCCCTGAGAAACTCGGCCTCTGCTGCTGCGGCCGGGGTCTCGGCCAAGCGCGCCCTGAGCGACTCTGCGTCTGCTGCCGCGGCCTCGGCCTCCGCAAGGCGCGCCCTGAGAAACTCGGCCTCTGCTGCTGCGGCCGTCGCCTCGGCCAGCTGCATCCTGAGCAACTCTGCGTCAGCTGCCGTCGATCCAGCCTCCGCCAGCCGCGCCCTGAGCGCCTCGGCCTCCACTGCCGCATCTGCCAGCTGTGTCCTGAGCGACTCTGCATTTGCTGCCGCTGCAGACTCAGCTGCCGCTAGCTGTCCTCTGAGCGACTCTGCGTCCGCCGCTGCAGACTCAGCATTCGCCAGCTGCGTTTTGAGCGCCACCGCCTCTGCGGCCGCGGGCTCGGCATCTGCAAGCTGCGCCCGAAGCGCCTCCGCGTCTGCCGCTGCAGACTCTGCTGCCACCAGCTGCGCCCTGAATGCCTCTGTCTCTGCTGCCGCATCTGCCAGCTGCGTCCTGAGCGACTCTGCATCTGCCGCTGCACACTCGGCTTCTGCAAGCTGCGCCCTGACGTCCTCTGCCTCTGCTGCAAGGCCTGCCAGCTGCGCACGCAGTCCCGCCGACTCCGCCGCGCCTGCCTCCACCTCGGCAAGCCGCGTCTTGAGCGCCTCCGCCTCCGCCGCTGCTGCTGCTGCCTCCGCCAGTCGTGTCTTCAGCGCCGCCACCTCCGCCACAACCGCCTCCAGCTCCGCAGTCCGCGCCTCGAGCTTGGCGTGCCGCGCCCGCATTGCGTCGGCGTCCGTGAGCACCGTCTTTGGTACCGCAAGCTGCGCCCGCAGGCCCAGGGCCTCCATTTGCAGGTCTTGGCCCTCCGCCGCCGTCGCCCGCGCCTGAGCGAGCTTTGTGGATAGGAGTGCGTCCTCCACGGGGGCGGCGCGTGCCATGTCCGTCGAGATGGTCTCGGCGGCGGCGGCCTCCAGGCCGGTTGCGCGCGCTTCCGCTGCTTCCAGCTGCCGCTCCAGCTCCGATATGCGCTTCGTCGCGGCGCTGCGACGGGCAGAAGGCAGAAGGAATGTTAGGTGATGTGGACATGAAAAACTTCATCCCCGCTGCATGCAATACCTTATGCGGTGCCGCTGCATTGTCAATAATGCGGCCTCGTAGCTTGCCATCTTCTCACAGCAAATCCGCATTCGCATTGTCAGTTACCATAGCACTCCGGAGATCATGTGCTTGCTTCGAACATCCAACTGCCAACGAGGCAGCCCCGCACTCGGTATCGGCCACAGCTCGGTTTTTGAGCAGCCGCGCGGCTGCCAGATCGCCCGCCTGGCTGGCCAGCTGCTGCTGCGCCTCGTCGGCACCCGCGGCTGCGTCCCGCGCCGACACGAAATCCGCTTCTGCTGCGATCACCCGGGCCGTCGACGCGTCAAGCTGCGCCTGCGCGCCATTGCACACATGTAGACAGGCTTGTGGGGGCTTTTGGGGGGGTTTGGGGAGACGATGTTCGGATTGAGAGTGACACAGATCCGGCAGGCTGCCATGGCGGCGCAGACCAGACCACAGAGCGTAAGTCCTAGTCCAGTCGGCCGGCTGCCATTGCACGGCCAGCAGGCCCGGCGACCTGTGTGCTACATGGAGCCCCTGGCGATAAACGGCAAAAAGAGTAACAGCGATAGAATATCTTACCTGCATGGTCTGCAGCCGGCCGGCGCCCACCGCGTCTGCCTCCTCAGCACCTGCTTCCGCTGCCTCCGCCAGCGCCGACACCTGGGCGTGCAGCTGCTGCTGCCCCGCGGTGGCGCTGCCGCCGCCGGCGCCGGAGCCTGCTGAGGCGCCGCCGACGGCGGCTGCCAGCTGGGTCTCGAGCTCTGCAATGCGGGTCTTCAGCACATCTGCGGTGTGCGCCTGCTGGTGTGCGGCCTGCATCTGGGCCTGCAGTCCAAACAAGGGGCTAGTGAGTATAACGACGTTGCACCGTGCATCCTTTATGTGAACGGCATGTTCTGTAGGCATGACACATATTGACGGCCAGCGAGATGCTGTGCTGTGTCTGGGAACTCCAAGTCGACCGCAGACTGCCGCATTGCACTGAAGTAATGGAACACACAGCCGTCAGAACCTACATGACGAGCAATACATCACAAGCACATCATGGCAGTAGCAACATGACTCACCTGAAGAGACTGCACCCGGCCGGCACCCTGCGCCTCCGCCTCTGCCGCACCTGCTACCGCCGCTTCCTGCAGCGCCGCCACCTGGTCGTGCAGCTGCTGCTGCTCCGCAGCCGCGCCTGCGCCGCTGCTGGCAGAGCCTGCCGAGAGTGCACCGGCGGCCGCCTCAGCTGCCGCCTCAGCAGCCGACTCCAGCTGGGCCTCGAGCTCGACAACGCGGGCCTGCAGTTCGGCGATGACGCTGGCATCACTACGAACAGATCTGTGTCACAAACAAGATATGATGTGTTGCAATCAAAATCACTCCCGGCATCACATGTCTATGCAAACTGCTTTGAGAGACGCAGTAAAGACGACGCGGGCCTGCAGTTCCTCACCGGCAGATGCACTACATCTCCGAGGCTAACATCATAACCACACATAGGTGAGGAACCGGTTTCTGAGGGTACAACATCGATCAGCAGACTGGCAGCTGATGGTTGTGCTTGGGTCCAGAATGCCTCAGATCGATACTAAAGTTTGATTGCTGACATAAGTACGCAGTTGGATCATTGAAAACACCTGCAGCGCATCGGCGGCGTCGGCCTGCCGTCGTGCCGCCTCCAGCTGCGCCTGCAGCTCTGCCGTTTTGGCGGCCACCGCGTCTGCCGCGGCATCGGCCCGACCATCGAGCACCGCAGCCGCCAGCTGCGCCTCGAGCTCTGCCATGCGCGCGGCCGCGTCCTCTGCATCTGCAGTTGCAGCCGCTGCGCGCAGGACCTGTCAAACAAACACATAGTGACAGCGACTGGGTGCTGCTGAGGTAGCGGGGATGTCATGCCAGAGACACCAGTAAGTCTGCTCTTGACTGACTACAGCCCATGCTCGATGCCTGCTTCGAGCTTCTGCCTCAGCTTGCATGCGGATATACGCACGAGCTGCAGGCGTCCACTGCAGCCATTCGAGCGAATCGTTACTGCCGCAATTTCGATTTGGCCATGCACAGCAAGACACTGTTCGACATAGGAGCCTACAGACCGCACCTCGTCCCCAAGCGCCGCCGCGTGCGTCTTGCGCTCGTCCGCCAGGATGCGCTGTAGCTTGGCCACCTGCACAGCGACAGCACATCTTATGTACGATGTATGTATCTGCATTGTGGAAACCGGCAACCGCTGCGCTGTCAATGCTGACGCATCCCCTGATGCCGGCAGCACGCAATACAAAGCAAGCAGGTCACAGATTTGGGCAGCAACACATATTGCTGACCTGCCGGTCGACATGGCGAGCTTGGTGCGGAAGCCGGTCAGCTGCTGCTGGGCGGCGTCCGCTGCTTGTAGCTTACTGACCTTCTAAACAGCTTCAAGAAACCACAACAGAACAGCAAGGAACTTCAGCATTTACCTGGCGGTCGGCCTCGGCAAGCTCGGTGCGGAAGCCGGTCAGCTGCTTTTGGGCAGCCTCCAGCTCGGCTTCCAGCGCCTCCGCCCGCCTGCCCGCCTCCGCCGCCTGCCTGGCCGCCGACAGCTGCACACATTCCAGCGGCCGATCAGTGAAGCCGTGCGGCGTAGTGCATGCACGCAGCACCAGGATCACAAGGGCCCGGGATGGGAAGGCATTGGCAAGCAAACCGGTCCATGGGCTGTAGTGGCAGCCCCAGCAGGGACGTGCCACTGCAGGCAAGTTAACCGAGCAGTTGCCCATCAGTGCCGTTGTACCTGTGCGTCCAGCTCGCCGACGCGCTGCCGGGCGGCGCCCAGCGCCTCGCGTTCGGAAGCCAGTGCCGCCTGCGTCTCCTCCAGCTGCGCCTGCAGGTCCAACACCGGCAACAAAGCCGGATGAACGAACATCATCGACTGGCAAGGTTTGGAACGGTCTGGATAAGGAAGGCGATGGAGTTCAACTGCCGCCTGCGCCTTCGCCACCGGCGCCTGCAGGTCCGCCGTCTGCAGCAATGCAAAAAAATTGGGGAGGTTGAAGTGCTATCCTTGAATATGCGGGTATGCGCGCATGCAAGTCAAGGGACCGCCATGAGCACTGCTCGGGCACAAAGCAGCACTCTCCAGCCGCAAGCTGGGCCCTTGGTGGAAGATGACATCCCGCAGCCCTGTTCTGGACAGCACCTGCATCCTGAGGCCAAGGCGCATGCGGTCACCTGCTGCTGCAGCTGCTGCGACGCCGTCTCTGGCTCGACGGCGGCAGCCGCTGCCTCTGCAGGTGCGCCATCGCTGCCAGGTCCCGCCGCATCGGCGGCAGAAGAGCCGGCCTTGCTCACAGGCGGCCGCCCCTGCTCCAGCTCTGCAACCCGCAGCTGCAGCTGCTGCGCGTCCGAGCGCGCGCGCTCCATTTGCACCGCGTGCTCCTCGTCCTTGCCTGCCGCGGCCGCTGCATGCTGCGCTTTGGCCGCCTCCAGCGCAGCCGTGGAGTCGGCCTGCATCAGCATAACGAGAAGTGAGGATCACCATCTCTGCATCCTTTTCGATAAGAACGATTTGCGGCGGAGTCGGCATGGGTACCAAGAGGGGAGACGACAGTGGATCTGGAAACTGCTTTCATCGACCAGTGATGTGGCAGACATCTGCCATGTACTCGCCTTTGCGGCTGCGAGGGAGTCGCCAGCGGCGGCAGCTTGCGCCTCCAGCTCGGCGATGCGCGTCTCGAGGCGCGACACGTCAGCGGCCTGCTCCTGCAGCGCCTCTGCTGCGCTCGTCACCTTTGCCACCACAGCCTGAAGAAAAAGCCAAAAGGCTCAGTGACAAACTAAATGTCTACAGGCATGCCTCGAGGCGCGACACGCCGGCGGACTGCTCCTGGAGTGTGCGGCTGGCGCACTCGTCACCTCGGCCACCACAGCCTGGAGAAACGAGGCATTTTGTTCATCATACCAGGGTTTGATTATCGTAGGTGCCTGCTCCTGCGGAGCTCCCTCGGCGCCAGCTGATCACCTTGGCCGCCACCGTCTGAAAGGCGGGACGGCGTTCATGTTGCTTCCCATGAAATCAGACAAATTGCTGTTCTTTACGTTTCAACACTGACGCAGCAGGGCCTTGGGCGCATTGCTTACAGCACATCATAATAGATTCTCCGGAGTCACCTGCGCCTGCGCCTCGTCGGCCGCCGCCGCCTCCGCCATCTGCTCGCGCTGCGCCTCGTGTGATGCCTGCGCCTCCTCCAGGCGACTCGCCGCGCTGGCTGAGTCCGCCTCGGCGGCCTCCACCGCCGCCACCAGCTTCTCCAGCTCCGCTTCCTGTTCCGCCTGCGAGGGTTCATAGAAGACACCACTTTGATGCATCGCAGGAGTCTGCCGGCACGCAAGGCTGGCTTGTGAAGTCGCTGATGTAAGCTTGGTAATCGGTACACAGCCAAACTATTCAATGCAATGCAGCAGGTGCATTAGAGTGTCCAACATACAGCAACACTGACCGGATGAGGGCAAGCTGCAAGATCTGCTGTCTGCATCATGGCAGAGGCAGCGCCAGGTGCCGGGGCATGTTTCCCGACATTTTGCTCACCTGCAGGGCTTCGGCCGCGGCCAAGGCAGCTTCCGCCTTCTCCGCCGCCGCCTCTGCCGCCTCCGCTGCCGAGGCCAGGTCGTCCCGCTCTTCCACAAATCGCTCCGCCGCCCGCGCGGCGCTGGCGGCAGCCTTTGCTGCCTCGGCACGCGCGGCGTTGAGGGCCTTTTCCAGACTCCCCTTCTCGCGGCCCCATTGCTGCTGCGCCGCCAGCGCGGCCGAGTCCGCCTCCGTGGCCGCCTCACGCGCGGCTGCACTGAGGGCCGCCCGCTCAGACTCCCAGGCTGCCTCCCGCGCCGGCAGGTGCTCCGCTGCCGAGGCCAGCTGCTGCGCCTGCGACTGGACCTGCTCCTGTGCATCCGCAAGCTGCTGCTGCGCCTCTGACAGCTGCTGCTGGATGTTGGACAGCTGCTGCTCGGAGTCCGACAGCCGCTGCTGCATGTCCGACGAGTCTGCGGAAGTTGACGACTTGGCGGCGTCCAGCACGGCACGCAGCTCGGCCAGCTGGTCGTCGAACTCAGCGGCGTTTTGCGCGAGCTTGGCCTCCGCCGCCGCCCGCGCCTCCGCCGCCGCCGCCGCAGCAGCAGCCGCCTCTTCCAGCTGCTGCTGCAGGGCCGCCGTCCGCTGCGATTCTGCATGCACGGCCTCGTCCGTCGCCTGCTGCGCCGCTGCGGCCGCCTCCTCGGCCTCCGACGCTCGCGCCTCTGCCGCTGCCGCATCCGCCGCCTTTGCCTCGGCGGTCCGCTTTACAGCTTTCGCCTCGGCTTCTGCAGCAGCGGCCCGCTCCTCGGCCGTGCCGACACCTGCCTCTGCAGCTTCTGCCCGTTGCGTTGCTGTTTCAACAGCAGTCTCGGCTGCCTCAGCCCGCGTCACCGCCGCGTCCATCTCGGCGGCCAGGTCCGGCAGCGCCGCCTGCAGCGAGCGCATCTGTTCGCGCAGCGCCGCATTCTCGTCCCGCAGGTCGCTGCCGGAGCGCTGGGCAGCGGCCTCGGCGTTCGCCGCCCGCTTGTCGGCTGCGGCCGCCTCCTGCCGCGCGGCCGCCAGCTCCCCATTGAAAGCGGTCACCTGCAGTTGGCAAGTCCAAGGTCGAGCATGGCTGAATGTGAAGGACACGCAGCCTTGAGAAATTTGCAGGTCTGCATGCACGAATCAGGAGTGCATCCTTGTGAGCCGTGCTGAAGCAAAGCTGCAGCGTGCACCTGTTGGCGCAGGTCATCGAGCTTGGCGGAGTCTCCGCCAGTTGCTGCATCGATGGGTGCCGCAACGGCAGCGGCGCAGCTGAGCTCCTCGATGCGCTTGTCGCGGGCACGCAGCTTCTTGAGTGTGTCTACGCACAGCTTCTGCAGCTCCTCTAGCGATGCGTTGGCAATGACCGCCGGCAGCTTTGGCGGCGCCTTTGCCGGCGACTTGGCGCCGCCGGCGGATGCCATGGTGGGTGCCGCCGCAAGGGCCTGTGAGCACCCGGCGGCAGCATGAGATTTGCGGTCTTTCCTGGCTATAGCAATCGAAGTGCCGTTGCAAATAGCCTACAGGGTCCAAAATTCCACTCTGGCAGCGCTAACAAGGAAGGAGGTGCAAGTCTCGTGCATGACCTGCCTGATGTGTTAGATCAAGATGGGCATGCTCTCGCACTTGCACTGGCTTGCATCAAACGTCTGCAGCAATCTTCTTGGCTCGGCGAGTTTGTGAGCACAGAGCCTGCAGATCACATACTTCAAATTGTTCGGAAAAGTACATCACAAGCGCGAAATAGCAGATGGAATTGCACAACAGGTTGAAACTCGCCGAAACGATCGCTGCGCACCAGCGTGGCCTTACTGGCCTCCTTTGCGTCAGGTCAGGGTGATGGCATGGCGATCGGCCCAGGAGCTCTCTTCTTAGAGTCACCTGCACGTCGCGCGATCGTAACAGCGTCCTCGAACGGTGCCGCAGCAACGCAGCAGCCAGCGGAACGTTGCTGTGACAGCGCGGACGTCTAAGCCGTTGCTGTCGCTGAGAGCTTTTTCCCGCGGAAAATGAGTGCGTCTTCCCGCGCAGTGACTAGCTGCATTAGGGTTGGCAGCTAGGTTAGCTCAGTTAGGGTTCCCCACTCTTGTGATTGTAGCATCAGCCCGCCCCACAGCTGGAGCCCTACAACCTCACACGGTCCGCGCGGCAGGAGTGAGTTCAGCGGCATTCAGCTGGCCCTGCCACAGCGCAGTGGCTCGTGGCGCTCGCTGGGGTGCCTGTGGACGCAATTCGCTAGTAGAAGCGAGCACCACCAGCCGTCCGCCAAACATCCGCGCAGCGACAGGCGAGATCACGATAGGTGTGTCCGAACCTTTCCCAAGTGCGATGTCCTCTGCCTTCAAGGCTCAGGGCCAAGCCGGACCAGATCGATTCGATTGTCTGAGTGTGGCGAGAGCAACAATACCACTCACCCGCCTGCAGCACATTGAGAGTGTCCTCGAAGTCGATACAGCTGTGTGCTACGCATCTTTTGTATCCAGCCGCGTTTGTTCAATGATAAAGCGTTGTTGCCGAACACCACATGTGCAGGTGCAGCTGCACCTTTGCTCCCGCACTCAATCCTGCAAGTCGCGTAGCCGGAATGACGCAAGCAGCCCCCACAATATTTCAAGGCCAAGACGCGTGATCTGACATTCCTTCCTTGCGCATTTGCTGAGCGATGCGCAGGTTACCGGTGGTTGTGTGGCAGTGGGCCAGATGCAAGTGGCTGTCATCAGTGCTTCCCTTGTGCCCACCGATGCATTCGATCCTGCACAGATTAGGACGTCCCGGTGTGCCGGTGAATGCCGCGAACAGGAAAGGCGACAGCGGCATCTACAGCGGGCATTGGTCTCGGCAGCCGCGCCACTGGCTGGGAGACAGACACCGCTGGGGCGGTGCGGCAGCCTAGCGTCAGTGAACGCGCTTCAAGCAGCTGCGGCGGCGCTTCAAGCAGCAGCGGCGGCACTTCCATCCGCCGCTTGCGGAACCTCGCGCCGGCGTGCGGCAGGACACAATGGCACCGCGATGGCTGAAGGCAATCCTGCCGCAGCGGGAGCGCTTTGCGCATGGCTACACGGAGGCGAAGCACCTCATGGTGGCGGTGGGTATCGTCGGGGAGGTGCTGCAGGGTGGCCTGGTGTTCGGCTGGAACGCGCTGGCGCTCATGCTGCAGGCGCGGAACAACTTTGCGGGCAAATGCAATCCTACAGAGCGTGAGTCCCTGACACACATTCCTCCTTTTCATCACCGCCTTGTGCTGCAGTGATCTGCTGTATCCCGCCTTGCGCGCCCGATGCATCCTCATCAGAGGGGCTCTGCGGGTGCCCCCACGGCTCACATGGGCCATGCGGTCAATCGCTTGAAGGCTGGCGGCGCCACGTATATGTATCTGCCCCGTATGCATACTGGCAGGGGAAGCCGCCAAGAGCCGCCATAGACAGCTGATCACCTTTACGACACTTTCCGCCCGTGAAGCTTTTGGAGCAGGCTTTGACGCTCCTCCCCCCTTTGCAAGCGCAGTGGCGGTGCAGGCAGGCGGCCGCATCAGCGGCTGCAAGTCGCAGGAGAGCGAGTTGGCGGTGCTGTGGACCATCGGCATCTTTGCGCTCAACTTTGGGCCGGTGCTCGTGGGACCCATCCTGGATGGCCTGGGCCCCAAGTGGACCTCCGTCCTGGGTGCGTCACCCCAGACTGATTTTTCCCAGCATCGGAAGCCGTGTTGCTCTGCAATGCTCCCTCTGCAGCCCTGCGTGTGGTGATGAGCAACAGCTGTGCAGCAGCTGTGCAGAGCAGGCAGCAGTGCAGGCGGCGTTCAACCGTGTGCAGTATGCCGCTGGAACGGTGGTGGGGCAGGCATACGATGTGCAAGAGGTCCGCGACCGGGATGCCGACTGTGAGGTCTGCTGCAGGGTGCCTGCTGAACGTGGTGGGGCTGGTGTTCCTGGGGGTGTCGCACACCGCGGGGGGCGTCAACCTGCTGCACCCGGGCGCCATCCTCATCGGCCTCGGCGGCATCACCTTCCACCTGGCGCAGGTGCATAGATCTGACGCTTTTACAAGACATGAAAGGAAGCTTTTTCAGAATGGTCGGAGGAACCTATCTTATGCGCCATCCTCATCGGCCTCGGCGCCATCACCTTCCACCTGGCGCAGGTGAAACCGCATGGTACACTCGCCAGTGCAATGTGCACATTCGACGCCTAGTTGAGGCTGTTGCCTGGGCGGCTGTTCTGTCTCTGGTGGCGGACTCGCAGGTCGAGCTGCCTGCAGTTGTGTGTCTGTTGAGTATCTTGCACTTGCTTGAAGCTGGCAGCTTGCCTGCATCGACTGAGTTCTCCTTGCAGCTCCTGGCCGCTTGTTACATCGCTCTGACTCTTTATGTGTTGCGGCCACCAGCTGCACATCAGCGGCCTGTTCCCGCGGAAGCGCGGCCTGATCAGCAGCCTGTTCGTGGCGGGCTTCACCGGCTCCTGCATCATCTTCTACATCCTGCAGAAGATTTTCGAGGACCTCGGCAGCACGCAGTGCGTTATTTTGCGTTCTCAACTTCACCTGACCTCACACATGTTTTGTCGGTGAAATTTTCTGGCAACTTCGAGCTGCTCCCTCTGCACTTGAATATAGCTGGAATGCTCAGAACGTCCTGGTGACTTGGCGCTCACATTATGCTACGCAAAGCAGCAGTTTTAAACTTGTGTTTGTTCCAAAAGCTACAATGTGTGTGCAGGGCGGCGTACCGTGCGGTGCTGCTGGTCTACGGCCTCGTCTTCTGCGGCGGCTTTATCCCCATGATGCTGTGGCTCATGCCCAACGAGCCCTTCGACGTCGGCGAGGTGCGGCTACGGCGGCTGCATGTGCTTTCGCATCAGCTGCATGCATGTTCGAATCTAGCGGACAAAGTCCACATATGCAAAACCCTTTTGTCGTGTGCTTGAGGTGATCTGCTGGCGGCACAATGCGCGCAGGTGTATGTGTTTGGCGGCAGCTGGCGGCCCGTCACAAAGCTGCGCTCGGAGATTGAGGTGAACGCTGTGGGAGGATGGCATCGCAGTTTCCAGGCGCCACACCTGCTGTTCTGGTGTTTCGAGCATTCGGGCTTTGCATGCTGGCAATTTATTCGATGTATAGCGCGCATAGCATATCGGCGCCATGAATGCGCTGACTAGCATAGTTTGGATCCTGCAGTTGCGGCACACCAGCGTGACGGACCTGCCGACAATGGGAATTGACAGCAAGCCACTGGGCGCCTCCGCATCCAATGGCGACATCCAGATGGCGTCTGGCCTGGGCCAGAAAGGTGCGCGCTCGATTGATTTTCATCTTGCATTGGATTGGATGGTGAGGCGACTCACATGTGGCCAGCGCCCGGATAGTGTGCCGACGCCGTCCGCGCATCAGCTTCACTCTCAACACATTTCCATTGCAAGTGCTGGATCCCCACTGAAGGTTTCCATGGATGGCGAGATGCAATAAGATTGTGAAATTTGCGAGTATCTGTGTTGATGCCGAACAGGTTACAGCAACGGCGCCTCGCTGTCCGCGCCGGTCATTACAGACAGCCTGGTGGGCGGCGTCGCCGACAGCTCGGATCCGCGGTGGGGCGAGAGTGGCGCGCAGAACGGCCGCACCGGCGCTGCCGCCAACTTCCAAGACATCGACCTCGGCGGCCTGGGCGAGGTCAATGTGCGCTGCTCCTTCCCGGCTTTCCTCGCTCTGCATGCCAGAAAAGACACATGTTGCGTTGAGTCGTTGGCTTCCACGACAACAGAGCCAGATCGAGGAAGCAGTCGTGCCCTGGGCCGGGATTGGCTGGAATAACATGTCTCCCTTTTGGCTGCATTGCGTGCTGGACAGGTGCAGTTTGCCCGGTGTCAGCCTGGTCAGAAGCAGAGATTGAGGCTATACACCCAGCAGTGTTCTCCATGCCTTTGATCAAAGCTGCACGCTCAGATTCAAACTGATTGTTGAGGTTTGCAGACGCGGTCCGCGGACGGATCGCTCAACGGCGTTGGCAGTGAGAGCCAGGAGAGGGAACAGCCAGAGTCGCCCGTGGACCCCAACATCCACCCGCCCCTCAACCAGGGCGTCGTGTGGGGGCCCCTGGTCAGCACTTCGCCTCTTTTCTCTCGCATCGCATTGACCCCCGCACCACCGGTGGCTGCACCAGCCAGCACGCCGTGAGGTTTCATGCTGGCTTCGAGACGCCTGGGCACGGCGCGAATGACTGCTGCACCATGGCATCCAGGCCATCCATCGCCCAAATCTGATGGTTGTCGCGTGTGGGCCTGCCCTGCAGGTGTTTGAGCCGCGGCGCTTCGTGGAGCTGCGCAAGAAGGACTTTGTGACGCAGGCGCTGTCCGCCGAGTCCTTCGGCATGGGCCTGTTCTACACGCTCAACGTGTTCTGGATCCAGTTCTACCTGGGTGCGCATCTCTGCTTCATGCCTTGACCAGTGCCGCGGTTGCAACTGTCTTCGACCTCATCCGCCACCTGCACATGTTTCCAGCCTGCACATAGTCTGTTGCCCTTCTCACGGTGTCCGGGCCCCCAGCACCTGGGCCGAGTCTGCTGCTTCATCTGGGCCGAGTGTCCCTGCAGTGCAGCCTGCCAGATTGACGTGTGGTGATGCGCCACACCCCTTTCAACCCGCAAATTCATTGCGCAGGCACGGCGCGGCTGCAGCTGCAGCACAAGGGGGACTACGACCACACGTACACGGACCTGGCCAACATCTTGCCCTGCGCCGGCGTCATCGGCCTGCCCGTCATCTCCTGGCTCCTCGACAAGAAGGCGCGGGTTTGGCCCACAAGATTGCACACACTTCCACCTGCAAGCTTGGCATCTGCACGTTGACACATGCTCATGACCTGGACGTGTGCGGCAGTGCACGTACAGGCCAGCAGGCAAAGTGCAGGGCGCACACAGCCTAATGGTGACTGCAAGTCGGCTCGTTGCAGGCGAAGTTCTGCCCAGAAGGAAACAAGATATCCAGATGTTCAGACTCCGTTTCTGCGCTGCGCGCAGGGTTATGGTATCACGCTGGGCGCGATCAACGCGCTGTCGGTGCTGACCTCGGTGCTGCAGGCCATCCCCAGCCTCCCCCTCCAGGTGCGCTTGCCGGCGTGCGGCACAACAGGCTGTGGTGGGCCGGAGTTGCGCTCCGTGTGAAGCCTGAGTGTGGAACCTGGTTGCGCATGGCATGCATGGTGAAAGGAAGAGCGTTTAAGGATAACTTTGCACTGACACCAATCTGCGGCAGCACCACCGGCAACGCTGCTAACACTAAACTTCTAACCCCTGGATGTATGCTGTTCCAGGCGGTGACGCTGGTGGTGTGGACCTTTGCCCGCTACTTCCTGTATGCGTCCTACTTCACCATCTTCGGCGTGCTGTTCGGCTTCAAGAACTTTGGCAAGATGGTCGCCATCGACAACACCTTCAACGGCCTCATCGGTCCGTCCCTGAAATTCGTGTTGCCTGTGCGGTGCACATTTGGCCATGCCCTGCAATCCACATACGAGTCTCCAGGGTGGTGCACGCATGCAATTTGCTGTGCTCACACTGCGGTCAAGCAGCCAGGTAATTTCAGACTTGCATGCCGTCTCACTGCGCTGATCTCGTCACCGACAGCGCCAATCGCTGTTGCAGGGCTGCTGCAGCTGCCGGTCAGCTGGCTGGGCATTCGCGCCCTGAACGGCAATTTCACCGCGATCAACATCGCGCAGATCATCTTCCTGATGCCCGTCTTCATCTTCTGCTGGATGATGCACAAGTGCGCCTACTATTCCCCTCTCGAACATGTTTCCCGAGGATTGGTCCAGTCATGTCGGTGCTTTGTCTCGCATGCATGTAATGTCTGAGACCGCTGCTGCTGGCGCTGGCATAGCACGGCAGGCTCATGCCTAGGCTACGGCAGTAATGCATCGTTCCGAGCCTTGCGCGTCCACAATGGGAGCAAACCCTGTGACTCTTTTCAGCACTCTTAAACCCTTCCCTTGCCGCAGGTGGTCTACAGAGAACCTGGTGCCCATCCGGCCCATGGAGGGCCAGGAGCTACCCATGCACATGGTGAGTTCCAGTGTCCGAGCAAGAAACACTCCTGCTTCTTCCACCAGGCCGACTGACCGGCGGCAGCGGGTTCTGCGGCTCCTCACTGATGGCGTCCACGCGCGTCGGAGGAACTACTTATCTTTTCTGTTATTGCTGCAGTGCACATACTTTCCCCCGGGAACGTCTTTGTATTAAGATCGGTGGTCCTGTGCTGCAGGTGCCAAACAAGCAGAAGGGCGGCACCGCGCGCCCCTTTTGATGCGCGGGCGCCTATGCGGCGCCTATGAAGTAACCATGGAATTTGCCAACAGCAGGCGGCAGCAGCGCGCGCTCAAGACGGCGCGCTGCCGGCTGCCGCAAGCCATAGGCTACCTCTTCGGTGAGGGCCGTGTGTGACGACCATCTTTGCGCCAGAGGGCGCTGAGTGCGCTTGGCGATGGACTCATCTGGCATAGCCTTCGGCTGCACTTACAAACAGTTACGGGCAGGAGGTAACGGCGGCAGCATGTCGTTTCTACCTTTGTGGTAACAGCCCGCTTTCTATGCCGCGTTATGAGAGTTGTAAAGTGAACGATGAGGGTGGAGCCCATCGAACGTTGTGAGTACCGTACATCAAATTTCTTCCTTGCATCCCCTCATCTACATCACTGCATGTCAGGCCGCCAGGTATTGTCTCGGCGGTGGTTGCTCGTCATGGAGATTGCATCGACAGTTTGACCCCAAGATCAGGCTGAGAGTTGATGACGAGGAAAAATCTGGTGACTAGCCAGAGAACGGTGTTCAGGCTACTACCCCACTTCCGCATTCATCCATCCAAGCTACAGGCGTTGCAAGGTCGATAGCCATGGCGGATCTCGACGCGCCATACATGCCCCAGGTGACCTTGCAAAAGCTGGAGTCTTTGCTTGACCAGCAAACATCACAATCTACAAGATTTTTGTATATGTACACTACGCATCATACAGAGCTTCTCTAGACGCTGGACCGCCGCCCAAGACATGATGAGTTAGACAGTTGTGATGCTGGCAGCGGCAGCGGCGGCGGCGCCGCCTATCAGATCGCGAGAGGCACAACGAAACTCTCAGGCAGCGAGGCAGGTGGCGGAGCCAGTCTTCAACGAGATTCCTATCCTTCCTCATGGCCAACGCTGTGGACCGCTGCGCAGGTGTGCGTGGCGGAGTGCCCAGAAACGCAGGCGCCGGAACCCTGTATATGCTCTACCTAGAGGAGGGAGGATGTCACACCCAGGGATCTGAACATTGTAAACTGCACAGCTTTGTTTTGTGTCGCAGGTGCACGTCGCAGAGTGCCCGGACACGCAGGCGCCGGAGCCGGTGCTCTACCCAGAGGACGTCACACCCCGGGACCTGAATCAAGCTGTGGACCACGCCCGCCGCCTGCGCGACCTGGCCGAGGCCTCCAGTGCGTCATTGGCTCTATCTGTGCTCGATGTGACCCAGCAGATGGTCGATGTGTGCAATTTAGCAACTCGTTCCGACCATGCCCTCCGACCTGGCCGAGGCATCCAGTGCGCTCAGGCAGCCATGAAATGGAACAAGACAGTACGCACAGAGTTGTGAAACTGCGCTTGGTTCCTTGCGTCCGTCGCTTTGTGTGCCCTGCTGGCCGAGGCCTCCGGTGCGTTCCTGCAACCTCGAAACGTGCGCCGCTCGCTCACTGACGCAGCTGCGAATGTACATTGCCAGGCACGAGCAGCGCAGTATTGGACCACGCCCGCAGCCTGCTGTCCAACGCGTTAAACGCTGCCTCCAGTGCCAGTCGTGCATCGATTTAGTGCATTCTACCCACTTCAAAGGTGCCTGTTGGTCATTGGCGTCACTGGTGAGTCGCCGCCTCTGGAGCTGCGCCGACCCAATATCGAAGCTCAGCTGGATCCAGGCCGAGGCACACATTGTCACTGTCTCACGAAGTTCTATGTTTTATGCGTGCAGCCGTCAAGATGGGCGTGTCGGTGGTGAGTGGCCAGGAGATATCCGCTGCAGGTGCGTCGCCTGCATAGTTTTCAACTCTGCACTGAACCATTGTCAGATTGACGGCTCTGCACAATGGGTAAGCAGGAGCCCGGATGTTTGCGAACTATGCACAAGCCTGGCTGGACCATGTATTCGCCAGCCGAGCAGAAGCTGATTTATCACTGCAAATCCATTGCTGATCATGATGTTGCGCAAATACAGACCGCAATGTGGTCCGGGCCGAGGCTGCGCTGATAGGTAAGACGTTGCTGTGCCGCTGTGCGCAGAGGCAACTGGATCCGTTTGTCGTGCCAAGCCTTCTCGATGGTAATATTGAAGCCCGTGCCAGCTGCACAGTGTGTGACTCGTTGATGCTGTGATTGTTGAAACGCCATGCAGGCGCTCCAGAATTCAGCATGCATTCCTGATATGTTCACAGCAAACGATGAGTACACGTCGGTTGAACTGCAGCCGACCATCAGCTGGCGGAGGAATTTGCGCAGAAGAAGCAGGTGGCGGCAGTGCCAGCGTCGCCGGAGAAGAAAGCCAATTGAACGAGAAGCGACGCAAGCTGATGGAGTGGTGTCGTCGGAGCAATGTGCTGCTCATTGTGCGTATGAATCAAAACGCGTCAGTCATTGTAGCAGAGCTGGCTGTAGGTGGTGAACATAATGGAAATCCATGCAACACACAGCGCGCCCAGTCCATCCATCCGCATATGGAAGCCTTGGTCACCGCGCTACGAGAACAGCTCTGAAGCTGCGCGATGTTCTTCTGGTGCACGTCCAATTGCAACCACTTCTACATAACTTCTGGATCAGCCCTGTACAAGTGGCTGAAATGGGGACGACAATGTGCCGCAGTACCCGGAGACTAACAACGAAAATACGAAGTAGAGTTGCTGATGCGGCAGCGCTCGCGCACACCTTCGTCTTGGAACTGCTCCTTCCCTTCAACGAGGAGTTTCTTCCGAATCAAAAGGCTGCTTGAACACTCGCATTCCCAGTGTTGATGAAAACACATTCCGCTGCTGCCCGGCGGAAAATGCTCATCAACGCTGCGGCCACCGTGGCGGCAGGCTTCACAGCTTGTGGATGACGCCCACCTCCAGGATCTTCGACTCGGGCACCCCGTACGCCACGTGCAGCTCCTGCCGAGGAATTCGAGATGAACAAGTTGGTTGTGGACTTCTGAGGTGTTTAGCACGCTCTGATGGTTTCAAGTGCAACCAAGGCGTGCAGTCGCGGAAGGTGACACACACGACGCGGCATGCTTCAGGTGTCACACCTACGTATCACAGACGGGAATGCATGGCTGCAGCTGACACAAAGCACGGCCTGTGATGCCAGCGCCGCACCTTTTCCGGTCTTGGACAGGAACTGAAAGGGCAGCTCCAGCACATAGCGCCGTGGCAGCGACAGCACCCCTCCGCCCTGCTCCAGCCTGCAGACAGCATCATTGAAAGCAAGATTTGGATCCAGCAGCCACAACCATATTCTCACGCAGCATCAGAGTTGCAGCCGGCCGGCTACAGAATCAGCTCCGCCGCATGGCTACCGTACTCCAGCTGCGTTGATGGCTTCTCAACACCAAAATAGCCTTGGAGCGCACAACACGCAATGCCAGTCGTCCCAGGGCACTGCCGAAGCCGCACGTGGTGTGGGTGCGGCCGAGGACGTAGCCGCGGGTGCCTGCAGTCGCCGCCGCGGCCACCAGCGCTAGCTCGGCGGCCAGGCGCTGCAGCGGCTCCAGAGTGTCGCCGGCGATGGGCTCCGCCACGGCGTCCAGCTCCTTCGTCATCTGTAAACAAAACCGAGATGGTAAAAATCGACAGCAAAAGCCAATCTCGGTGTCTGGGCGCTGCAGCGGCTCCAGAGTGTCACCTGCGACAGGTCCCGCGATGGCGTCCAGCTCCTTCGTCATCTGTGGAGGATTCAAACATCCACCAAGATGGTTGAAGAATGAAAGCAATTCTCGGCCAGCCACGCTGCAGCAGCTGCAGCGTGTCGCCGGCGACGGGTTCCGCCACGGCGTCCAGCGCCTTGGTCATCTGGCAATCAGGGGACATCACACAAATGAAACCAAATTGTGTCTTTGAAAGTTGGCATGTGCATTGAAGTACTAGTGACAGACGCCACCACGACGTCCAGCTCCTTTGCCATCTACGAATGGTTCACTGAATAGGCCAGCCAGTGTCCCGCGGTAGCAGCGTTGGCAGCAGCACTGGGCACACGCAGCTGACATGGTGTGCCTGTGTTTGCGGCCATCGTGGATATTGGGGCTGATCGCGGTGATGCAACATAGTTTTGAGCAACACGCCAAGGCCCTGCCCTGCCACTTGGCATTGCAGACAAACGCAGTACATGAGCACACATATCAGTCCACACCTGCGCCGCCCACTTGGCCATCTCGGCCTCGTACGCAGCGGGCGGCGGCGGCGGCACCGCCGGCGGCTCGGGCGGCGGCGCGGGCGGCGCGGCGGCACCCGGCTCTGCAGCGGCGGCGGTGATGGAGACGGGCCGCGCATTGCCGGCGCCGTCGCCGCCGCCGCCGCCAGCGGGCCAGGCCAGGTTGCCCTCGTTGTCCAGGATGGTGGGGCGGCGGCGGCGCGTGCCAGACGACCTGCAAAAGGCATGCGAGACATCAGCAAGCAAAACTGCGTTTGGACACGCAAGTCTGTGACGAAGAAACTCGACGATGCTGCTGTTTCGTGGTAGCAAGCTGCTGGAATTTGGATCGCTGCCACGTCCCATCCGTTTGCGGAAACACTACTTTCAGCCGTCGGTGCGACCGCACTGTGAGTTCTGCGACAGGCCGTGGGTGGACAGGCTCTTGTGCGCGGTCTCCACAGAGACAAGCGGCAGCGTCGCTGGCGTCCCGGGGTGGATCTCGCCATAGATGTCGCCCGCAACAGCGTCCACGACGCCAGAGACGCCACGCGGCAGCTGCGAAAGAGCAGCCAATCATCTTGCGGAGCAGAATGGCATGTTAATTCCAGGTGTGTGGTTGCAGCGCTGAGACTGAAACGACTCCAGTGGTGCGGCATGCCCATGCATTCAAACACTTTCTGCCTTGTAGTCACTCGACAGATATGTATGGCGAGTGAGCATGTTGGCCACGAAATTATATGTAAATGGCCAAAAGCTCCGAAAACGAGCTGAAAAGAATTGAGTCCGCACCTTGTGGCGCCAGGCCAGGGGGGCCAGTGCGGCGTCGTCCGCCAGGCGGTAGCACAGCGCGCGGTACAGCAGCGCTTGGATCTGGCGCATCACGGACTGCAGAAGAGGAGCAGTGTTACCCTCAGCTGATCTGGACAGTGCAATCGAGGCTTTGCACACTCACAAAAGGCCCCTTCGTAGGAACTCGCAAACAGATGTGTCAATCGGCTCTGTGCTTTTGTAGGTACGCTGAGCCGGAGACTGCAGCACGCCTGCACAAAATCCTCGCCCTGGGCGATGCGTTGCGAGTAGCCGTAGCTGGCGATGACGTGGAAGAAGCCCGGCACGCCCAGGTGGTGCACCAGCAGCCGCTCCTGCGATCAATTGGGGAATTTGATTCAAAGAAAGCTATATGAAGGGTTTGCTGAAAATTGGGACATGCATTGTTGGCGGCATGCCACTGCTGCAGGACTGACCCGAATGTGGCTGCCAGCGGCAGCAAAAACAGCGCGACATCACGATGGGCAGCACTGTTCAAGCGACAGCAGGGATTCGTGATAATTTGGCACGTGTTGGGTACGGTCTTGGCTGCGTACGGATTGGTGAGAACTCACGAGGCCAGAAGAGAAGTGTGAGGGCCGCTGATGCCTGCGCGGCAGGGAAGGTTCACAATCAGCTGCGTTTTTTGTTGCGTCTGTTTCTCTCCTGGAGCGCGCGATGGGCAGTAAGGACGCAGCAGCCGGCGCCGCCACTGCCTGCGTGCCAGGAGCAGCTCCCTTCTGCTCTGCTGTATTAGCGACATGGCCCAGCTGCGTATGAAACGTAGCAGCAGCAGCGGTTGGTGAGGAAGACGCAGACCTGCGGCAGCGCCGGGTAGATGCGGGACTGCAGCGATATAGCAGCTGCACACACACCTTGAATAATTGCAAACAAGATCACGTGTAAACGCATGCCAAAGAGTAAATGTAAAGATAAAAACAATCCATAGGCAAACGCACCACTTGGGTCAGGACGTGCGGCACGTTGCTGATGGAATCTGTGTAGTACAATGTGACTCCCGGCATGCGCTCGACCGACAGCACGGCTTGCACATCGCCGGACGCGATGCCAGCGCTCGAGGCGGCGACGGCGGATGTTACAGGGTCGTCATCGTGTGGAGCCGCGGCGGCGGCGGGCGACATCAGCAGCCGGGCACGCGCCCTGAGAAACTGGCTCAGCGTCTGCTGCGTCCTCTGCACATATCTGCATCCACAGATACTAGCCAGTTTCTCAGACTGTTGATGGCAGTAATCTTGTGGCGAGGAGCTCAGATCTTATCACTGGCGCACTAAGTTCCGGATCATGATCCTGAAGCGACATCCGGATCATGACGCCGATGCGGTCCTGAAACATGGGAGGAGAGAGAGGTGGTAGCTGACTTGGCCTGCTTGGTGCTTCCCCAGAACCAGAGCAGCATCACATACCTGCATTGCGAAACTTATAATTTAGGAGGAACACAAATAAATGCGCCAAGCGCTACGCACAGGAAGAGCGGCACATCTAGTGGCAACCGCAGACACTGCTGCACAGAGGGAAGGCAGAGAGCGCAGTCCCACCCGTAGATGCCGGCCTGCATCGACGGGAGGGTCTCAAGTCAAAGAAAGGCAATGGGTTGTCAGGATTAGCAGCAGGAACATTGGACTCGAGGGCTTCGCATATGCAGCATGAGTGACGCACCATCATGAGACTGAACCAGCCACCCTTTGGCACCTGTCACGCATCGATGCACACAGCTGAAGTCCATCACAGTGCGATCACAGTCCGATGTAGCCTGGTTCGCAGCGCCAGCGCGGCCATGCAGCTTGCACTTTGTGTGCAAGGATTGATGAATTAACGCAGAGAAACAGAAGAGCAGAACAAGACGCATGATCAGGAGTGAGCCCTGATTCACCTTCAGCAGGCTGGATGAGAGGAAGGCGCATTCGATGGTGGCAAACACGGAGAAGAACACTAGCGGGAGCACCCAGTGCTTGCGCCAGACCGTTAGGATGAGTAACGTCAGGAGACACGTCGTCAGGAACTAGTACAACACAAACACACATCAATATTATCAGCTAAGAAACACAAGAAACCGTCGAGCTCATGCATTCATCAAACTGACTTGGCCTGATGCTTCATTCGAGCAAGCTGCAGTAAAGATTGTAATGACCGAAAAGTGCCTACCATGTCGCAGATGACGGCCAGGCCTGCAGCATGCAGGGCCAAGCACAATTTTAGGGAGGCAATGGAGATGTATGGAAATGTATAGCCTGACTGAAACGATGACAATGTAACACGGGGGTTGCTGCCTACTGCAGCTAGCTTTGTGCACCAAAGGCAAATGACAAGCCAGCCGACGTCCGGAAAGCGACGACCACGATGATGGTCAGCGCCATGAGCCTGAAAGCAAAAATTCCTCCAATAGTGTTTGTCCAATGCTACGATGGCAGGATATGCACCGCCGTTGGCGGCATCGCCGTTGGCGGGGGACATATTGTCATAGTCAAAAACAGCAGAATTCAGGCGCTGCTGCAGGTTTCAGAAAGAGCATCGGCGGTACGCCGGCGTACGTGTAATTAACGATACTGATGTAGATCTGCATCACACAAGGACGACGGTGCATTAGCTCAGGCTGCAGACTTGCTTCGACGTAACTGCAGTCAGCATGCCTTGCGAAATGCCTTGCACTATGTACATCAATGCTATGTGGTACCTGGCCAGTGTGTTTCTCAGAGGTGTGGGTGACTCTGAAGCGCGGGAAGAAGCTGATGGCAATGGCCTAGCACATGACGGCACAAGCATACATAAATATTTTCAGCGATTTCGACATGTCGAGTTGGAAGTGCATCTCGACTGTGGAGGGCGAATTGCAATACGAAATTTACGCGTCTCACCTGGTAGACAAACGCGAATGTGGCCTGTACAGCACACGTGCAGAGGCATGTCTCAGATGTGGGCATCTCGTCAGCAGCAGCGACTGAGCGGTGCCCGCGGCTGCTGCGGCCGGCGCGTCACAGATGCATTCAGTAGCTGAAGACAGCAGTTCGGGTCTGGGACGCACCGAGATCAGCGCCTGGCTCGCCACGATGGCAGCGAGCGTGGCGATGATGAACATGGGCCAGAAGAGGCCCTTGCCGCCGGGCAGGGAGGAGAAGAAGGTGCTGGACACCTGCAGGCGGCGTTATATATGTCTACGAGTGAGGCAAGCACGGTGTCTGCCGACCTGTGAGCATCTGCGCCTCGTGCTAGCTGAGCGAGAGCGGCGCAGCGCAGAGCAGCGCATGGCAGAGTGAAGCGGCATATGCAGGAATTAAAGGTCGTATCTGTTTGGCGCACCAATTCGGGGTTCTTCGTGAGCCACGCGGCCTGTCCCAGATAAATCATTGCAAGCGACGGATACTGCGAGGTGTGGATGGCGCACAGCGCACGATTGATAAAACCTCAATGTGATGAATTGCACACCACCAATCGCAACTAAAGGCACAGGCATCTCGGGCACTCACCACGATGCCCATGAGGCCAATCTGGATTGAGCGCCGGCTGAAGTGTCCCATGTCCGCAAACATTGCCTGCACATGTGTTTGTGATGTGCTCATGCCAGCGGTTCATCATTGTATCAGAGAAATTCGATGTGATGCCCGACTCCAGCTAGCAGATGTGATCCTCACCTACCTCTGTGCCTGTCACGCAGAGCAGGATGCCGGCCAAGACGCGCCACCCCTCATGCCCGTTCCTGTACAGCAAGTATCCAAGTGCGCAGACCTTCAGGAATAGCCAGGCATGTCACCAGTGTTTGTTGTCACAGGACAGCTTTAGAGTCACAGGACAAATTCAGGGAACATGTCAAGCTGTCGGGACTGATTCGCACTGATTTGCACGGAACAGAATGGCAAAGGCACCAGCCCTGTGATGCAACACACCTGACGAAGAACTTGAACCAGTAGTGGGGTGAGATTGCCTGCGGCGCAGCAAGTTGAAACAAGGTGTCACAAGGTGGTTGCCACATGCGGCACACGCATGAACGCAAAGTAGGCCTGCACTCAGATGTCTGCCACAGACCAATGTACATGCCACCACCTTGAAGTTGGTGGGGTCGTAGACGGCGATGTTGTAGACGCCGACGCCAGATGAGAAGACGAAGAGGCTGAGGAGGATGGGGCTGAAGGTGCCACCGATCTTGGCGGGCCCGAAGCTCTGGGCCAGGAACAGCAGCACCAGGATGGCGCACGAGATAACGACGATCATGTCTGCAAATGTAGTATGGCCATCAGGACAGTCCTGTCATAGTGGATCCATCACAGCGCCAAAGAACATGCTTCATCGAGGCGCGCATCATTCGACTTTTGCCCCTATAAGGTCGGCGTCGATTGCACACTTCGGGTGACGCCACTCGCGGCGACTTGGAGCCCCTCAACAGCTGAGACGACGGACACGGCCGGAGTGATTACACCGTCTCCCTGCAACATTGATACAAACTGGCTACTCACAGATCGCTCGGCGTCGGTAAAAGCCTGTGCGTGTTTATAACGGGCCTGGCTTCACGACCACTTGATTGGGCATAAATGATCACACGATCGAGCAGAGGAAGCAGAGGTTGAAAAAGGCTTGCCATGATCAAACCGACGCCCATGACGACAAGTACACGCAGCACGTTCTGCACATGTTTTGAGCTGATAAAGCGCTGCCGCCAGTCCTGCATAGCGGCACACATAGTGAGGTGATCCGTGGCTGGGCAAGTTGACAGCGAATGGTTCAGGATGTCATCACAAGCGGTGAGGGTGACTCACTCTCCATGGCAAGTTGGAGTCGAAGTGAAAGCTTTAAACCCAAGCATATTCACATTCCATGCCATGTCATCCTCACCAGTATCGTGGCGTAGCACCAGACGGCTGCTCTACACCGGCAGCCTTGCCCTTGTTGCCGCGGCTGCCGCCATTCTGCTGACCCGCAGGTTTGCCAGGTGTCGTCAGCAGTCCCTGGCGCCGCAGCTGGGCGTACAGAGCGAAAGAACCGCCTGCTTTTTGTGAAGAAAGTGCACCACACACATGAAGCGCCACTTTGCAAGCATCGATGACTGAAATAGGGTTGTTTCTGACGTCTGGTTATGTAGTAGCAAGCAGTGGGTCCGAGGGTGTGAGCATTTTCCTGCCGGCAATGCGATTATGTACTGGTGCGCGCCTTGGCCTCTGTCGTCCGCCCGGAGCACGAAGAGCCCGTACTTGATCACCGCAAGCGCTGTTATGGTCCACAGGATCATGGAGACCGCACCTGCGCACGCAAAAAAAATGGCAGTCAGGTCTCGAGTGCGACTAGGTTGCGCAGGATGTCACGGCCGGAAATCATCGTGTCGGCTCTGACTCCGGGAAAACGACACTGCAAACAGCCTAACGTCCGAAGCACATGGGAAGCATGCCGCAGGCGCAGGCAGGGTGACAGGCTGGGGCATGGAGCCTTACCGACGACGTTCTCCTCGGAGACAGGCAGAGACGTGTCAGCAAAGATGCCGGCAAAGACGTAGAGGGGACTGGTGCCCAGGTCGCCGTCTGCAGGTTCAGTACGAGATATTGGTGAGCAGCCTTGACTCGGCGTGATCACCATGGAGCAGTACCAGGGACAAAGTGAAGCACCATGCAGCAGTGTAAGGCCAAAGCTGCGCAGCGGCGACATCGGCAAACGTGGCACACACGAAGGCAAGACTCACACACGACGCCCACGGTCTGGTAAGCCATGATGAGCGTGCGAACGACGCCGTTGCCCTGCAAACAAGGGTGAACACACCCGCACCATCAGTGATTTGCAAGCCATACCCTGGCCAGGTGCCTGTGCGTGCAATATTCAGCTGCAGTTCGCATGAGGCGCATGTGCAGCGCACTGCAATGGCGGCGGAGGTGTGAGTGCATCAATTCATCACCCCTATGTTAACGCCGTGAGCCTCGAGGTCACCGTCAGCTTCCCACTTGTTCTTCGAGGCACGGGCTTGAGGCGGCGCGAGAAAGTGCTGCCGCCAGACATGCTGCAATCGAGGCCACCCTGCAGCCCCTCCAGATTGCGATCCATGGCGATGCCTGCGGGACCCAGATGCACATTGATATCGTCTAATACAGTTTTGTGCTCTTCCAGGCGGGTGACATGTTTTCCAGGCCTCGGCTATAACAGTTACGTGTGCCTGACAGGGCAGGGCAGGGCAGGATAGCAGCGGCACAACGGGCAGCTGAATAGCAAGCCCCGGCGGCAGGCGGCAGGCTGGCCTAATAAAATCGTTCAATACAGGCAGCCGCACAACTAGCCAGCAGAGCGGCGCTGCGTACTCAACCGTAGAGCAGCGAGCACTTCGCGCGGCATTTGGGCCATGATGAAGGACGCATCGATGCGTTTTAGCGCCAAGAAACCGCTCGTTCCCAAACAGAACATTCCACCTAGACGTAGAAGCTCTTGAGAAGACTCCGCACCTCCGTGCCGGTGCGGCGGTTGTTCCGCGGGCGTTTCGCAACTGTCAGTCACGGAGATCCAAGGCGCATGCTTTTGAGGGCTGCGAAGGCGAGGATGGCCCTTCCGACCCTGCAGCAGCACCTTTTGTAGCCGTATCCGGTTGGCGGGATACAGTTAAGGTCGCACCTTCTTCGAATGGCGGTCCCAGCAAGCTACCGCAAAACAACAAGTCGCAATGTGTCATGGTTGACGTGATTCAGAAGTGACGTCTGGGGGCGCTCACGCCGCAACTACAAGTCGCTTTCGTTGCCTGTCTGGGGATGGTCTCCTGGCGGCTGAGCATACTGAGCTCCTAGTCCACATCGCACACGCTGCTCTCCAGTCAAGCCTGGTTTCTGGAATATACCCGGCCATTGAGCAGCCTGCCGGTTATCACAGCCTGCAGCGAGCACAGTCGACGTTGGCCCCAGCAGCACTGCGCTACATTTGTGTGGCAGTGTGATACGCTTGATCTGCTCGCTGTAGGGCCAGTCAGTGTTTGACAACAGACCGACAAGCCCCACAAAGTCCTGAGGCAGCAGCCGCCCCTGCGAGCGGCAGCCGCCAGGCAGCCGCCATGTCGGCCTCCGGGCGGAATGGCGTTGACAGCACGCAGGCGACGACGTGGGGCAACTCCCTGACGAGGAGCTACACGCGGCGCCTAAAGCCGGTGCGTCACGGCGAAAATGGAGGCACCCAGCTGCTGCCCTGCTTCCAGTGCCTTGCCATGTTCTGCCGTGCATCGTGATGCACAGCCGAAGGTGCACAAGGCCAGATCTTGCTTCCCGGCGAAGCACCTGGTGACCCCGCTGCCGCACCCCGCGACGCAGGTGCTGAGCCGCGTGAAGCGGCAGGACTGGCAGAAGGATGCGGACCTGGAGCCGGAGGGTGGCTTCATGCATGGGGTGAGACGTTTGTCCAGTACTGCTGTATTGCTATATCACACCACTGATTCAAAGTATGTCGGTGAGCCGCATCTGCAGATGGCGTCGCGAACATGCTCAGCTGCACGCGCACATGTGTCTGGCTGAATGATGATGCTGAAGTCCGTCGTGATCTGCGCACTCCAGGCCACACGTTGGGGCACGCTCATCATGGCGTACCAGTGTGTGGGCGTCGTGTGTAAGATCCGCCGCCGTTCTTGCCAAAGTCGCCGCAGTGCAGCATTCACTCTGCTTTGTTTGTTGCATTCATTGTTCATGATTCATTTATGTCCGCCTCCCTGATGACGACGTTGAGTGACACCCGCTCGATAATGTTATGTTACTGGGCTGACAGTTGGCGACCTGGGAACCTCGCCCTTGTACGTCTTTGCGGTGCGTTCATGCGTTCAGGGTCCCTTCCAAACACGCCCCACATGTCTTGGTTCCCATGCCTGTGAATATCATGTGCTGCACGGCACTGACCACCATGACGAGCTACAGCTCTTGCTGTGTTTCATGCCGCCATGGTTCCGCCTCACAAGCCTGTGCATCCTCACAGGGCATCTTCGCAGATGAGAACCTGCCAAAGACGCCAGAGAACTATGTCGGTGCGCTGCCGCCACACACCGCTGTGCTGCAGTGGCTGCCCAGTCTGCGTGCCTGAATGTTGTTTATGGCGTCTTTTGTTTCTGCTGCCGCACAAGGACCTGAGACGGTTGACTGACAGAGCGCTTGCAGAGATGATGGTTTGTGGATGGACGCAGGCGCCGCCTCCCTGATCATTTGGACCATCACAGCACTGGCTCTCATCAAGTATGGCATATTCGTGCTGAGGGCCGACGACAACGGCCAGGGTGCGTCTTGGCAGATCCACCCCTGCTCAATTGTCACCCTGCCACCCTGCCGCTCCTCACACTGGAGCCCTCAGCCCTGGACAACACGACCGGCCGGACAACACCTGCTTTGCACGTGTGCAACTGGTTGACAGAGCACCCGCCATGCGCGCAGGCGGCTCGCTGGCGCTGTTCTCGCAGCTGCGGCGGCAGGGGCTGCTGACGGCGCACGACGCCGAGCGGAAAAGCGGCGGCGCCGGCGGCTCCTCCAGCCGCCGCTCCCTCAGCGAGGCCAGCATCGAGGGCGCCAAGATCCCGCCCAATGTGCGTCCTCTTCTGGATCTTGACTTCGTAACATACTAGAATGTTTCCTTGCGCCTCTCGGTGCACTGCGGGCCCCGTGGTCTGCTGCAGCTGCCTGGCTCCCTTCGAGGCGGTTTCCGGTTCGTGGGAGCAGCCTCCAGGACTTGAGGATGTGCAGCTTGAAGACATGCACAGGCTTTTGGATGGTGCTCGCTCACGACTTCTACGGCTCTGACATCGTTGCAGAAGCTGCGTGAGGGCCTCGACTGCCTCAGACACTCGGGAGGACGAGTACAGCAGGAGCAGGCATCTGCTTGACGCCGTTGCTAGACTATGCGTGTTGTGACGCCTGTTGTGCTGCGCCTGCAGGACTGGAGGCAGCGCTTCATCAGCGCGGCAAACACGCAGAGTGAGTTCTGTGATTACAAGCTGTACCCTGGGAGGTCCGCTAGTGTTGGACTCTGAATAGTCGCTGCGGCTGTTCTGCAGTTTTCCCGCCTTCGTCCTTGGCCGCACTCATTTCGGTTTGCTTTTCAAAACATGATGTGTGCCTTCGTTTGCGCAGATGTGCTGCGCGTCATGGTTGTACTCGGAGTCGGGCTCATCATGGTGACCCCTCCTCTACCGTCTGTTGATGAAGCGGCCCACAAGCCGATGCGTCTCTGCGTCTGCACGTCGTTCACTGGCCAGTGCTCAGCAGGCCGCTGACTCTGTGGCCCGCCCCCTTGTCGTCGTCCCACCTGCCTCAACGGTGCAGGCCCTGCCCGCTGAGACTGGCCTGCCCTGCTGCAGGGCGATGGTGTGCTCACGCCTGCTGTGACCATCGTCTCCGCAATGGAGGGCCTCCAAGTAGCTACCTCTGGCGTTAGCCGCGGTGAGACTTTTCGTCGTGCCTTGCTCCCCGCGGCAGAGTCCAGTGTGCACCGAGAGACTTTCCAAGAGCTCAGGCTGAATGCATGCATGTTGAGGCTGGCGACTCTCGACACTGTTCGAGTTGCCATCGAATAACTTTGTTGTGATTTTACCGGGAACTTGTCTCCTCTCACGACCAACCTCTTTTGGAAAAACCACAGGCCTGATTGTGGGGCTGAGCTGCGCGATCATCGCCGGCCTGTTCATGTCTCAGGGCTTTGGCCCCGCCAAGCTGGGCTTCGCCTTTTCGCCCATCCTCTTCGTGGTGTGACACTACTCCGTAGCCCCAGCCGCTGCATTCACGCAGCCGTTGCGTTCACGCCGCAGAACTGACAATGGCCGATTGCCAGCGCCGCAAAGGCCTCACAAACCTGCCTGCTGCCGCAAGTTTTTCATATACCAGCGCACCTGAGCAGCTATCCATTGTCGCTGGCCTAGATCTGGCCTAGATCTAACCTTGCAAAGGGTCGCTGATAAACTGAAACGATACTCCATGTTGTCTGCAGTACTTTGGCTTCAACAGCGGCATCGGCATCTACAACATCGTTGTGCATGACGCTTCCATCTTCAAGGCCCTCTCCCCTCACTATTGGTTCAAGTTCTTCCTCAGGCGCGTCGACTCTCTGTCTGGACATGGAAACCGGGGTGACTTCACCTCAGCAAGAACAAGCAATTGCCTCCAAGCCCACCTTGATATGTTGAGACTCTCAATATGTGGAGACTCTCAAAGCTTTTCATGCTGTGGACCCTACGTTGTTATGCAGGAATGGGCACACCGGCTGGCGGGTGCTGTCAGGAGTCCTGCTGTGCGCCACCGGAACGGAGGCCATGTTTGCCGACATCGGCCGTGAGTTCTTTGCGCCCAACTCACAAAAGACCACCAACGAAGACCTTCCCATGTCGTACAAGTCGTGTGCGCCTTGTAGTAATGCGATCGCCTCCACAGCTGCAAGGCACGGACAGACAGATGGAGCATCTCTCTAAGATTCTGTGTGCTCACGCTTGCAGACTTCAACCGGAACGCCATCCGCATGGGCTTTCTCTTTGTTGTGTACCCGAGCCTGGTGCTGATGTGTATGTCTCCTCTTCCTTATGCGCTGCTGCAAGCATTGCACACCACTGCTGTCGACCGTGAAGCGCAACGCTGTTGAGATTCGCCTCACAGCCGTTCATCCGGCTGTTTAAACTCAATCCTCCTCGTTATCCATCGCAGACCTGGGCCAGGCGGCCTACCTGACTAAGTTCCCTGCAGAAGTGCGCGCCGCTGTGGCTGTTGCACAGCTTGTTCATCGTGTTACTTACTTTGTCGCCTCTTCATGTGTCAACAGTCCCTCCTTGCTTCACTGCTTCACCCCGCTCTACACATGACTCTATATGCTTCATGAACACCCTCACCCTCAGATATGCCGTCAACATACAACAGAACTCCAGTGCCACATGGTGCGACGGGCATCCCAGGTTGTTGTCCAACTGTTATGCAGGTGGGTCTGGCCTACTTCGCGAGTCTGCCCGGCGGCAAGGGTCTTTTCTGGGCCAACTTTGTCGTCATCACGGCAGCGTCCATCGTGGCCAGTCAGGTTGGCATAAGATCCACCGTCAGTGTGTCCAGAATGCTGCAGCTCACGTTCAACATCACTGTAGTGGACGACAAGCCGCTGACTTGGCTGGATCTCCTTTGCAGGCCCTCATCAGCGCCAGCTTTGCAATCGTCAGCCAGGTGCGCAATGCTGCCTCACGCCGGGTGATATATGCCTTCAGCTTACAGTCGCTCAGCTGACCGATTGAGATGCATCGATCAATACACTTCCGTGCGCAGGCTATCACCCAGGGCTTCTTCCCGCGATTCCGGATCATCCACACATCAAAGACGCACACCGGACAGATCTTCATACCCGTCATCAACTATACGTGAGCCTCCCCAGTCGCGCAACAAATGTCTGCATCTTTCGACTCACTTGCCAGTGCAATCACACATGCTCCACTTCGTGCCTAATGACTTGTAAACATACTTCCTGCTGCGACGTGCTGACGATCATGGAGTCGCCTCACTGCAGCCTCATGACACTGACCATCATCATCACGGTAGCATTCCGTACCTCCGCGCGGCTGTCAAACGCCTACGGTGCGTTTCCGCTCTCATGTCAACAAGAATTCCTGCACTTGTCACACCTCCTTCGAGATTACTCTGGCTATTACTGCAGCTATCACTCTATCACTGCTACACGATGTCGCCTGGACCTGCGTGTCATCAACCTTCTTCCAACCCTGCGGTGCCAATTGATGGCACCAATAGAGCGCTTTTGCGGTGCAGGCCTCGCAGTCATCTGCGACATGTTTTTGACGACGTGCTTCATGACGCTCATCCTGCTGACGGTGTGGCGCAAGCACCCGGCGCTGGCGCCCTTGTGGTTCATCATCTTCGGCCTCATCGAGTGCAGCTTCCTGTCCGCCAGCCTGCTGAAGGTCAAGTTTACCTAGAACTTGGATTTGCTACATCAGTCAGGATAATCGTACCTCTCCTAATGCAGTGTCAATGTCGCGCGTTATATCCTCTCTTGATATGTTTACAAGGCATCCAGTACTGTCCTTGGGTTTGCCGGCTCTGTGTCTGACTGTCGTGACGTCGTCTATGTACCACAGGTTCCTGGTGGCGCGTGGTTCAGTCTCATGATGGTGCGCCTTCTGACGACTTGTGTCGGTGTCTGATAATTCGTGTCTTGGGTTTCTTCCGAACCTTGTGCTAGTTTGTGCATGGGTTGTCTGTTGGCAGTGTCGGATTCGCCTCGTATACATGTGGCAGAACACCATTGTTGTGGTGGTCGTCGCTCGTAATCGTCGCTGCATTGCATCCGTTGCAGGCGGGCATCTATGGTGCGGTGGTGTTTACTCTGTGCAGCCAACGATGCACTTGCATCACGTGGCATGCCTCACATCTGTCCTCATGCAGAGCTCTTGGTTTGACAGTCCCCAGACATGTCCTGAGTGTTGAAGTGTCCAAACTAGCCTTTGTCAACACGAGTCCTGTGCCTTGCAGCTTTTGTGATGCTCGTGTGGTTCTGGGGCAGCAACAAGAAGACCAGGTGGCTGCCCTTGACGCTCTGTATCTGTCCACAAGCGTTCCTTGCATGTGGCTTTATGTTGTCACTTACTCCTGCGTGTCCCTGATCCCACATACTGCTGCAGCGTCAAGCACCTCGCCTCCCTATTGCCGGCTATTGGCGTTGGGCTGTTAACCCCTGTCGTTCGACAGGAAACTGACCGTCATGCATGCCACCAGTGGCGTCTGTGCACCCACCAACTCCCGCCAAAACCTCCTGCGACCCACGATTTCCAGGTACTTCAGAGGCACCCAGCAGTCGCTGGGGCAGTTCCTGCGCCGCCGCGCCCGCCCGCCGCTGCCCGGCGCCCCGCCTGTGCCCGTCACGGCGGACGACGCCATTCCAGCGGCGGAGCCCGATGAGTCCGTTGCCCTGCTGGCGCAGGTGCGCATGCTGCTTCATTCGGTCCATTCTCTGTCCTATCGCATATCATGCTTTGTCCCATTGCACGGCATCGACGAGACAAGACGGCAAGACTGTGCAGCCGATCAAGCTGTTGGTCTTGTTGTTCTTAAGCGTTGCTGCCATGCACTCCCTGTAGGCATCTTCGAAGCACACTCTGCATTCACGCAGCCAAGTTTGCTGGCTGACACAGGGCTTGCCACAAGGCGCTGCACTCCTGACACATTGCATGAGCACACTCATTGTGCCGGGTAGTTGGTCTGCCATTTGTGGACCAGGCCAGACCGGACCTGGCAACCTGCCGTCTAAACACTCTGCATCCAAGGCATGTGTCAGGGGTCAAACGTGTCCTGAGCATCGCCATCTGTCTTTGCGTTGCAGCCCAAGGCGGCGGCGCAGCTGCCGGGCGGAGGTGTCTTCTGCTCGAGAGCTCCCTCTTGGCACAGACCTGACAACCTGCTGTCAACAAACTCTGGCCTCTGAGGGGCACCTCAACATGTGCTGATTGTTACTCTTGCGTCGCAGGCCGAGGCGGCGGTGCAGCAGCTGCCGGGCGTGTTCTACTCCAGACCCGACCAGATATGAAAAAGCATTGATTGCTCACGATGTGTTGTTGCCATTTCGCAGCCTGAGGCGGCACTGCAGCAACTGCCGGGCGTGGGCGTCTTCTACTCCAGCTCGTTGCACGGCGTGCCGCACGTGCTCTCCAAAGTGGTGCGTCATGCCCACAGGCACCGCATGCCACAATTGTATCTGTCCAACTGCCAGCCGAGTTGCCAAACAACCAGTCAAACCCGGAACGGGGGTCCTCAATCAAACTTTCCTGCTGGCAGACCATGCTGCCAGCAGCCAGGCTGACTGACTCGCACTTTCCCTGCCCCGCAGAACCGCATGTTCCCGAGCCTGCCGCAGGTCTGCATCTTCCTCACCAACCGCAACGTGCCGCTGCCGGAGGTCCTGCCCGCGGTGCGTCCACTCGGCCACCTCGAACAAACAACATCAAATATGCTTTTGGCATGCCAGTTACCAACAGCTCGGGACTGCTCGTCGTACACGCTGTGTTTGGAACGCCAAGGGCAGCAGGTCCCGACTCGATCCTTGGCTGACGCATTGATATGTTGCGGGTCACCCAATGCGTTGTCATGCGCTGTTGCGCTGCAGGAGCGACTGCTGGTGCAGCAGCTGTGGGCGCCGCCAAGACTGAAAATGTTTCCAATGAGCTTGATAACACTTTTGATTCACATTTCCTTTTGCGATTGCAGGAGCGGCTGCTGGTGCAGCAGCTGGGGGCGCCAGGCTTCTTCCACGTCATCGCCCGCTACGGTTACGCTCAGCAGATCAGCCAGGGCGAGGACTTTGTCAGGGTGCGTCGCATGTCGCTCGACACCTGTTGCCCTCGTCGTTTCTTGCGCTGTACTTGCCTCCAGGTGTGTTTGGACACGAAATGGAGCAGGCAGGCAGCAGTCTGGCAGGCTGTGCCGCCTTGCCGCCGACAATCAGCTCTGTCGTTTGTCTGCCACTGGCTTGGTCACCCCTGCTTTCTGCACAAGGGTATTGGCCAAACGTTCAGGCGCTCGGCCGCTCTCCTGTCCACATTGGGCAACTCTTTCCGTCGTCCGTACCAGCTTGTCAACCATACTTGCCAACAGATTCTGTCGGTGCACGCGCAGGACGTGGTGCGCCACATGCAGGCGCTGCTGTACCGGGCGCTATGCCACCGCGTGGTGCAGACCGATGCGCTCGCGCCCCTCGCCTCCCGCCGCAAGGTGTGCCCTTCCTTTCTCCACTTCATTGTTTCCTATGTCTTTCATTATGCTACTGCGTGGTGCAGACCGACGCACTGGCGCCCCGTGCCTCCCGCGGCAAGGTGTTTTGCTTTCTGTCATCCTCCTTTATATCGTATCTCCTTTCTGTCTTGTTTCCTTCCAGTCGTGCTTTCTTTCTATCATGTTCCTTTCTTCGTTTCTCGCTGAAACCGTACTCTCATCTGTTTGCTCGACCGATCAGCCTCTCCCATGCATGTGCCCAACATCACTGTGCCTCCTTCGCGCTGCAGCTGTCGCGCAGCGTGGCGCGCGTCGTCAACGCCGCGGTCGGCGACATCTACGGGGAGGGCCACCCCAGCCCCGAGCTCACCCAGGCAAGCGCTATCGGATCTGCTGTCTCCGCCCCAGGCAGGTGCATTTGGCTTTGGAGACAGCAAAGCCAAATGGCTTCTGCTGTCTCCAAGATGAATGCCAGTAGAGCTCCACAGCCAAGCCCTCGAGTAAATTGCTTGTTAGAAGGTCAGGGCATGGCATCGGCACATGCACTGTGTACTGCTGGTCAACACGCTGAAGAAACTTGCCTTTCTGTGCCGCGCAGCGCACCGTCAGCAACGCGCACATCAGCCTGTCCACGCATGGCCTGTCCCACGAGAACACCAGGTACGGGGTCCCTGTCGTAAATGTACACTCGTGCTCGTGTGCCAGCATGTGTTATGACGACTACTCTTGGCTGCATGCATTGCCGCACCTGCACAGAGACGTGGTTTTACCTTGCTGCTCTGTCATGCTGGCTCGTGATCCTTGCTGCGGCATCATGCACGAGGATCGCAACCTCGCCTGCTACAAGCCTCATCACTGGATCCTACCCTCTGAACCCTGCAGGAACGCCGCGCGCCGCCGCCCCACCATCCTGGACGAGGAGGGCAACCTCGCCTGGCCCGCCGCCGCGCCGGGCGCCGCCGCCAGCGCCGGCAACACCGCCGCCGGCGCGAGCGCCGCCGAGCTGGCCGCCGCCCTAGCGGCGGTCTCCGAAGGCTCCTCCTCCGCCGGCGCGGCAAAGCGCGCCGCCAGGGAGTCGGCTGAGGCGGCGGACGCAGACGTCTTTGAGACGGAGATTCTGGCGTGGGGCCGGGAGGTGAGATCTGCGGATTTGCTTCCTTTAGCTTCTTATCCAATCTGTCATGCAGCTTGCTGTTGGAGCTTCGCATGCTGCATGTTCTGTTCTTGTGACCAGGCCATCTGGTTGGCGCACATGCGGGTGAAGTTGAGCAGCACGGCGGCAAAGGCGCCTTATGGGACGGGACACGCCCGCGACGACAGCTTGTCTGAGGTTTTGCGCACACCCTCCGGGCTTGCGCTCATGCTCAATCGTCTTCAAACTGCAGATGCGGGGCGAGCTACACAGCGCGACGGTCAAGCGCACCACAGAGCAGAGCATTCAGGAGCGTCATGTTTTGACACCTCTACGTTTGTGCCCAGATGCGGGACGAGCTGGACAGTGCGGCAGCCAAAGGCTTCACGGACCGCGTCACCCAGGGACCCCATCTTGCGCTAAGCCTGATGTTCACTGATGTGCCCAGATGCAAGCCGAGCTGGACAGCGCGGCGGCGAAGGGCATCGCGGGGCGCGACACTGTGGAGCCGCTGCAGCGGCTGGCGGCAGAGCTGGTGCTCGTGGCGGCGGCTGCGCAGGTCGGCGTGCTGGGCTACGTGATGGGCCGCAGCCACGCCATGTGAGTCCTGACAGCTCCTTCCAGTCTTGGCCCAGAATCTTGGCCAGAACGTCTCCCTCACAAGCGCTGATGCTGCAGACACAGAGCACAATGGCATCGCGACAGCGTGGCGTCGCGGTTGCATTGCATGATATCAGCACACCCTGGGCTGACTGCGTGTTTCACATTGGGCTCGCATTGGGGTTCTGCTCTATCTACGCTGGCCGCGCAGTCGCACGGCAGAATCTGTACACTGTCCTCCGACATTGGTGTCGATCGACCATGCTGCCCCTGGACTCTGCCTTGAACACCATACAAAAATGCTGATGAAACCCTCTGTCGCAGGCTGGCCAAGAGCCCCGGCTGCCTGGCGCTGCCGCGGCGCTACGCATTGGAGCTGCCCTTCCAGTTCCTGCTCAAGAACACAGAGCAGGCGCGCCTCGTCCCTCGGCTCTTCTCATGCAAACGCCTGATCGTTTGCTGCCTGGAGTTTGTGCCGCGTTCTGCCACGCGTTCTGTAATCTGAGAAATGCGCAGTTCGATACACGAAACCAGTCTGCCGTCGCATCTAACAAGGTGCTGAGTCCTTCTTTGGTGTCCTCCAGGATATGCACGTTGCGTACGGCATCCCCACGGAGAAGCTCCTGGAGGTGGGCCTCGCCTGGGATCTGTAGTGACGCTGCCCAACCTGCGAGAGGCGGCGGGCCCGCAAGCCAGCAAGAAGTAAGGCATGGACACAAGGATGGACCATAGACACCGGGTGCAGGCATGTGCCCCAGGGAGGCTTCCGAGCAGCGCTGCACGCCGTTCAGTCTTGATTTATCACGAGCAGGCTTATGTATGCCGCCGTACTGAACGCTCCAAACTTGTCAATGCAGCCGAGCTGTCGTTTGCAGCCCGCAATAATGCGGATTTGCAATATTGCAACGCATTAATGGGGATTTCCGTCGTGTTTGTCGGAATCTGATTGCTGTCGGAATCTGATTGCCCTGGACCTGCAAGCTGGTCTTCCATGCACTCAATCTAGCACAAGTCCGCAGCGGCGCTGGCTCTGTCCTCCGAACAGCAAGACAAATCTGTCAGCAACTAACTATCGCGCGCTCAGATGTGCTGCTCATATCTGCACTGCCACTGCGGTGTGAGACTGCTTGACCAAGGAAGAAGAATAACGTGCCCGCGTCTCCAGACCCGGCGGTTCAGGAACTGGCTCTGCCAGTCGATACACCTCCGCGGTGCGCGGCATTGCCGCCAGGCCACCAGACCGAGTCGTCAGAGTACGTTGTGCGTAACAAATGGACATTTAGACCCGGCGGTCAAGGAATTGGCTCTGCCAGTCCTTCCGCTCTGCCTCCGCGGTGCGCGGCACCAATGCGCTGCCGCCTGGGGACCTGGGCGTGCCCTCGTCGAGGATGCTGTCGACGGCAGCAGGACGCATTGCGCCTGGCCGGCCAGACGGGAAGGCGCTGCCGCTGGTAACACTGCCGTTCGGCAGAGCGCTGACAGCGGCGAAGCCGGGGGTGTGCGACAGCGGCGGCAGCGACGACCCCCGCTCGGACGAGGGGCCGGGCCAGGTGCCCTGCAGCAATGAGACAGGCACCCAAGGTTTCAAGGAAACAACAGCGGCGCGGCAAAATCGTCTCGTGCGGCGGGCTCGACGGAAAAGCCAAAAGGAACGGCACCACAGCCAGCGTCTCGGGCAGCAGCCGCAGCGCAACATCACCCAACATGTGCGCACATTTGAATCATCTCAAACTATCGTTGATCTCACCTCTCGAAAGCTGACATTCCTGGCGGACTCGGCGGGGTCCGCTCGGCGGGCAGGCGTCGGGTCGTATGCGCTGGCCATGGCCGTCATCTGCACCGCGTCCGAGCGCACCGTCGTCTTCGGCAGCAGGCTGGCCTGGCCAGTCTGCGTGCGTCAACAGAAACGTGAGGTAATGCTCGAAGGCCAGATGACTGGAGTCGACATTCTCCGTCTCCCCAGCTGCCTGGACAGTGCTGTCCAAACCCACTTGTGGATTGACGGAGTCTGCAGATCCCTGAGAAGCTCTACAAGACAGCAGCAACACCAGGTCAAGGGGAACAAAGGACGACGCAACAAACCGAGATACTCGCCTCAGCGTCGGGCACCGCCGCGGCGGCGATCCAGGGGCCGAAACCGTACAGCGGCATGGTCAGGCCGGCGGCGGCCGCTGCGCCCAGCAGCTGTGCGAAGATGTACACCGGCACGGTGCTCCAGTAGCAGTGGAACACCAGCGAGGGCCCGAAAACGCGCGCCGGGTTGAGCGCCGCGCCGGAGTAGGGGCCGCCTGCGGTGCGGAGGCATAGCGGCTTCAGGACAGGCGGGCTTGTGGCTGACTGCTGGCGGGCATATGATCTCGGGGCAGGTTCGTCAGAAGGCCGCAGGTAATTGTTCCAACCACAGAGAAGCCAGCAGTTCATGTCCAAAACCGCTCTTGTAAAGAACACTGAAATTACAACTGAGACCATGCGATCATCATGCGCACCCACGAAGGCGCTGGCAAACAGAGTGAAGCCGATGGCCAGGGGCGCGCATGCGCCGTGCCCCGGTTTGGCCACCGCGGTCGCGTACACGACGCTCACGAGCGTGAACGTCATGATCAACTGCATGGCGATTTCCAGTCGGATTTAGCAGGTCCTGAGCATGTCATTTATGCGTCAACACTCTGAAACCTGTGCATGTGGAGCGGCACAACTGCAGCGTTGGCTTAGCGAAAGCGGGAATTGGTTTTGCACCTCCCAGCCGAAGAGCTGGCTGTTGGACACCGCCGGCTCATGCGTCGGTGTGAAGCAGCCTGGCCCGCCGTCGCCGTGACCAACCCGCACGCCGGGCATGATCATGGCCTGCACGTAGAGAATGAGCCTCTGCAGTGGAGGGCCTGTGCTCATACCCGCCGTCCCAGCGATGTCAGCAGAGCAGCTTCTACTCCTCCTGCCGCGATGCCTTGGCAAAGCAGGAGCACAACATTGGCGGTTTGAATGCCCAGAGACCCCAGCAGAGAGCGATGGAGCTCTGTGTACATGAGACCGTCTGGCGCCGCACCTGTACGAGGGCGCCCCAGATGCCGCCGAGCAGCTGCGCGACGATGTACAGGCCGCCGCGCTTCCAGGAGCTGTGCCCCGTCAGGCACTGCGCGAACGTCACCGCCGGGTTCAGGTGGCCGCCAGAGACGTTGGCGGTGGCGTACACCAGCACCACCAGCGTGATGCCGTTCCCGAAGGCCGCAACTGCGGCGTGTTTGAAGCGCACATTTTCAACGCGTCTGCGAATGGCAATCAACTGACCATTTTCCACCCGGCAATTTCCAAGCATGCGATTCACCTGAGTCGGGGGCATTTCCGCCGTAAATCTGGAAGATGGACATGCCGATGAACTCGGCGAGCAGCGCCGCCTGCAGCTTTCGGCTCCAGCGCCAGGGGCGGGCTAGTGCCGCCACCCCGCCCGACTCGATCGCCTCCCCGGCATCCTCCTGCTCATGCAGCTCTTTAAGTCAGTCTGTAAAGTACAACACGAGCTCCGGAAATGCAGCGGGTACACATTGTCATCAGCGAAGGCAGGCTGCGGCGGCGCTTTCACAACGCTATGCTTTGTGTGCTCTAAGGGCAGCTGAGTTGCTGCGGGCCATTGCGCAAGGTTGAGAACTCAAGCCGTAAGTCGATTCGCAGTGAGCATAGACAGCAATGCTGATGCTATCCGACCTTGCGGTATTGGATTGGCGACGCGCAGGCGTCCACAATCTCATTCCGCCAGTGCGACGGGTGCAAAGCCATGTTGCTATGCAGATGTTGCTGTAGAAATTCTCATGTGCTGTAGAAGCGCCGATTTTCTTTCCCGAGCCTCACAAACGTGTGCTACTTGGTCGAGCAAAATTAGCTCGTGCTGCTTCGCGTCAAATGCCGCTGAGCATCAGCAATATGGAAATGAATAAGAAATTTTCCAGTGCTCGCGGGTGACGTCTGACGCCGCTTGCAAAGCCAGTTTGACCAGTGCTGGGTGACCAATGCTGACAGGGCTTGTCTTGGAGACCTCCAGAGGCAAGATCCTGAGCAATACGTTTGCAGAGTCATTCTTCGCAGCTTTACTGTCGTTTTGCTGTTTGTCATACTTTGACCAGTTGCATCTCAGTGCCAAGCTCTGAAAATCGCCGCAGCCGCACCTTGCAACCAGATCCGCTTCGTCTTGCAGCTAACACGAGCAATCTTGCCTCAGGGCTCGCTTATCGAGGTCCATTGCGTTCGTGGCATTGCTCTGGCCACCATGATATGCAGCTGGCGCTGCTGCACAGGCTTGCCGAGGCACACTGCAGCATGTTGCAGCAGCAGCGCCATGCCCGCACACTGCAGAACAGCAACACCAGCACAGCATGCGGCCGCCCACCGAGATGGAGAAGTGCTGGGAAGGCATCGTCTCGTTCCAGCGCGGCAACGTGTTACCGTAGTGGTGGCCGCCGCATCTCTGGCGAGCGCCGTCGGCGACGGGTCGATGGCAGCGGCGTCGGCGGATGTACAGGACAGCCGCAAGACCGCCATGGCGGCGCAGCAGCTGGTCGCGGAGGCCAGCAAGGCGAACGAGGCCGAAATGTCGCAAGATACGCGGCAAGGGCTGGTGCGCTTTCACATGAAGCGGTGGCTTGACGCACAAGCCGCACTGGGCGAAAAGTGCACGGCGCTGTCGAGTGGCAGCAGAACGATGGCTGGCGTCATTTCACAACACACCAAGACAGTGTAGCTGACAGTATATCGACAGCATCAGGCCGAGGTCATCGCACGCCTGCACCACGCACACCTACATGAGTCATGCACTGCAGCACAACTTCGAAGCACAACTTTCTCTGCACTGCCCAAAACTCTGCCCGAAACTCTGCAGGTGCTGCTGGGCGCCGGCGCCATAATCTGGGCGATCGCGCGGCGGGGAATGCTGCTGGCCGCGCTCGCACGCGTGCCGCTGCCGGACCTGGTGGCCGGGCTGCTCGCCGTCGCCGGCGTGCTGCGGTGATTCGCGTGTTCCTACTCAGGCAGCGCAGCCACCTATTACTGACGCCGATGCAATGTCCCCTACAATTTGGCACCTGTGGCAACTTGATGACACGTGGGGTGCTACCGCTTGCGCACACGGGGGGGTGGCTTCGACACCCTGCGCATGTTGCATGTGGAGAAATACGCTCGACGAGTGCCTGGCTCATGTCTGCTTGAGAGACGCTACAGATCTGGCTTGCAGCGTTGCAGGATGTTGCCGGTGCGCGCACGCACTGGCGCGGCTCACTTAGCGGCTATCCTGCAGTCCGTCTTCCTGCTCGGGTGCGCATTTTCTGCAACTGCACTGCTTTTCCATGTGTAAATTGCAGAGCAGTGTCTTCCTTTGCTGGCGATCAACAGCTGGTGTTGCCGAGGCAGTGACAGGAGCAATGAAAAGGCAATACAATGTGTGCCTATGAGATTAGGTTGAAAAGATGAATAGAGGTTCAAACTCAAGCGTTCAACGCATTAGATTTCAACAATAGTGTCTGCCTGCAGGTCCGTCGCTTCTGACATCGCAGAAGTGAAGGGCGACATCAAGCAGGTGGGTGGCTTGCTGACCTTGGAATGGCAGCATCACTGCCGCTTCACAGCAACACGCACACTGCCGCAGTGCAGGGTGCACCGAAAGCTAAAGACGTACGATGCTGCCTTGATGAACACGCCGCTGTGCAACGGGATGGGTGTGGACCCATTCATCTTGTTATGTTGCTCATGCCATGTGATTTGGTTCTGGCGCAGCTGCGCAACGCGATGCAGGGGCTGAGCGCGCGCGCCGCCTGGGTGCCGCCTCGGCACCTGGAGAAGGAGCGGCAGCCGCGGAAGCGGGACGGCGGTGCGGTTGGCGTCATCCACAAGGCGTGACGGGTGGATTGCTCCTCCTCTCTGCGAGCGATGACTGCGCCTGCTGTCGGCTGGCAAGCCTCGAAAGGACCGGTTTGTGTCTGCTGACCGCCCTGCCTAGTCGCCTGACGCCTCAGAGTGGTGGTCAGCAGGGAGCAAAGACCGGTCAGGTACCACGTCCGGATGGTGGGATCAGGAAGCTTGCTTGTGTAGAAAGGTGCAGTGTACCGTTTGGAGTTATGCAGCAGCAGAGCTATCTTTAGCAGCGCCACCATGAGTTCTGCTCAGACTGGCAACAGAAGACTTGCAAACTGGCAAAACGGGGTTTCGACAACTGCAGCAGCTCGCGACAGGACATTCCATGAGCGCACTACATAGGAAGATCACATCTAGGCTTCAACTGTTGCTAGGGTAACACCGCGCGTGTTCTTTCGATTGACCACGACTTCGCATTTCGCTCGCACGTGCACCCTGAGGCGATCTCAGTCAAAGCCCATTTTCACTGTGCGAGCTCGCCGCGCCGAGTTCCATTGGGTTGAAATATCCTAGTTTGATCTTTTTGGCACTTTCACAAGCACCAAGTAGCATACCGTACAGCGAGGAGCTCTCAGCATTTTGGCTCAGCAATGATGGGTGATGCCCGGACCTGCTCCACAGCAGAACATCATCCAACGGCAGAGTCGCATTCGTTCAGTATTCATATTGATTTGGTGGTCTATAGGATCTGCTGGAACGTCGAATGCAGCAGCATTAATCCAATTTTAGGATTGTTGTCTTGGACGTGCTGAACGGCAGCAGCAGCCTCAATTTCGCTGCTGGTATTGCATGTAGGCATACCGCATAGTGAGAAAGGGACCTTGTGATTTAGTTTCATTGCAAATTACACCACGGCCTCGGCAATGGCATCACTGCTCCTGCGGAACGGGGGCAGCGGCAGCAGCGGCAGCGCACCAGTCAAGCACTCCCTGGCCAGATCGATCACCCGGAAGCTTCGACCCGTCACCAGTCGCCTGAAAGCCTCCGAATGGGAACAGGACGCAGATCTGGAGGCAGGACACAATGCAAAGCCGGTGCGGCATGCTCGGACTTTGCTGTATCTACATGCACCCATCCCGCTAGTGTCTGCTGGCACATCATGCTGCACATGTGGCTGACAATTGATTTCGCTGTGCAGCAATCGAGGTGGCAAGTCTGGGCTCTAGCATTCCAGACGCTGGTAGGCGATCCTTCCATGTAGTGCATGTCTGTGCCGTTGTGAGGCTCGCCGGTCGTCCTTGAGTGTGCAGTAGGTCACTGGCATGTCAGATCATCATGCAAGCGGCTGAAGCAAGTCTGTTGCGTACAGGGCGTGGTCTACGGCGATCTCGGCACTTCGCCGCTGTATGTTTTTGCGGGCGTCTTTTCAACGGACGGGATTCCCAAAACAGAGGAAAATTTCGTCGGAGCCGTCTCCATGATCATCTGGACCATCACCGCTTTGGCGCTGGTCAAGTATTGCGTCTTTGTGCTCAAGGCAGACGACAACGGGCAAGGTGAGGTTCAAGTGTGACGCAGATGATGTTTCCGCAAGCGCACAGCAATTTGTCGACTTCTGATGATGCTACTGTTGCTTTGCAAGCTCTCTTCGTGTGCACGCGAACAGGCGGCTCGTTCGCGCTGTTTGCACAGCTACGGCGGCAGGGCCTGCTGACGTCCCACAAGATCGAGGCGCATGATGCCGGCGGCCAGCACGGCTCGAACGCTGTCGGGCGTGTCCGGCTGCCGGCCAGCGAACCGCTGGCAGCTGAAAATGCATCAACACCGCCACCGCTTGTGCGCAGGAAGTGGAACGCGAACATTAATAACATCCTCATGCGTCGATTGTGCCTGCGCCCAGATGTACAGCTCCCTGCGGTCTGCTTCCTCTGCAGCAACGTCAATTCCAGGCAGCATGAGGCTCGGTTGATTCACAAGTGTTGGGCCTGCCGCAGGACTGGCGGCAGCGCCTCATTTCCAGCAACGCGGTGCAGAACTCGCTGCGACTCATGGTTGTTCTCGGGGTCGGCCTGGTCCTGGGTAACAATTTGCGCACTGAGATTTAACGTCGCTGTGACCGCTCTGCTTCATTCCAGCTGTGCTGCTGGCGGCTCTGCGCTGAATGTGTTGCTCTGACCGCTCTGTCATGTTCCCAGCTGCCGAAGGCTCTGTGTGTGGTGAAAGGGGCGCTGTCTCGGCTGCAGGGGACGGAGTGCTGACGCCTGCGGTGTCTGTCGTCTCCGCTGTGGAGGGCCTCCAGTCGGCCGCCCCAGGAATTACTCGAGGTGCGCTCCCGACGCAGCCGCAACCCACTCTGCTACGTGAACCAAGGCCAGAAGCAAGCTCTGGTTTCACTTGTCCCATTCCCTTGTGTTGCGGTGGTATCGGACATTCATGGCTGCAGCGTGTCGCTCGCAGGCACTATAATTGCCATCTCCTGCACCATCCTGGCGGGTTTGTTTCTGATTCAGCGGTACGGCACCGCCAAGATCGGCACCGCCTTCTCGCCCATCATGCTGATCTTCTTCGTGTTCAACTCCGGCGTCGGCGTCTACAACATCGCGGCGCATGATCCCACCATCTTCAAGGTGACACCACTACTCTCTTTATTTAGCCCCGCACGCTTAACGAAACAGCATGACTTGACGTCTTGTTGCAGCCCGAACTCCAATCGCCATACTTGCCATCTTGACGTCTATTTGGCAGGCGATCTCGCCACACCACTGGTTCAAGTTCTGCCTGCGCAATGGGGCCGATGGCTGGCGTGTGCTGTCGGGTGTGCTCCTCGCCGCCACTGGCACCGAGGCGCTGTTTGCAGACATTGGGCACTTTTCGCAGCACTCGATCCAGCTCGCCTTCTGCCTCGTCGTGGTGAGCGCCACCATACTGTGCAGCCCCGGACCCTACTTCATTGCACACAGATAACATGATGGTGAAAACCATGCTGGAAGCTCGGCAGCAGTGGGATTCTGCTGGATTGATGCTGACATGTGCTGAACTGGTGGCCTGCAGTATCCGGCGCTGATTATGATCTACTTAGGCCAAGCTGCATTCCTGACGCGGCACCCGGACCAGGTGCGCCGCTTTGTATTCCAGTACGCCCAACTGCTGCGCTGACTGGTTTTGAACATGGTCTTTCTCCAGACACCCAACCCTGGATCTGATTATCAGATCGGATGCAAACAATCCCGTCTGTACAATACAATGCAGGTGCACGACACCTTCTTCGCCAGCCTGCCTGGCGGCAAGGGCCTCTTCTGGCCCATGTTTGGCGTCAGCACCCTGGCGGCGATCGTGGCGAGCCAGGCCCTAATCAGCGCCACCTTCGCCATCGTCAGCCAGGTGGGCTTGGAAAACAGCTCCAGGCACACCTTTTATTACAATTGGAACGTCTGAACGGCGGCATGTATGTGTTCTTGGTTGAGGTGTTGGCGGTCCCTGATGCGCCGACTCTGCTGGTGCCGCAGGCGATCACGCAGAAGTTTTTCCCTGCATTCCGCGTGGTCCACACCTCGCGGACGCACACCGGCCAGATATATATCCCCGTCGTCAACTATATGTGAATATCATCTCACCAAAGTTGGACATGGCTCTTACTTGTGGTCTGAGCGGAACTGACATTGCACATGGGACCCTCACGTCGGCACGGGAAACAATGGAGCACTTTTGCTGCTGCGCAGACTGATGGTGCTGACGCTCCTCGTCGTGATCGCCTTCAAAACGTCTGCACGTCTGTCATTGGCTTATGGTGCTTCCGTTTCCTTGTCCCTCATCATTGCGGCATGCCACCAGCATTCTTGCCTGCCGCTGCACTAGGGTCTGTGATGGACCTCCCCGGAGCACCAGCACGTCCAACTCGCTGCCTGTTTTCAGACGCTGATCGGATGTGCGCACGCAGGTCTGGCAGTCATCTGCGATATGCTGGTCACAACCGTGTTCATGGCCGCGATCCTGCTGACCGTCTGGCGCAAACACTGGGTGCTGCCGCTCCTGTTCCTGCTAGTCTTTGGTGCCATCGAGGGCACTTTCCTGTCCGCCAGCATTCTAAAGGTTCGGAAGCTTTCGTCCCCTTCCTCCTATTGATACTTGTAATCCCAGTCGTGCATAAGTCTGGCACGCTGCGCATTGCCGAGCGCGCAGTCAGCAGCGCGTGATGCCGCGTGCTGTGTTCGCCCCTGTTCAAGCACTGCAAAGCTGCACGTTTCTCCTTGGCGACACCAACACAGTGCATAACGATGCTGCATGCCGCTGTGGTGCGGCGATGCCAAGCGAGATGTTCTGAAGCTCCTCGCTGTCATGCCCTGCAGGTCCCGAAAGGCGGCTGGTTCAGCCTTCTAATGGCAGCAGTGTACGCCTACGTTATGATGGTGAGACCCTGCTGCTATTGGGCGAACGCTATGGTGCACTGCGACTTCCATGATGCATACTAAGTCGTCACTGACTGTATGCATGATTGAAAGCCTAAAAGCACGTGAAATCTTAGGGCGGCTGGGAATTCGCAGGTCTGGTTCTGGGGCAGCGCAGCAAAAACAAGGTACTTTTACTTCTGCGTGTGCACATTCGTTCGTGCTTGTTCAATGTCGATGGCCTACACGGGCAACAGCAGCCAACGTTCCCGGTGTGCCAACTACCTAAGCTAACGGCTCAATCGCCTGCGCAGCTACTTCCAGCGCACGCAGCAGACGCTGGCGCAGTTCCTCAAGAGCCGCATGCAGTACCTCCAGCCCGGGGCGCCGGCGCTGCAGCAGCCGCACCCGCCCGGCGGCAGGCCGCAGCACGCGCTGACCTGGCACGGCAGCGGCCGCAGCAGCGGCAGCAGCGACGGCGGCGGCGTCGCCAGCGCCAGGCACGAGGCGGCCAAGCTGCACGGGCAGGTGGACTCGGCGGTGCTTGCAGCTGAGGCGCACACGCTGCCGGGAGTGTCGCTGTACTACTGCGAGCACGTTCACGGCGTGCCGCACACGCTGAGCCGCCTGGTGCGGTTTGTTTAGCCACCTCTGCAATTCTCTGGACAGCACTCGCCTGTTAGATTCGCCCTTCCCGCTTTCAGTCTGTTTGAAGTCGGGGTATGTGTGCGCAGGCACGCGCATACCCGACGCTGCCGCAGGTCAACCTGTTCTTGACGAACAGGTATGGCAGTGCTTCATGTGTCACCATGCACGCCTCACGTTTCCTGCCTCCTGCGTCATGCCAATCAAGGCCACCTCGCAGCGCTAACGACACTTGTCTTGTCTTGTGACTGACAGGAGCGTTCCCCTGCCCGAGGTCCTGCCAGCGGTGAGTCGACTGTCACACTGCTGGACAGCTTTCTCGCCTCGACTGCTCACCGGTGTCTCCTTTCATTTGGATCACCTTATCCGTCTCGAAAACGAGGACTCCAAACATCATGCGTGCAGGAGCGGCTGCTGGTGCAGCAGCTGGGGGCGCCAGGCTTCTTCCACGTCATCGCCCGCTACGGCTACGCACAGCGCAAGGAGCAGGGCGATGGCTTCGTCCAGGCAGGGTTTTCATTTCCCTTTATTTGGTTTCAATTCCTTTAGCGAGAGCACTCTAGGCATGCTCAGCGGTGGCAGTCGTGTCAGCGTTCCTGGCGTGCTGTGTCGATCCCGGCAGTTGGACAGTTCCAGCCCACGGCATCTTCTGCTGTACCGCATCGCATCTTTCTGACAGTATAAATCGGTGACCGCTATGTGCAGGACGTCATGCGGCACATCCAGGCGCTGCTGTACCGCTCGCTGTGGCACCGGCTGGCGCAGGACCCGTCGCTGGCGCCGCTGGCCAAGCGCCACGCCGTCGGCGCCGCTGCGGCAAAGGTCATCAACGCCACTGTCGGCGACATCTATGGCGAGGTGGAGCATGGAGATTGTCCCTTGTCTCACTCCTATGTGTCTTGGGTGGAACACGTGGCACAGGGGCGACCTTGGCTGAGAACATGTATGCGGAGGCGGCAGCTGCATCGCTGATATTTTGGGCTTGGCGTGCAGCTGAGCAGGCGCCCTTCTCGACCAGGAGCGTTACACAGGTTCCCGTAGGTTCCATATCACGCACGTACAAAGTCCAAATTACCTGAATCTCAATCCACGGATTATCTTGCGTGCAGGGACACCATGCGCCGGCGCTGACGCAGCGTTCCATCACCAACTCGCACATGACGCGCAGCACCACCCGCCGCAACTTCGATGTCCAGCTGAACAGGTGCAGCTTCTCGCGCCTGTGGGCATGCACGAAAGGAGACCAGCTCCTCGCTCATGTACCGCTCACCTTGTTCTTGTCGCAGGCCATGCCTTGCAGCACAGTGTTCAATCTCGTTTCCATGTCCGTTTCCGCTCCAGTTCCATCTTCACTTCCACATCCATGACAGGTTTTGATATGTGATTGCAGGTCAGCGATGCGGGTGAACCGAATGGCGCCAGCGCAGCCGTTGCGGCGGCGGCCCAGCACCCTGGACGAATTGAACAGCGGAGCCCAGCCAGACGAAGAGGAAGACGTCAGCAGTGGACCTTTTTCACAACAGGCCGTTGGCGGCAGCAGCGACAAAGCGGCAGACACCATTGTGTGTGTCCACGCCACAGCAGCCCGCGCAAACGCAGCACCGCTGGCGCCGCCGCCCGGCACAGACGGATCATTCGAGGCAGAGATGTACGCCTGGGGATCGCAGGTATGCTCTTAGAGACGACACTTCGTTCAGTGCCCTTCGGGTTGCCGGCAGCATGTTGCATATCGTCCTTCGCTGAACAAAAGGAGTCGTAGAGACCCTGTTGTGTGTTGAGGTGCCTTGTCGGTAGCGGGTACGCTGGTATGGGTATGTTTGATGGCGCGCATCTGGCGAGGATGAAATGGCCGCGACAGCACAGACAGACTGCTGCTGACGTGTGCATGTCATGCCCTGCAACTGCCGCAGCACTGGTTTACAACAGACCTACAGGCCGCAGACACGGACGCATTAGACACGCAGCATGGTTTTGTCTCGTGTCAAAGCGAATTGGGAACGAGACAGTGCTTGCACTATTGGATGCGCAGATGCTGCGGGATCTGACGATCCTGAGCGGCGCCGGCGCAAGCGGCGCGGGGCGCGAACCTGTGGAGTCGGCGCAGCGGCTGGCGGCGGAGCTGGTTCTCGTTTCGGCAGCGGCGCAGGCTGGCACGCGCGCGCACATCGTCGGCCGCAGCCACGGCAGGTGCGTCTGACTAGTATCGCACCGCAAACGCTGCAGGCTGCTGTGTCTTCCATCACTGTCCTGACGACATTTGAGTCGGCATGCGCTGCTGGGCAGATGGCCGCTGCTATTGCTGCCGGACTCTGCCGCCGCGGCGTCGTGAGCTTACGAGCGCGTACCTTCTGGAACGCTGCATACAATGATCAATTCAAATGCCTTCATTCACTCCACTGTGTGCACCCTTGCAGGGCGTCGGCGCCGCGCACGCGCTCGGAGCTGCTGCGGCACTACACCCTGGAGCTGGCGTTTCTGTTCCTGTCCAAAAACACGGAGCAGGACATGAGCGTCGCCTGGGGCATCCCGGAGGCCAAGCTGCTGGAGGTGGGGCTGCCGTACGAGCTGCAGCCGCAGCGCGGCAGTCAGCCAACGAGTCTGCCGCAGAATGCACGCGGACGGCCGGGGCGCTGACGCAGCTGCCGCCGCAGGCTGATGACCCCTGGGCTGTCATCAACATGAGGCAAATGCAATGCACTCACTGCTTCACGACGTTTGCAAAGCAGAAAGGAGGAGACCTTTCTCTTCCCTGGCGAGTCTCCAAATCGGGAAGACTTTATCACCTCGCTGTCGGGGGTTTGGCTTGTGTTTGGCTTATACCCTCAGGATTTGGCCGGGAAACTAAGATGGATTCACCGATTCCCCTGCAGCCGCGGCGACGTTCTTTCGGCAAAACAAAAGCTTGCATTCTTCTTGCGCCTGCACACTCGCGTCACTCACCTCAGCGAACCAGACGCACAGATCACAGCCCCTGCGAACCCGGCGTGACCACAGGACACGACAGGAGGCAGCGGCCTCCAGAAACAAAGCAAGGAGCAAGCCACCCCAGGGCCAAGCCAAGCGAGGATGCAGTCTCTGCGCACGCTGCTGCGCTCAACGTCAAGCCAGGACGGCAACTCGCCGAAGATCATTCCGTCATCGCCCAGCCTTTCGGACTTTAGCTCCGGGGCAGCAGGCACGCTGCTCGCCATCTGAGCCATCTTGTCCTGCACGTGGTTGGCCTGAACCTTCGTGGCTGGGCAGCGGCTGGCCGGGGCCCTTGCCTCGTGCACTCCGCACGCTGATCTGGCCCGCTGGTGGTGGCAAGCGATGCACACGCGGGCGGACGGCGTTCTTGGGCAAACTTTACGCCAGAGTGAGGCCATGTGCCGCGCGCCGTCTGGCCCGGCGCCACACGGTGTGTCATGTCCTCACGCAGACGCTGGCAAATATTCACAATCGGCCGGAAGATGCCGGAAAGTCTGAGCTGCTTGGTGTACAGCCGCGCCGGGAACCTGGGGTTTGGCTGGCCGCAAAAAGTGCGAATGTGCCTGTTTGGCCGCCTGCGATCACCCGCGACTGCTTCCGCCGGCACGCATGCCCCAGTGATCATGCTCGTTGCCGATCTGCTGCCAGCCTGATGCTGCGGGCGCGCATTTGACCGGCTGTCTGCGTCAGTTCGGCGCTTTTTATTGCTGAGTAGGCCTGACCTCCAATGGCGATCGCTGCGCACGCACGACGGTGTGATGCCGCTGGGAACAGTGCAAACAGCCCTCAGCAATCACACGCGGTGTGCTTGCCACGCGGCAGAGTTAGCCGTGCACGATCCAGCAGCAGCGGGCCGGTCCTGCCTCGACTGGCACAGCACACAGCTGTCCGGGCACAGCTGACAGAATCATGCCGCAGCGGACCAGGCACACGACCTGCGATGCGTCAAGTTCTATGCGTGTCGGCAGCCGACACTTTCTGTACGTTCCCAGCTGGGTCTCGCTCGTCCGACAGCATACTCGAGATATATCTGTGCTCTTGGCTCTCGGCAATTTGCCGCACACGATGCTCGTCAAGGACTGCAGCACCATTCACAGTCCCGGCGCGTGCCTTTTGCGCCGTCGTTTCACCTGCCGTCCTGACCCCGTTCGTTCCTTCTGCCCTGCAGCCGACTTCGCGGAACTCACCCAGGGCCCGACGGAGGAGCCGCCCAACCCCTTCAACTCCTTCGCCAGCCTGCACCGCGGCTCGCTCGACTCGGCGCGCGACGGCAGCCCCACCTTTGGCGGCCGCCCCTCCGAGAGCAGCACCTCCTCCTCCATCTGGGGCCGCCTGTCCATGGACTCTGCCATGTCGCCGCGCGCGGCGCAGTCCGGCGGCCGCCCCAACCTCGCCGCCGCGTCCATGCCCTTCCCTGGCGCAGCCCCCGGCGCAGGCCCCAGTGCGCCTCATGGCCCTGCCTCCGCCCGTCTGTCTCTGGTGCCGCGTCTTCGTCAGCTGCCTGTGCAGTTCAAGCTGCCCACGGGGCGAGCGGGACTTTGCAGGGCGACACCTTGCACACTCACTGCGGCTGGCAGATCGCGGTATCGCTGTACTGCCGACGCCTCCAACATGCCTGCTGAGGGATCCGAAATTGGTGCTGATGTGGTCTGCCTCCTGCGCCGCAGGCTGCTACCGCCGCAACTCCATGACCAGCCCGGCCGTGAACATCCCGCAGCTGCGCTCGGCGGGCGACGACGTGCCTGCCGCCGCTCATGGCTTTGCACAGGTGTGTTGCATGCCCCTGATCCCTGCATCATCCAGTGCTGCACTTGGACCAAGGTGGTCTGCCCAAGCTAAGTGCGCCCACTGTACCTGCCGCTTCCTCCTGTCTGCACCTGGTGCCTTCAGCCCCAGGCGATCTGCCCGATGCGTACTTGGCGTGCCCGCTCCCAAATCTGACCCGCTCTTTCTCCCCCTCTGCAGACCGCGCCGACCGGCGCTCCAGTGGAGCCGCAGCACCGCCGCCGCACCGGCCGCCCCGAGGGCAAGATCGATGGCATGGACTACTACGGCTGGTGCGAGCTGCTGCGGTCGAGCAGCCTCTGAGCCAGGCCCACGAGCCGGGAGCCCGGGGTTTTTGGTCAGAATATCATATTGACAGCAAAACCCTAGGCCCCACCATGGGGCGCGAGTGCCGCCACACCAAGGGATCAGCATCAGCAGCCGCACAAGGGCGCCGCAGCATAAATTAGCTGGGCGGGACGGCGCGCGGCCGCCGACCTCACAACTTCACAAGACAGGACTGTGAACGGCGCCCCAAGGCGGCGCAGTCCAACCGCCGCAGCCAGCCGGCAAGAATCTCCTCCGGCCGGCGTGGCTTTTGTTAGCAGTCGCGCGATGATCAGCAGTCTGTGCGAGCCAGCGCAGGCGTCGCGGGGGCAATAAATAGTCACATGCCCCGGGCGCCCCCCGCGCGGCCGCACACATTGTTCCGGAGGGCGATGGCAATTTCATCACTATGTTAGTTGCACCGGCGGAGGGTCGAGGGCCTATGAGCGGCCAGCACGAGTGCAGCGATGGGGATCTTACAGCAGCAGCGAATGGCGAATGCAGCAGCGAATTGCCAGTCCCCTTTCATCATCATGTATCTTCTTGCAGCAGCAGAAGCAGCAGGCGGCTTTTGCGGTGGCAGCTCTTCCAGGCGCCTCTGCAGCGGCGGCGGGCCAGACTGCAGTCCCAAAGGCATGCCTTGGGGCTTGCGGCTTGGGGCAGCAGCCAGCAGATCGAGCAGCCTGCGCATATAGCAAGGCGTGAGAACAAAACATCGGAGTCCCATGCAAGGCGCAAACGAACAGGCATCCCAAGCGGTGTCGTGAGTGCGGCCCACCCGCAAGCAAGACGATGAGACACGGTGATTTCATGGAAAGCCGCAGCCCGGCTCTCCTCGCTGGCGGCATCTTTTGATGCCAATGGCGCCAGCGGCAGCTTGTTTTGGCACAGCACTTGGGGGTGCAGCCCGGCTCTCGTGTGTCTCTGGTTTGCTGCTCGTCCCGCGAAGCGGTGCCTGTACATTATGCACGGTCAGAGGTTGTGTGAGGGTCTTTGACTTCCCCCTTGGGGGGGCGCCGGCAGTCCAGGAGGGACGAGCTGGCGACATCTGGCGTGTTGATGGGAACCTTTTCAGACAGTAGTTGTTGGTGCGACAAGTTGTGCTTTCGATTTGAGCGGAGCGGTTTTGTGGTCGTGCGGACCTTTCGGAGCTGACCAGTGTGTGGCAGCATCACAGAATTCCAGACCGGTGGAGTCGTGTGTGTGCAGCGCCCTGCGGGTGCTGCAGAGGGTTTGTGAAACTGTTTTTGGCTGTAAAATATGCTCGCCGTTTTGCTCACTTGTGTCTCAAGCTTCTAACTCCACTGACGTCATTCCCAATTATTGTGTCTGAGGCTCTGAGCAATGCATTGCCTGCCTAGCTTTTCTTTCTGTTTCTGATCCTGCCACTAACACGGCACACCTTTTCCCGACAGACACCCGAACTCCATCGACACCACTCCTGGAGCTGCAGTGTCCGCCGCTGCACAGAACATGCACGCTGCAGGCTTCTGGACAACAGAAGCTTCGTGTCCATAGGCATTCGCTGGCTCCTCGAAATCGCCTTCCCTATCATCCTGCCAGCCTGCCGCAATGCTTCCAGAAAGGCAACAAAAGTTCCTGCCCAACGCCTCAGCGCTCGTCGATGTTGCTGGGCGCCTCCCCGGCGAACAGCTCCGGCATGTGCGCATTGGTCACCTTGTCCAGCCGCACCGCCTGCTTCCGCCGCTTCCGCTCCTGCAGCCACCGGCATTGCAGCTGCCGGTCATCTGCTGCCGAGAGTGTGGCGCACAACATGCTGTGCAGACCCTGCAAGCTTCCGGCTGTTGCCCCCGCCTCTCCGCTGCCCTGATTGCCAAGCTGAAGTGGCTCCAGCACAGAGCGCTGCATAGGGGCGTTGGTGCAACCGACTACACCTTGGGCGGCAGCGCGGTGCGCTTGCCCTCCGCCGACCGCGCCGCCGGCGAGGTGCCCACAGAGTTCAGATTGCGCTCCAGCGCAGCTGGTCATACAACGACCGATGTCCAAGCTTCGCACCTTGGGCGGCAGGGCGGTGCGCTTGCGCTCGGCCGACCGCGCCGCCGGCGCAATGCCCGCGGCATTTAGCTCCCGCTCCAGCTCGACTGGGTCCGTTGGCACCGACACGCCGCGCCAGATTTCCGCCAGCTCCAGCACACAGGAGATCTGCGCGTCCAGCTTGTCGTCCCTGCGCAGCATTCATCAATTGTTTGGGTTTCGAGTTTGCACAACCCTGGTGCCAACATGCCACACCAGATTTCACAGAGCTTCTACGGCTCCTGCGCACTCAGCTCGTCATCCCTGTGCCAACAAAGTTGCGTGAGGTTTACCGTCGTAGGACATTTGCAGTTGGATCAAGCACGCGCCCGTCGCGGCAGAGTTCGCCAGCTTCGGCAAGCGCACCGCCTGCGCGCCCAGATTGTTGTCCCTGCACAGACCAATTGCATCTTTCCAAGTTTAGGACACGAATTGATCGCTAGCTTCATTGACACGCCGCCCTGCGGCGGCCCTCGGGTTGCTTTCCATGGGGTAAGTGGCTTTCTATGGGACCTCTCGTGTGTCGAAACATGACTTGCACGTGATGCACGACGTCTGCGTTGATTCGTTCAGCATGGGGGCCTGGATTGCCGCTCCACTTCGGAGCCCTGGAATGCTCACCTGGAGTACAAGACATACTCCCGCAGGTCGTGATTGTGCACCGCATACAGCCGCCCCTCCTGCCGCAGCCGCTCGATGTCCTGCTTCACGCCCGCATACGAGTCGTCCACGTCGCTCTGCAGGTTGCAAGGCCAAACCCATGGTCGATTGTCGACCTTTCCAGTTACAGAGTGTGATTCTGCGTCGCTCTGCGGGGCAGCGTCAATAGTTTCTGGCCCAGTGACGCTTTGCGTCAGTTCGTTCAGCATCTTCTCCAGGGCCGCGTTCCGGCTGCCAGCTCTTTCGCAGCATCTGCAGGTGTGTTGACGACAGAGGCGGGGGCTGCACTGCAGTGTGCGCACCTGGATGAGGCCTGACTCGCCCTTGGCGCGCAACGCCGTCAGCAGCGCCTCCGCATCCGGGATCTCCAGCAGCGTCTGCACACACAACGAAACCAATGTTGGACAAGCCTGTTACACTGGCCAGACCAGAGCGACCAGACCCAGGGTACACAGACTGCATGAAAGCCGAGCACTCGACACAACATCTGTAGAGCAACTACAGGATGACCCAACTGAGCGCATATCAAACAGCTGGGATCAGAATGAGGAGACATAGGAGCTGCTGCACACCTTGTACTCGTACAGGCCATCGGACGTCGCCGAGATCTTCGGGTGGCTCCTCACCGCCTCCGCCAGCGCCGCGTCACCCTCCACGTCGATGTTGACCGCCGCCAGAATTTCTGGAGCATTCACCGGCGCCCGCTGCTCCTTCATTTGGCAGCAGCAGCAAATTTGGAGACACCCAGTTGCATTCTGCTGCTGCGCGTGACTGAATCACAGCTTGCATGAAACACTGTCGAATTAAGACGATTTGGTTTCAGGGCTGAGTGCTCTGACCTTCAGCCACTCCAGCAGGTCTTTCAGCTTTTTGCCGAGCGCGGCGGGGCGCCGCCCGCCGGCGCCCGCCCGCGGCTTTGCCGCATCTGCACGCAGAGTTGCAACAAGATTGTGGGCAGCAGAGATGTGGTCTGCAGCGACGCGCATTGATATGCAGCAGTGCACCACGTGGTCTCATTGCACACAGGCTGCTGGGCCGCCTGTGCGACTGTTCCCATCTCACAGCTGCGAACCACATGCAGCATGACGAGTCAGCGACGGTACATGATGTGCTCCCTCTCTGACACGCCTCATCCTTGCTGCACCCCCGCCGGCAGGTCCTACCTGGCTTGGCGCGGGGCTTCGCAGCGCGTTGCGCCTTCTGCCGTTCAGCGGCGGACGCTTTTCGTTTCGCCTCCTCCACTGCCTTAGTCTGCAGCTTCATCTGGTTGTTGCGGAACGCCGCCAGCTTCTGCTGCAGCTGCGACGCCATGGCGACTGTTGTCTGCTGCCGCCTGCCTGCTGCCGCCTGCCGTTTGGTTGTGTATATTCAGCTGTTGCGGGCGGCAGAGGCGGGAGCCTGCTGCCCCAGGGTGGGCAGCTGGTCCCGCTGCCGGCGGCGCTGGAGCGGCCACGCTCGTCTGACGGGTGCTGCAGACCACTCCGCCCTATCTGTCGGTGCCGCCGAGCCTGAAGCAGTCTGTACAGGCTAGCTGCTGGCGCGTGCTACCGCGCACTGTCCCGCCTCCCAGTGAGTCAGCGCCGGCGGCGGCGTGCAGCTGTCCCGCTGCAGCGTGGCAGATGTGGCGCTGAGATGGCCGACGCCGCAATTGCCGTACGGGGCTCAAGTTTGCACGATCCACACCGTCACCAAGCTGGCCCAGCTGAATCACACGCGCGAGTGCGGGCGCGGCACGCTTTGAACGCTGCGGAGCTTCCGAGCTGGTCCTGCTTTGCGGCAACTTGCCCGCCAGGTACCGAGCTGGTGATCAGTAGTCAATAATCATAACAGTAGTCAGTAATTATAACTTACAAGCTGGGTTCCGCAGCAGGTCGAGGCTTTCCGAGACGGTCGTGAGGTTTTGGCTCAATAAAGCCTCCCGAATGCTGCGCCAGAGAAGTTGGCACAAGGTTCAATGATTCACCTGTCTGCTTTCTGCTTCAAGCAACGTGCAAACGCGTAGTGTGCGCACCGGCAATTGACTGGGACCTGGGACCTCAGTTCCGGCCGCATCTCTACGCACCCTGATCGACGACATGACCCCAGCTCAGCTGTGCTTGGGCTTTAGTGATGTACCTCGCACCATCGTCAGCAGACTGAAACGGTGACTGCAAGAGTGACCTGCAGCTCGCGCAGCGCGCAGCCGCCATGTCGCAAGGCCTAGCCCTGCTGAATTCCCAGCCCAGGTGTTTGGCAGGTATGGTAGCGCCCTGTGCGGCAGCACACCCAGCACAGGCAGCCTCGCCAACGGCACCATGCACGGCGAGGCTACTGCAGCTGCGGCGACCGGCCTGGCAGCTCACAGCCGGCGCCAGCAGGCGGCATTGCAGAGCACAAAGGCAGACAGCAGTCGGGGCTTCCTCAGGTGGGCCAAAGTTTTGTATGCGTGCACATGGCCTTATGCCTGTGCAAGCGCTTATCCTGCTGCCTGTGTGCGTTCCACATGCCACAGCTGCCTTGTTCTCATGGGGATGTTCAGTGCGCAAATGTGCGCGCACGCGCTTCCTGCACCACCAAATCGCTTGGGAATCTGCTAGAGCTTCACGGCTATTTTCTCGCCGGTCTAGAAAGGCAAAGCTGTGCGACCATGCCAGCCTCCAGCTGCGATTGGCTCGATGCAACATCCTTGCCGTTGAAGCTTCTGCTCAGCCGCTGCCCGCGTCAGGGGTCGAAGTTACAGCTCCGACTCCACCAGAAATACCTTGGCCGTGGTCGTCCGTATGGCGGTATACGACCTGGTGGGAGCAGCCGTGCATTCGCCGGTCCTGTCTGGCTCCTCAGCCTGCGGTGCACAATTTCAGTGCCCCTGACGCAGTCAATGGCGCCGCGTGTTGATAATTTCCAGCAGTGCAGCATCGGAGTATCGAATCACTCATTGCCTGAGCCTGATGCTGCGCCAGAGTGCAGTTTGCGCCAAGCAAAGGGGTCGGGTAGGCCGACGGATGAGGGCACACCAACAGTGCTGATTGAACCGGATTGAATTGACCTCCTTCTATCCGCGCAAGGGAGGAGCCCTCGGCGCTGTGGGCTGTGGACTCCATCGAGGGCTACTGCGGGACACTGCGCCACGGAAAAACTACGATCTCTTCCTGCGCATCTGCTGTTTGCAACATTGCATCCGCAGGGGAGGAGACCTCGGCGCTTTGGACGCTGGTGGGATTTGCGGCCGGTGCCGCATAGATGCAGTTCGGACGGGTTTGCTTTCTGGTTTTCAGAAAAGGAGCCCTCGGCGCTATGAACGCCGCCGGGGAACCTGCTGCTGCCGAATGCCGCACCACAGAAGTACTATGATTCTTGGGCGCAGTGTGTCTTATTGAAATTCTCAACCCTGTCTCTTGCAGGGAAGGAGCCCTCAGCGCTGTGGACGCCGCCAGGGGACCTGCTGCTGCCGGACGCGGAGATCCAACCTCCATCAATATCTTGAACCCTGAACAGGATCTGCTCTCTCATTGTGCAGGGGAGGTGCCCTCGGCGCTGTGGACGCCGCCGGGGGACCTGCTGCTGCCAGATGCCGCTGACATGATCGCGCCACAGATGTCGGCAAACAACCGCATCGTCGCAACAGGCGCGCCGGGGGCGGTGGCGGAGCGCGGCAGCTTCGACGAGCACAAGGTGAGCTGTTGCTGCCGCCAGCCCCTAGGCACACACATCTCGGGCTATGATGGCAGCCAGTCTGGAGAAACAGCTGTTGCGCCGCAAGTGGCTCACTTCACGCGTATAGCATCTCTGCTGGTGATGTCGCCGCCGCGGCGCCTGTCGAGCCTGACACGGGGAGTGCGCCACCTGCCTGCTCACGCCTCCTGGAAGCCTGCTGCCGTGCACATCGTCAGCGCGCTTTCCGCTCTGCAACCATAAAACCGAATACGTCAGGCAATGTCGTGGCGGTATGACTTGGTGAGCCTAATGCTGAATGCAAGCATCGTGTACCTTGGCATGCCTCACCAAACTGAATTTTCCTTCAAGACTGTCCTTTTGCTTGCAGGCCAAGTCGCCGCCGCCGGACCTGCCGAGCCTGATGCTGGATGCCCCCGGAAACGCCTCTGCCTTCACTGTGCTTCAACGATCGTCTTTTTTGTTCTGCAGGCCAAGTCGCCGCCGCCGGACCTGCCCAGCCTGATGCTGGACGCGCGGATCGTGTACCTGGGGATGCCACTGGTGAGCGCGGTGACGGAGCTCATCATCGCGGAGCTGCTGTACCTGCAGTACCGCGACCGCACCAAGCCCATGAACATGTACATCAACAGCACCGGCACTACCCGCGCCGACGGCGAGTCGGTGCGTCGCCTTGTTTCCGGGGCTTTATATGTTTTTTTCTGCAGAGGAACAGCCTCAGGTCATGTCTATGTTCCAGGCCAATCATGAGCTGAAGACGTCGATCTGTCTCAAGCAAAGCGATGCCTATGATGCACGTGATATCGATGTTCGATGTTCGACGCTGCTGCTGCAGGTCGGCTTTGAGACAGAGGGGACAGCCATCTTCGACACCATGTCGTATGTGGGCAACGAGGTGTGTCCACAATGCAAGTGCAGTATCAGCATGTGCATGTCTTGTGCATGCTCTCCGTATTGCGATCCCCCATGACTCTACTTCAATGCACTCCACATGTTCCATGCTGTGTGTGATGTCTGCGCACAGATCTACGTGTTCAGCCACACTTGAACAGTTTCGATGGGTCCCGCATTTCATCCAAATGTGTGCACGCAGATCCACACGGTGGGCGTAGGCGTTGCCATCGGGCAGTCGTGCATGCTGCTGTCGGCGGGCACAAAGGGCAAGCGCTTCATGCTGCCCCACGCCACAGGTGCGCCGGCCTGCACACACAATACCAGTTTGCTGGGCGTGCAAAGCATGCGCGGCAAGACAGCAGGCTGCTGATTTGCATGGGAACTTGGCGTCACTGTTGCAGGTGGTCACCCTTGCCTCACAAGTGCAACTTGAGTCAGACTGGGGAGGCCAAGGACGCATTGTGCTTGTGTTCACGTGCAGCCATGCTGCACCAGCCGCGGGTGCCGCCGACGGGGCAGCGGCAGGCCGTGGAGATTGCCATCAAGTGGAAGGAGGTGCTGGCGCAGAAGACCGCCTTCCTCAAGATCCTGGAGAAGACGACAGGCCACTCCACCGAGAAGCTGGACAAGGTGCGACCTCGTTTGTTTATCTGTACGCTCTTCGGGAGCCGTCGGCAGACTTACAGTCGCTTCAGGCTCTGCTGGCCTGTGCGCAGAGCTGCGCCATGTGACCCAGCATGATGCAGCATGCAAAGCCACGACGAGGAACATTGCGCTCTCTGCGTATGTATGCTTGCGGTTGTGGAGAATCTGTGCTTCCGCACTGTTGAATGACCAGATTTCACGTATTGCGCCCGCAGGACATGCAGCGGCCGCTGTACATGAGGCCGCTGGACGCCATCGAGTACGGCGTCATCGACCGCTTGGTGCCGCCGCAGAAGGAGCTGGAGATCATCGACCAGGTGCGACACCTCTCGACGAGAAGAAGTTTGGTGTGAGGAACCCAGCCGGAGAAAAGATGCTTATGTCGGTGTCAGCGTGTCATGTGTATCCCCAGACTGCGGTGCTGGCAAACTGCCTCGTCAGCCTGGACCCTGGGCAATGCTTCGGTCCGCCTCCAAAGTGTGGTGCTCCAAGTTGCGAGGTTGGGCAAACACTATGCTGATGCCATGGCGCATGCGCAGATCAAGAGCCCGGACGCGTACGACAAGGAGGCGGGACTGGTGGCCCGCCCCGCGTCTTCTTTCTAAGCACCAGCACCACAGCACGAACAACCGGCAGCCGGAGTTTTGCGGCAAGCTGGCCGCCGCCACTAGCCAAATGTTTGGCTCGTCGCGTCAGGAGATGCAGCCGTTGCTATTCATCTTCTGGTCCACGCGCCAACGACTGAGATACGAAGTTGTAAGCAGTGTGCGCGCCAGAGTCAGGATACCAGAGTCGCGGTCAGGTCGGAGTCTTTTCTGGACTGAACTGCCAAGATCGCGAAGCCTGCCTCATGCGGCCTGGCGACACAGACGTTCTGAGTTGACTCAGCCAGTAGCAAGGCGGATACACCAGAGCTCGTTGTTCGGAACCCCATGCCAGTGGCAAGTTGCTCGAGACACGGTCAACTTTTGTCCTTTGCACGTCAATCCCCAGCAGCACGGTCTGCCGATAGAAATTCTCGGAAGGGCCAGAACCATTCTGCAGTCTTGCAGCTTCTCAGCCGGTCGAAGGTTTTGCAGCCTCCACTCAGCACCATGTAGGCAGAAACAAGCTCAGATGCTTACTCCCTAATCTGTAGCCAGACGAGGAACTTCCACCAGCCACTTTGAGATCAGTGCACACGCCGAATGCTGCGACTGTCAATTGCGTGCGCACAGGATAATCAGTTCCTTTTCAAGCCCTTGCGTGACCAAAGATCCAGGATGCCGTTCGCCCGCAGCCGCTTATTGCGCCACCGGCCCTTGGACGCACTGCCCCCTGGCGGCTTTACGGGCACAGCCTCTGCAGCATCCGCTGTTGCGGTGGGAGCCCTGAGGCCACCTGGACCTGACGTCGTTGCCGCCATTGCTGCTGCTGCCGTCCCTGCCGCTGCGGTGCCGCACACATCGACAAAAAGTCCAGCCTGCGGCGGCGTGCGGGGCGAGCCCGGCTGCAGCGGCGCAGCTGGGTCCCGCTGCATCTGGTCGGCGGCCGTGGCGGCACGCATGCACTGCGACAGCGACTGCGTCACCCCCTGCCGGTCCGACAGCTGTGCCGGCGGGCTAAGCGGCGGCAGCGACTGTGCTGGAGCTGCGGCGGCTTGAGCTGCTGCCGGCGCCGGGCCGCCAGGCTGTTCCCCGCTTCGATCGTGGGCCGCGAACGGCCACGCCTCTGGCTGTGAGAAGCCGATGCTGGCGTTCAGGTTGCCGGTGGCGCCGCCGCTGCGGCGCCACTTGCTGGGCCGGCCGGCCCTGTGCGGCGGCAGCGGCGGCGGCATCTGCCGGACGCCCTCACCGCTGGGCGGCTGCGGTGTGATTACTGGGCGTGGGCTGTGCGACCCTGCTGCAGGCTGGCCGACGCAGCAGCTGTCTGCCTGGCTCTCCTCAGCAGCGGCCGCCTCTGGCATCTCTTGTCGCTCCGGCTCAGGAGTGCTGAGCCGCTGTGCGGCGACTGAAAGCGCCGCAGGTGCCGGCCACGGCGCACTGCCAGCCTCGCTGCACTCCAGATGCTGAGGCAGCCTGCCGTCCAGCTCAGTCGCTGCCTGGCAGGCATGTCGCTCGTGCCGCTGCAGTGCAGCTGGCGCGGCTGCTGCGGCAGGCCGCTCTGCCTGCTGACCTATCACCGGCGAATGCGGCGGAAGGCGCAGCCCGCCGCTGCCGGCCTGCGACGCCTGCAACATGTTGCTGAACACCGCAGCTGCCGCCGGCACGCCTCTGTCTGGAAGCAGCTGCAGCGGCGGCGGCTCATGCAGCGGGTCCCATGCCGGCTGCGTCGTGACCTGAGACGGCGTCAGCCCCGCCGCCTCAGCAGGCCCTGCTGCCGGAGACGCCGCCTCTGCTGCCGCTCGTGCAGGCGGCCCATCGGCAGCTGGCTTTGCTGCAGCATGGGGAGCGGCGGCAGTCGCGGTGGTGCCCGGTGCCGGCTCCAGCGGCCACGCCGGCTGCGTCGTCACCTGGGAGGCGGACAGCGGGTGCAGCGGCGGCCGCGGTGACGCCACCTCGCCACCCTCTGCAGCCAGCGCCGCGGCAGTGGCGTCGCCGAGCCTGCCGCCGCGCGCAACGGCGGGCGCCTGGCTGCTGAGGTCTGCCGCTGCGCCTGCTGCATCATTGAACCGCGGCGGCAGCCACCTAGGTGTGGGCTGCTGCTGCTGGCTGTGCTGCCGCGGCGGCGGCAGCTGAGGTGCCGCTGGCCGGCAGCTGGCCTGCGACTCGAGGCACTCGAGCTGTCCGCTGGCAGTATCTGCATCTGAGTGGCACAGGCTCACGTGGGTGATGAGTTGGGACTGCAACTGCAGGGTCCCGGCATACCATCAACCCCCAAGCAACATCGCACAAGAGGGCGTCAGGATACTTAATCGATCAAAGCGTTTAGCATTCAAAAAAGCAGGCCGAGTAGCAACAGTTTCTGAACGGCGCACCTGCTGGGGATGCTGCTGGGGGCGCTGCACGCCCCATTCTCACATAAGGCGCCACGTCAGGAAAGGCTGCAATGGACCGCAAAACTGTTAGGAATGATGTGCAAATGATCGTGACTTGCAGGTTGTCGAAATACCTCACGTTTCGTCCAGCGCTCTGCGATGTAGAACATGAAGCAGCACTGCAGCACCCACACTTACCATCATCCAGTGCCGGCGTTGCCGTGTACTGCACGCTCTGCAGGTACTGCGTGTCGACAACAGGGCGCGCTTCGGGCTCCGATCCATCTTTCTGGCTGCAACGGGACTGCAGAGGGCAGAACGCCCGTCGGGCAGAACGCCCAACGGACAGGCCAGGTGCCAGAGCCCAGTTGTCTGCATTCACAACGGGCACACAGAGTCAGAAAGTGCGTGAACCAGCATATCATATGCAGCACCATGCAGAACATTTTTTGGTGAGTCATACAAAGCTGTCTTGCCTGCAAGCGCCGGCGTGGCCGTGTACCCGATGCTCTGCAGGAACTGTGTGTCGATGGGACGGTGACCGCCTTGCATGGCTGCGTCTTAGCGTTACCGTTCAGAGCTGGTTCAGCAGCACGTCTTCGGAAAGCAAACATCACGTTGACGATGAAAACGCATGTTGCGCTGCAGCAAAGCAAGGTGCTGGCTGGACCTGATGAGTCATCCTTTCAAATTTCGAAACGCCTTGGCAGCGGCCAGCTCGGCGGTTGCAATTCCCGATTTGCGGGTCAGAGCTGGCAGCAGCACAGCTGCAGACAACTCTGAAAGCATCGTGCAATACCAAGGCGAAGAAACAAGCAGCTGATGACTTTCAAGCTTGCCGCCAGCATTGTACTGTCTGCTGCGCCACGGCAATGGTCTTGCCACCTGCATGCGATTCGAGCAGCGGTGCCTGCATGCTCAAGGTCGCCGAAGCCTGTTTCAGGTCATGAAGCAGGATGCGGTTATATGATGTGCACGCTTCATGATCATTCCAGTGTATGCCAAGGCATCATTGGCGGGCATTGCCACCGCTGCAAAGTTCTTCAGCACAAGCATGGATGTTATTATTGTTGAAACAGCGTTTGCAAGAACAGACGGTGTGGATTCATGTTGAGTCGACACGGCAGATCCACAAATCCTGCGCACATGAATCATGGGGCCGCACGACAATTCCGGGCACCGCCCTGCTCTGATACCGGGCAAAAAGCACACCATACCACACAGCACACCTTAGTCCTGTGGACGCACGCCATGCACGCAACATATGAGGCAACAAGCAACAACAAAGCAGAAAGGCTGCTGCCGCCTCCTGCATGCTGGATTCGCCCAAAACGGACAATAGAGCTTGCAGGCCACATCAGCATGCTGCAGCCACATGCTGCCGCGGCAATCCCTGCCGCACTGCCCTGCATATGGTCAGTCGGTAGACGCCAGCAGGCTGCGCATAGAATCGACTGGGCTGGGGTTGTTCGTCACGCCCGAGACCGCCCACCGTCAAGCGCTCTGTGAGGTCACAGGGTTTAGGGCAGAGCCTGCCCCATCTGCAGTGATCAGCACAGGACAAAGCTTGAAGGACCAGCAGCACAAGCAACGGATCAGCTTCAGATGTCGGATCCACCAAGGGGCACAGAAGGTAAAGTCACAAAGGAAGGTCAGCCTGTCAGTCACGTAGTCATTGTCTTGCGACAGGTTTTGCACACCTCAACTGCATAAGGATGCGACCAGGTGAATGTGACATTACGTGGAGCCAGGCATGAGCATGCATTTGCAGTGTTGCCCAGACCAGAAGCGCACCTCGGCCATGAAGCGCTCGTACTCGGACATGACGTGACCGCCACCGGGCTGCTCAGTCTTGGGTTCCACCTTGAGCGGTTCCTCCGGCAGCGGCGGCTGCCACGCGGGCGCCTGCAACATGTCCACGATGTACTCGTTCACATGTTGACGATGGATGCACTGTGACACACGCACAGCGCTCGAAGCAGCTGCTCACAGGGACGAGGCTGTCTGAAGCGGGAGATGTCATCAGTTGTGTTGCGGCAGCACATAACTGGATGCCAGAACACAGTGTGCATCGTGTGGATGAGCCACAGACATCTCAGCCTGAAATCGCACTGCATGCGGAGGCGGCACAGCCAGATATCGAACAGAGGCGCACCGCGGGCGGCGTGGGGGCCTCAGGGGGCGGACCCGAGGAGGGCGGAGCGCCGGGGGGCGCGCCATAGGGCGACTGCTGCTGATACTGCCCGCTTGCGTCGTGCTGCGGCGGCTGGGAGCCCGGCGGCGCGCCGTACGGCGGCGGGTACGCGCCCTGCACGATGGAATTGTGTGTGAGCTGCCATGACAAGTCGCATCTGGAAAGTGATAGAGCCAAGCTTTTAAAGTCCCGTGCAGAATCTGCAGGGTAGACAGCGAGTTGACGTCCGGAAACGAGCATCAGAAACTGCACATGTCTGCAAACTCTGCCTACGATGGGCAGCAATGGCGCTACGCACGGTTTGCAAAGCAGATCGACAACGCAGGTGCGGGGAGGGCGCACCGGCGGTGGGGCACCATAGCCAGGTGGCGGGTAGCCGTAAGGCGGTGGCGCGCCATACTGCTGCAGTTGACAAAGAAGATCGAGTCAACACCTATGATATATGGACAAATGTTTGCAAATGCTTCAGATTCCAAGCAGGTCATGATCTGGATGCGAAGTTCTCGCTGAGCTGAAAGCAGCGCGGCACATGACATGCGTGTAGCGCGTTTCACAACATAATGTGTGATGGCCAGTGATGAATCAGCTGCGGAGCAGGGGACCGGCAGCGCGTGCAGCAAGATCAATGCAGCAGTCACGAATGTAGGCATTTCATAAATATGCGCACCTGGGGTGGCGGGTAGCCGTAGGGTGCGCCGTAGGGCGGCGGGGCACCATAGCCGGGTGGAGGGGCGCCGTAACCAGGGGGCGGCCCGCCATAGCTCGGGGGCGGCGCTCCATAACCCTGCAATTGGCGACGACAGATGTCACCATCACCACAGCCAGACGTTCCTCAGGATGTCTGTCTGCAAATAGAACCTATCCGCAAACGGAATCTGTCCGCAAACACAATTTGTCACGCAGCAGACACAGACTGAGTGAGGAATGGAGGGTCATGTCCACAAACCACACCGGCGGGGGGCGGGGGGCGCCGTAGGGCGTGCCCGGCGGGGGGCCGCTGGGCGGCGGTCCGCCATACTGCCCCGGCAGCGGAGGACCCCCAGGGGGCGGCCCGCCGGGGGCCGGCTGGCTGCCGGGGGGTCCCCCTGTGCCTGGCGGCGGCCGCGGCGCGCCGTAGGCGGGCCGCATCGTGGGCGGCCCCCCCGGTCCGCCGGGGCCGCCACCGAAGCCGCCGGGGCCGCCCGGGCCGCCGGAGCCGCGCGGGTTGCCGGCGATGCGCACCGACAGCGTCTTGTCCACCATCTTGTAGCCATTGATGCCCCTGCAGAAAAGAAGATTACAGCGCTCAGGATAGAAGCCTGTCGCTCCAACAGTCAGCCATGACAGGTCCGAGCACACGTCGCCGAGGTGAGTGCTGAGTCAGGCAGCACTGACATTGCCAGGCCCACGAAGGCCTAGTCCATTGGCGTGAATGAGTGTGGAAAGGACCGGGGGGAGGCACACTTGATGGCGGCTGCGGCGGCGTCCACGGTGGCCATGGTGATGAAGCCAAAGCCGCGGCAGGGGCCCATGTTGCTGCCGATGGCACGCGCATCCAGCACCTGTTTGCCGGGATGGCCTCAGCAATGTTTCCACAGCTGTCTCCACTGTGAAGACTTATTTAAAGCCAGGCACAACATGTCTCCGCTTCAGGAAACCCGGCAAGCACTGGAGGCAGCAGACTGTTGTGGTCATATTGCTTCAAAGATCCGAAGCTGAGGCCCTCATTACAAAAAGACTGAAAAGAACATGTGAGCCCAAGAGCGCACCTCGCCGAAGGGCGCAAAGACAGAGCGCAGCAGGTCGTTGTTCATGGTGGACGGCAGGTTGGAGACGTACAGCTTAGCATCGTCCGGCACGTCTGGCCGCGGGGCACTCTTTGGCGGTGGCCCTGTGTTGGGGCATTCGAAGTCAGGTCGTTGGCCGCAGTCAGACCCTAAGCTACAGCATCTGGCATGCCACACAGGAGGCACGTCCTAAGGCAATCGCTGCCGGCAGTAGAGCTGCACTAATGCACTTGCAGCATTAGAAGCCAAAGCGGTGGATCCCTTTCTCACCTGCGGAGCGCAGGCGGGCGACGATTGCGCGGCCGTCGATGTTCTTGCCATGCATGCCGTCCGCCGCCGCCTTGGCCATCTCCTCGTTTGCCATGTGCACAAAGCCGTAGCCGCGGCTCTGCATGCGTCTTACACAGCTCCCGTGAAACTCTGGACAGATCGGATCTGCATGGCTTCGATCAGTGCAGTGCTTCTGATACTTGTACGTTCAGTCTGGCAATGCAGCGGCGCACAGTTCTAGACAGAACTCGCCATCTTTAAAAAACGCATTCACAGAGGCGGCAAGTGATCTGCGCCTACTGCATATTCAGGTTCTTAAGCAGATAAATACGCAGCACCTCGCCGTACACGGCAAGCCCAGGGCGCACATATTGAGAAGAAAAGCAGGGAGAAATCGAGGGAGAAACTTCCTGTCCCGCACCTGTTGCGTGTTCATGTCCTTGAGTACGATGGCGTGAAGCACCTCGCCATATGCGGAGAACTCAGAGCGGATGCGGTCGTCGGTGACGGACTCCGGCAGGCTGCCCACGTACAGCTTGCAGCTGTCGGGCAGGTCGTCGCCCGGCCGGCCCCGCCGTGCAAAGCCTGGAGGCAGGGTGAGAGACAAGTCAACATAGGGCATACGCACATCACGTATTGGTGGAGGTCCAGCTGGAGATCCAGCCTGACGAGGACGGCTGTTTCTTCTAGCACTCATCTCTCCAAGGCTTCCCGCACAGATTGTGTGAGGTCGACAGAGGTTGCACCACAGTCGACACAGCAGCTATCCCTCAGCAGCTGCTCATGTTCGGACTTATCATTTCTCCCGGGCCCGCAGGTGGGTGCACACCGAGGCCGTCGTGGCGGGGACCGTCGCCGCCGCCGCCGGGCGGGCGCGGGGGCGCGCCGCCACCGGGGGCGCCGCCGCCGAGCGACGCCAGGAAGGACTTGTACTCGTCCTCCTGCGTGACCCCATCCCCACCCTGTACGAGGTGTGGACACATTCCGTCAGTGTCTGGCAATGTGTTGCAATACGTGTCTTGATACGAGGAGAGTATCAGTCATGCACCGCGTTGCAACATGTATTATCGTTGCAGAATGGCAGGAACGACTTGCGCTCGTCCAGATGCATGCAAGGGCTTTGACGGGTCAAGGGATGAGCGCCAAGCGGCAGGCGATGTCGTGAGTGTAACATCTATCAAAGAGCAGGGCGAGCGTGTCTCGACTGGGACGTGTGTCAGGGTTTGGGAATCTCAACAATGCGCACCCCGCGGCGGGCGATGTCGCGGGCGTATAGGCTGTCCACCTGCGCCTGCACATTCTCTGGCAGCTTGTACACCTCGTCCTTCTGGTTGGGGCACTCAAACTGGCGGTGACCCGTGCCGCCGCACAGGAAGCACGGCTGCTCCTCGAACTCCTGCAGGTCAAATGCGGATTGGGAACGGCGTCAGTGCATCGAGAGTCTTTTCAGCCAACCTGCAAATATATGTCTCTGGGTGCATAAGCATCGGACTCCACATGCCAGAACAACCGAGTGAATGTGGACAGATGCAGCTGTTCAATCTGGCGACCCTTCATGACAGCTCGAGCGCTGCTGAGACTTGTGAAGGACCGAGCACCGCCGCACCTTGAGCGTGCCGTTGAGGGCGGCGAGCTCGCGCAGCTGCATGCGCTTGTGCTCGTTGCGCGCCTCATCCTCCGGCTGCATCAGCTCCGTCAGCATCTCCGCCGCCTTGTCCACCTGCGCGCATCGAGATGGAAAGGTGCGTAAGCATGAGTCTGGGGAGACTTGAGAGGTGCAGTTCAGTGTGCAGAGGGGCAGCTACCCAATGTGCAGAGGGGCAGCTACCCAGAACACACTTCTCCGCCCGCTGCGGGCATCCCGGTCTCATGATCCTGAACGACCAATTGCAGCGGTCCTTGCCGTCATGTCAGGAACAACAAATGTGTCTGGTAGGTGAAGGGGCGCACGTTTCCTGCTTGTCGCCGGTGACGAGGATGCGCAGCTCCTCTAGACCCTCAAGTTGCAATCATGCACGTGTCACAACATTCCTGAAAATCATCAATGGTGTCATCTAGAGCAGACGCACGTCCTCCTGCTTGTCGCCGGTGACGAGGACGTGCAGCTCCTCGTCCTCGCCGTAGTCGTTGCGCGGGTCCCTCGCTGCGCCCTCCTTCACGGAGCCCCGCCCCCGAATCGCGATCTTCGTGTTCGTTTCCCTGCGGGCACACAGCAACGAGTCGGTTGAGCTGTCGTGGTTTGCTGCACGTCTCCTCCGAGGCTGCTGATTCTTTCAAGACGGAGCAGGTGCAGGTCCCCAAGTGGAGGGTAGGATGCAATTACAACTCGTGTTGCATCTGGCAGCAATGAAGGATGTTTTGCGCACCGCTGCATGCGCTTCTGGGTGTTGCCGCGGGGGCCAATGATGAGGCCAATGAAGTTGGTGCCCGGGTACTCCTTCTGCGGGATCCAGATCTTCTTCCACTTCTTGGCCGGCCTGCATACGCGCAGAGGTCCACAGTTTTTTGAATACGTGGCATCACCGTGCGTCTTGAATGAAGGTTTCACTCAGCACTCAGGGTGCTGAGTGCGTCAGGGCGAACACTGGGCAGTGTGGAACCATGAGGCCGCACAGCTTTTTCCTGCGTCTGAAGCCTTCTGCAGCAGTGTCCCTACAACTGGATGCCAGGCCTCACACAGACAACTGCACAGCGCACCGGTAGTCGGCGGGGGGACGGTAGGAGGGGTCGCGCTTGATCATCTCCTCCACAAGGTCCTGCCGCCGCGCCTGCATCTTCTCCTTCTCCCGCATCTCCCGCGTGTTCTGGCGGATGCCATTCCTGCGGAAACGCAGTAGGCGAGGCTGACCAGGATAGGAGCGGCAGCAGGATCATGCTTGTCTGCAGCTGAATTGCTGACCTGTCAGGCTGCACACGCTCGTATGCCCAATGTATCATCATCTGGTGGAACATACAACCCTTCAGCCTGCCCAAATAGGACTGCGTGGCTCTTCGGAGGCAACGCCGCATTGACAGAGTGGCAAGCTAAGGAAATAGCAGTCGCACCGGTCGTAGACAGGCTCGGGGGAGGGGGAGCGCTCGCCCTCCGGCGGGATGTTGAGCTCGCCGGTCTGCAGCCGCTTGTTGAGGTCCGCCAGCTCCTCCTGGATGGCCGCCACCTCCGGGTCGCTGCTGCGATCCGGCAGCCCCGTCATCGTGCTCGGCAGCCGCACCTGGGGCAACATGGCCATCATATGTGAGTGGTTTCGGCACACAAGCTCTCATCGACGGGATAGCCGCCGCCTCCAGGTCGCTGCTCCGGTCCGGGGAGCCCCGTCAACCGCGCTCGGCAGCCGCACCTGCACATTGTGGGATGACTGAAGAATAGGCTGGAGAACGTGTCAGGGTGGAGCCATGGGTCTGTTGAGTCTCGACATGCAACAGTGGAGGACCACATAGTCGCAGCGCAGGGGATTGACGGAAGAGCTAAAACAAGGCCTTGAAGAAGCCATGTTGGCTGGGGATACGCACCACGATGTTGCCGGGCAGGATGATCTGCTCGGGCACGCCGCCAGGCGTCATTTTCGTCAGCGCCGTCGACGGCTCATCGGTGCTCTCCCACCTACAGCAGGCAAACACGTCGGCAGTTGAATCAGGGGCTGCTAGAGACAGGCTGCTTCGTCTGCACAAGTTGGCTTGCAGCTCTGTAGGCTCAGCAGGCGCTGCAGACACATGATGAACCCCCGGGGCAAGCTACTGGGCACAGTTACCACCCACACCTGCTCTTGCGCTTCTTCTTGGGCGGCTCGCCCTCAGCGCCAGGCGTGCCGTTCGCCACCGGCGGCTCCTCCTTCCCAGGGATGGGGCCCCACCGCGCCGCGCCGCGCTTCCGTTCCCGCACGACTGCACATAAGTAGCAACGGCTGGTAGGAAGCTCACGATCACAGCATACACTCAAGATGGGCACTGGTGATATCAAGCAGGAAATATGAATGCTATGCGATGGTGCATTGCATTTCAAGTGTGCGGCAGATCCTGTGCATGGAGCGCCATTGCTGATTCATAGGCCATCGCCGCCGAGGGAGTGGCCCACAACTCACGAAAACGGTGAGTTGTGCACCATTGTTCCTTTGCGGAAATGGCCTAGATGCATGTGTCCATGGCTAGCGTTTTGAAGAGTTGAATGGCATGGTGAATTGGGCAGTAAGTATTGTCAGTGTGATGCACAGTTGAGCGGCACAGCAGTGTGCACACTAAGCACGTTGCAGGTCACACCAGGTGGCATGATGGCTGCAGGCGGCGGCGGCAGGGCGCCAGGCGTCGCTGGTGACGCCGCCGCGACGGGCGCCGCATCTGCGCCTGTGTCCCACTTGGACCGCCGCTTGCGCTTTGGCGCGCCCTCTGGCGCCACGTCCCCGGCCACGGCCGCCGCCGCCGCAGAACCCTCTGCTGCCAGCGCCGCTGCTGTGTCTCCCAGCCCCGGAATGCCTGCATCACCGGCCGCCGGCGCCGGCGGCAGCAGCGGGTCCGCAGGCGCGACGCCGTTCGGCACCGCCCGTGGGTCTCCGGCCACTGGCTGCATGAGCTGCCCCAGGGCGGCCGCCTCGGCTGGCGGCGGCGCCTCCTGCGCGGGCAGCGTCGTGGCGTTGCCGCCGGTTGCTGCCTGCGCCAGTTCCGCCATCGGGTCGCCCGCCGCCGGCTGTAGCAGCGCCTCGGCCGCCGCCGGCTGCGCCTCGTTCAGCACCGCCTGCGATTTGACAGAGATGAAGCTCGTAAGATGTGTCAGTAACACAGATTGGTAGCACGCAAGGCTGTGGCACTTGCACTATCACACTAACAGGTAATTCATCTCTACATTTCAGCAAAACATTGTCGAATGCACCTATATAGGTTGGTTTTCATCGCCATAACGTTCTCCAGGTGTCACCTGTGCTGCCTCGGCAGTGGCCTCCGTCACTTGCGTGGCCTTTGTTGGCACTGCACCCGGCGGCGGCGCTCCTTCCGCAGGCATCACCGCTTCAGTCGGGGGCACTGGTGCTGCTTCAGCTGCAGCGTCCATGGCGTCCGCTGTCGCACCCGCCGTGTCTGCGGCTGCCGGCACATCCGAAGCTGGCAAAGCGGTGTCGCCAGCGGGCTCGCCGTCTGCCGCGAGTGCGGCTGCGTCATCATCCACCCCGAGCGCCTCCGCGGCGGCCACTGCGGCAATGGCGGCAGCCGCCTCCGCGTCCTCCTCCTGAGCCTGGCCCCTCGTGCGCCTGGTGCGCATGGCTGCCGCGTTGTTGCAAGGCCTCGGAGTAGGTCACACGAGGCTGATCCTGCAGAAGCACCTGTGCAGGAGCACAGGACTGGTGCGCGAATTCTCGTCAGGCAGTTGCAGCGATCATGCGCTTGTCCCCACCCACAACCTGCATTTGATGCCAATTTCAGCATGCTCGAGCGGAGCTTGGCAGCAGGGACTTGATATGCAGGCTCCAGCCAAGAGCAGACGATGGACGCTTGCAAGCGAGCATGGTTTACAAGCACGGGGAGGCGCTCACCGACTTTTAAACCAAGAAGAAGGCCGCTTTGTAAGCACTACGATGGTGCTTGGCTGCTTGTTCACCGCCTGCTTGGCCTCTGTGATGATCGGCGCGAAGGTGCAAATCTGCTTTCGGGAACGTTGGCGGGTCTGTCGGCCGCGCCAGACCTTCAGGCACGGTGTCGCACCACAAAAATGCTGTCGGCAAGCAACTTTGGAGTGCAAAGGAGGCCCATTCGCTTGATTCAGGCATAAGGGGGATTAACCCTCGAATCTGGCGTTTCAACCTCGCAGACCTGGTTGGAGATCGACGAAACGCCAGCTTTGGATGCTGTTGCACTCCGTCAAGTTCGGCTTGCATTCGCGATTTGGTCACACTATTGCATCCGCTTGATCTAACCTGGACAGGTCACGCGCCAGCGTAAGCTCGATTGCAGTTGCGCTGGACGGCACAAATGCAGTGATTGTCGTGCCGTGCGGACCGTTCTGTCGTGACAATCGTGACGCCATAGGTCTACAAGAGGGTATTCAATCCTTTCAATCCTTTCAAAGCGTTCCAAGGCGAAATGACGGCCTGGAAGGCCGTGGTGCTTCTTATGTTGTCAGCAGTGCTGGCTGGACTCAGCACACCAGCAGATGCCTCGCGACTTGCTTGGTTCGAGCGGATCCAGGTAAAATACGGAGTTCAAAACTCGTTAGCAATGTCTACAAACAATAGCATGCGTTGTGTTGCACACATGTCGGTGCACCTTGTGTGTGCAGTGTGTGCAAGTCACCGTCCAAAATCAGTGGCGACCGCCTTGTCATGAACCACAGGACCTGCGGTGGCCAGCCGCCGTACTCAAGGCGCTTCTCCCGCATGACCCCAGCAGCAGCCCCTCAGACGCCTGGTCGCAGACACTGAAGACCATCTGGGACTCCGGCGGCAGCAGCGCGGCGTTTTGCCTCGGCGGCAGCAGGCAAGCGCTGACATTATCCTGCCAGGCCACATAGTATGTATGTGATTTAAACTGATCTTGCATCATTATTGTAAGACATCTGGAACACTAAAAGAAAAGTATCGAGTCTATTCCCTCAGGCTGCTGGTCGTGGCACCATTCTGTCCGCCCGGCCGTCGCAGCAATGAAATCAGGTTTGACCCGAAATTACATGTGCTGTGGCGGCATTGCTGCAGGCAGAAATCGAAGCCCATGATTAAGCTGCTGACGAGCAGCTTCCAGCTGGACATGCCCGACGCGGAGCACGGGCGCGTGTGCGGCAACGCCACCGCCATCAAGTCGCACCTATGCTCCCCGCCCGAGGTCGTCGAATACTACAAGGTGTGCCGTCCCTGATTCACATTCCATGAAGAACGCAAAAATGTTCTTCAACATGAACCGGAGAAACAATAATGGAGAACGAGCGTCGCACACTAGAGAATGCGCATCAGCCTGTCGGTCGGTGCCCGCTGCGCCAGGCGCCTTCACACGATGACGCTTGCATATTTACAACGCCTACCTGAATTGCCTGTCCATGATGTGCAGTATATCCTGCGGACGGAGAACCCGGAGAAGGTGCCCAACATCGCGGCCTGCCGCGCCGGCACCGCCTCGGCGGCCTGCGGCCCCGGTTTCTTTGACGCCGCCATGCCGGTGCTGGCTGGCGACCTGGCCGGCAGCCTGATTCGGCACAAGTATACTGCCATCCGCACCAGCGGCGGCGGCGGCGGCATCGACAGCGGCGGCGGCGGCGGCGGCGGCAGCCTGGGGAACGGCTGGATGCGGGAAGTCGTGGAAGCGCCAGCGCAGGAGCCGCACCCCTGCTGTGAAGGCTACTTCTGCCCGCCGGCACTGACGTGCATGATGCCGTGCCCACTGGGCGCCCTCTGCCGCCGGTGAGGAGATGCAGTCAGCAAGATTTTCCTGTGAGCTGTTGCGTGGTAGCCCCTTGGAAGATCATCTTCAGACCCTATGAGAACTGAGTCCTTGGTGCTTTGAGCGACCTGTGAAATGTCATACTGCACCTTTGCGTCCAAATCTACATTCAACGAAGCCGTCGTCCCTTCTGCCTGCAGAGCTGTTCCCGCTGAACCGCCGCCCGCCTTCGCCCGCCCAGACTTCGGTCCGCTCGCCGCCGACAAGTGCGTCCCAGCAGTGTTCTTTGGTGTGCGCACAAGATAGAGCGCAAAACATATAAAGCGCACAAGATAGAAGTTCTGCCATCGTGTATAGTCCTTTTCCATTTCATGTCCTGCTTGCCTGCCTAGGCTATGTGGGTCGCTACTGTTTTGGACCAAGATGCACCCAGACATGCGCTGCCATTGAGGGCTAGACCCAGGTTCAGAACAGCGCACAAGAGTAGAGCGTGACAGTGTCAGCTGCCACAACCAAACCCTTCTGGCATATCAGAGCAAAAAACCCTATACAAACCCCGGATTGGGCCATTGCTGTGCTGCCTGCTGCAGCACATCCCAGAAACGAATTTCACCTGTCCTGCTGTCATCAGCAGATGGTGCTTCCCTTAAGCCGTCAAGCAGCGAGCAGACTACGGCAGCGGCAGCGTCGACGCATAAGCAGTAGCGCCTACCAAGAGCCTATTCCTCAGCAGTTCAGCAACTGCTGACGCCAGATTATGCGAACTTCCTGCGGATGTGCACTGCAGGTGGTTCGCGCCTTTGCCCACAAGGCGTGTCAATCCTGAACTCCTACTGTCCTCCTCACCGCAGTGTGGACTTTCTTTACATGTTATGTTTTCCGACGCCCACTCTCTGCACACTGTCAGGTGGTGCGGACCCTACACCTACCAGGAGCGTGCGATTTGGGCTGCGGCGGCACCAACGTAATGTTGGGAACCCGCCCCTGCCATTCTGCACGGCCCTGCGCAGCGTGCCATTCGGCCCCTGCTGACGAGGCACTCCTCACTGTGCGTACTGCAGGTGGTGTGCGCCTTACGCCTACAAGGAGCGGGTGGTTCTGGGCTGCGGCGGCGCCGACAAGTGGACGGTGGAACCAGCCGGCAGCGCTTTCCCGGGCACCAAGTGGGACGCGGGCAGTGGCTCCATCTTCTGCGACCCCGGCTTCTTCTGCCCCAACTCCACCTCCAAGGCATGTCCCTGCAATGCTTTCACGAAATCAGCACAATCGGGAAATTTCGATCACGCTACTGAAATGTAGCATGGCAGGAGGAGATATTGCACAGATCCGTACAGCAATAGAATTTCAGTGGCATGAAGACCTGCTGCAGGTGTTTGCAGCCCGCCCGCACACTCTCGCATGGTTGCTGCTGTGCACTTGCTATCACGCATCTAAAGGAAACCCTTGTACATGGTTCTGTGATGTGTGGCAGAGCGCACCATGGCTGTCTGTAGATCCAGTGCCCCGGGGGACACTACTGCAAGCGCGGTAGCAGCAAGCCGGTGCGCTGCCCGCCACTGATGCGCTGCCCCGCCGGCGCTGACGCTCCATCTGGCAACTCCACGGGTGCGCGCTGAATGGCGCATGCTGGAATCTGCGAAAAAGGCCTTTCCAGTCATGGTGTAGAATGTGCACTGTCACAGACTTTGTCTGCGCCCTGCATGTGGAAAAGGTGTTGCATCAAACTCCATGCAGCCACCATCCCTGAACACTCGAGCCATCCCTGAACATTGAAATCAGCCTCCGTGTCTTCATGAGTCTTCCTGACTTCTTTGGATCGCCTGCTCCCGGGCAGGCGGCGGCGCATCGGACGCCATCCTGTTCGGGCTGCTGTGGGCATTATGGGCGGCGTGGCGCTGGGCGGCGGGCGTGCGCCAGAAGTCGGCGCGGCGGCGGGCGCTGCGGAAAGCCGCGGTACCAAGCAGCCTTGCCGCCGCCACCTTCGTCGCCGGCGGGCAGTCTCCGCGCGCAGAGAAGGTGCGTAAGAAAACTCTTTATTGTATGTAGTCTGATTCAGATGCTGCGGGATTTCAGGTATTGTTTCAGCACAACACTAGGCTGCAGCTGGGCCATACATATGCGTGGGGTAAGCGCAACCGGCCGGACTAGATTTGTAGCGCGTCCGATGCCAAGATGCCACTGCTGCTCGGCTGTCCGGCAGCAGTGTCGGCCGGCGCGGCGGCACTGATTTCGGTTGTGTCGTGCGTTTATCCATCATCGTTCAGGGAATGCGCTGGTGTCATCTAGGGAAAGGGAAGGTTCCACAGCAGACCGATGCTGCCGTCACATTCTCTATCCAATTGCGTTCACGACCCCATTACTCGCTTGATCTCATTTCCTGACGTCCTGCAGAAATATTTGTCCGACACCACCCTGTACATCCTTCAGCAGCACACTTACGGCAAGCTTCCGGGCGGAAATACAGGTTTGATTGGAGTGCTTTTTCAAACCAGAACCCGGGCAAGCATGACGGACTGGTGCTGATTACTTGCTGCAGAGCAGCAGGGGCGCTTCAGTGGCGCTGACATGCTCCTCGGACGGCGACGGCTTCTCGCCGCGCTCGCCGGTGCTCGCTGACGCCGTGCCTGCGGACTTTGCTGAGGCCACCAGGTATTCTTTCTCACTATGGTGATTCCCTCACTATGATGATTCCCTCACTATGATGACTTCCTGACTATGATCACGATCCCTGCGTGAGATGCATTTACGGGAGTGTCTGCCCCTTCAAGGATTTCAGCTCTGCAGATGCGGAGGCGCACACGCGATGTAGTGCAGGCCATGCCGACGCCAAAACACAGCTGCATATGGCATGCAGGGCTGGCAATGCCGAGCTGCGCCTGCTGTGGCCGGGGCGCCAGGGGCCGGACGACGCACCCGGCGGCGCAGACAGCCATCTCATCAGCCCCGGCATGCCCATCTGGGCGGCCTTCGACGGGCCAGGCGCCTCTGGCGACGGAGGACGCGACAGCGCTGAGTTCCTGGACATCTGCGATGGCGCCGGCTCCGACAACGAGATGTGAGCGGATGCGCATCCACCTGTTTGGGACACATGCGCTCAAGGGAAACTGGACACAGTTGCAGATCGCTCACATGCTGCGTAGCATTGGCACTCTATCGCTGCCGCTGCATGATGGCTGGTTGGCTTATCTCGCCTGCGATCCTGTCGACATTGAAAAGACGAGATCAGCTCTGTTTCGGCAGCTTTGCTTGCTGCCCGTGTTGTGGCTATTGTGGTGCAGACGATATTTATCAATACGTTCACCGGCAAATTCTGCAGGCCAGATGACGGCGCCGGCCCGGCGAGCAAGACGGGCGGCGGAGGCTACAGCATGCAGGCGTCCTGCATTCTGACGCCCCCGCGCGCCAGCGGGCTCAGCAGGTGTGTGCTTGCGCCATGCAAATCAGTGCAGATTATGAAGAGTTGCACATGAACCAGAGGACACTGAAAATCTATATCACATACTTCAGCCCACGTGCTTCAGCCCTGCTGCATGCGAAGAATGGCACCCTCGACATGCGAGGTGGTTCTCAATGCTGGATCAGCCGCCGTCAATCCGCAGGGTGAAGATATAGTGAGCCATTGGGCGGGCACACCCTTGTGTCGCAATCGTCAACTAATCAGCAGTCTGCGTCTGAAAGTGGAGTGCGGAGCCTGGGATGCTGCGGGGGCGCAAGGGCGCGCGCACTGCAGCACGGCTGTCCGTGATTATGCCACAAGCACAATGACCAGGTGGTAACATGCTCATTTTCATCCCTTCCAGCTTGCGGCTGGTCGTCGAGTTCCAGAACCTGAGCCTGAGGCTGCGGGGGCGCAAGGGGGCGGCGCATTGCAGCGCGGCTCTCCGTGGTGTCCATATGCACGATTGCCACAATGCGCTCACAATGCTCATGCAGCCTGCGGCTGGAGGTGGAGTTCCAGAACCTGGGCCTGAGGCTGCGGGGGCGCAAGGGGGCGCACGTTCTGGCGGATGCCAGCGGCGGCCTCAGGGCAGCGCGCCTTACCGCCATCATGGGCCCCTCCGGCGCCGGTGCGTGGTGTTCTCCCCTGTAGTTCCTTTATCAGCGCATCTCCTTGTTGCTGCTTTCGGTTGTTGCAACTCTTGGGTCAGCAGCAGCCTCAGTGGGGCGGCGCGCCACAACGCCACCATAGGCTCCTCCGGCGCAAGTGCGCCCTCTTCTATTCTGCTGCGCTGTTCTATAGCACCGACAATGTGTCGGTGGCGGCCTCAGGGCGGCTCGCCTTACTGCCATCACGGAGCCACCTGCGCGGTACGCCCTCAAAACGGCCCTGTTCTTCTGCTTGACTCTCAGACGAGGACTGCAGAGCAGTGGCCTGGAGAATGACGCCCACCAGCAACGGAAGCTGGGCTTTATCAACATTGCTGTCCCAAAGGCACGAAAGCCCGAAAAGGGCATGCCTCAAACGGGAAGATGATGCTGACGATTAGACTCTTCCCGATGTACTCCTTCTCCACATTGCGCGCCATACCATTCAATTGTGTGTATGCACAGCCCTCACGAACTTGCACATGGCTTTTTGGGAGCGTTCACTTACTCATGCATATAAATCTATGCATATAAATCGACAGGCAAGCCGCTCAAGCACAACTGGCAGCTCTGTCGAGTCCCAGCCACATGACAGAGCTTGATATTCACCTCGCCGTGCAGGCAAGACGAGCCTGCTGTGCGCGCTGGCGGGCAAGGCGACGTACGGCACTGTCACCGGGCGCGTCTTCGTCAACGGCTGCCTCGACCGCTTGGACCGCTACAAGAAGGTGCTATGAGATGCAACTGAAACAAAAATCGGGTTATCTGTAGCAGTGTATGTGTGAAGTTGGTTCTTGAGAGGTTTTCTCGCAGATGATGGGGCACATGCCACAGGACGACCTGACGGTGGAGGAGCTGCTGCTGTGCTCCGGGCGCATCCGTTCCTGTAGTCTGTATTATATCTCTGTGTTGTGCACATGTTCTCTCACTCGCCTGCTGCAGGTGATGGGCTACGTGCCGCAGGACGACCTCATGTACACGGACCTGACGGTGGAGGAGCTCCTGCTGTTCTCCGCACGCATGCGGCTGCCGGCGGCGGCGTCTTCCGCCGACCACCGGCGCCACGTCGAGCGCGCCATCAAGGTGCTTCAAGCAGCATATGCAATCTTTGTTAACCTACTTCAGCGTAGGTCAACAAAAGAAATAGTTTTCTCCAGCCCTTTCGGGGAGCTCTGACATGATGCAGCCACTATGTTGTGCCGCTACTTCATGGCTGTGGCCGCCCAGGGCAGGTGGAGAAACCTCACGAGGTCAGCTACCGCTGAGTCGTGATGACATTAAATGCTGCCCAACGCTGACGTCCTTCGGCGCACTGAACCGTCACCTGGTATGGAATAGGCCCTAGAGGGCAATCATTCTCGCTTCTGGCAGATCACCGGGCCCAAAACAGGGAGATGTAAGAATCCAAGATTGCGGCAGCGGACATTCCATGCCTGTGCACACTTGCCTTCATTAATGTGCGTATTCTTCAGCTATCCGACTGCGGTTTCAGTTGTCATGTTGCGCTGTTTGCGATAACATGCACGTGCATGGAACATCCGCAAGCTTGAGGGCAGCTGTGCTGCCTTTAATAAAACCTATGATAAAAAAATTCATAAATGAATTTTTTTATAAATTGCCCACAAATTTCTGATTTGTGAAACATTTTTCATTAAGCTTGCTCGAAACTGCAGTCGGTGCCGTACTGCTTGACAACAGCTGCCTGCCTCGTTAATCTATCTAAGGAGGTTCAGCTGGAACGAGTAAGGCAGTGCTCTCTGGCACGCCGAGCATAGTTGCTGGGTCATAGGTGATGCGGGCAATTCAAAGTCACCAGCAAACACTGTGCCCTCAAGTCGAGACGGTGCTCCGTTTCAGGATTCTCGTGTGCTCGTGTGATCGTGCGGCCATGGAATTTGCCAGGCGGATCTCCAGGACACCAGAATCACGTCCATCTGCGCCACTGGAAACTAAATCAGATCCAGATGACAATCTGGCTGCTGTCACTACTGCGCCACCAGGTGCTGCAGCTTGAGGACGTTCGGCGCCGTGTTATGGAGCGCTGGCGGAGTACGCGACATCTCCTGCGGGCAGCAGAAGTGCATTGCCCATGCAGCATTCCTCTCTGTCGTGCCATGGCGCCGATCTGAGCAAAATACTACTATTTCAGGTGCTGCAGCTGGAGGACGTCCGCTGCCAGGTGGTAGGCGACGGTGGCGCCCGCGGCATCTCCGGCGGCCAGCGCAAGGTGTTTTCTGCTGCCTGCTGTTGTCAGACTGCCCGCAATTGTCCCGAAGGACCATGGGAAGGTAGACAGATGCATCTGACATCCGAAAGTTTGTTGCTGATGGTGACAGTCGTCCGCTGCACCGTGAGGTCCAAGATCCAGCTTGCTTCTGCACTGGATGGGTCCCGCAATGGCCTGCAGCGTGTCAACCTGGGTCTGGAGCTTGTGGCAGCGCCGGCGCTGCTGCTGCTGGATGAGCCAACATCGGGGCTGGACTCCACCGCATCCCGCCTCGTCATGGCCGCCATGCAGCGGGTAAAGAAACACGGCTGTTGGACTCTCATCATCTTTCACGGTCGTTCAGTGTCGAGCTGAAAATGAAACTCTAAATTTCACCGTCACGTAACGTTCCTTGAAGTGGCGCTGGATGTACCCACTTCAGGGCTGGACTTTACCGCCTCCCGCCTTGTCATTTTAATGCAGCCACGCAGCGGGTGCCACCCTCTTGCACAAAACATCCCGCATTTGGATTGATTTTTGAAGCCTCTCGAAATGCCTCAAACCCTGAAGAACAGGAAAGTTGCTGGATGTGCCAACTTCTCGACTGCTCCGCCTCATGGCGGCCGCCATGCAGCAGGTGGGGGTTTTCTGCAGCACGACACATCTCATTCTGGGGCAAAAAGCAGTGCTGTCAGTTGCGAGAATACAAACAGCAATGCAATTTGCAGTTGTTCAGGCACTGCAGATTTGGGGTTTTGGTCTGATCTGCAGCCTCGCCAGCCACTGGCGAGGCTGAAACATCACCATCTTGTCAATTCTGCCAGTGGTCAGTGGCTGTTCTTATCGCGAGCTCCGCTGCTGACACACCACCAGATGGTGTGTCACAAAGCCGGTGCCATACGTCGCGTGAAACAGAGGACGAATAGCGGTCTCGAAGGCGGTTCCTTGCCGAAGCTTGTGGCAAACCCATACGCCGTATAGGGCTACTGCAAGGCTCGGCAAATTCTTTCACCTGCAACAGTTGTTTGGCTGGGCTTTCGTCACTTGAGCGGCGGACGTCCATGACCAGCCAGGCACGGCGCGCATGCAGCTGCTGCTGCAATTTCACTTCAGAAAAATGTTATATCAGTCCCTCTAGCTAAGTTCTTCTCAGTGTCTCTTTCCAGGTGGCGCGCCTGGTCGTGACAGTCATGGCCGTGATCCCCAGCTGTTTGCGGGGCCGGGCGACCTGCTGCTGCTGTCGCAACGCGGATACAATTGCAGATGCAATGCTTTTGCATCTGTTTGTTCTCAGGTGGCGCATCTGGGCGTGACGGTCGCCGCCGTGATTCACCAGCCAGGCGCGCAGCTGTTTGCGGGACTGGACGACCTGTTGCTGCTGTCGCGCGGCGGCCGCACGGTGTTTTACGGCGAACAGGCGGGCGTGCAGGCCTACTTCGCCTCCATCGGCTTCCGCCTCCCCGAGCAGGTCCGCTAGTTGTGCGTGTCTCAAGTCTTCATATGGTGTCTGAAGTCTTCATATGGTGTCTTCTGAAGAGGCCTGCAGGACGCAGAGGCTTCCTTCGCCTCAGTCGGCTTCCTGCTTCCAGGACTACAACGTTAACATATGGCCAATCATCCCTCGGAGTCAGCTGGCATCGGTCAACTGCCAGACTGCAGGGTCTAGCATGCACAGGTAGTTGCGCAGTTCTGAATCATACGCTCATTGGCGCCACGGCCTTGTTGTTGAGCCTGCTCATAATGGCCCAGCCTGCTAAATGCTGACCGGTGGCCGTCAGGGTCCGCGTCTCCACATAGGCCACATGGTGTCAACGAGCAGCAGATGCTCGATGGCCCAGATGAAGCAGTGCACGCACCTTCCTGTGTGTCGACCCAGGCAGGGGGATAACCTGAATGACAAGTTGCACCATTGAACCTATGGCAGCGTACCCTGCGTTTGTGAACACAATCGCAGACCTGGCCGCCCCTTCATGTCGGATCCGGACGCTCTCAACCTCCCACCTCAAAACGGCATTGTCCAAAATACATGTCGTTGTCTTCTGCAGGCCAGCCCTGGAAGATGGACATCGCCAGGGGGCTGGTCGCGCCGTTCACGGGGACGGGCAGTTGCGGCGGCGCATCGTCACAAATATTGAGCATGCATTTTCAAGCCATACGTGCTCATCCTTAAACGTGTTTTCCTGCTTACAGGCCAACCCGGCGGACGTGTACATGGACATCATCACGGGGCTGGTGGCACCCTTCACGGCGACGGGCACGCACGACGGCGTCGCTGATCTGCCGTCACTGTGGGTAGCACACTGCGCCGCGCAGCGCTGCGGCGCCGGCGACATCGACCCGCTGGGCGGACAGGTGGGCTTTGTGCTCACTTGGTATGCATAGCACCTGCCAACAGCCTCGAAGATGCTTTGGAGCACTGGGCCGAGACGCAGCCCCTGCAGGTTGCTGCTGCACCATTCTGCGTGGCCGCCCACAGGAAGCCAGTGCAGGCATCAATGATAGCGACAGGGAGCCAACACCGACTCGTGCTGGTGGCTCGACTGCAGGAAGGTGGCTCCTCGGGGAGGAGCTCCCGCCGCAGCAGCTGGGGCAGCGGCGGCAGCGACGGCGATGGCGCGGGCGGGGCTGGCTCCAGCAGGGGCGCCGGCCTGCGGGGCACGGCACACCGCTGGGGCGCGGCGGCGTCTGACGCCGCCCACGACCGGCTGGACGAGGCCAGGTGCAGACACACTGGAACAGGGAGAGAGCTTCAGAAAGTGACAATTCAGCAGCCGGCAGGCAGCAATAAACGCCGCCCGCGACAGGCCGCACGATGCCAGGTGCAGGGCCGCTATCCTTTTATGACACATATGACATTTCATGGGAAATGAGCTGGCTGCCACACGCATGCGCAGCTGTCGCGGCGAGGCAAGAACATCGGCAGGCGCATGCGCGTACGCACAAGGCTGCACATGCATGAGGCTTGGTTTTCCCTCCATCTGAGAGTTCAGCCTTTGAGTATCAAGAAAGGTGAGGTGTGTCTGCAAGCAGTGGCTGTGTAGAACAGTTGATGGGGAATGCTGCCGCACGACGTTCTTGGCTTCTTCCTGGCCTCACGGTGTTGTTCAGCTCATGCAAGCGCAAAAGCTGGATGCGCACGACTTGTCTGATCGATCTGCATCACACCTGATGAGCGCACCGCTCATTCGCAGGTCGTTCACCAGATTCCTGTACCTTGCGCCGGTGCGTGCCAGAAAGTCAAGCATTGCCACGACGTGTGCAGGCAGCTCCTACAGCAGGCCAAGGGCGCGCTGTGGCGTCGCCGCCGTGACGCCGCAGGATCCGCCAACAGGGACCCGCTGCTGCCGCATGTCGCTGAGCCCATGCCGCCGCGGCACACCAAGATGATGGCGGCAGCGCAGGTATGGCTCTTGTAACTTCCAACACCTCGACAGATTTGTATTACATCAAGTTATCACCATTTTGTCAAGAGCATCGATGCCATAATGCTGTATCGGACCTCAAAGCCCGGGAGCTGCTGACTGACAAGCCCAAGCTTCTCACGAACACGCTCGTCCCTGCAATGCTTCACGCAAACTATTCCGACATACATTCCCTACGTGAATCCTATGTCACTCCGTTTGTTCGACCATCTATCTGTTCCTGACGCAGCGGACGTTGCCGGGCTTCCGCCGCCAGTTCATATGGTGCCTGGGGCGAGCGGTCACGCGCCGTGTGCGGGAGCCGCTGGCCGTCTTCACGGATTATGCCATCTTCGCCCTGACAGGTGCGCACGCTACATCCATGCAAGCCTTACTGTTCTTATGCCCTCTCTGCAGGCTGACTAACTGCCCATCCTGCGGTGTAGAGATCCTGGATCAGGAACGAGTCCGTCTTTCCGGCCCATACCTTGAACTGCACGACTAACACGAATCATACACTCCTCGAAAATATGTGTGTCAAACTGCCACAGATGAGTCTGCTTGATGTGGCTGCAACATGCACAGTCTGTGCGGTGCATGTTGAAGAACACGGCGTAGACTCATCTGAGGCAGGAGCTACGATTGAAAGTCACACTTCAGCAGCTGATCAGTGGTAATGATAATTTCAGGTCTGTGTGATGCGCAACAACCACATTGATAAAGCGCATGCTGCTTCAGTCTTGACTGTCCACCTGAGTTCTGGTTGCGGCCTGTCATCCTGGGATGTACACAAACTTGTTTCAAGATGTGACTTGCAAGGCTTGCAATGCGCAGGCGCGGCGCTGGGCTGCATAACCGAGCGCGGCTGCGGCAGTTGAAATGGACCACAACGCTTGCCGATTCTAATAACACTGCCGTGTCAAAACCTCGCTCCGCAGGTGCGGCATGGGGCTCCGCGAGCGAGCGCGGGCGCGACAGCCTGGGCCACTTCGCCTTGGAAAAAGACGACAACACATTGAAGTGCCGGGAACCTCAACTCCTGTTATTGCGCCTCAACTCCTTTCCTCGCAGGCGCGGCGCTGGGTTCGATTTCGGAGCGCGGCTGCTGCAGTCTGGGGCACTTCACCATGGAGATGGAGTAACAACAATCTCAAACTCCTGTATGCGAAGCAGCAGTGTATGAACGTTAATTAATCCTGATGCATCCTGCCTTGCTGCAGGCGCGGCGCTGGGGTCCATAAGTCAGCGCGGCCAGGGAAGCCTCGGCCACTTCACCGTCGAAATGAGGGACGAAATTCAAATATACCCTGAACCTCAACTCATGTCATTGCCCCCCAACTTCTGTCATTGCAGGCGCGGCGCTGGGTTCGATTTCGGAGCGCGGCCGCGGCAGTCTGGGCCACTTCACCGTCGAAATGGACTACAACAATGTGGCGTTGGCGCTGCTGGCGTCCGTGGCGGGGCTCAAGACCTTCGCCTCAGGGCGACAGGTGTTCTACCGGGAGGCCGCCTCCGGCCTCAACAGGTGCTGCTTCTATTGTGTGCAGACAGAGAAGTGAACTGAAATGAAACAGATTCGATATGGCGCTGGTGCTGCTGGCCTCCGTGGCAAGACTAGAGACTTCTGTGGCCGGGTGGCTGGTGTTTCTACCGCGAAGCCGCCTCCGGCCTCAACAGGTTTGTGCTCTTGATCTCTGTCTCATTCAGATTCCTGATTTCGAATGGAGCGTACGGATCCTGGCAGATGGCGGCAGTGACCCAGTTCAAGGCATCAAGCATGGGCAACTTCATCGACTCTGACATGTCAAATGCGCTTCCCGCAGCCGAGGCTCGCTTGCGAAGGTCACATGGGCCCCGCCGCGCACTCGCTGCTGTCTTTGCACCGATCAGTTTCACATATTCATTTAAGTTTCCCAGGCTGGCGCGCTTTGCGGCGCTGGACACCCTTGGCCGCGCGCGCGCCGCGATGCGCTCGCTGCGATATCTCTGTCATGCTATGATTGTGAACCTGTTTGCTGACAGTTCAGTGTGCCCCGCAGGCTGGCGCACTTTGCGGCACTGGACACCTTGGGCCACATCGGCACCGCCGTGCGCTCGCTGCTTTACCTGGTGATGTACGCCGCCTTTGCGCAGCCGAGGGCGGCGCTCTGGCAGATGTACCTGGTCGCGGTGTGCCTGGTCTACTGCACCACCGGCGCCGCCTACTTTCTGTCCCAGGTGAAAGGAGCTGAGGGTGTCGAGAAGTCGCTGGCGACAGGGTGCAGCATCAGAAGCCTGTACAGAAGCATGGCCCAGGACATGGAAAAGCAACCGTATATGAATCACACCTACTGCATTGTTTTCTCAAATTGAGCGCGCAGAATGCCTTCGTCAATCACGTGCATGCGCACATGGCACAGCGGTTCTCGACTGCCTCGGTGCTCTCCACATGAAGGGAGGGCGGGCCGGGCTGTCGTGTGCAGTGTTGCTGTGCGGGCTAGCATTGTCACGACCAAGGCACCGTGCTGTGCTGGCAGCCGGAAACGGACCCACATTGCGACTCGCAGCTAAAACAGGGCGGCCTTCAGCCAACTTTGCTGCAGGTCATCAACTCGCGCCCCCGCAAGGGGGCGGCGCTGAAAGTTCTGTGCCACCTTGCAAGCAGTAACGAGGCTCGAGATTCTGGCCATAATTTTGGTGCATCGCCCACAATAGGTGATAGAGGCAGGGTCGAGGCGTTGGTGAGCCTCACAGCAATGCAAGTTTTTAGGGTCATTCCCATCACATGTCGAGACAGTAAACGCGTCGTCTTGCGGCAGGGGATGGAGCCCGGCCCACAGCCAGCTGGCGGCGGCGGTGCTGGTGAGCCCCATCGCGACGCTGGTGGCGCACTGTTTCCAATCAACAGTGTCCATGGTTAATTTTCGGCGCCAGGTGATGGAGCCGGGGCCGAGCCAGCTGGCGGCGGCGGTGGTGAGCCTCATTGCAACGCTGGTCGCGCGTTCCAAGGACTCGGGCGGCCTGCTGTGGCTGGCCTGGCAGGCCTCCTTCAGCCACTGGGCGCTGCAGGCCTATGTCATCGCCGAAGCCGAGCGCCTGACGGGTGAGAAACTATCAAACGTTGAAGATTTTCTGGTCACCAGGCCTCCTTCAGCCACTGGGCGCTGCAGGCCCATGTCATCGCCGTGCGCCTGCTAATCAGCCAATGTGGTTTTGGTGTTAGACTGGACTATTTGGGCAGCTCAGGCCCTGGGCGGTGTTGTCCGAGTCAGCTGCCTGGCGCTGCGGCAGGCCTTGCCAGGCATGCCACCCACCACTGCAGCTCACTTGTTGACGCGGTACTTCAGCGACTGATCAGTTGCAGAAGTCGGATGCAGATTGAACGCAGCCAGTTGGTTTGCGGACGACGGTGTTTTGGCACAAAAGCAGTGGGCAGAGGCATGTGGACGGGTTCAGATCAGATGGCTCCAATATGAGTATACGTCTTTACTTACAAAAGAATGTCCTTTATAATGGAGCATCATGCACGCATTGCAGGCGTGTGGCTGTTGGCGCGCTGCGCAGATCTGGAGGGGCTGGGCTACTCCGTCAACAACTTCTGGGCCTGTCTGGCCATGCTGCTGGCGCTGGGGGCGGCCTGCCGCCTGGCAGCGGCGGCCGCCATGCTGACGCTGCACCGCGACCAGTGCAAGTGACGACGCGGCTTCCTGCCACGGCTGGGAAGCCGCAGCGTGACGCCTGCCGCCACAATGCGCTGGTGCTGCGGCGCAGCGGAAGACACAGAAGAAATGCTGCAAGTCGCCTTGCAGCGACGGCTACCGCCGCCGTTGCGGCCGTGCTGCCGCTGCGCCTCGACCAGTGCAGTTCAAGAAGTGAAAAAGCTGCAAGAGGGAAAGGGACATGCGGAGGCGTACCCTCCATCCAGCACGCAGCACGGAGGGGGGGTTCATCATCATATGTGGCGTCAATGCTCCATATCACGGTGCATTTGCGGCGCCAGAACGTTTCGTCATCTGCTCGAATTCGGCAGAAGATCGACCGCAGATGACAGCTGCAGCGCGGTACAGGTGTTGCGGGTATCTCATAAATCAGGCGAATAGGGTGTGCCATGTGTATGCGGTTTCGCATCCTCATCTTGCTGACAAAATGTGAGATAGGTAGGCGAGGCTTTGCCGCAACCGGCTGCGTGCGCCGCCATGTGAACGATCAGTGATCCCTCAGTTTGGCTGTGATGCATTTTGGTTTGCGCAGTGAATTTATGTCGACGTTTGCACAGATGCTGGACAGTAGGTCAAACAAGGCAAACGTGCTTGGAAATATAGGTTCAACGCGGAGATCTGTTAAGCGGCCAACCGGATATCTGTTAAGCGTTCTGCATGTGCGCGCCCTCAGTCCATGCCGCAGGGCCCTGCGGCAGGCAAATGTTGTGGTGTGCTCTCCACTGGTTCTGTCCTTACAGACGCCATGTCCTTACAGACGCCATAGTTCGAAAAAACGCAACGCCTGACACCCGGTTTCAGACTTTTCTCTTCTCTGTAACTCTCGCAGCCATGCCGTCTGCGTCCGACGCCTGACAGCAACAACAACCATCACGTGCAGCACAGTATTGCGGTTTTCTCATTCGCTGATGCCAGACATGGCCAAGCCGCCGTGCTTCCCGCCGCGTCGTCACCAGTGCTGCCTCCGATGCAGCTGTGCACGCGCATCGCAATGTGCATTTCGATACTCGTTGAAGCCCAGGTCCCCACAACGAGCATGCCAGCTCGGGCCGCGACTTTGTATGCTGCCGCAATCATCTCTCAGGCCGCAGGGCGCGCAGCCAACCAGCCGCCGGTGGCAGCAGGAAGCAGCCAGGCGCCACTGTCCAGGTTCTGCGCCGCGATGGGGAAAGCTGCAGTTCAGCTCCACAATCCTGATGCGTTGGATTGCAGACAGGCAAGTCCTGGAGGAGGCTGTTGGCATATATGAGTATCCGGCACACGATTCCAGCTGAAGTCCAGGAGGCGAACAAAATGAAATATGTTCGAAATAAGAAGCTGCAAAGTGCGCCCACCTGAGCCGCGGTGGAGTAGGGCGGCGGGTACTGAGCCTGCAGGCGGCCGCCGCCGCCAAAGCCGTACCGCACCTGGTGCCGCTGCTTCCACTTGAAGAAGAACTTGGGCGCCAGCAGCTGCGGGGCAGTTGGGCGCATGAATCAGTGCTGTTGGCGATATGATCGAGCATTCAGCTTTCATCTCAACACTCTCCAGGGCACGACTCTTGCGGCATGCAAGATTGTGGGTTTCAACGCTGCGGGGCTTGTCAGATGCAGGGCCAGACCGCACTTCCGACGTCTGCTCATCGACTATATATGCAAATATGCAGCTGGCACATGGGGCGTAGTCAAGAATCGCTTCTGTTGAGGCCCGTAGCTGTGAGCGCTTCAGAGGGAGGCACCTGGAAGATGTGGTCGCGCATCTCGTCATTGGAGATGAGCAACCCCTGCCGCCCCGCCCGCACTGCCGCATACATCCAGTACCTGCGCACGTGCATGCGAGTTCGCGAGATATGTCCAATGATCATTACACCAACTTCACCAGGTCCCCCGCCAGGACAGGATCGGAAAGCGACATGCGTAGCAGCGATTGAAGCGGCAAATACCACTGCTGCCGCCGCCGCCGCAGGCGAGTAAATTTGGACAAGGGATGACGAGACGAGTCGGCAGCACCAACAAACGTCAACGTCTGCAGGGAGTTATGGGGACAGGCAAGCCGCACCAGTCGTCATTGGAGCCGAAGGGGGTGGCGTAGAAGGTCTTGGCGGTGCGCCACTGCGCCAGCATCGCCGCCGCGCGCGGCTCCCCCGCCTTGGGCGCCTTGGTCCGCCCCGCGTGCAGCACCTGCGTGGCGGCAGCGTCACCGACTTCAACGCGGCATCAATAACAAGCTTTGTATGAGAACCAGCTTAGGTGCCGACGATGGCGGCTGCCCCGCCTTGGGCGCCTTGGTCCGTTCCGCGTGCTGTACCTGCATAAGGGTTTGGGAGTTGTGGTTTAGGGTTTGGTCGCAGGTGTGTCGACTTGGTCCGCCCATGAGCAGCACCTGCGTCTGCAGCTGAGAGGTTCAGTTCCAACAGTCAGGAAAAAGTACTGGTCAATGCCCCAGGGACCGCGGGGGGAGCGGCTGAGCAGGCTGTGCTAGTGGGCCGGCTTGAACGCTGAGTGCCCGGCTGCTGATGTGGTTTCACCCCAGACGACAACCCTCAATTCTGAACCAGCGTCATCGTGGTTGAAACTCGCAGGCAGCGAGGCAAGTGTTGCACACATGCAAAACTGTGCCTGTGGCCTGGCCAGTTGTTGCTTGCCATTGCAGCCTGCCTGCTGTGCGAGGCATCCGGCCTTCGCCGCTTTCTGCCCTGGCAGCATCAAACCGGGGCATGTTCCAAATAGCTGTTCTCCTGCGAAAGTAGGCTCTGCAGAAGCAGGCTCTGCAAGCATGCACTGAAAATCTCTGTGAGCCAACCCTTGACATGAGGAGTGGCGCGCACCAACGGAGGGCTGCGGCCCGAGCGCCATTTGCGCATGTGCTGTATGTTATTATTATTCCCATTTGTGAGGGTACAGAGATGGAGCGGCGCTCACCTCTCACCACGAGGGGCTTCAGGCCCGGGTGCTGCGCACGCAAACGCCGCAAACGCCGCATCGATCTGATACCAGCACCCAAAGCATTCACGTGCGCAGTCCAGCGGAAACCAAAGGCGCACCACGAGGGGCTTGAGGCCTGGGTGGCGCTCGCGCACATGCCGCAGCGCGCTGTCGATCTGGCCGAAATCAAAGCCGCCCTCGGCAAAGTTCTGGCCGAAGAGCGCGACATTGGCGCCATCGATGACGCAGCCGAAGGGGCCGTGCGTGTCCAGCCACCGCTGGAAGGTCTCGAAGTCGTTCGCCTTCCGCTCCTGCGGGTTTACATACACACATGGTGGAGGAATCGTCTCGGGAACGTGGAACAATTTCCTCAGCAGAGACAACAGGCAGCGGCATGCGTCCAGCTCAGCCAGTCTCAACTGCAGGCTGTGAGCATTGTGAGCAATGTCAGTCGAACCGTTCCTCAGGACGGAAAGGCGTCAGGCGTCTGGACAGTTGGGACGCGCCTGCTCTGAGGCCAGGCGGCCGATGCCCTCCGAAAAAGCGGCCCACTCGTCGTCGTCCAAGTCGAAGGCTGCCAGCTGCTCTCCGCCGCCGCTCACGCGCCCTGCAGTCGCAATGTACAGGCTCGTCGTCTTCGGGTCTGGCAATCCGCCTCTTGCGCCGCTCGTCCAGCTGATTGCCCCTGACCAAGCTCCACAACTGAGCTGTTTCACGTGGCTGAGTTTCACTTGGTTCCAGAGTGGCAAGCCACCTGCATCCGGCGGCCCTTGAAGTCGTGCGACCATGCAAACAGAGCGAAAACCTTTTCAGGTTGCCCGAACAGCGCACCTGAGGCGTCGACGGTGATGTCTGATACCTCCCACCGGCTGCCACGGCCCGCCAGGGCGCCGCCATCTGCAAACGCGGCCACGGCCGCAGGGCTGGCAAACACCGCCCGAGCCGCCGCCAGGGTGCCCTGTGTGCAGCGAGGTGAGTCGCCAGAGGTCAGGATAACACAGTCTGACACATCATGAAGCAGTGAAGCAAGGTCAGCTGCGTGCTTGTCGACCCAATCAGTGCAGCAGCTCCGGTACACCTTGTGCGTCACAGGCCTGGAGTGCAGCAAAGGCCGCTTTCCAGGCCTGTAATGCTCGGGCATAACCGCAGCAGCTGTGCATGACGAGATCGACACTTCATGCACTCAGCGCTGTACAGTGTGGTAGCTCCCGGCCAATGCGCCGCAGGCTCCAGCACTGCAGCCACAGACTTTAGCAGTCGAACCTCGCAACAGCGCGTCGGTGTGCCGCCAGGCCGTTTCAGGTTTGCGGCTGGGAGACCGCAGTAATTATATAGCCTCACCGCATTGATGGATGTGAGCTCGCGTCTGACACGCCGCAAGGCACGTCGGTGTGCTCCCAGGCCGCAATCACACGCATCAGGGTTTCATGAAACAACCGCAAATTCAAACGCCTCCCCGCCGCATTGAGGGATGTGAGCTCGCTGCCGATGCGGCGCAGCAGCGCGTTGGTGCGCTCCCAGGCCGCTCAGGTTTCAAGGCTGTCACGTTTTGTAGGTGTTACAGGCCGCACCGCATTGAGGGATGTGAGCTCCCGGCCGATGCGGCGCAGCAGCGCGTCGGTGCGCTGCCAGGCCGCGCCGTGCTGGCACACATGCAGCAGCGCCGCAAACTCTGCCTCTGTCAGGTCGATGCCCAGGCCGCCCAGGATGTCCGCCACCCCAAATGCCTGGTCCACCTGCAGAAGAGGTATTGCGGTCATTCATTGGCCCCCTTACAAGCGCTCTGCCTCTGCCAGGTCGGTGTCCAGGTCGCTTGGAATTTCCCGTGACGCCAAGTGCCTGGTTCACCTGCACATCTGGGGTAGCAATGTGCTGCTCAATTGCAGTTTGCCTCCGCCAGGTCCATGCACAGGCCGCCCAATACGTCTGCCGCCCATAACGCCTGGTCCACACTGCACGCATGTCCAGTTGCTCCCGTCCCTCCAATCGCAACCTTCCAACTGCATCAAGTGCAGTCGGCTTGAGTGTCATTCCTAGGACATGAAACTCGGTTCCCCGGGACGTCTGCCGCCCACCCACTTCCCTGCGGGAGAACATGTCTGGAATGAAGTGCGGCTCAGGGTCAGATTCATGAGATTGAGGTCCTTCCTAGGATGTCTCCAGCTGAGCTGACCAAATGCCCGAGTCCGCTAGTGGAGCGCGGCAAGATTGGGGTCATCAACATTGGCGCAACAAACCAGAGTTGCGACATCCTTTGCCACGCTCCACTCAGCCTGATCCAAGCATAGCACAGGCTGCCATGCAAAGCGGTTGAGCAGCGCACAGACTGCTTGGTGAAAGCTTCCGAAAGCACAGCAAAGCCTCTGAGGGCACAGCCTGATTGGGATGAGCTGTCCCTCAATGTGGCACTCAGGCAGCGGCGGAGAAGGCCAGCAGCGCACAGCTTGGTCATCGTCTACAACGCATTCGACAATAATATCATGACATCGTGACTGTCTGGAGTCGTGGCGAGGTCTGCACCCGACTGGCAGTGGAGAAGCCCCACAGCGCATCACCGCAATTTATTTGGGAATTTTGTGGCGACAATATGGCAACTTTTGATTCGAGCGAGGTGTGTTACTGGCCAACAGCAGAGAAGGCGAGCAGCGCGGCCCTGGGTCATCGTCTACAACGCATTCGACAACAACATCATGACATCATGCCTATTTGTGGTTTTCTGGTAATGCCTGCACCTGGCCGGCGGTGGAGAAGGCGAGCAGGGCGGGCGTGAAGGAGCGAAGGCGCGGCGCCACCCCAGCGGCGACCATGCCCTGCGCCGCCGCCAGCGCCGCAGCGCCGTCGCCCGCCGAGGCCGCCATGCGCGCCAGCGCCGTGTACGCCGTCTCCCCCAGCGGGAGGCCTGCAGTGGTTGGAAATAAGGTAGAACCAGAACCAAAACCCACCATAGAACTGTCTACACTGATGCGCGGCAGCACTGCACACAGTGTCTCCCCACCGCTGCAGAGATCAGCAATGGTTGCTACGAAGATAAAGGTTTCAAGGTGATCGCCAAACAGAGCTTTGAGAGGCAAACACTGCCATGTCCTTGGCCGCTTGTTGCCATGTCCAACAGGGACAGGCCGAGATGAGAGGTGCATGCAGTAACGAGGACAGTAGAGGGCTGACAATCACGCCTCGACTGCTCGGAAGGAGCAGTGGCCCGCATGAGGCCGAAAGCTCCCTTCTGCATCAACAGGTAGTCATGACAGGCAGGAGCACTGACTGGCATTGCCGGCACTCCCAGCTCGTCCCGGCTGGCCCGCTATCTGGCAGTCCAGCCCAGACCCCTTCTGAAGAGGCTGTGGATGTCTCAATCCAAGCAGCGCGACCCTCGAGCTCACCCTTGGCCTGCATGGAGTCGAAGACCTCCCGCCCCCGCTGGAACAGCATCTGGTAGTCAAGTCCGGCTTCGCCAGCCGCGGGCGCCTCCATCGTCAAGTCGGCGTCCGCCGCCCCGTTCGCCAGCGCGGCTTGTGCTGCTTGCCTGCGGCAGGCGACGAAATCAAGCATGATCAAAGCTGGATTCCGAGAGGTGTGTCGGGGATTCGACAGTGCAACCACCCCGTAATGCCTGCGGGCACCTGCGCGGCCATGTCTGCGTCCGCACCCCCGTTTGCCAGGCGACTGGCGCCGCTTGCCTGCGGCAGGGTCACAGTTGGACTTCATGAGGTGCATCCTACATGGTTTTCAATGTCGCCAGCGGGCAGTTGTCCTATGACGCATGTAGGGCGCCTCCGCCGCCATGTCTGCATCTGCCGCAGGCATGGCCTGCGGCAGATTAATTAACAGCGCGTAACACTTGGCCTGCACAAGGCGTCTTGGCTTTCTCGATGCAACTGTCCTGTTTTGGTCAGGGCGCCTCCGCGGCCATGTCTGCATTCGCCGCCCCGTTCGCCAGAGCGGCTGGCGCCGCTCGTCTGCGGCAGATAAAATGAGGTACGGTCACAGCTGAGTGAGGTATTTTTCAAGTCTGACTTGATTGCCTCGCACAGCATGCAGGGCTGCGGCCGCCAGTCAGCGTCCGACGGCGTAGCAGGCGCTGTTTGCCTGCAGGAGGCTTGCCTGGTTGGATCTGGTCACGAGTGAGACACGCGCACAACTTCACTAGTCCGACGCCCCCACTGCCGCTTGCTGGCCACTCCCGTTGTGGTGTTTGTAGCAACGACTGCCGACATGCAGATTTTCTCAATGCCGAGGGTCGAGGCTAGACACGCGCCGTGCACACCGCAGCGCAGTCAAAGCTCTATTGCTAATTGCGCCACGGATTGCCGACCGCCGCCCAGCAGCAACCCCAGCGGCGGCCGTAGCCACTGCTCGCTACAACTAATGTGAAGACCCTGCCCATCCCCTTACATGAAACAAGAAGCAACGCACAGCATTTGCCTGCCCGCCTGCCTCCCTGCCCGATGAGGCTGGACAGAAGAAATTCACGGCCTGCCGAAGTCAGATCTCAATGCTGTAAAAACAAAAAAAAACGCTCACTGAGTCGCTGGCGTCAGTGCGTGCACAGGCGTGCCTCCCGCGCGTCGCCGCCGGCGCATAGGCACAGCACCTCTGGGTGCAAATCATATTGGATATCTAAACTCTTCGGAGATTGGAGACTCACTGCGAGTCGTCGGCGTCGGCGCGGGCGCGGGCGCGCGCCTCCCACGCGTCGCCGCCGGCGCACAGATACAGCAGGCTTGCGTAGCTGTCCGGCTTCAGGTCGATGCCCTCCGCCATGCCGCGGTCGTACTCTGAGAGCGCGCGCATCGGATCGCGATCCCGCGCCGCATCCCGGATGGCGAAGGCAATCTGCTTTTTAAGAAAGCAGAAACGTTTCTTCAATGGCGGGATGATATTCTGCAAGCGTGGGCATCAAGGTGCGACGCAGCGCTGCGCCGCGCAGCGCCGCGTTCATGTAGCAACCGCGATCTGCGAAGTAGCTTCTGAGATGGTGTCCCAGCAAGCAGGGCGTATTTGCACGGGAGTTCAAGCACTCTAAGGATATATGCTGACGTGGCGCAGTGCCTCTGCTGCGTGCGTCCCGAATCCTGACGATGATAGCGAACACCCTCGCCAAGGGGATGCAGACAGCATGGAATCGAGGCAACAGGTAGGGACTTTGTGCATTCGGTTGCAGACTTCAATGTGGCAGCAGCACACCTCATCTGCGGGTGACGCCGGCCGCTTGCGTTTTCGGCTGTTGGGCTGCCGGGGGGCACGGCTGGCGCCTGCCGCTGCGTTGCTCTCGCCGCCGGCGCCGCTCGGTGCCTGCGAGACCATTAATCAGCCGCTGAGGCTGGGCATGCTCGCGACGCATGAGATAGATGAGCAGCGTACCGGCACTGCTTGTGCTGCCTTGTTGTCAGAAACAGCCACAGGAAGGGCGGACTTGGCAGTCGCGGTCCTGTTTAGGCGCGCGATTGTTCGGTATGCCCAAGCTGCAGCAGCTGGACAACAAGGCAAGCAAGGTAGGCCACGCATGCGGTGTGCAAGTTTTCGAGCTGCAGCTTCAGCCGCAGCTTTGCGCCGCGGTGCACGAGATCCAGATCGGTGTCGTTCCGTGATTGTGCGCACGACGAGTGAGTATCGCAGTGGCGAATGCCACAGGCCGCAGTGCTCATTCAGCTCTAGATGCAGAGCAGAGCCCCGAAGGATTTGACTTATTCGTTGGCCTAAGCAGTAGGCTTGGCGTGCACAAGCACCATACAAACTCACCCGTCCGCCGGTGGGGCTCTGGCCGGACAGCGCGCTCTGGTCGGGCCGCGCGGCGGGCGGCGCCCGCTCCACCAGGCCGCTCTGCCCGGCGGTGGACGGCCCGCGGGGGGTGCCCTCCCCCTCGCCGCGCTCGGGCCCCCGGCTGCCCGCCTGGCTGTCCTGCGAGTGTGCCGCGCTGACGCTGAAGGTCGCAGCCGCATCGTCTGCCGCCGCCTGTGGCGCATTCGCAAAACCGTAAATGTCAAAGTTTGCACCCCATGCGGCAACAAGGTGAGACAGCATGCGGCTTTGAAGAGCTGCGGCAAAGTGGCTTGGAGCTTTGGGGCAAGGCATTGATGTTTGACATGCGATGCATGAGCGCGTGCAGCATGATTCGCACCTCGCGTCCGGGCGCAACAGAGCCGATCTGGGCGTCTGTGCTGGCGGCGGCGCGGCCGTCGGCGGACGCGGCTCGCCGCGGCGCCGGCGGTGGCCGGGACGCCGCCTCCCCCAATGCGCCGCTGCGCCTACCGTGACGCAGCCCACTGCCGGCGCCGGCCGCGCCGCGGGGGCCGACGTCGGACGTGAGGCTGAAGCCCGGCTGCAGGTCCCGCCGCGGCAGGCCGCGCGCCTGCGCCTGCGCATTTGCCAGAGGATCAACATCTTGGCTGCTGCCAATGTGCTGTGACACAGACCTGGTGACGCAAAAACCAAACGTCTGGAAGGGTCCCGGTCCACTCGCATGATTAACCCAGCTAGCTGACATTCCGAGCCATACAACTGAACGGCGTACCATTGCTCACCTGCGGCGTTGTCATACCCACGCTGGCCGTCGGCGCCGGCATGCCGACGGACTCTGCTGGCGCTGGGGCACGCCGGCCGGCTGAGCCCGCTCCCTGCCGCCCGCAGCCGGCACCCTGCGCCGCGGCGTTCTCGCTGCCCGCCGGCTGCGCCATTGCAGCAGCTGCTGCAAAGCTGGCAGACCGCTCCGCTATTGAGAGCGCGCCCGCAAGCTGCGCGGCCGCTGACGGAGCGTCCAAAGGCATCGGCTGCGATGAACCGATGAGGACGGCCTCTGCGGTGGCCGGAGAGGAGGGGAAGGCGGAAGCGCCGGCCGCGGCGTGCGGCGCTGGCCGCCCGGAGGACTGGATTTCGCCCGCCGCCGCCTCACCGGCCGGCATCGGCGCGTCTGCGCCGCCGCCCATGGTCGCGCCTCCCTGCTCAGCAGGAAGGTGCCGCCTGTTTGTCCGAGAGCATCGCCGGCCAGCTGCTACTGTTGTGCTGTCTGGAACCACACCATCATACATTTTTTGAACACAGCAGTTGATTTATGTGGGGTTCAGAAACCGGAACGAATGTCACAAACTCTCACCTGCACCTCGCTGGCAGCCTGCTGCGGGCGGCCGCCGCCGGCAAATGCCGAGTGCGCGGCGCCCTGCACGAGGCTGGCGTCGTCGTCCGTCGCCGCCAGGCCGCCGCCGCCGGAGTCGGCGTTGCTGACGACTGAGGTGTCGCGCATGTCGGACTGCAGCGGCATGTCGTTCTCGGCGCCAAAGCCGGCACCCTCCGGCACCGTCGCCGCCTCCTGGACCGCCTCCGTCTCCGAGTCTGTGTCCGCCGCGTCGTGCATCGTGGCTGCAGATGGGGCAGTGACAGCAATGTCGGAATTCGCTGCACAACGGCGAGGTGAGGCGCTGGGTGGGTGACAGATCCCTGAGCACCTGATGCGGGAACAGTGCTGCATATTTGGGTAGCATAGAGCTTTCAAGCACAGAGCTGCCTTTGTGCATGCACTTGCATGTGGAGGCTTGCAGCCGCGATGCTGGAAGTGGCTGTGCCCACCTAGCGTGGAGGAGACATCATTTGCACGGCCGTGCACGCGCTGCAGGCCTGGGGCCTCGCCCTGCCCCTCTTGCATGGCTGCGGCCACCTCCATGGCGGTGCGACTGCTGCTCCGGCGGCTGGCGGCGAATGCGGGAGACAGCCGCTGCGGGTGGGGAATTGGGGGATGTAGGATCCGTGGGGTGATGCCTTGGTGATGCAGGCAAGGAACGCTTGTCTGATCCACAACTGCAGCTGGGTGAATAGAGCAAGCTGGGAATGCACGTGTAGCAAGTGTCCTCGCTCGTGTTGCTGTCAGCAACTCGAGCGCAACAGCACCGACCTGCGCAAGGGCGGGGCTGGGGGTCCTGGAGCTGCTCAGAGTTTGAAGCCTTTGCGCAGGTGGGCGAAGTCGTGTTACGCGCAACGCCGTCGAGAGCCACCTGCGTCACGAAACGAATTCGACGTGTGAAGGAGAAGCGAAAACTGGACAGCAGACATTCAGCGAGGCTACAATGCAGCATCACCCGCTGACCCTGAGTGAGCCATCATGCAACTCCTCGGGGACCGCAGCCGTCTTGCGGGACCGAGCAGCATGGTTTGGATGTTTCAAAGCGTGTATGGCCTTGCTGCGCCCAGAAAGCCGCAACCTGGCGGCCGGGGGATGATCGAGTTCCAGAATGCATGTGGAAAGTACCTGGCCAAGGGGGCGGCACGATCGCCAGCGCAATGCGCGGCGAGCGGTGTCGAAAGTCGAGTTCGAGACGGTCTGCCGAAAACGAGCCGGCCGCGCACCAGGGTGGTCACCAGGCGACGCGCTGTTTGCATCTGCAAATTGCAGACTGCAATGCACTGGACGTCCCTACCGGCGTGGCAAGTCTGCCCCGGACGCGCGCTGAGGCATCGGAGCTGCTCCTTGTGCGGCCGGGACTGGTGTCCGCCGCAGACCGTGTTCCCCGTGCTGTGCTGCACTTTGCCTGGTGCTATTGTGGCACTTTGCCAATAGACTAGCTGTGCAGCTGCAACTTACGTCTGCTGGCGCGCTCATCGGCATCGCTGGTGGGAACACGGTTGCTGATACTCGCGGATGTTGCACTTGAATTCAACCGGCTATCACTGCGCTCGGTCGAACAGACTGACGCCGCAATATTCCACACAAGCTTGAACTTTGACGCCTGAGCTGCGATTCCACACAATCTTGAACTTTGACACCTGAGCTGCGAAAATAGCAGCCAATGAAGCAAGTGATGTAGGCGCACAACAGAACAGCGCCGGCATGGCGCAAGCGAGTGGTGCACCAGGCATGCCTGCTGCGCCTGGTGGCAGCGGCGTCGGTGGTGAGAATGGAAACCAGCCGCAGCCGTCGCAGGCTGCATGGCGCAAGCACCACACTGTGTTCACCAACGAGAAGGCTGGTATGGCGGGTGTGGACCGGGAGCATGTTCAGAAAGTTGTGTTCGACATGAGCAAGGTGAGGAAGAGCAGCCCCTCAGTGCATGCGAGAAGCCAGTTGGAATATCAACATGAACAGCGGCATGGCAATGGCGCTGCAACTATGGAGAGCGCACTTTGATGCCATCAGCGCCGTTGGCAGGGTGTGGGCGCAATGTGGCCGTTGTCTCGACACTGAAACATTATTGGTGTCATCATGCAGGACTCGGCGCACTTCAAGAACGAGCAGCGGAAGCAGGCGCAGACGGAAGAGCGCATAGCGCGCCTCAAGAAGCAAGCCGCTGGACTCACTCAGGGGCAGCTGGCGGGACACCAGCGGTGTGTTGTCTGCCTGGCACGCTAGCATAACGTGAGCAGCAACCTCTTCAGATGACAACCTCTGCATCATTTGCGGCGACGTCAGTTGTAGTTGAGGCACACCGGTCTCTTGGCGGCGCAGGGCCATGGATGCTATGGTTGCGCAACTCGCTGCCACACGGGACCTGCGGGCAACATGGCTGGTCGTCGACCAAGATGCTTTCTTTGCGTCTTGTGCTGAACTGCTCGACCCGTCACTGGTGCGCCAGACGGTTGCGATGTGTCCATACAATGTTGCTCTGCATCCAGCTGTCCGTCCGCCTGCGCCGCCTGACCCCCAGGCGAACGCCGATCGATGTACGATGTGAATGCTGCAGAAGGACAAGCCTTTTGCGGTAGGCGGCATTGGCATGATTTCCACTGCCAACTACATTGCGCGCCGCTATGGCGTGCGATCTGCAATGCCTGGGTTCATTGGCCGCCGCCTGTGCCCCGAGCTCATCTTCGTGGAATCCAGTGCGCAGTTGATTGCATAGCGACTTTTGCTGCGGAGCTCTTACTGTCGGTTATACTCATGGCTCTGTGTGTCCCCCTTCATTCTGATTCTTCCGTCTCAGGTGCCTGCGTTGGCACCTGATCTGCTGCACCAGGGGCTTGCGTGAACAATGTCGCTGTCACAGCTATCAACAGCATCAAACGTGTGTGCCGCGCCGCTGCAGACTTCCAGCAGTACGTGGAGGTCAGCAACCAGACGCGCGGCATCTTCAGGGACTACGACCCCGACATGCAAGCCGGTTCCCTGGACGAGGCATACCTGGACGTCACCGCCTACTGCGCTGAGCATGGCATGTCGGGTGTGTCATGCAGCAAATTGACCGCGGTGTGGAGGCACGGCATCGTGTGTGGCACTCGCAGGTCAGCATCATGCACGATGCTGCAAGGAAGGACATCGCACCTCATGTCCACATGCTCTCGATCGCACCATTGTGTGCAGGCGAGGAGGTGGCAGAGACAGTCAGGAGGCGCGTGCGGGAGGAGACAGGGGTCACCTGCTCTGTCGGAATCGCCCCCAATCGCATGCTTGCAAAGGTACTGTGCGTGATGCTGCAGGCCCTGCATGCCTGACGATGCCATAACCGCCTTCAGTGACTGCCGTTGCAACATGTTGATGTATTGTGACGCCAGCACTACCTGGACTGGTCTCACCATTGTCATGCTTCCAACTTCATGCACACTTTATCGCAGGTGTGTGCAGACCGCAACAAGCCGGATGGGCAGTTTATGATTCCTGCGAATGTGGACGCCGTCAGCCGCTTTGTCGCGGAGCTGCCCATCCGCAAGGTCCCCGGCATCGGCAAGGTGCGCATTTGCCTTCAGTCTTTCAACCACAAGCTTCAGCACATTGAGATGTAGGAAGAACCTGATCGCTTGCCTTGGCTGCTTGGAGATGTTACCTTCCTTTCAGCATTGGCTGAATGATGCTGTCGTCACATCTGTCTGATTGGTTGTGCCGTAGGTGACGGAGCACCTGCTGAAGTCGTTTGGAGTGGAGACCTGCAGCCAGCTGATCGAGCAGCGGGCGCTACTGTCCGCCCTCTTCTCTAAGGTGCAGTCCCCTGGAGGCTCACTGCTTTCATGATCACATGTGGAAGGGCCAAACTGATTGCGGACCTGCATGTAGGCTTCCCTTTCGTTCGTGTGCCACATGCTGCATGTCAAACTTCAGTGTGTCCTGGCGCAGTCACCTGCCAGTTTCTACATTTGAATGATGACTGCATTTCAATACGAACGCATATCGAAATTCGCACACAGGTGGCGGTCGACTACTTCATGCGGGTGGGGCTGGGCCTCGGGCAGACGGCGCATGGGGAGGGCACGCCAGAGGGGGAGGTCGGCCGCAAGGGCATCTCCTGTGAGCGCACCTTTGCGGCCATCTCCGCAACCGCCGATCTGGAAGCCAAGGTGGAAGTGCCAAAAATTGCGAACTGACGGCGCACCAGCCTTGCTCAGGCTGGACAGAAATCGGCGCGCATGTGCCTGCATCCGATGGCGCTTCTGGATGTGAAGCTGCATCGCCAGGCAGGCTGAGCATGGGGGACGGCGCAGCAGCAATGCTGAGGCGACTGCTTAATGGCCCGTAGACGACACAGAAGCACTGCCCCAGCTGGCACTCCCCCGGCAGCTGACCTGAGACAGCTGCGACAGAGGCAAGTCTCAAGTATGCAAACCCTGTGGCCGCAGTGCGCGGAGATCGCGGAGCACCTGGCAGGGGACATGGCGCGGGCGCAGCTGCGGGGCCGCACCGTCACGCTCAAGCTCAAGTCCGCCACCACCTTTGAGGTGCGTGCGCCCTCGTGTCTGCGTCTCAGCATGTCTCGTTTCCCGTACTGCTCTGCAGCTGAAGGTCCAATTGCGGTATCTCTCGTTCCGTCGTTTCGTCGTCCTCCACTTTGTGCCTGCAGAGCTTGCTTCCTGCTCATGCCTGGAAGCGCTTCCTGGCAGAAACCCAGAAAGCGCAAATGCGTGCAGGTGCACACACGGGCGGTGACGCTGCCCAACTACGTGAGCTCGGCGGAGGACCTGTGCAAGGCGGCGCTGCGGCTGATGCGCCCGGAGCTGCCGCTCACCCTGCGCCTCATGGGCATTAGGCGAGCCTGCACAGCGCTATCTATTCGTCTCTTAGATGCACGTTTCCCTGACATGAGGTGGCAGCTGTACAGACCCTGTGGCACCTTTGACCGTGGCTTCGAGGCTTCCCTGCAACCAGCTGCCGTGCCGCCAAGACATCCACACAACACTCCAGCATAGAAACGAACAGCGCATTCGGCGGTTTGCAGGGTGTCTGCATTCAAGGAGCGGCCGGCGCCGGCCCCTGGGCAGAAGACGCTCGCCGGCTTCGTCCGCATCAGCGAACCAGCGCAGCCGGCAACAGATGGCAGCATCGGCGGCGGCGGAGGAGGCGATGGCGGCGCAGCCGAGCAGCCAGACGCAGCAGACCCTGCGGCCGTTGATGCACCGGTAGCGTCGCAGCCCGCAGACGGCAGTCAGCCAGCGGGGGGCGGCGCAGCCGGCGGCAGCGGCAGTGGGGCAGCAGCAGGGGACGGCGGCGGCAGCGGCACCAGAATCTATTACGGCAGCGGCGGCTTCGGGACGGCCGACGGCGGTGACTCGTTCCGCATGGACGGCGGCCATAACAATAGCTTCTGCATCGGTGGCGGCCGCGCCTGCGTTGGCGGGGACGGCGGCGCCGCGCCACGGGAGCTGAAATTGGAAGACCTGGATGGCGACGTGGATCCGGAGGCAGAAGAGTCGGGCGGCGAGGCAGCAGGCGTCGAGCTGAGCCTCCGCGACTGGCAGGCGTCCAATGGCGCTGCAGAGCCGCACAGCAGGTGGGAAGGCAGAAAACTTTCGTAGCCCGAAGTTCAACAATGTGCACCCCGATCTGCAGCATCTGACGCTGTGTGCAGCAGTCTGAAGCCATGTGCCTGCTTTCCTGCATCCGTGATATCTGCCAGCATGATGCTGCTTGGTGACCCGTATGTCTGGCTCATGTTTGCTGCAGCCAGCCGGCGGGCAAGGCGCAGAGGACAGCCAGCTGGCGCTGCAGCACGTGCACCTACATCAACCCGCGCCACCTGCTGCGCTGCGAGCTGTGCGAGGTGCCCCGGCGCGGCCCGCTCAGCTGCGACTTCAGCAGCTTTGGCGGCAGCGGTCTCGGTGGCAGCAGCTGGGGCAGCGGCTGCGGCGGCGGCGGCAGTGGCGGTGGCGGCAACTCCAGTGGTGATCCTGGCGGCAGCAGCGGCGACGGCAGCAGACCATCTCCTTCGCAGCAGCACCAGGCGGCGGCGGCACCGGCGCAAGAGCGGCAGAACATCTCGCGCTTCTTTGAGGAGGCGCATCCAGCGACAGCACCCTTGGCGGCGCCAGATGCAGCTCAGCCAGAGCCAGCAGCAGCGGCTGGCGGTGCAGCGGCAGCGGCTGACGAACAGCCAAACCCCTGGCGCTGCGAGTGCGTTTCCTTTCCTGCTGAGAATCATGGTTTGCAGTTTTTGTAGCCTGACACTCTGCATGCTTTGGATCTCTCGAGACCCTTTCGCCAACTTTGGAAAGGCGCTGACCACCTACTGTGGTGAGCTGTGGCACGTGCGGCCCTTGTGTAAAGGCCATCACTGACACTGAACATCTCCTTCCATCTCCTGCCGCAGGCGCTGCGGCAAGGCGGTGCCGGAGGCGCAGCGCGCCGAGCACAGCGACTGGCACTTTGCGGACGACCTGCAGCGAAAAGGCGGCCCGGGTGCTGCCGCGTCATTAGAGGGTCTAGCCTCTCAGCAGCAGCCCGGCAAGCGGCGCAAGCTGCTGGCATCGCCTGCGGGATCCGGCGGCGGCTCCGGACTGAGGGGCGGGCCGGCCGGCGGCGCCGGCAAAGGCAGCGGCAGCGGCGGCAGGGCTGGTCAGAAAGGCTCGAAGCACCGGCGGCGGCAGCAGCCGGCCACTATTGACGCTCTGCTCAGCCGGCACAAACAGAAGTCCTCCTGAGGGGGCACTCGGGAGTTTTGTACGCGTGTGTCTTTGTGTGTCTATGATCGGCAACGACGATTCTAAGGGCCAGGCAAGCAGAGAGCAAACCTAAGTGCCTCGAGAACCGCGAATCGACCCAAGCCTTGGAACATCAAAACACGAGGCACACGCCTTGCGTCAGACTACGTCACACTTCTGCTTCCGGCGCACCCCAAGCTGACAGTGTACACGAAGCGCCACAAAAGCGTAAACGCAAAGCATGCCGAGGCGTCGGGTGCAGAGTGCGGCATTTCTGCTCGTGGTGGCTGCGGCGGCTTTGTCGGCGGACGCGCAAAGTGTTTCGCCGTTCGGCCAAAACCTCACTGGCGATGTGCGCAGAGTCGCTCGTTCTCGCTCATCGTGCCGCATCGCTCCTGCAGCCATCCTGTGCTTGTCTCGCAAATCAACACTCGTGTTCTTGCATTTTCAGCATCCTGACAGGTGAATGAAATGCAAAGCAGTTCTCTTGGCCCTGCAGGGCACCTCGTATGGCCCTGGCTCCGGCAGTGGCCATTGCAGGTGCTGACTCGAGTTCATGCAAGTTGCAGCTGCACTCATCTTGCCGTGGTGCCCGCCCTGATTCTTTGCAGCCGTTTTCTGCCGCAGCTATCAGATCAGCGGCGCCGCAATGCAGCCGTGGATTACAGGCATCAACTACTATGCCGCGAGCGGGCAGTATGCCGGCTCTCGCGTGTGCGGGCTGTGCCTCGCCTTCCGCGGCACGAGGAGCGGCGGCACCATCCCTCTTAACACCCAGTATGCCTTGAGTGAGTTCATTCTAGTTGCACGAAAGCTCAGGTCCAAACGCTGTGGTGTTTTGCGTTTGTTCAGAACATGCAGTGCTCCATCTGTTATGACGTTCTGCGCCGCCGTGTTGCCGCTCGTCTGTCAATGGCACATACCAAGTCAAGGAAGATCCCTCTGGTGTCGCAGTTGTTGACGAATGTCCGGAATGCAAGGCCGCCGACCTGGATTTCCAGACTAACTTTGGCGGGCGGGACCCTGTTAATTGGGTGGCGGTGCAGTGCGACATTGACAACACGCCCTTCGTGTACTCTTTCCAGGTATAAATCTAAACAGACGCTCTGTCCTGAACAGCCGCTCTGTTTGTCTGTGTTTCTTGTTTGGACTTGATCGTCCAGTGGCGTCCGCGCCGTCATACCTGCCGGCTCACGCACGTCCCAACACGCAATGAGGAGCTTCAACCCCGAGGAGCCTTGACCATTCGTTTTCAGGAGCCTTGATCAGTCGGTTTCCAAACTGCAGGGCTCCAACAACTTCTACATCAAGCTGCAGGCAAGTTCGATAGCGGTTCCTTTCTCGAGTTTGGCAGACAGCATTCGCCACGTTTTTCACAAGGTCGAAAACTCTGAGTTTGTATCATATCATATTCTGCTGATGCGGTGAGCATGGCTCACTTGTGCTCACACCCAATCAACGACGCCTGCCGCTCAAGCGCACTGCAGGTGGCCAACACCAGGTACAATTGACGATCCCTGTGGATTCTGGACATTGGTGTTGCTGTTTCACCTCCGTTGAGGTCGTTGATGTGGCGCACTAAATTGCCCGCCACATCCAAGGAAGGCAGCTGCCTCTGTCTCCAAATGTGCTGATGACGATATGCCAAGAACTTCCAGGGTGCCGGCGGTGTCTGCTCAGCTGCAGGTCAACGGCGCATTCGTCAACATGCAGAAGTCAACAGGTGAGGCTTCCTCGACAACCAGCTGACGGCAGGATAGAGCCATCGCTTCATGCAAGCCGACTTCTCCAACTGTGTTCACAGAGGTATCGACTTCGACAACTTCCATCTTCCTGTGTTGCAGACAACTACTTCGTCATCACCCAGGGGGGGCCCTTCACCTTCCCCACCGCCATCCGCGTGACCTCCATCCTGGGCGACACGGTTCAGGACACGGTCCAGACCAGCGACCCATCGTCGACCGCGCTGATCCGCGGGTCGGCGCAATTCCCGCTGCGGCCAGAGTATGGCGTTGTCGGCAACGCGTCACCCACCACCGGCACCGGGCAGCCCACCGCCAGTCCGACACCCACTCCCAGCACATCGGCTCCCTCTCGCAGCCCCACATCCGGGCCCACTTCTGGACCTGCTGCCGCTCCTACTGCCGCACCCACTCGCGGCCCGACAGCGGCGCCTGCGGCGGCGCCGACGGCAGGACCATCGTCCGGCGGCTCGTGCTCGCTGCCCATCAGCAACTACGGTGACCGATTGACACATCACGAGCGAGCAGATGCCACACTGTGGCATCTGGCAGCATGCCAAGATACAGGCCGCTGCACCGACTGTCATCTGCGTCACTCTGCCTATGATCATTCCCTCATCATTCCCGGTGGCACCTGCGCGCTCTGTGGCCTGGCGCTGCTACCATACAAGATGACGGAGACGTGTCATTCTCTGCAGGTCAGTGCGGCGGCCTGTCGGGCTCCTGTTCCGCGGCGAGGCCTTGCCAGGACTCGGCCTACCCCAGCTCCTGCTGCCAGCCAGATTCTTCTGGCCAGGCCTTCAGCTGCAGCCGCAGCTCGGCGTTCTACTATCAGGCAAGTGCCATCTGCTATTCGGCTTCAGCGATGTTGAGGCTTTTGCAGGCATTTGCTGAACTTGATGGCAGCGTCGACATCGCTTAGCGGTGGACACGCAGTGCGAAGTTGGAGCAGTACGGCAGATGGGTGCTTTGAGTTTGATCTGCAAATCAAATGTTGACGACTCTCCTGCAGTGCATCCCGAATACGCAAGCGGCGCCGACACGCACGCCCACCAAGGTGCCTTCTCCGACGCCGACGGCAGCGCCGTCATCGCCGGCGCCTACGAGCACACCGACGAAGACCCCTGCAGAGGGCCCCACGGTGTCGCCGACTCCGACACCTGTCAACAGCCCCACGGCGGCGCCGTCACGCTTGCCGTGTGCTAGCCCGATTCAGCCGTACGGTATGATGCTCCTGGGTTCTCCATCGGATTTCTGTTGTAGTCTCTGGAGCGGAAGGGCCAGAATCTGTGTGTCCGACTGATTGAATTTCAAGGGCCGTCGCAAGTTGCAAGGCATCGATAACAGAGACAAGTGAATGCGGGCGCGGCACCTGTGCCCTGGCGCTGCATATGGGTGTTCCACCCCAGCAAGCGGCAGCAGCATCACAGCACCCTGGCGACATCCGATCTCACGAAGCACCTGCGCTTGTCGCAGGTCAGTGCGGTGGCCAGTCGGGCTCATCATGTTCCACTGCAGCACCGTGCCAAGACTCGCCCTACGCCGGCTCTTGCTGCCAGCCGGACGCCTCGGGAGGGGCGTTCAGCTGCGCCCGGTCAAACAGCTACTACTACCAGGTATCTGGTGCATGCTTGGCAGTTCACTTTCGAACACGATGCACTGTACCTTTGGTACTCGTAGCATCTCAGTCTCGTCTCAATCGTGAGTCAACCCTGTCTGTGCATACCTTCTCCGACCGAAAGCCTACAGCCTGTGTGTCTGCGCGCAGTGCGTTCCTGCGTCACGAGCCGCAGCCGCGGCGCAGCAGCAGGCGCTCCTGGCTCGCCAGGCGGCGCTGCCAGCGCCATACCGCCCGCCCAACTGCATCCACCTCGTAGAGCCTTATGGTGCGAATGGCAAGCTGTGTAATTCTGCTGGCAGCTGAACTTGCCTGCTGTGTCTCATGCACACATGGGGGAAGATGTATTCTCAAAACCATCGGCCTTGCCACGGTGCAGGACAGTGCGGCGGCGATGGAGGCTTCAGCAAGGGCGCGCTGCGGCGCGACGTGCAGTATGCAAACAGCTGCTGCGAGCCGATACGTGGGCAGCGCGCGGTGTGCCAGCGTCGCAGCAGCGCCTACTGGCAGTGCGTCGTCTCTGGAAAGGGAACGGTGTAGTAGCTGGAAGATGCACCGCTGCAAGAATAGTTTCCAATGTAAGGCGTCGGCTGCGGCTCAGTATGAAGCGCCGAGCTGCTGCAGGGTGGAGTCCAGCAGGTTGCACACAGCAGGCTGCACGTTAAGCTGTGAAAGTCGAAAGCGCAAGTGATCATCAGCAGTAACGGCAGCGCGGCTTGCAAGGTATATTGAGAACTTATCCACAACCGCGGTGATTCATTGCTGATAAGAAGCTCACGGATGTATGCGTTGCTGTCAAAGTTATGCAGGTTCAGGCCTGAAACCCTAGGGTGTGTTTCGGGTGATTCTGTAAGTGTGTTTACAATTCTCGCTTCTGGCTACGATATCAAGTTCCATGTGTAATTTACTCATCCTGCCATTCTCGGCATGACCCGAGATGTACAAGGTTTGCGTCAGCTGCGGTGTCTGTGAACGGGCACCCTTGCTCTGCCTGTCAGCCAAACTGCTCGAACTGGCTGGGGGCGCGACGGCCGCGCGGCTTGCGGTCTCCGCGGCCGCCGCGCCCTCCGCCGCCGAGCTGCCCGCGGCCGCCGCCGCCGCCCCGGCCGCCCCCGCCGCCGTGGCTGCCTGCAGACGAATCCAAGACAACTACGTAACAAATTTCACTCCCGCAGCACCCTGCTGCAACAGCAGATGACTTCGCTGGAAGTTTGCGCAGTCACAGGGCTGGGCAATCTCTTATGCCCAGCAGATCTGGAGGCCTCGCAGTCAAGGGGCGCGCGATCACTGGTGGGCTTGCCTTGCTGGTAGCGAGCCTCCCCCGTGTATCTGGTGCCGCTGATGGGCCGGGGGTAGGTGTCGCCCATCATCACGCCCGCCTGCTCACAGACACCAGCAAGCCTTCAATCTCGACCAGCCACCAGCCACAATGCACCAGCTTGCTTCTGCTGCTGTGCACATGTTGCGGTGCAATGCATCTGCGCCATGCAGCAGTTGCCGCCTGGACAGGCGTCGGGCAGTGGTGCAGCAGATGGAAAAATGAGGACATGTCATGCCAAGGATCGGGACACCTGAGAGGCGACGTCCGGCGGCATCTTCCACGGCTCGTGGATGTGCGACTGCGGCATCCTGGCCAGCTCCGGTACCCACTTCCGTATGTAGCTGCCGTCCAGGTCGTAGTCCTTGCTCTGCAGGATTTTTGGACGCAAGGTTTCCGGCGCAGGATTTAGGAGCGGGCTGAGACGCCAGGGTAACATGGAGCCCCTGTTGCCTCTCCTGCACAGAATCCATGAGTCTGCCTACTGCATAAGCCACCCGCAGCACCCTGGGACCCGCGGGATGACTAAGCGGAATGACTAACCACCCGTAGGGATAGGTCTATGCCAGCTTCGCACATGCTGGCAGCCGAGAGGACGAAGCCTGTATGTCACAACATGTGTCACAATCGAGGTGCCTTGGACTCTGCGCGCCTGCTTCGTGATGTTGAAGGCGTTGATGCGGCCGCCCGTCATGCCGGCGGCGGCGACCCAGTTGCCCCAGTTGGAGCACACATCATAGTCCAGCAGGCACGACTCGAACCAGTCGGCGCCCTGCCGCCAGTCCTCCTCCAGATCCAGTGCCAGGTAGCTGGCGACGTTCTGCCGGCCCCGGTTGGACATCCAGCCTGCGTAACAAAACCAAACAACCCCGGTTGGAGAACGATGCAGCCTGGTCGATGCATGGCTGAATGGTCACGATGTGCCATCACCCATCGACCCCTCCAGCAGGCCCCTCATGTCAGTGCTGATCACGCACAAGGCTGCCGCAGGAATCAAAAGACCTCTGATGCCAAAGACTTCAGAATATACTCTTGTGCAGTTGGCACGGGCGGCGGCTGCAGCACAGCACACCTGTCTCTTTGAGCTCCCGCATGTTGGCATCCACCAGCGGCAGTCCCGTCCGCCCGTCCTTCCACCGCTGAAACGCCTGCGTTCACGAAGCATGGTTGCTTTGGATGTGAAGTTGATGCAGAGCTAGCTGTGACGGCTGCAACATCTGTGGTATGGAACTGACCGGCACATCCTACAAAGCGGCGCAACAGGCCTGGCACCGATGATCACGGCGTCCTGCCAATGGCATGCCAGTAGGAAAACCTGACCTGGGGGTCATTGCGCCACCGCACATCTCGGCTCTGTGTGCCATACTCCATGAAGATCTTGCTGCCATGCTTCATCGTGAAGAACCTGCACGGCATTGCGGCAGAGCTAGTACGATAGGGTTTTCGAGGACTATGCACACAGGTGGGTCGTGAAGGATACTCCTGGCATGCAAGTGCAAATGCAAGAGCAGTACAAGATGAGCACTGCAGGATGCGCACCTGTAGTAATCGCGCCATGTGAGCTCGAACTGCGTGTCAATCAAAACACATGCAGTCAACACTGTCGCTTGTATCAAATGATTGTTCGAGTAGGCATGGGGGAGATGCGCTGCCAGCACTGTTCCGCTGCCTCTCCCGTGCAGCTGCCACATGCTCAGCGACATGTTCAGCAACTGTAACGCATTCACTGGACGCGAAAATAGCAGCTTCTGTCACCTGCACCCAATAGGTCGATTTGTTTGCGGTACGCTGCGACTGGTACTTGGTGAGCTCGTGATACACCTGCCGCGGCGACAGGCAACCCGTGGCCAGCCACGGCGAGAACTTTGTCGAGTCGTCCCCCGCCACCATGCCTGCAAATTCAGACACCAAGGTTCAGGTTGATCCCGGGTATCCTGTCATCCTTTCGCACATCCAGGCGATAATAGACCAGACCACCACCAAATGGTTTCGCACCAGGCACGTCCCAGAGCCTGCAGAGGTGGCGCTTTCATGCCAGCAGACATAACATGTCACATGGCAAGGGAATAGACCAGTAAACAGCGCCTGGCATTACGGTTGCGCGGGCGCACCGTTGCGGGTGTCGAAATACGTTGCAACGGCGTCTGTGTCCCACAAGTAGTGCTGCAGCCGCTGGAGGCCCTCCGCCTCGCCACCCTTGAACGTGAATGTGCGCTGCAAAAGGATATGGTGGAGTCGCATCGGCTTCGCGAGGCCACCCCATGCCCTTGGCTGTAGGGCAGCAGAATCACTCACTCCCGCGTGACAGTTCGCCTCTCCAGGAGACCCGACGCCCGTTCAAGCTTCGATCATTTCCCAGCCTCTCAGGGACTAGACATCCGAGCACGACTCCCGTGCACTTTCAACAAGCGAGTTTTTCCTGAGTGTGCACCTGAGGGGGCTGTGGCGTGCGCAGCTGGGGGGCGCCCTGCGGCACCGCCGCATTCAGGTCCTGCACGCTCTGCGGCTCGAAAGCGGACGCCAGGCGCGGCAGGCCACCCTGGGGCAGCGGCAGGTCCCCCTTGCCGGGCGTCGGCAGCAGCGGCCGCACCTGCGACCGCCCCTCCACCTGCATGTGGAGCATGGTGATGGTAAAAGCACGGTGATGGTGCGACAGGCCATCAACGCATGAGGTGCAGCCGACGTGCAGGAGAAGCCTGCTTGAACGGAAGTCAGCTTCGTGAAGGTGAATACCAACTTTGTTTTTGAAGGGCGTGAAGACGTCAGGGACATCGCCAATGTCCATTGGCATGTCGTCCAGGTGGTACAGCGTCGGACCCCACAGCTGCTGCAGCCGCCCGCCGCCGAGAGCGCGCTTCACCTAGTTACAACGCGAGACGGTGCTGAGCGCCGGCACCCTATGAATGCTTGGCACTAGTGCATGGTTCAAAACTGTGTCACCGCGGTGCAGGATTGGACACCATAAAGGGTCGCTTCTGATGTTACCATAAATGCCGAAATCACCTTTGCATCTGTGCGCAGCTCCTCGCTGGTCACCTCCTGCTGCGTGAAGACTGTCGTCTTTACGCCCTTACCAAGCTCTGCGGGACACAGCCATGCCTGTCAGTGCTCACAGCACGACACCGGTCATCTTCGCTGTTACACATTGACGGCAAAGCTGGTGAACGACGCACCGCAACATCAAGCTGAGCAGCTGAAGCTTGCGCCACCTCAATTGTGCCAGCACACTGGTCTGTCCGCGGCAACATTGCCTGCTGGACTCAGCCACGTCTTAGGAAAGCTCCTAAGGGGAACAGGAGCAGGCGGCACCTGCTATAGCGTCCTCCGGCTTGCCGTTGCACACCAGCAGGTCGCTTCCGATGCCACGGAGCGCGCCGCGCAGCGCGTTGACGGCCTCCAGGCGGAATTGGGCGCCGTGCGGCCCCAGCTTGCTGTGGCCCCAGGGCGTCTCTACAAACATGCACGGGCTGAAGCAGTACAGCGGCACCACCTGCGGCAGCAGGGCGGGTGCCATCATGCCGGCTTGCCCTCCTGCGGCTTCACCCGCCATACAGGGAAAGGATTGCCGCGGCGCGGCACTGGCGGGCGGCGCGGCCGGGAGCACACAAGGCGTGGCTATCAATGCGAGGCTCAGTGTGGCGGCGACGTCAGCAAATCACTCCTGCGGGCGCGCAAGTCGCACCTCGCTGATCTCGCCAGACTTGACGCGCTGTGCCGCCTCGGCGACGATGGCATTGTCGTGCAGCCGCAGGTCGTTGCGGAACCACAGCACCGCGCGCTGGCCGCCGCCGCCACCGCCATCCTGCAGCGCCGCCATTGCGGTGCTGCTGAAGTGCACCCTGCGCGCACGCGTCAGCGGCCGCGCCCTGCCGGCCTGTGCCAGCAGCGGCACGCGGAAGTCCTTGTTTGTGTGTTTAGGCATGCGCATTGTGCAGCTCAGCGATTGGATGCGTGAATCACAATAGTCATGTGAAAGTCGGTGATTCCGGCGCGATTCTGAAATGCTGGCTAGCACACACGACAAGTGCGCATGCATGCCAGCAGCACAAAGGAGAGGCACATGGTGGCGATGCACTTACGACGGCAAATCCAAGGCTTCCTGCAGGCTTCCGGAGTGCAGCGAAACCGCGCGAAATGGTTTGAGAAGCCAGCTTGGACGGAAGTATGGGCGTCCGATCGCCGTCACTGTCCGCGAAATTTCAGTTCTACGAATGAGTTCCTGTCTCGATCTGCACCGAGAAATCGATGAAAAGCACAGGCCACTGCTTGTCATGGTGCGTTTCTCGTAGCCTGCACTTCGGCATCAGCAGGCGTGGACTCCTGTCTGTCAAACAGGCCACGTCATCATCCCACCGACGAAATGGTCGGCGGTCGCGACTCCTTTTTGGCCCGGTGATTCACGAAGCAGCATCTCGTCCATCAGCACAGCCAAACTCAAGCGCGTTTCTGCTGCTGTGGTAGCGACGCGTGCGTGTGCCCGCCACGGCGGCACCTGCAGCAAACTGGGCTGGCTTGCTTGACAGCCCGACCCCGGGCTTGAATGACCCTCCGATGTTCGACAAATGTCCACATACATGAGTGAAGGGTGATTCGCGCAGTTCAATATGACCATGATGCTGCAAGCCGAGGCTGGTGCCCCTGAGATGTGCAAGGCGGCGGCACACTGCCATTGTTTGCGACCTTTGCTTGTCTCTCAAAGTCTCACAGTGCCAGAATTTTCAAGCATGTGAGTTCACACATATCCGCACGGATCCTGAACTCGAAGCTGCTGTTTTGGCCTAGGTATGACGTCGATGCGTCGATCCCGACAACCCGTACGGTCACCCGTACATACATATCTCGTGATTTGCACCTCACTATGTCTTGCCGCTTAGTTTTCATCTACAGGAGTAAGCTTTGCCACGTCAAGCGCTGTAAGCAGCTGCGCACCAAGCAGCGCAAATCCTTGCTGGCGCTGATCAACATTCGACACCGTTTTGAACGTGTGGGTTCCCTGGACAATCACCAGCTGCCAGCCCGGTATTTCACTTTCGTTGACTCATTCCGGCGTTCTGACTCGCATCTGCTGGCTGTTCTGGAACTCCTTTTCTGAGGAGGTACTGTACAGGTAGCGAGTGGTGGGTGATCAAGCCAGATGCAGACGTTCAGGTACTCTTCGGTCTGGACGTAGCAGCTGTTCATTCTTGACGGTTTGGTGAACCGCTCTAGCATCACTGCAGCGTCTCGCGATGATCTGGACACATGAGCACAATGCAACCGATCCCTGGTTAGTAGGCAGATTGTAGCACCTGCGCTTTCAATGGCTCCGTCTAGGGGACGAGGTCCTCATAGAAAGGGCCAGATCAGACAGGCTCTAGTTCCCGTAGTGCTGCTGCTGGCGCTGACGTATCTTGGCGTCAGAAGCTACACCAGCGCTCAGCAGGTGCGGTGCCGCGCGTGGCTTGTCAAGCACACGCGATGCCGTCATGGCTGTCGGCAGCACGATATCATACACTGTTGGTAGTGGAAATCCAGGCAAGCACGCTCATCCGCATTCACTGCAAATCTTGGGGCACATGCCGTCATCGTGACCGTCCGCGTGCAGGCCAGAGGCCTGGAGGAGCAGCTGAGATTCGCACGGCGGGCGCTGCTGGCGGGAGACACGATGGCGCTGCAAGTGGGACTGAATGTCAGCGTCGCCAGCCCTCCCTCGCCACCCAGCCCCCCGCCGCCGTCACCGCCATCGCCGCCACCGCCGCCGGTGGCTTGCGACTGCCCTCCAGGTGCACGGTATTGTAATTACATTCAGCTGCTAGACACCTGCCGAAGACTTGTCTCGCCTGTCACGGACTCCGCATGCTAAATGTCAGGGCGGACCATCAAAGTGTCTGAATCACCAGTCGCAAGAGCTGGGATGGGGGCAGGCGAAAAAACCACGGCCGTCTTGTTGCTGGCGGTTCTGTCTAGTCGCCTTTGACGTTACATGGCGAAGACAATCAATTGAGAAGCGTTTTTGTCAAAACAGGCAAGGAGGGCGCTGTGTCAGCGCCCGTGGCTCCGCCCATTGCTCCTGTCTCCGCCTTTCGCAAAGGCCTGGTGGACTGGCATGACCTGGAACTGGCAGACGAGCAACGGGTGCGGAGCGCTTTCTCCTGCCCGCTCGTCTTTGAGCTTACACTCGCTGGCTGCTGGCTGCCACGTTTCCCTCGCCTGAACATCACGAGCATCCCCATGGTTCATCCTGACAGCTGTCCACCCCCTGAAACCAGGTCAAGGACAGGGACCCAAACCAGCCGGTGCGCGGGCTGTCGGAGTTTCTGCTGGGCGCCGGCGGCCGCTGGATGCGCTCCAATGGGCGCGCATCCGTCTACGGATTGGACCATGGCCCGCTGCAGGCCTTTGCCATGTGCGGCCTGGTGCAAGACCCCTGCATGGTCCACGGTGAGGCCCACAGAAAGGCCCACAGAAAGGCCACAGAAAGGCCCACAGAAAGGCCCTAAATGCACAACGTATGGCATGCCATAAAACTTGAAGCACGGCTCTGCTTCAAGTTGGTGCATGTGCCTGGGACGCATTGGCATAGTCAGGTGGTGCTATCAGAGGGAAGCCGTGCTCGTATCGCTGAGGCCTGCAGCGCCGGCAACTTCCTGCGGGCTGTCATTGGTGCCGGTTCGTGTGACCGCAGAGGAAGGCGAGTGCGACGTCAACCAGCTGTGCGGCTGGTGTTCGTCGCGGCAGCTGTGCGTGGATGCGCTGAACCCGCGCATGCACCGCTCGCGGGACCTCAGCTGCCCGGAGTGGCCCGAGCAGCAGGTGTGGTCATGTCAGACCAGCACCTTCAGTCCTGACTCACCAGATGGTGCCGCATCAGCGTTTGAACAATGGGTTCAAGTACTGGAAGACGCTGCGGATGTAGGGCTGGGAGCCACTGCTGCCTGCCAAGGCGCGGGGGCGGCCGCAACAGGGGACCGGCCGCGGCGTCTCGCCGCAGGCGGTGTGCCAGCCCGGTGCCCCCGTCAGGGCTTTTTCTGGCACGACGGCGCAAGGCGGCTTCGACCTCATACCCCTGGTGCGGAGATGTGCAATGAGCGAGTGTCGCATGTCAGGCTGGCGTGACGCGTGGCTCACGGCTCATGAGTCGCATGTTGGCACTAGGGCAGCGCCTTTGGGCTTGACCCCTGCCATTCAACGAATTTCACTGTCTTGCAGACGGTCATGGATGCTCTCTGGATATAACAATTGCAGGATAAGGCGGCAGACCGGTGCGACCGGCTCATCACGCAGCCCGTCGCGTGGGCGTCGCCGCCTGGCACGGCGCAGCAGATGTGGTCGCATTGGTTCCCCGATCACTACGCCATGTTTTACACTATGAATTCCAAAGGTGGGCAGGTGACAGAACAGCATGTACTTCAAGATGCTCGTGTGTGCATGCACCGCACAGCTGTAGCAGAGGCCATTCGTGTCGTGTCTGCATTCCGCCAGACATTGGGTGTCATTGAAGCGCTCCAGTGACAATCACATTGAAGCACCCTGTGACAGTCATGACTTTGCTCACCAGCGGACGGATTCCGGCGCATGGCGACCCACATTGTTGTGGGCAATATTCAGCGGGAGGTGCCCACGATGTACGACACATATGGCTTCCTGACCAAGGTGTGCAGTTCTGAACCACTGCACCTGCACCTGCAGTCGCGATGTGCACGTCTTGCGTCATTCGACCTGTCATCTGTTGCAGTGTGCTGGCACACCATGGGCCATGTGATTTTGCCGTCTCCGGACAGTCCCGTGCCCGCCTGCAGTTTTGCTGGCGGCGCAAAAAGGACATCCATGGCACCGTCTGCGTGTGCGACCCGTCGCCAGAGGCTGAGCATGCGACACCGAGCTTCGAAGACGTGGAGCAGCCAGCGGCATCGTGGCGGGAGCAGGGCTTGCGGACATTGGGTCTGTGGCCGGAGCCGCCGGTGACGCAGCATCGCGTCGGCATCGTGTCCCGCCTGAACAAAAGGTGCGATGCTCCTCTCGCGCTACTGTTGATCTGAGCGGGGATGCGTGCACTCAGGGCTCTGGCTGCACGTTATGGACTTCTGGCGGGAATGGGTGTCAGAGTATGAGGCAGACGCAGGCGACATCGAGATTAAGCGCCAGTACTGGCGTGTTCCAAGAGGTTTTCAAATGCTGCAACAACTGAAAAATCTGCGAATGGTCAGCAGCCAGCAGCTGGAGCCGTGACCTCACCGCAACCTGCCAGACGCATATGCACTGCAAACAGCACGTGAACATTGCGATTTGACAGCAAAGCATACCATGCCATGCCTCTCTGCACAGGTTTCTGCTGAACGAGGAGGATCTGGAGTCCGCGGTGAACGCCGCGGGCGTGCCGGCGCAGCGGCTGCCATTCGAAATGATGACGCTGTACGAGCTGGTCTCCGCTATGCAGTCCACAACGGTGTGCCAGCCCCTTTCAGCTGAGTTTGCTATTCGGCTTGACAGAATGTGCATGGTGGCATTCCAGATCAAGGTTTTCACTGCGGCAGCTTTGAGTTGGCGCTGGCTGAAGCTGACTGCTGCCTGAACCCCAATGACTCAGCCATGTCCATTCTTCATTGGGCCTTGCCATATCCACGACTGCTCTGCACTGCACTGCAATCACCATGCTCAAGCGAAGCCCTGTGCTCAAGGAGGTCGTCATGTGCAGGTGCTGATAGGGGCGCATGGCGCGGGACTCTGCAACGCCGCCTGGATGCGGCTTGGGCGCCTGCAGGTGCGCACCTCTGCACAGCCAACATGCGGACTTCTTTCAGCATATGTCCGCTCATGCATGTGGTCTCGGGTGCCGTTGCTCCCTGTCTCAGCAGTGCGTACTCATGGGCGCTGCAGCTGCTGCATACACAGCTTCCTTCCTTCCAAGCCATTCCTGCAGCTGTGAGGAAACGAAAGTTTCCACCCCGGATCGGAGCAGACCTTCTTGCAAGCGCCGGTCTTGATTGTATCTCTCTTGTTACGGTTGATGTCCCCCCCCCCCCCCCCCCCCTTCATGTGCCAGGTCGTGGAGCTGCTGGCGCACCATGTCTTCGTGTCGGCCCATCCGGGGCCGGCGCTGCTGCGGGTTGTGGGCAGCGACGCCGTCTGGCACACCTGGAACAACAGGTGACATGACACGCCCCTTTTTCCCGGACATGAGCGTCTGAAGGCTCAGTGCGGGCAGCGATGCAGTTTGGCAACAGGCGACTCCATGGCTGGGTGACCGATGCATCTAATCTTCGTTTACTACGCATGCCTGATATGCAGTCCAGTGCCTGCACGTTCTCGGTGGGTCGTGTCAGCAACATGACGGAGCGTTGCGCAGTGCAGGGTCCGTAACCACACCGTCGCGCACTTTCACCTATGGGAGGAGATGGCGGCGTCCAGCGTCAACGTCGCGGCGGGCCAGTCGGCCAAGGTGCTGCCGCCTCAGCTGCCAGCGGCGTCACTTCCCCACGGCATTGCATCTCTGCATTTCCAGCATGGTTGGCACCCCATCCGCTGCGGCAGGGTTAGGCCTGTAGCGCCAAAATCATGGTCGTGTGAGCCCTTTCTCAAGCATGCTATCAACATGATATAGTTTGTTCGGCCCCGCAGGCAACGGCGGCGGCCAAGGAGCGCCTGCTGCAGGAAGGCAACTTGCGTATTGACCAGGGCTTCTATACCTTCTGGCGAGCGCCTTGCCCTGCCCCGCCCTGACCCGCCGTATGCTGCACTGCCCTTGACCTACGCTGATTCCTGCTCCAATAGCTTTTGCTGCCAATGAAATGAAATCCACTAACACTGTCGCTTTCTTGTTACGCAGGATCAACCAGGTGCCTGGCCATGGTCTGCTGGAAGCGCCGTTTGCCTCTCGCTCACGTGCATTGTGGCACAGATGGTTGCGCGTGCTGTCGGATGGTTCGTGCGTATTCTGGCAACCACAGAGCACTCCCATTGGGGCGTCACTTCAGTCGACCATGCCTCGAATCAATATTATATATGTGTCCTTTGCGCAGGACACGGTCGTGGATGTCGAACAGTTCCTGACGCTCGTCTCGACGGCGCTTGCTGAAACAGCTCTCGGTAGCCCCAAGACACCCAACAGCCTGCCGCTGCCAGGCAACTGGGCGCAGCTGCAGCTGAAGTAAGCGTCCATTTCCTGCCTCGCATCTGTCCGGGGACCTGTGGCCAACTTGCGGAGCGGTGCTGTATGTTGAGAACGTTCTGGGCTGTGACGTTTGACGGGTCACACCCGTTCTGGGCTGTGACGTTTGACGGGTCACACCCGAGGCGCCTCCGTGGCTTCACAGCTGAATGTTGGGTCTGTGCAGGGGCAACGAGGAGCAGATTGCGGCAGCGCAAGCAGCGTCGCGGCAGAAGGCGCGGTTCGTAGCTCAGCAGGCAGCGCAGCAGGCGGCGCAAGCACAGCGGCCGGCACCGGCCGTCGTGGTGGAGCAGTGACCTGAAATGGCTTGACGTATGTGCTATATTTTGGCACCCATAAGATCACTTTTTGGACGATAAGGTTGAAGTTTGTGGTTTCAGGTTTTGGATAATCGGGCGTTATGCTTCTGTCACACTGCCGTCTGTGCAAAAGCAGCGTCATTACAGTATGTCTGATGCTCGAACTTTATTGATGTATTCGCAATCAGTCCCACCAAAATGAGCACGAGCCATGAGGATGATCTGTCGGCGGTTCATACCGCGGACAGACCCTTGTCATGTGCATTCCCCATCTCTCATCTCATCTCGTGGTGCAGCAGCATGGGACGGCGCATATGAGAAATCGCACCCCAGCGTCGGCGGAAAATCTGCAGCCAAACCAAACTTCTACCGAGGCAGCTTGCTGACGCTGCCTTCCGCGGTGTCTTGATCTTATCAACGCAATAGAGCAGGCCGGCACAATCGGCGAACAAAGTCACAAGAAGAGCCGGGCCAGCGAAAAGAGACTCAAGAAAACTGAGACGTCTGCTTCGCCTGCTGAGACACCGCCACAAACGCCGCAGCATCTGCTGCAAAGGCAGCTTCGTTCTCGCCGCCAGCACGTGTATTGCCCCATCACACCTTCACTCACGCCGGTGGTGATGCTGCATGCTTCATTTCAAGGTGCCAACAAGATGGGCCTCAATCAATCTGAGACCTTTAGCGTTCTCTGTGCGCAGAGTGTTGCCGCAGGTATGCGCTCATTTGCAAGAATGGCCAGCGGCGGCACCTCGGCGTGCAGCCATGTCGCGGGTGCCTATCACGCAGCTGCTGCTGCTCCTCCTCGGCTGCAGCGGCTTGGCAGCAGGATTCTGCCGCGCTGTGGAGCAACGCGACCACGATGGCCGAAAACTATGCGATTGCCGGGCGGCAGCTGCGTACGGCGCTCATTTTGACGGACGCCCTGCTGCGGATGCGCGCCGTCCGCGTCTTTTACCATGGCCAGGCGGCGGCGGGCTCCATCAACAGCGGCCGTCTTGCTGCAGCTATGATGCAGGAGCCAAGGAGCGGCCTCTGCCCGCTGAATGTGCGGCCCGCACAGCGTAGGCAGGCGCATAGTGCCAAGAAGCTGATCCCGCAGCGCGCAACACAGGCAGCTGCAGAATTTCCTCGTGCTGTCGAACTGCTGATTGATCTGTGGGCCAGCCTCCTGGAAGTGCCTGAAAGAGTCGTCATGATAGTGGCCGCTCTGTTGTGGGGCCTCACCCTGCTGACCGTCCTGCTTGTTGCGCCAATTCTGCAGCAGGCCGCATCCCTAATTTATCAATGCCTCCTGTGACTTCTGCACTGGTTGTTCGCAATTTGATGTGCAGTCTGAGATTCAAGCATTCTGTGGTGATGCTTTGGCAGCAACAGCTTCTGGCGCCGTGAACACCATGTGGTCTCTGCAGGAGTCTGTTGTCTGGTCCGGCAGAAACCGCGTCTGTGACCATCACAGCGTGTCCATCACGACCTGGTGCCTGGGCTATGCGGGGAAGCTGACAGCCAAAGCCGCAGCTGGCTTGGGGGGCTTCAGGCATGTCGCTGCTGTCTCGTCGAAGGAGCTGCTCGCTGCTGCGGACCCTGTCTCGTCGGAGGAGCTGCCTCCTGCTGCGCACCCGGCTCATCCTGCTCGATCCGCGCAGCACCGTGCGGGGTCCCGCCAAATAGCCAAGCGGCGGGCCAGAGAGCGCCAGCAGGTGACCTAGGGCAGTGTGTACTGCCTGACTCACAACATGTTCTTTCGACACATGTTCAAATGTGGCCATGGCATCGCATCCTCTGCGCGGTGTATATGCATAGTAGACGGCCATTGCCTGCGGACACGCCGCCGCAACAAGAGTATACGAGGAGCCTTTATTTTGGTGTCAACGCAGGCAGAAGACGCCGTTTCGAAGGCGGCAGTCAAAAGCATCTGGCGTGCACAGTGCTCACCGAGCATGATGCAGTGTCCTCTGACGCAGGTATGAGTAATAGAGTGCCTGATTCGAGCATGTTGCTGACATCAACTTGAAGCCGCAATGTGTCAGTTGGTTATTGAGCGCTTTGCACGAGGGCATGTGCGCCAGCAGGGGACAACATTGTTGACGGTCAGCTTCATCTCTTGATCCATCCCAGTTTGTTTCTGCTGCAGGTCGAGCTGTGAAACGACGACGAGGTGCTGGCGTCTCTATTGTAGCGTCGACCGGATATTTTCCAGAAGAACGGCATGGCCACGTTGTACGAAGGCGCAGCAGCTGCTTCAAGCTGTGGATCCACTCAATGGAACATGGATGCGAAACTCAAGGACCAGCGATCGCCCCCGTTCTAGAACATGGCCTGTGTTTGTGCAACCGCAGCGCTGGTAATGCGAGCGCTTGCCTTTGACATGTCCAGCTGGTTTGACGTCGAAAAGTTTTGTGATGGCCTTCAGGAGTCTGCCTTGTATGTCGTAGTGGTGGTGGTCGATTGAGAAGAGGCGGATTGGATTTTGTTCGAAGCATTCGCCAGCCACGACTGGGCCTCGAAGTGGGAGAGATCCGGCTTCCTCGGATCGGCCGTCACTGCACCCTCGGACGCTCGAAATGCGGGTCGGACCGACTGCAAGCCTGAATCTTGCAGAAGCTCACCGAGGGCAGCCTACACGACAGTTATTGTCACCATGGACGCTCGTGTGCCAAGGCCCCGGCGGCTGACGCAGCGGCAGCGGATGAGCTGCAGCCCGGAGTGGCCGGACGTGGACGTGCGGCCGAGCACCACTCTGCGTGCCTCGGGCGAGCCGCCGCCCGTTCCGCCGAACTCCCTGGCCACAACGCTCCGCTCGGCCACGAGCGCCAGCTGGTCCGTGGTGCAGGACCAGCACCAGCCGGCAGCCAGCGAATTCGGCACCAGCGGAAGGCTCGAGGGCGTAGCTGACGCACTGGACGAGTCTGCAGACGACTGGGTGCCTTCCTATCGGAAGATGAAGGCTCCACCTTCAACGGCGACAGCCTGGCCGGACAGCTCGCCCTACGCCAGCGCGATGCAGACGCTGGCGCAGCTCAGCAACCCGGTGGAGGCGCGGCCGACTGCCACTGACCAGCAGGCCATGGCTGGCAGGCGGCACAGCGCTGCGCTGCCGCTGCACCCGGAGCAGCGGTCGCTGCACGGCGGCAGGGTGCTTAACAAAAGCAGGAGCCCATCACCCGACGGCAGCCTGCCGCCTGGTGTTGACTATAGCGTGCGCAGCAGTGGCGGCGGGCTGCTGTACAAGAGCCGCAGCCCGTCACCTGACGGCAGCCTGCTGCCGTTCAATGCTGGCAGCAGCGCACGCGGCGGCAGTGGCAGGCTGCAGTACAAAAGTAGCAGGAGCCCCTCGCCTGACAGCAGCCTGCCGCCCGGCGTCGACAGCAGCGTGCGCAGCAGCGACAGCTCCCTGCCGCACTACGGCGGCCGCGCCGAGGCGCCTGCTAACTGGCTCTCGGATAGCCACATGGCGCCGGCTGGCGGCAGCCGCGGAAACCTGCGCCAGGAGGAGCACGCAGCCAGGGCCGCCGCCGACCTGGCGGCGCACGCGGCGACATCGGCGGCAACCGCCGACGCGGCGGAGCGGGCTGCGAGGGACGCCGTCCTGGTTTCCCACATCAGTCGTGCCATGGGCGAGCGGCGGCGGCACGAGCTGCTGCGGCAGCAGCAGCATGCGCCGCCTGCGCAAGCCGGGCGGCAGCTGCAGCAGGAGCAGCTGCTGCAGCAGCAGGCGCAGCGGGGGCCGCCGGGCCAGCCAGCGCGTCAGGGGACGCGGCGGGCGGAGCAGGCGGCGGCGCAGGCGCAGCAGCAGGTGGCGCGGAAGCAGGAAGCTGAAATGGCACGGAAGCAGGAAGCGGAGGCGACGGCGGCGCTACGGGAGGAAGCCAAGCAGCGTGTTGCAGTCGGCACGACGGTGTCGCTGGTGCCCAAGTGCCTCAAGGCGCCGGACCCCGCCGCAGGCCGCGGCATCGGCAAGGCGCAGCAGACCATTGTGAGTTGCTACATCGTAATTCAATGTCCGGACCTGTGTTTCGTCTGGGTTTTGCTTGTCCGGTGATCCTAATGGAGCGCTGCAATTCCGCCATCATTAGCAGTCACATTGCCTTTGAGTTGCAGGACAGGCCCAGCAAGGCAAGGCCGATGCGAACCCTGTTCATCAATGGTAGTACAAAGCGCATCCCGATTCGTTTATGCTGTGTGTGTGCAGCTGAAGATACGAACCATCATCCACGAGATGCGGGGCAAGGGTGAGGACCCGCTGTCCCTGGCCTTCAGGGGCCGTGTCATGCCCGTCAAGTGAGCCTTCTCTGTTACAGAACTGTTTGAAAGATGCTGTCATTGACACACTTGCCACAGCCGGGATGTTCAACGAATGACTGTGTTGCACTGCATGTCAGTCGCCATGCATATGCACGAGCAGCGGCAGCTGGTACACTCCGTAGCAGCCCAGCCGTTCTGACTCGACTCTGCAGGGAGTCATTGAAGTGATGACCAATCAAAAGCATTAATATATTGGGGGCGTCAGCCTCATGATGCATTGACATTTGACATGGCGCAGGTCACGGCTGTACAAGATGATGCCTTCCACCGCCGCCGCCTTCCTGGTGCGCTCATTAGTTCGTGGCATAGGAACAGTCCCTGCAAATGCTTCTTATTCCCAGGAATCTGCAAGGTGTGAAGGGCAGGCCGGCGTCCTCTGATTCCGGCCTCGCGGCAGCAACATATTCTCGCCGCATATTTCGCCGAAGCCGCCCGTTCAATTCCAAAGCTGCCAAGTCCTGGTACGAAGCCGCCGACTGCCGCGCAGGACAAGATGCCCTCATAGTGAGTGTGCAATGCTGCAGCCCTGCTGCGCAGGCCAAGGTGGAGAACGAGAACGAGGTCAGCCCTGAGATGAAAACCTGATGCTGCAGTGGCGCTGGAAGACATCAACCTGCTACCCCCTTCGCAGGCCAAGGTGGAGGACGAGAACGCCGGCTGCCCCGGCATCTGCAACTTCGTGGACGCGCGCACCAAGTGGCTGGACAGCGCCGTCGCTCGCGCCATCGCCGACGGCATTCGCCAGGTGAGGCGCCAGTCGTCACAAGCAGCCAGGCGTCAGCTGTATGCACTGCAGAATTTGAGATTTCCAATGGAGTTTGCGCCACGATTCCGGATCATGCATAGAGTCCCCAGAGCCATCTTGGGTTTCGAATCCACAGCAGCTCTGAATATTCCATAGACAGCTTAAAATGCGTGCGTTTATGGCGGCAGGTGGTGGTGCTGACGGCGGGTTACTCGACGCTGTTCTACCGCTTCAAGGCCCCGGGCGTCAAGGTGACAGCCCTTCCTCTACCTGCTGCTGATGCTGCCTATGTTCTCCATTTGCATGCAGCTGTCGGATCCATCACCGCCTGCACTGTCCGTGTGCGAGCCTGAAATCAGCACATCTGGATCACATCATGGTCTGAAATCATTCTACTTTGCATCTGCCTGGCGTCCGCAGACGGTGTCATCAGCAATCGTTCATGATCCTGTGCTTTGACGACGCGTGCAGTTTTTCGAGGTGGACAGCCCGGCGGCGTCGGCGCAGAAGCGGAAGCTGCTGATCCAGCTGCTGCCCGACCTGAAGAAGGTGCGCTGCTGCCGATTGCTTAAACCCGAAACCAAGAGACAGGCTTGTCATTGGCGCTGCGTGCCTGCTGCATTGCTGCATGGCTGACGGCTCCTGTCCCACCTGCACGCCGTGCAATCCAGCAGCTGCTGCAGTAGCTTTGCCACCGGCCAGCTCTGAGACTTTTGTGTTCAAATCACCACAAGACTATGCAAACCGAGGTACAGCGGCACCAGTCTGGTACAGCCCGCACCCTGCCACTGCGCCGCAGAGCCTGCAGCCCGTGCTAGTGGGCACAGACCTGGGCTGCACGCTTTGAGGCTTGCTTCTGGTATTGGTGCATTGTGTATGCCACTGTCAGCAGGCACCAATCCCAGACAGATGGATTTTCATGTGCCGCAGAGCGTGCGGCCGGTGCTGGTGGGTGCGGATCTGGGGCGCACACCGCTGAGTGCCGCGCTGTCGAGGGCGGGGCATTCGCCCGCAAACCCGACCCTTTTTGTCGCTGGTGCGCCGCCGCGCCATTTGCGTGTATGTTAATTGATAGACATGTCTGCCTTTGACGCGGAAGACAGCAGGTGTGCGCATCTCTCTTCTTTATGCAGCAAAAGCCTCCTCAATTGTATTCATCCTGCAGTACCATCGCATCTACGAATGTGAATGGGACATTGAAGCAGTGTCTGCCTGCTGCAGAGGGGCTGTTCTTCTGCCTGTCGCCGGTGAGTCATCGGCTTCGTGCCTCTCCACCATAACAGCTGCTGCCCATACCCGAGTGCCTGCTTGATCAGCTGTGCTTCTCAGTTCAATGCGGCAAGCCCGGTTGCACTGAAGTGTATGTGACAGTACATGGCCAGCATCCATATTCTATTTTCATGTTCTGGGAAGTTGTGTGCTCGACTGCTGCAGACGTCAGTGGAGAATCTTATGGCGGAAATCAGCAGCGTCAGCGCCGCAGGTGCGGTGACATGTGTCGCCAACAGACTCGCCTTGGCCTCAGCGCAATGAGAAGCATCTGTGATGCAGAGCACGTGCAGTAAGAGTCTTGCGTCGACTCAATGCACACATGTGCAGGCAGCCGCTTGTACTTTGACTTTCTGCACCAGAACCAATTCGAGCGGTGGCGCAACTTTGACGGCGCGCATACCGTCTCAAAGGTGAGAAGAACCTCACCCTACGTCGTGTTTGTCTCCCTGATGTGCTTTCACAAGAAGCCTAGCCGACGGCGCTGCGACCTTTTGCAGCATGCAACACAGAAGTGCGCACCCTGTTGCGACATTCAAGGCAGCCCTGTCCCCTGCTGCATCTTGTCCTCGGCCTACTCGGCTGAAAGAGGAGCATGCCACCTGGACCAGCACACTTGAGCAGTGTGCACATTTTGATTGGTTTTGAAAGACAATCCACATGTTCACACGCAGCTGATCGCGGAGCATGCAAGCGTCTTCAGGTCAGGCCTGGAGCCGGAGTACAACGCCATGAGTGCCTTTCTGGCGCCTTCCTATTTCCGCCCCTTCCAGATCAGCTCACCCAGGTGCTCAGCGCCCAGTCGTGTGCTGCCATGCTCAAAGAGTCAGACGGTAGTCCTGATGTGACGCACAGTGCGTTGTAATGGCAAGCATGCGCAATCTCATTTTATGCTTACAGAAAACCCCTATCGTGAACTTGAAGGACTTGAAAGGACGCGGATAGATTGCCCCACATGTGCAGACACATTGTCCGGCACACTGCGGCGTTCCGTCGGGTGCGCGCTGTGCCTTGACCACCTGTGAAATCTGGCGAATCATTCTGCAGGGACCTGGCGGCGATGCACCTGCCGCACCTGAGGTGGACCACCCACCCTCCGCCGCTGCCGCCCTACATCGGCTTTGCAGGAGCGGCAAAGGCATTCAAGGCTGAGGACGTGCAGGAGGACACAGAGGAGGAGACGGTGTGGCCCGAAGCAGCCTGACGGATGAATAATCCTCGTCGCATGCGAAACCGCGAGCTTGAGCGACGCGCGTGCCAGCTGTGTCACGCAGATGGGGTCTTCTGGGGGGCTGCTTTGGACTGTGCACCATGTCAGATGCAGCTCAGGAAAAATACTGCAATGAACCACACTGCCCATGCTGTTGCGAATGTGGATGGCGTACTGCACATGCTGTTTGCTGGATTCAACTTTGCTGCCTTTCGGCTTCCTCCTCAAGTTGGGTTACACAAAACACGCTGCAATTCTGGAGTCCTACAGAACTTTGACCAAATTTTGGCATCCAGCGAGCCTCACACACGCCATAATAATACACCAAGTAACATACTGTCAACCTAAGTTCCTACAGTCCCTTCTGAATGTACACTGAACGGCGCTATAATCGCGCAGGAGTTGTAGCACAGCAGAGTTCGAACTGCTTCAATCAATGTGCGGGCGGTGATGCCGGGCGCAGGCAGACAGCGCGTCGTGTGCTTGAGCGGCTGCCGCCCTGATCATGTGCACCGCTGGTTCCAGAGGCTTTATGTGGGTCCGCCAATGCGGTGCCGCCAGTTGCATCACGCCTCTGACATCCCTGCACTTTTATCATTGACGCCACCGTCCAGTGCGCCAACCATGTTATCGTTCACGTCGATGCCGGCGCGCCGGATGAGGTAGTCATCATAGAACGCTTTGTTGACCATCCGCAGCTTCTCGGCGGCGACGGCCAGATCCGGCTTCCTCGCCGACCGCGTGTGCAGCGTCACCCTGTTGTCAATCTCCATCTGCATGGTGGCCAAAGCAGCATGTGAGAAGTTCAATAGCTTGGTCGTCTGTGCGGATTGCAGGAACGCCATAACCCTAATATACTATAGACCCTTCGCCTGCTGAAACCGAATGCAATGTTGTGTCCGGCTTTCTGAGCGGCAGCAGGGTGGCAATCAATGCATCCTCGCGAACAGGTCAACAAGACCGTGAACACAACATCAACATGAAGTTGTTGTGGTCATTGTTGTCGTCGTGCTCGCTGCACCTGACAGGGCGCGTCGCACGTCTGCTTACGGAGCTGCCGCACCACCTTGTCCGTCATTTCCAGGTCCGGATCGAAGGAGCCGGGACGCCGGAAGAAGCGGTGGCCAGGGTCCGTCGGCGCGACGCCAAACTCCCACAGGCACCGGCTGATGAGGCTGTCGCTGCCTGCACACGCATTTGGCGGTAACGTTAGCAAACGAAATTCTTGTGCAACAGGCATTGGACGAGCAGTTGGTACACTACGCAGTAGATTGTGCGACTTCGAGCCTGCCGCAGCAAGTCCGTGCGCTTCCATTCCTCGACAATTGCCTTCTCAGACGTGGATTACGCCATTCAGCTCCAGCGACTAATTCCGCGTGAGAGTATGGTGGCACCAAAAGGCAAGGTCCAGGAGTAGGGAGGGCTGCGCATGCCTGAGGTGCGGTTGGCAGTGCGCAGGCAGCGCTCCATTTCGTCCATAGGCACCTTGTTCAGCAGCCCGACGCTGAGCACCGCGCCCGCGCCGCCGTGGATGCCCAGAATCACATCCGGCAGCTCCTGCGAATGCAAAAGGCCTCATGGAAGGGACTGTCTCAAACACAATATGTCCGACCCATAGACCTGCCACCGCTCAAAATCACATCCGGCAGCTCTTGCGGCCGCAGAAGGCTTTCTGTCTTGTTGGGGGACTTGCAGGCGTCCCAGTGCAATGGGGTTCCACTGCATGTACTGCGATATCCTGTCCGCCGCAACAGGCGCCAAGGCGGCCTCAGAAACGAAGCGAGGGCTTTCAGATCAGACCATATGGCTCAGTCTCACGCACCTTGAAACTGAACTGCGTGCAGTTGTCGTCAAAGAGCCACAGCGGCGGGTCAGCCCTGTTGGGGCCAAGTGCCTGCTGGGCTCGCAGAAAGCTGTTGAACGGGTAGCCCTGCCGGTGCTCGTGCTCGCACAGCAGCTGCGTCGTGCAGGGGCAGCCGATTGGCGGTGCGTACGGCTCAGGCGGCACGCCCTCCGCTGCATTGTAGCAGGTTGCAACGGTATCATGCATGATGTCAAGATAACGTGGGTTCAATAACAGTCAATGTTGCGGAACAGCATGCAGGGAGGAACTGCCCAGTTCCTTCATTGGGGAACACGTGTTTCATTCACAAGCAGGCTACAGCGCGCTGCACAAGGATGCTGGAACAGACATGAAGCATTTAATATGCTTTGAGCACGTGCACACTGTGCAGGCAATAGACACGCATGCAGCATGCACTGTAGATCTTTTGGAGCGAGTGGGTATAGGGCCTGTGCACCTGACACATTGTAGCCACACGGCAGGCAGCGGGGTGCCATGGGCGCTGGGTGAGCATACGGTCCTTTTGGCGGGCAGAACCATGTGTGATCTGCACCAGAGAACGCCGGGGTGATGCCTCTATTCTGGAGATGCAGATAACACAAAAACAAAGCCACTACCGCCAGGCATTCAGAGTGGCAGCAGCAATGCACCGCAAAACTCCGATGGATCTGGCTACACTCCGGCAGGCCTGCAGTTTTCAGACAACTTTCTGAAGCAGGCTCACCTGTTATGAGGTACGGCATCTGGGGGTCCAGACCGGCCACCATCTTCTGCAGTGCCGGCGTGAACCACATGGTGTCGTCGTCTCCCCACAGCAGCCACTCATACCGTCCACCAAACGCCTGCATTGCAGCATGAATGCCAAGTCTGAAAAGTGGATCTGCGGAACGATGATCAACCTGACCACATCGCTTGCATTGCTGCTGTCACATTACGGAACTGCTGCCTGTCGCATGACAGACTTGTTACTTGCTCCTGTCAAGCAGAATCCTGCCACTTCCCCAAAAGAACTGCTGAGCAACATCAAAAGTCAGCACCTTGTGCGCCAGCCAGGGCGAGATGGCGGAGCGCACGGCGCCGGGGTTGTCCTCGACCAGCGACCTCGGATTGTCGGCATACTGCACCCACTCCTCTAAGTGCTGCCCATCCTCTGTGACCGTCTCATTGGCGCAAGTTCAAAGATAGCCCGTACGTGACTGGGGCGCTGGGCGAGCCCAGTGCGCTTCTACGTAGGGTTTTTCACTTTTTCACGTGAAGAATACACGGCCGCGCCGCTCGTCGCCCGCGGCG